>JAAIGE0100171431.1_pt1 | contig 66969 bp, 87 predicted proteins | sample 6487951 | NCBI WGS metagenome assembly JAAIGE01 (sample SAMN13974128, study PRJNA590717) | phyllosphere metagenome | biome: tomato field; feature: multiple bacterial spot infested tomato fields; material: tomato leaves; isolation source: leaves from tomato fields | host: Solanum lycopersicum ...
CCATGCCATTTCAAAAAACAGTAAACCGCGCCTACACGACCGGTTTTGTCGGCGAATTCGTTCGCCTTGGCCCGCACCGCGCCCGCGTAGGTCGTTTGATTTCCAACCCTCAGGGTGCTCCGAATCGCATCGGTCGAGCAGTCGGTTATGTCAGTGATCTGTCCTACGTCGGTTCTCCGGGCTCGAACACTCTGGCTGCTGACAGCGATGCGTTCCGTGTTGGCGCTGTGCCATTCGCCGGGTTGATGATTCATCCGAAGCATTATGCCTCCTCGGGTGTTTCCGGCAACTCGCTGGGCGCAACACTGAACCTTCCGAACGGATCGGAAGTTGAAGTCGCTTACATGGCAACCGGCCTTGTCGTCGAAATCGCAAACCATACGAACGCAATTCTTGACGTCGAATTCGGCTTCACGCTTGCTTATGTGAACAACACAACAACAAGCGCACAGAACCCGATGGGTCTGGAGCTGGGCACGATCATCGCTTACGACCCCGACGAAGAAGTACCTGCCGGTTACACTCCGATTCCGAATTCTCGGGTGACGAATGCCGTAACCATTGCAGCGTCGGCTGTCGGCGCAATCGTCGGAAGCACAACCATCGCCGATCTGACCCAGTAAGGGTCGGATCAGTTAAACCGAACAATTAAGGAGAATCACGCATGAGTCGTGTTATCAGCAAAACGCATTCGCGACTGTCCGGCGCAAAAGTCCGACCGTTCGCCATGGATGCGAATCTCACATCGATGGCGATTCAACAACTCGCCCGAATCGGTCTGAACTTTGACTACAACACCGTAAACGATCAAATCAGCGAAATGCGTCGAGCTGGCATTCTCGGCGGCGCACGATCTGGTTCCGGTATGGACGCCGCGTTCATCGCTCCGGTGACTACTCCGTCGATCCCGACCCCGATCCAGTTCCTGCAACAATGGTTGCCGGGCTTCGTCAAAGTCATGACTGCCGCACGGAACATCGATGAGCTGGTGGGCATTTCGACTGTCGGTGCATGGGAAGACGAAGAAATCGTTCAAGGCATCGTTGAACCGGCTGGCACAGCGACTGAATACGGCGACTGGTCAAACATCCCGCTGACGTCGTGGAACGCCAACTTCGAAAAACGCACGATTGTGCGCGGCGAAATGGGCTTCACTGTCGGTCTGTTGGAAGAAGGTCGTGCTGCTGCAATGCGCCTGAACTCTGCTGACACGAAGCGCCAACAAGCTGGTGTGTCTCTGGAAATCATGCGGAACGCAATCGGCTTCTACGGCTGGACCGGTGGTGGTTCGAACCGCACGTTCGGCTTCCTCAACGACCCGAACCTGCCAGCCTTCATCACAGCGCCATCTGGCGGTTGGGATGGGGCCGATTTCCGCGGAATCATCGGAGACGTGCGTGAAGCGGTTCGCCAGCTTCGCACACAGTCTCAAGGCCAAATTGACCCTCAAAAAGTCTCTCTGGTTTTCGCTGTTCCGACCGACATGATCGACTACCTGACAGTCACCACGGACTTCGGTATCTCGGTTGTCGATTGGATCAAACAGACTTACCCGAAAATGCGCGTGACCTCTGCCCCAGAACTGATGGATGCGAACAGCGACGGAACCGAAGGCGTCTTCTATCTGTTCCCTGAAGACATCGACAGTTCTGTGGATGGCTCCACCGATGGCGGTGAAGTCTTCGTTCAACTGGTTCAATCGAAATTCATCACCTTGGGTGTTGAAAAACGAGCGAAGTCATACGTCGAAGACTTCTCGAACGCAACAGCCGGTGTGCTGTGTAAGAGGCCTTGGGCAGTTGTTCGTTACCAGTTCTAAGCTGGTTTCGGAAACACTAAAGCGGGTTAATAGCCCGCTTTATTTTCAACAGATTGTGACGGGCTGTAGGGGCTTAGTTCGCAACTTAATTATAGGGACTACAAAATGAGCGTTTATATTCTTTCCACAATGACGAACAGCGTTCGTTATCGTACATACGACACAACGAAACCAGACGCGCCGCGCCCGATTGGCAAGGACATCTTCATTCAGGGTGGAAAAGGTCTGGCCTCTGAACGTTCAGGTTTCGGTGATAAAGAAACCTGTGAAGTCAGCGGCAATCCGATCTGGACAGCCCAAGGCTTTGTCACTCCAGTTTCAGACAGCGATTACGAGCGACTGAAGATCCAGCACACTTTCAAGCGCCATCTTGAGCGAGGTCTTGTGAAGGTCTTGAATCGCGACATCTCCGAAAACCACGGAGCGATCACGAAAGAAGCGCGAGACATGAAGGTTGACGGGTTTGCGCCCATGAGTCAATCACGCCTTGGTCAAACTGTGAAAGTTTCGACCAAGAAGCTCGACGCAGAACAGAAATTCCGTCTGTAATAGGTGATATAAATGGCAACATTCGACGCCGCGCTTTTGAGAGCCCAGTTCCCGGCATTTGCTGATGTGAACAAGTATCCGGATGCAATGCTGGATATCAATTGGGATACGGCGACGTTGTTTGTTGCCAACGAAAACTTCCCATGCAAGACATTGAACCCGAAACAATTGGCGTATGCCCTAAACGCCATGACTTGTCACATCATAAGGCTGTTCACTCCGGTTGAGCAGAAATCAGTCCCCGGAGCTGGCGGTAACGTATCCCAACAAGCTGGTGGAGGTTTTACTGTCTCGGCTACCGTAGGAAAGGTTAGCGTGACAAAGCTTGCTCCTCCAGTAAAGGATGGCTGGGAGTTCTGGCTAAACCAAACTGAATACGGTGCAGCGCTGCTAGCCCTTCTTCAAGGCCTTGCTGTTGGTGGCTTCTCCGTTGGTGGGTTGCCTGAGGGAGAGGGGTTCAGAAGAGTTTACGGAGTATTCCTATAATGTACGGCGGAACTCCGGGCTCGAACTTATTGGAGCAAGCATTTGCTTCAATGAATCAACAGAACATCCTTTATCGATCGTTTTCCGGTAGAACTTTAAACAGCCAAAGGCAGTACATAACTTCTTATGAAGAGCCATATGGATTCCTTTGTGCTGTTCAGGCTGTAGAAAGATCACAATACATAATGTTCGGTCTTGAATTCCAAAGGAATTACGTAGAGCTGTTTGCGTCTCTTGACTTAGTTGATTTGGAAAGGGATTCATCAGGGGACCAATTTATTTATGCATGGAGGGTTTATCAACTGGAAAGCCAAGGGACTTGGAAACAACAAGATGGATGGGCAAGTGCTATCGCAATTGATATAGGAAAGGCAGTTGCTGATTCGGAAGGAAACCCAACATTCCCTGATCTGGTGGCGAAATGAAGGACAGTCAGGTAATCAGCCTTTTGGCAGACACTCTTGATAGATGCGCTTCGATCCTTGCAGTTGAACTAGGCGTTGATTCGATACCAGTAGTTCAAAAAGACCAGCCCACGCAACAGGGCACAAACACCGCGGCAACTATCTTTTTCCAAAAACTGTTTGACATACCAAGGGGCTCACCAAAGCTTACATTTGGTATCGACGAAGATACCGGAATTTGGATGGATGGGATGAGGCAGGAATATGAAACTCACTTTCAGATATCCGCGTTGAATTGGCAAGACCCATTGTTGACGAATGTGAATACTGCTTCGGATTTGGTCAAAGGGGTTTTTGAACTGCTTATGATTGAATCGATGCGTTCCGAAATGAAGTCGCATAACCTTCTTGTTCTTCGAGTTGAACAAGTGAGAAACCCTAATTTCGAAAATGATAGGGGCCAATTCGAATATCACCCAAATTTCGACTTGGTTTTAACCCATAGTTCGATTCGTCAAATCCCGATTGATTCCACAAGCGTAGTTGAAGGGGAAATCAATCTAGTTCCGGAAATATCTGTTTGAGGAAATGAGATGGCTGGTTCAAGGGGCGGTTCTGACATGATATCCAGACATCAAAAGGCCCTCAAAGAAATTGATGGAATTCTTGTTGAGGCTGGATGGTTCGAATCAGACAGATACCCCTCAACCACTCCCGGCGAATCTGGAATCCCAGTAGCCGCAATCGCCAGACAAAATGAATTTGGTGCTACAATCAAGCATCCCGGTGGAACCAAGTATATCGAGGATGCGATTGTGGGCAAAGGAGCAAATCAGCGGTATGTCGGTACGCGATTTGTTAAGAATGATTTTGCTGGTGAACATAAAACGACAGCAGCCCACACAATAGATATACCAGCACGCCCATTCATGAGGCTTGCGTGGTCAAATTTCTTGGGCAAGCAAGCCTCTCTACAGAAGAAAATGGCTAAAGAAATCCTTTCAGGTAATAAGTCCCCAACGGAACTTATGAAAGATGTCGGCCAATTGATGGAAGGGCTTATTGCAAAAGCGATAAAAAACGGAAGTTGGACACCAAATGCAAGGAGCACGATTGCCAAAAAGGGTTTTGATAAACCTTTGATTCACGATTCAATAATGTTGCAGACCGTCAGTTCTCAAGTTACAAAGAAAGGGGAAAATTAAATGATTAGCCAGAGTCGCTATATCAAGATCACTTCGGGCGTAGGTGGCGCGGCCTCTGTCGCTACACGGAAGTTGATCATGCGTTGTGTAACAACGAATTCTGTTTTGCCTCCGGGCATCGTTATCGAGTTCTCTAACGCCGAATCGGTAGGCTCATACTTCGGGCAGAATTCTGAAGAATATCGCCGCGCAAGTGCATATTTCTCGTTTGTTTCGAAAATGGTAACTTCTCCGGGGCTTATCTCTTTCGTTCGATGGGTAAACGCAAGTATCCCGGCAATGGTAGTTGGCGACGGCCTTCCGAAAACGCTCGGCGGATTCACGTCGATTTCGACTGGTTCGTTGACCATCCTCGACGGCGGTGAAGGTGGCGTGGCTGTTCCCGTGACAGGGATCAACCTTTCGACGGCAACAAGCTTGACTAACGTCGCTTCGTTGATCCAAACGGCGATCCAAGGCGCGGCGAACGTTCCGGCATCCTTGACGACAGCAACCGTCACTTACAACACCAACACGCAACAGTTCGTACTGACGGCATCGGCTGATCAGTCTGGAAGCGGTGCTTTGGCCGTTCAGGCTTCTGGCTCTGGTAATGATCTTTCGTCGCTTCTCGGCTGGTCAACAGGTCAACAAGTCGAAGTTCCCGGACAAGCTGCAAATTCACCGGAGCTTGCTGTTTCGAAATCAACAAACATTTCGAATAACTTCGGGTCGTTCATCTTCTCTTCTGTTGCGTTGTCAAACGCCCAGATCGCAAGTGTTGCCGCGTGGAACCATGAACAGAACAATCAGTTCCTTTTCTCCGTTTCTACAACGGCTGCAAACTTGGCTCTGTTGTTCAACGGCGACGACACACCAACAAACCCGAAAGTCTCTGGATACAGCGGATTGTCTCTGAACGTTCGTTCGTCAACTGCACCGAATGATTTCGTGGAACAATCGCCTTGCGAAATCTTGGCCGCTACGGACTACAGCCAACCGAATTCGAATCAGAACTTCATGTTCTACCAGTTCCCCAACAGGAACGCGGTCGTTTCGGACGACACTCTGGCAAACACTCTGGATGCTCTGCGCGGAAACTACATCGGAGCAACACAATCAGCGGGCGTTGCACTTTCGTTTTACCAACGCGGTACCCTTTGCGGCGGTTCCACTGCTGCCGTTGATACCAACATCTTCTGTAACGAAATCTGGATGAAAGCGACGATTTCGACAGCGGTCCTCAATCTGTTGATGGCTGTCGGGTCAGTACCTGTTAACTCTGCTGGTGCTTCGATGATCCTCGGAGTTATCCAACCGGTTATCAACACAGGGTTACTGAATGGTGTTATTCAGTCAGGAAAAACTCTGGACGCGACACAACGGGTTTATATTGGCCAAGTTACCGGCGACCTTCTTGCATGGCGTCAGGTACAAACTCTGGGCTACTGGATCACGGTTTCTTTTGCCTCCTACACCAACACCACGACTGGCCTCACTGAATGGAAGGCTATTTACAAACTGATCTACAGCAAGGGTGACGCCATTCGATTCGTCGAAGGCTCGAACATCCTTATCTGAAGGAATGGTCGCTTGTAAAGGCGACCATTTAAATTTTCTTAGGAGAAAAAGAAAATGCAAAACGTCTCTGGTTTTGGTCTTTCGATCAACATCTTGGCAAGCAACACGTTTCCTTCCGGTTTCAATGTTTCCCAGTTCTCGGACGATTCCGATCCTTTGGATTTGCCGGAATACACCGTTGGTGATGCTTCTTCAGGTCTGAACGGCGATCTTCTGGTGTGGAACAAGGCATCTGGGATTCACGTCTCTATTTCGGTTATTCCGGGCGGCGTGGATGACACCAATCTTGAAGCGTTGCTTGATGCTAACAGCGTAGGCCTGAACAAACAAAGCGCGAAAGATGAAATTTCGTGGGTCATCACATACCCGGACAACACCAGAGCATCATGTGGCCCCGGAATCATCACAACTGGCCCCATTTCAAAAGCTGTGGCCAGTTCCGGGCGTTTAAAAACTCGGACTTATCATTTCGTGTTCGAATCGATTTCGAAAACCAAGGTCTGAATAATGCTCACAATCCCTCTAACAGCTCTTTCCAATCAGGAAGTTTCCTTTAATGCGGATAACGCATACTGGGAGTTGCACGTATATCAGGCCATAGACCAGATGTATGCCGACATATCAAGGGATGGGATTGTTATTGTTAGTGGAACTCGCTGTTTAGCAGGGATTGGTGTCATGCCTTATTCGTACATGCACATGCCAAATTTCGGAAATTTTGTTTTCGACAACACAGTTGATTGGAACAATTTCGGGACGACATGCAAAATGTATTACCTCGATGTTTCAGAATGGGCTGCATACCAAGCCGCATTTCGAGGACAATAAATGGCAACTTCCACAATCATGATCAACTCGAACAACGATCTGTATTTGGCTGATGGTCGAAATCTTGTCATTTTGACAGGAACAGAGGCGATTGCCCAAGATGTTCGGTGTGCAACTTTGATGAGAAAGGGGGAGGATGTATATGATGTATTGAGCGGGGTTGATTATCTGGGCTATGTTTTTACACCACAGCCAAGTTATGATGACGCCCGTAGATCATTAGCTTTGAACATCGAATCATCGCCAGATGTTCTATCGGTTGATTCTCTGACGATGACTATCACCGAAAATACGCTCACTTATGAAGCAGAAATAAGAACCATCCACGGCAAAATAAAGGTAGGTAACTGACAATGGATTTTATCCAATATGGCAAAGGTGTTCTGATTCAAGCGAACACTTGGCAAGAAGTAAAGCCACAAACGGCAATCGGCAGCCTTACTGGTGTTGTGACTGGTCAGGCAGACCCGATTCCTCTTCCGGGTATGGACGAGCAAGCAGCTTTGGCAGACGCCGAAGCCAAGGCCAAGGCTGAAGAGCAGGCCAAGGAAGACGCCAAGGCCAAGGAAGAGGCCGAAGCCAAGGCCAAGGAAGACGCCAAGGCCAAGGCTGAAGCAGACGCCAAGGCCAAGGAAGAGGCCGAAGCCAAGGCCAAGGAAGACGCCAAGGCCAAGGCTGAAGCAGACGTCAAGGCCAAGTCTGAAAAAGAAGCGAAAGCCAAGTAATTAGGAGAGGGTCAACATGCAAGATATCGGCGGCCATGGGACGTCCATAACAATCGTTGCTTTGAACTCGTTTCCGGTTGGTTTCCAGCTAAAGAAACTTGCAGACGATGTTGACCCAATTTCGCACAAGGAAGTGCAAACAAATGGATATAAGAAGTTAATAGACGGATCTTTATTCTTTTTTAGTCAAACAGCACCTATTGAGGTTTCTGTTTCTGTCGTTCCGGGAAGCGACGACGATATAAACTGCAAGATACTTCTTCAAGCTCAAAAAGGTGGATTGCAGATAATCCCACTTCCAGACATAACAACCATGATCATAACGTACCCAAAGGGAAGGGTGCTTTTGACAAATGGTTCTATAGTGTCCGGACCTCTTTTGGATTCCATATCTGATACAGCAAGAAAGAAGAGCAACACATATACATTCGTTTTTGCAAACTTTGCAGGAATGCAGAACGGTGCGCAGATTGCCGCGACAGCTTTACGCGAAGCACTGAGTTTTTTCTAATGCCTTCTATTCTAGCGTCAGTTTTTGGTAAAACCACCACTTCATTTCTCCAAACAACAAATGGGGTTACAACGCCTGTTCTTTCAAAAATGAAGGTAGAAAGCTCAAGGATAACTTTGAAAGCAAGTTTGTTTAGCCACAAACTTGAAAACGGACAATCGTTTGTTGACTCGAAGGTTATGTTGCCTATCGTCATTGAAATGTCAGTAATTTGTCCAGATGTAAACGTTTTAGACGAATTGAATGCAATAATATTGGACAGAAGTTCTAGATACCAAGTGACATCAAGAGGTCTTATTTTCCAGAACATGTTAGCTAAAGGGGAGGGGTTAGACCTTTCCGGGGAAATGTTGTCAGCAACTCCGATAAAGCTAACTTGGTATCAATTGTTAGTCCAAGGAGCCGCGCCAGTTCTTTTTGCAAACCAAGCTGAATCGAAAATAGTCAAGAAAGGAACTCAGCTTTTGGAACAAGCAGAACAAACAGCTTCGGAGATGGCAGGCCAAGCAAAACAATGGTTGGGGATTCAATAATGGCGACTATAGTCCAATCAATCCTTGGCGTAAATCAAGTTACGATCACCGATGAATCCCTTTCGGTGAAAATTCTTGAGAAGCTTAAATACGAAAGGGTAAGCGTTGATGCTGATTCTATAACATCTGAATCCCCTGTTCAGACTGAAGACCTGACGGAAGAGATAGTTTACGTCGATTTAGCAGAAGTTGATCTAAAAAACACGAAGGTCATAAGACCTGTGAAAATAAGGATCGTGGCTTATACCGATCAACTGTCGGAGATAGAAAAGTTAGAAAAAGCGATCTATGACATAAGCGCAACATACACAATTTCAGCAAGAAAGATATCGGCTGAAACAATGGTTTTTTCTGCTGTGGTTATAGACCAATCAGCCGCAATGACAAACGCTGTTAAGATAACAATGGACTTCGAGCAATCAGGAAGGCCAATAACAAGCGATTACAATCCATACAACAGCGCCGATAACAGCAGTTCCGGTTTCACGGTTAATACCCTTAACAGAGCACAGCAGACGGTTGACGACTTGTGGGGTAAAGTTTCCGCTGGGTTTGATACCACGGTTGATCAAGTTACATCCCTCGTTTAATCGTTTATAATGGGTTCCTATTCGAAAAAGGAACCCGGACATGATCGAAATTACCCTTCCAAATGGCACTCCAAAACTGATATCCGTATTGACGTTCCCAGCTTTAGTCGGTTGGGACATGCAGCAAAGGTTTATGGAATTCGCGGCGACCACAGATTCGCAAGTAAGAACAAAGTACACGATGGACGTTCTTGCCTATGCAAAGGTCATTTCCGGAGACAACGAACTTCCATTGTCTACGGACGCCCTTATTGATAACCATTTGGGGAGTTGGGAGAACATCAAAATTGTTTTTGATGCAGTCTTGACCCTCAATGGTATCAATCCGCTGACACATGCAGATAAGCCTCAGTTCTGGTCAGATGCTGGTGAAAAAATGGCCATTGCTTTTGTTGCAGAAAGCATCAAGCTTTTTGGTCCTGCTTTGCAAATGGAAATCCCAACTTAATAATCAAATGGCGGCGTCAACAAAATGGCCAATGAAACAGAAAAGTTCGTTTTGCAGTATGTCACGGAGATTCGTGATTCCGTAAAGAAACTTGAAGAGCTGCAAAACAAAGTAAAGAAAACAAAGGAAGCAACTGACGCCGCGCAAAAGGGTTTTTCCGAGTTTTCAGAAGGGGCAGTTGATGAACTGAGCCGAATAGTTCCACAAGTTGGAGCAGTAAACCGGGCAATACGGCTTATGTCGGCAGAGTTCGCGGCTGCATCCATTGCTGTAGGGGTTCTTGCAGTCGGTGTAAAAGCCGTTATGACAGCAAATGAGAACCTGAATAAACAGAGAACAATGGGCCGCGAAATTGGAATGGCTCCTGGTCGAATAGAACAAATGACCCGAGACTTTTCCGACAACAGTCAAGGGCGTCTTGATCGAGAAGGGTCCATGTCTGCAATCAAGGGGTTCGGTGATCGAGTTCTAGAGGCAAGACAGGACTTAATCGGAACTGGAGCAAGAAAAAGCTTCACGATGAATGGGATAAACGTCGGAACAGTCCAAAACCCGAAATCCCTTACGTCCCTTTTCAACGAGGTTGGCGGGAAAGTAAGGGGTATGGACGACGCAAAAGGTCGTGCACTTCTGAGTCAGATTGGCCTTTCCCCTGATATGATCGGAAACTTTCAAAAGTTCGGAAATCAGACCGGGAACAGGGTTCTTTCAAAAAAGGAATCAGATGAAAGAGCAGAGGCAGAAGAAGCCTCTAAAAAGGTCAACGACCAGTTGACAAAAATAAACAATCAATTCTCTGAGATGAGCTTGATCTTGGGTCAGAAGCTTCTGCCATGGGCCGAAAAGTTCACCCAATGGATGCTTAACGTAACAAGATTTACTTTCTCTGACGAAACAACACCAAACGTAAATTCAAACAACAACCCGTTTTCGTCTGCATCTGAAGATGAGATAAGGAACGCGAGGAATAAAGTAAAAGGAAAGAACCCTCTTCAGTTTGGCGCTCGATATCCGGATTCAGTAGACCAAAAAGCTAACCCTCAAATAATTGGGAATTCAGAACAAGAAAGACAAGCTCTAGAAAAGTTCACAAAGGAACAAGCGGATATCCACGCAAAGCAACAAGAAGCCCAAAACAAAGAAGACGAAATATACCAAGCGTATTCGGACGCAACAGCGGAACAAAAACTTGCTGCGCAAATGTTCACTACGGCAGTTGCAACGTTTGCGCATGCAACTGATATGAACGAAGCACTTGCCATGTGGGCAGGTTCAATTGGCGCAGCAAGCGGACTGAAAGGCGCGGCTGGAACTCAGAGTGGACCTAGTGGGCAAAACGCTATCGGGCCTTATGCAGCTAAGGGAACTATCGGCGGAACTCTAATTACATCAGGGGTTGCACAGGATATCGGCAAAGGCTATACGAGTCGATATGATAACTTGTACAACAAATATGGCCAGATGTTCGGTATTGATCCAAGGATTTTAAAAGCTCAAGGGATGCAAGAGTCGAGCTTGACTAACGACAACAGGGGAAACGGCGGCGGAATAAGCCAATTGTCAGGTTTGATTCAGAAAAAATATAATGTTAGTGATGTAAACGACCCAGAACAAAACATTCGGGCTGCTGCTAACTACATGGCTGATTTGCTGAAAGAAACGAATGGAAACATTGCGGAAGCATTAAAACGATATATTGGAGGAGGTCCAGCAAACGCCAAGAATCACGGCAAGCACACAAACGAATACGCTGGAAAGGTTTTCAAGCACGCAAACTTGACCCAAGCTGATTTCGAAGGTCCAGTTGATCAACAGATAAGCTTTGATGGTGTGATTCCGGGGAAAGGCAAGGCAGGAAACCAAGTAATGGCCGCGGTCAAATCACTGGCTGGATATATGAACATCGATCCAAACCAGATCCTTGGCGGACACACGACCCGCGGCGATATGGAATTCTCGATGATGCAGCTTCAGAGAAGCTTGATCAACAACCGGCAAGATTTGATCAACAAAACAATGGCTGTAAACATTCCTGAAAAGGAGATGGCTTCTTATCGTCAGCAGTTATTACAGAACGAAATAGACCAACAGAACCTTAAAGTTTTTGGTGGAAATGTACTGAATATGGCGACTGAAGGCGGAAGAACAGCAGAAACAAACGGTCTTATTCCTGTAACCATCAACGTTCAGACAAACAGTCTCGACCCGTATCAACAAGGAAAAGAGGCCGCGGCTGGATTCAACGAACATAGAAGGGACCTCGTAAAACAAAATTCAAGCACTATCAGGTATTGATAAATGCCATTAAAGAAGAGAGTCATCAAAGTTACTTTTACTCAAGGCGAAAGGTCGATGACCATTGATGACTCTTTGGACATCGCCGTAAAGGTTAACAAGCTGGCTATTGCTTATCAGCAAAATGCAACCATTGATATATTTGGTCTTACTACCGAGAATCGACAAAGTTGGTTCTCGCAGTTTACGGCTTTTAACCGTTTGAGGCTGGATGCCGGAGCAATAGCAGGGGCTTATGTGGATGTCAAAATAGAAGCTGGATATTCATTGGATGGAATCGATGACGTAGTAACAGTTTTTGAAGGGCAGGTTATCGACTCAATTTTGGAAGCCCCGCCGCCAAATATTGGCATGAAAATAATGTGTAGGACAAACCAAGCCAATAAAGGCCCACTTGACATCCAAACATTACCCCCGTACAGCATCACTTTCAAAAACCTTGCACAGTGGGTTGCTGATCAAATAGGATACAGGTTGGATTGTTTCACCAGAAAAGACGAAAGCCTTGTTGAAAATCCGATTACTTCTATTCAAAAATATGAAGCAGCACCAATCATGCTGATGAACTCGTTTCAAAACGAGGTGATTGTTTTCATGGACAATAAGACTTTATACTGTCGTGATGTGAACTCCATAAAGGACGTTTCTAAAGTACCAAAGATAAAGGAATTTATCGGTTCTCCGTCTTGGACTGCTGATGGTTGTTCAGCAAAAGTTCTAATGCGAACTGACATAACCTTGATTAGCGGGTTCAACGTTAACTCAATAATAAACAGGTCTTTGAACGGGGATTATGTCGCTCACACTTTATCATACGAATTGTGCAGCAGAAGAAGTCCATTTTACATCAGCATTCTAGGGTCGGCTCCAGCATCATGACATGCAAGATTAAAGAGATACATCTTTTCGGTGTAATTTACTCATGCAAGCAATTTTCCGCTATTGAAGGCATGAGTATATTTGAAATGGACTCTCCTCATCCATGTGTAATCCTATCAAATACCCATGTGAAAACGAACAAAGGAAAGTGGAAATCTTTATCTGAAGCGGATAATGTTAACAAGTATGTTGTGGACAAGATGGGGGTCTTCACACCACTTCAGGTCCTTAACTTGTTGGTTGAGTTAGTTCGAAAAGAAAACTTCGGATTTCTGGCTACTTGGAAAGGCGTTAAGGTTCCAGTTAGATTCCTTAGCGATTCTAAACAAGTTCAATCTGAATATACAACGCCTATGCTTTCATCATTGATGAACGAAAACAAGGCTTCTCTGAAGGAATTAGAGGAGTACTATTCATTGGAGGATTCGTTTCGTATGTTCGATATGCTTTCGATGAAAAACGTTAACGAAGCACTGTCGAACGAAGCCGCGCAAGCAAGGGCTGCAAACCGATAGTTGGTGTTGTGTGAGTCACAAGATATAATAAGCAAAACCTCATAAGGGCATAAAAGTGTCAGACCCACAACCACAAAAGTTCATAACGAACGACCTTCCAGCAGATTCAGAAACCCTCGCGGCTGCAATGGAATTTGTTCTAAGAATGTTCAAGGTCGAATTGGATCAACTTTTGCCAGCAAGAGTGACAGCTTTTGATCGAAACCTTGGCAGGGTGAATGTCAACCCTATGATTCATTGGGTTGACATGAATGACAAGGCGTGCCCTAGGCCCTCAATAAACAATGTTCCGGTATTTACTTTTGGAGCCGGAAACCTGCACATCAACTTCCCAGTAAAACCCGGTGATTTAGGATGGATCTTTGCATCGGATAGGGACCTCTCTTTATTCAAACAGTCAATGCAAGAAGGGGTTCCGAACACTGGTCGGTTGCATTCATTTTCTGACGCCGTGTTTTTTCCGGATGTAATGAGGCAATACCAAATAAACCCAGAAGATATGGATGCATTGGTGATTCAGACGACAGACTCATCCACAAGGGTTAGCATCAAACCGGGGCAAGTTAAAATAACAGCTCCAAACCAGTTAATCATCGATTCACCATTAACGACTATAACCGGTGATGTCGATATGAAGAAAACATTAAAAGTGCAACTGGATGCGAATATAAACGGAATCCAGTTCACACCACACGAACACACGACAACGGCACCGGGACAATTAACCAGTGGCGGCGCTCAAAACAGGTAATTAAAAAATGGCAGAAAGCTATAAATATCTTGTGGACACCGGGGTTGTTGTCTCAGATACAGCGGATGTACTGACTGGTGTTCAAAACGAGTACCGCATTGCATTGGGCGAAAGCATCAACGTTGCATCTAGCACGCCGCAAGGAACGCTAATTGCCGGTGAAACAACAGCAAGAACAGCGACTATGAAAAACAACGCTGAACTGGCAAACACAATCAACCCACAATTGTCTTACGGAGTTTTCCTAGACGCAATTGGGTCATTGTTGGGGATCGAACGTGGGGACCAAAGTTCAACAGTTGCCAATGATGTTCAGTTGGTTGGGAACAGTGGAACTGTGGTGTTAGCAGGAAGCAGAGTTCAAAGCTCGGATGGTGAAGTGTTCACTATTCAGTCGCAAGTAACCATTCCATCCAGCGGCATTGCCAACGGGATTTTAACAGCAGTGAACATAGGCGCGATCCCACTGTCAATCCAGTCGATGGCAATTCTTGACGGGATCATAGGATGGGGGGAATGCAACATAACAAGTTCCACAAGTGTTGTTATGGGGGCTTCATCGCTGAAAGACCCGCAATACAAGAACAAAAGGGATCAGTCGTTATTCCGTCAGGGAAGAAGCTCGGTAGGAGCGATCAGGGCAGAATTGCTAAGTACACCAAACGTAACGTCCTGTGCTGTTATCGACAACAACACAGGCGCAATTGGAACGGTCCATGGTGTTGACTTCACAGTCCCAAATGGGACTTGGATTTGTGTATCAGGGACCGCTAGTGATCAAGAAATAGCGGATGCTATATGGGAAAGCTGTCAAGGGGCTATCCCATTCGACTTTGGCGGAAGCGGGAACGGAAACCCTGTAAATGCACCAAATGGAATCTCTGTAATTGACAAGGCATCTGGCGTCTCGTATCAAGTCAAATTCACACGTTCCGTCCAATATGACGGGTACATCAACATCACATTATCACAAGGGTCTAGTTCAGCAGACCCACAAGTTGCAGTAGCAAACTCGGTGTTGAACTGGGCGAATGGTGGGGTGGCTGGGGAGTTCGGGTTAATAACAGGGGCCTCTCTTTCCGGTTGGGAAGTTGCAGGAGCGGTAAACAGAGATTTGCCGGGGATCTACATCAAGAACGTAGAAGTTGCCGTTGTTCCTGCCGGTGCAGCCGCGCCAGATCCGGGCGATTATTCACAAGAGGCAGTTGCCAAGCCTTACGACGAGTTCAATATAACAGTTGGTAGAATCAGGGTGATCCTTGTATGAGTATGATTCCTTTCGATGGAGACATCACCCGTTGCCTGAAGTGGATGCAGCAAAATGCACCGGCAATCCAGTCTCTGGTTAACCAAAAAGCTCAATGGTATGAGAACTATAACGAACAGTTCTGGGAGCAATGGAGGGTTAATGTTTTTGACCTTCGAACTGCCAACAATTTCGGGCTTATGGTTTGGTGTATCATTCTGGGGGTTCCTTCCGGTGGGTTAGGTCTATACCCAAATGTGGCATCTTTTGCATTCGGTCAAAACCGCCAAAACTTTATCGGATCTGATGAAGTTCCAAACCCATCGTCGGGCGGCAACTTTTACGGATCTGGTTCTACAGCAGTAGGAGATTTGGAGGAAATCCGTAAGCTCTTGAAGCTTCGCTATGTGGCCCTGACTAGCCGCGGCAACATAGCTCAGACTAACCGGATGTTGAAGTACATATTCAACAATAACGAGGATTGGGATTTTGAAGCAGGTCGATACTTCTATGTCATGGATATTAACGGGACACAGAGGAGCCAGTCGCCTGTAACAAACCTATCTATTTTCAGAAAGGATTGGCAGGGGGAGGTTAAGCTTTCATCTATTCCACGAACGAACTTGATTCTTCAGAACACAATTCCGGGATCTTCGGGGGTCGCTTGGGACGATTCGGCATGTCTCCTTGGGTTCGCTGATCATTGGCAGGGTATGGTCGGAACTCGCGTGTTTGCAACGGAAACCAACCCAAGGACAACCGACTCACTGAATTATGGGGTTTCTGGTGCATATCTAAACCTCCAGCCGGGGGATTACGTCATAACCGTATTCTACCAAGTTGGGGATTCTGGCCGTATGAGGGTCGGTATATCGGATTCTTCAAATGGAAATTTCTCTGGTTTTTCTGGGGTCATTGGCTCTAGACTTTCTGACATATCTTCCAACAGCGCAAAGGCAACAATTTCGATAATCGGAGATGTCCTTTTTGACCAGACGAATAATGTAAGAAAGTTCACTGCGCTTCTTAATGTGAAAGTGTCAATGTCATCTTCTTCGTTTTCGTTTGGTCCGAACACAGTACTAAAAGACAAAGATGTGATCATATATGGGGTCAGCATCGAGTCTGGTTCTGAACAGAAATCTTTTATTTCCAACCCTTCAAATTTTGCTAGTCGTTCTTCTGTTGCTACTTATTATGACGAAAACAACGTCATGAAGTCGGCGGAAATAAATCAGGCCCGGTCAAACTGCTACAGGATAAACAAGAACGGGGAGTTAGTTAATATTGGTTTGATAATGGAGCCAGAATCGACTAACTACATCCCAAGGGCAGCTTACGTTAAACAGATAAGTTTAAACGGATCTGTTTCGAACTCTCCCATGTCTGTCAATCAGAATTTTGGTGAGTGCCCAGACGGAAGCCTGAACATGTCCTTGTTGAAGACGACAGAAAACGGTTCTCCGATGATTGCTGTTTCTCCATCTTTTTCATCGGTTATTGACAAAAAGGTTTCTGTCGGTTGCTTCTTCTCATCTGGTGAAAACTCAAACTTCGTATGCATGAGAGTCTACGGCAAAGACCAATCCGGATCTAAATTTGGGGTTGAAGCTTCATTTGACCTCAGAAATGGTGTTGTTTCTATGGTCCGAGAATTGGAAGGGGTAGACACTTCTGACGTAATAGGTGTTTGGGCAGACATAGAATCAGCCGGAGTACACGGTGGGAAAACAGTTTACAGATGCTCAATAGGTGCTACTTCTGGAGTGTCACTTACTGACGGATTTACTTCGGTCGAATACATGCCTGCAAGTTCTTCAATTGGGATTAGCAATTATCAACAAAGGATAAAAGGTGATGATGTATATGCTTGGCATATAGGAGGTCTGGTAGCAGAACCAACTCATTATCCATCTACTTTGATAAAGCCATCCGTTGAATTCTTAGGAAGATCAACCCCAGCAAGTTACATCGATAGCTCTGGGTTGATGAGATTTGCTGGGGTTGATTCACTGCGTTCCGGCTCTTATATTTGGGATCGTAACAACTCTTTGAAGCTTATTGGCGATTACACAGAAGCCGCGGCTACACAGTTTTTGACTGGTACGGAAAGCTTTTCGGGATGGTCGCTTGTAAACTCCAGTTTGGTAACAGAGACTACGGCGTCTGTGTCCCCTACTGGCGTAGCGATGCTTCACCTTATAGATTCCGCAACAAACGGAATGCATTCTTTGGGTAAGACCATTTCGGGAAACCCTTTGAGCTACACTTGTTTGTCAGCTTTTGTTTCGAAAAATGGCACGAGATATATTGCCATTATGATCGGAGTTGACACAAATGATTGCGCGGCTGTTATATTCGACACGACATCATGGCAGGTTGTTTCAACTCACGATAGTCAAAGTTCGATATTAAGATGTGTAAACTTTGGGTCTGTTCCTTTTGGTCCGGGTTTGCGACGCATTTTCCTTTCTACTCAGTTCCCAGAGAACAGATCGTCTCTTTCTGTCAGTTTCGCTTGTGTACAAGATGCAAGCCAGTGGCCGCCGGTTTATTCTGGGTCTGGTGTCGGCTTCTACATATGGGGGGCCCAATCTGAAGTTGGAGTCGATCCAAGCTCATATATAAGCGGTGAGGGTGCTTCAGCACCAACTCAAAGAGCAGAAGATGTTCTTGCACAAAATCAGACAATTCGTTCTGCTGATGTGAAGTCAAACGAAAATTCTGTGACTGATTATACGGTTTTGGATGCAACCAATGGGGAAATAGAAATGGGCCAAACACCATTGGTTGGTGCAACATTAAGCTGGACAGGTAACTGGAATGGAGCCACGCAAAACGATAAATTGAAGTTCGGAATCGGTGATGGTCAATCATCTGTCTTCAATTTGTCTGAGCCACTTTCTCTTACGTCACCAACATCAGGCCCTTTTCAGTTAGAATATAGGATTGGCCCAAGCATGGCGATATCATCACAGTTGATCAACCTTCTCAATGATGAATCCATGGAATTGTTGCCTAGAACAGCAGGCGTAAAAGCGACAGTCATTCAGGAGTCGTAACATATGATTATTCCAGTTCCTTTTCTATCACCATTTGCGCAAAATGGTGATAGAACAACTGTTCCACAGCAAGACCCTAACGGTTTCGTAAACTTTAGCGATGGGTACACGCCTTTCTACGAAATTTCCCTCACCGCTAATAACCCACAGGCTAAAGCGGTAGAACGACGTGCTATGAACGAGCTGTTCTACCAGTTGTCGAACAACGCAATGGCTTGGCAGCAAATGACAACTGCACCTTGGATTTCAGGAATTCTTGGTGGATATATGACAAACGCAATGGTTGCTCGCGACTCTTCTGATGGAACGGTGCGGCTGTACCGTTCGCTTATAGACAACAACTCGAGTGACCCAGCTACCAACTCTTCTCAGTGGGAAGTGCAACCAAGATGGTCGTCGATGCGTCAGAGCATCCCAATGCCATCTGGCGGATCTGGCGTATTGGACTCAAGTTCTGAAGTGATATCGGCAACTTCTGGTGTTGATTCAAGATTGCTCACAAACGGGACTTGGGAATTTGCAACAGACGCTGCCGCCCAGTCAGCAGCGGATATGCCGTCTAACTTCGGTTCCCCTGTAAAAAGGGGGATGTTTGAATCGAAGTTGTGGTCTTTTTCCGGATCGAACTATATTGTTCAACGTTACAGTTCGATTGACGGGCGCGTGTTCACACGTGGTTACGACGGGTCTTCTTGGTCTTCTTGGACCGCCCTTCTTAAACCATTTGACGCCCAAAGCGGGTCAATGGTTTATGCAAAGGTTGCAGGCACTGGAAATGCATTCACGGCGTCATTCACTCCGTCTTTTGCTTTTTCTTCCTTGGCTATTGGGGCAAAAGTAAACCTTCTTTTTGAAACACCGAACACTGGCCCATGCACAATCTCTGTGAATGGCGGCGCGGCACTAAACATTTCGAACGAAGCCGGAAATGCTCTTTCTGGTGGAGAACTCAGTGGGTTTGTGACTCTTGGTCTTGGTGAAAATCGTTGGTTCATTGAAACAACGCACGGGATCAAGTCTCAAATTTCAAACGCTGTAGCCCCTGAAAACTTGGTGCGGCTTTCTCAAGTTCAGGCGATGGTGGGTGCAATTGGAAACCCTGAATGGAACAACGTTCAAAACAAACCGAATGTTGCAATTCAGGGTACTGCTCCGAACTTCACATATGTTCGGCTGATCAGCCCAAACCCACTCATTGATCTTTACTTCAATGAACAATCAGCAGATTTCAACTTCCGTATTGTAAACGATGCTGACAAGCAACTTTCTTTCATGACTGATGGGTCTACTTCTACAGTCAGAAGGGGGTTAATAAACCAGAACGGATTTCGCACAGATTTTGATTCCAGTGTAGGGAGAAAGTTGATTCTTACCGGACAAAACGGCGGGGATGTAGAATTTAGAACTTCTGCTGGTGTTGCAAGTAAATCTATTGGGCTAGATTCAACTGGTCGAATGGTTTTCTCAAGAATCAACTCTGGAGTGGCTGAAACATCAGCCATGATGCTAACGACAGGTCAATGGTCTTTTGCACAAAGGCCTACTTTCGCGACCGGTACACCTTGGGATAACGGAAACTTCAACCCAGCAACGAAGCTTACAATAGGTGTGAAAACAGACACACAAGGAACGATACTTTCTAGCCCAAACGTGCCCGCTGTTGCTTCAGCAAACGGCGACTCTGGTTGGGTGCCTCTCCAGATCAGCAACGCCGGAAACGGAGGCGCATCGGCGTCTGTTGGGTTTGTCAGGGATGGTGTGTATGGGTTGATATTGGGTCTGGACACAGATAACGTCCTGAAGATAGGCGGATGGACCATGGGCAACGTTTCGTACCCTGTTCTTCATTCTGGGAACCTGTCTTCGTTTGTTGGTTCGTCGATGGCGTCAAACGCATACAATGCGGTCGGGCAATTCGGAATGTTCGTTGTAGGCGGTAGTGGTGCAGGGGCTCCGGGGACTATTGTTCCGGGTTCAAGCCTTGTGTATTGTGCAGCAGGTTGGGACGGGGCCGGAATCTCTCCTCCGGGAACTTGGCAGCTCTGTGGCCATGTTCAAGACAGGGACGGAACCTCTGGTAACTCGATCACTATTGCAAGACGTGTTTCATAATTTATGGGTGAACAAATGAAGTTTGACGAAAAAGTATTGATTGTTGGAACTGGATGTTCATCAATTGACGCAAAAAAATTACTTCCAAAGATTTTGGAAGTTTGCGAGAAAAGAAACATCAACACACCGAGAAGAATTGCCGGATTCTTGGCAAATATCGGGGTTGAATCGAATGGGCTTAAAGCCACAACAGAAGGCATGAGCTACAGCGCGAAACGGATGGCCGAAGTATGGCCAAGTCGTTTCGCGGTAGATCCGAAGGCAGATAATAAACAGCCAAACGATCTTGCAAAAAGTCTGGAGAAAAAACCTGAAGCATTGGCTAATAACGTATATGCAAACAGGATGGGTAACGGACCAGAGTCATCAGGCGATGGATTTCGCTACCGTGGTCGAGGCTGGATGCAAGTTACCGGAAAGGCGATGTATAAGAAAATGTCAGACTTGACAGGGATTGACTTTGTTGGCCATCCAGAGTTGATGGAAACTGAGGACGGTTGCGCCCAATCTGCCGCGGCATACTGGGAGGACAGCGGATGTAATGCGATGATGGACCTCGACTCATTCAGTCAGGCAGTCTTGCGCATTAATGGAAGTCTGCCAAAGCCTGAGAACCATGGGCCTTTGCGTCTTAGCCTATACCGGGCTTGTGTTCCGGAGCTTAATAAACTGAAGTAAACAAAAGGCCGCTTAATTAAGCGGCCTTTTTTATTCATCTTCTAGCATAAGAACCAGTTCTGGTACTGAATCAATAATTGGCTTAGAACCTGTGTACCCGCCAATTGCACTAACAACACCTACCAAAACTGCTCTTGCTATTTTGTTCTTTACTCCATCCCCCAAAAACAACTTTAAAAGGAGAAGGAGAAGTTCAACAAGTTCTTTCCATGGGATGACCCCTTTGTCTTTTCTCTTTTTCATTCTAGTTCTCGTTATGTGATGGCATAAGGCTGTTCGTGGCCCTATGCCATTCTACCACTTAACGAACTGCTACTTCGACCACTTCGCCAGCTTCAGTGCTGACAGAGCCTTGACGTCTTCTGGGTCCATGTCCCATTCTTCACGGAAGCCATCCCACTGCATGTGCCGCGGCCTGTCCTTTGAGCCGTGAGAAAAATGTTTTCCACGAAGAAAACGGTTAGTCATACTGTGACGATTTTCCCATGCCCACCGGCGCATGTCATGACGCATAGTGGTGGCTGAAACGTTGAAGCGAAAGCCGGGCCACTTTGGAGAAGTGCAGATGAATGCCCCGAGCATACCCGAAGGAACCAGATTTTCGGCATGTGTCGAACGTTGCGTTTTTCCTAGTTCGTTGACATACGGATCGTTTTCGTTGTGCATCAATTCTTCGAAGCCAACGACGACGCATTCTGCATGATCGAAACGCTTGAGTTTCAGCAGAATACCCTCTTTGAGAGTTGATCTGCCAAATTTGTAGCGACCATCCAGAGAGCGAAGCATAACGCCTTCGAATCCCTTTTCAGTCGCCCAGACCTCGTAATCGATCAGCTCTTCCTGACTTCTGACGATTTTGTGTTCCACGTGGAACAATCGGTCGGACAGTTCCGGGAATTCTTCCTTGAGAAGCTTGACGCGAGTCTCGGCACGGGCCAGTCGCTGAAGGAAAGGTGTTTCAGGGAAAGTGAAGTCGTCGAAAATATGCCACGACCAGTTACCCGGATCGTCTTTTTTTCGGCGCAGAGCACCGCTGGAGTTTTGGAACGCAAGTGGGTCATCGAAAGCACCGACTACCAATTCTCCGTCCAGACCGTCGAATATATCCCGACTGAGGAAAGTGCGGATCTGGTCATTGTCAGTTGGTCGCATTGATCGTGTTCTTGGTACACCTTGAAAACCAAAGTTCCGGAATCCGTCGATTTTCGGGGAAGCGATCATCGGGAACTTGAGCAAGGATTCGTCGGCGTGTTCTGCAAGTAGTGGCTTCATGCATCTGATCCTTCAACGTCCTTCGACTCGTTCAGGTCTTGCATTTCCAGCTCTTGCATGATGCCAAGATAACGTTCGTCGTCTTCTTTGACGAACACGCCGTTGTACATGACACCACGTCGATGCTTGATTTCGTCATACGCCATTTGGACGCATTCGACGAAGTTCAGACCGAGAGCAACGATGCAAATGGTTTTGAGGCTGTTTGCCAAAAGACCGATTGTCTCCAGAGCTTTGTCCTTTTGATTCTTCGCCACATAGTCAGCAAGAAGACCGAGGTTTTCGTAAAAGGACAGCATGTTGCTGGTAGGCTGGCATGGGATCGCCATCAAACCGATGATTTCGCCGCCGAAAATTGCCGCGACGTTGTTCAACATGACGAACGTGTCACCAACCCCGTCTTTCTTTTTGGCTTCGTCATTGTCGAGAACACCGGCACACAATTCGCCGAACTCGCTGACCAACTTCATGTACTGGCCTTTCGAGTTCTCCATGGAGATGATCCGGCGATCATGAGCCCATTGTGTGATTGCAACTGACAAGCCTGTCAGGGAAAGGCGATCAACTTCACGTTGTTGAAGTGGTATTGTCATATTTACTTCTCTTTGGTTGGGTTGCTTGATACAACGCCGTCTTTGACAGCGAATTGTGTGATTGTTGCTGCTGACTCGTTTGCGTTTTTCGTGGTTCCGAAATAAAAAGCCAAAACCTGCTTCAATTCGCTGAACCAATATCCGATAACAGTACCAACTGTAATAGCCAACTGGGTTGGGAGTTCAGTTGTTTGGGTCAGAACAGAGTATGCTATACCGATTGAACCGGCAAGCAATATTACAGCGATCATCGGTCTTATCCAGTCCTTAGTTTGGGTTGCTGCATATTGTCTGGCTGATTTGCGATCTTCGACTTCAGCCTCAAATGCGGCCTGATCGGCAAGCAACTTCTCACGAACAGCGGAAGCGGCTATTTGCTGCAATTGGACCTTTGCATTTACCTCAAGCTCTTTTATCTTGACAAGAGCGTCCGGATCATTCTGCAAAGCAATTGAAACGGACGCTTCGTCGTTGTTGACCCCAAGCGCGGTCGATACAAGAGAGCCAACAGCAGAACCTGCTGGTCCACCAAGAAGAGTGCCGATTGTTGGAGCAACAGACCCAACAATTTTAGAAACATCAGACCAAGAAAAAGACATGAAACATTCCCCCAAATAATGAATGAAGCCCGCAAAACAAAAGTCATGCGGGCTTCATTCATTCTAGCAGAAACCGGGTTTAGAAGGTTTCTGCTTCGCCTTGGGCCTGATCGCCTTGGGCTGCGCCAGAGGTAGAGGCAGAATCGGCGCGGCTGTAGTCGGCGTTCAACTCACCGCCGACAACTGCGGCGTTGAATTCCTTGGCGGCGTCGAACCACGTCTTCACACCGACCATGCCGACCAGTTCGAAGGAAACCCCAGACCACGTGCCAGAGTCATTCGACATGGCCGCGGTAGTGATCTTGACGACGTTGGCGAAGGTCGGCGGGGTTTGCGGGCCTTTTGCGGTGTTGACCTTCTTCTGGGAAAGAGTGGTCATCAGCTTGCGAGACGCCTTGATCTGGGAAGATGCACACGACAGGATCGCTTGGCCGTATTCGCCGGTTTCAGGGTCAACAATCAACAGGAAGTGCGAACGGGTGTCGGCGAAATAGTCGCTCTTCTTGACGTTGACGCTGCCGTCTTCGGCGGGCGCGTAGAAACCGCGCTCGACTTCTTTGACCTTTGTAGGGTCTTCGCGCAGCTCGTTGAACTGCTCGACGGTCATTTCGCCTTTGAAGCCACCTTCGCCACCTTCGCGACCGCCCCAGCGGATGTAAGAGCGCTTGAAGGCACAAGGGATGGCGAGAAGGCCGTTTTTGCCGTCGTACAGCTTGCCGGTTACGTTGTTGTAAAGCATGCCAGCTTTGGCACCGGGGACGTATTTTGGATCGTCTTCGTCAACCAGAGGAGACATTTTTTGGAGGACCATCAGAAACGGGATCGCATACGAGTCGATGTCCGTTCCTTCGAAGCCGGTAACGCCGTCAAAGATTTCGTCGCCCATGAAGGAGGCAAGGCCACCATTTCCGAGGATTGCGACGCTCTTCTCTTCGGAAGCTTCAGCGTTCTTTTCTGTCTTTGCCATTTTCAAATCCTTGTTTCGTTTGGTTGGGTTGGGTTCCTTCCGGAACAAGATGAATAATACGCTTATTCCGGAAGGTGTCAACTGCTTTTACTTCTTTTTGCGCTTAGCCGGGTCTTTAGGTTGAGTAACTTTTGCTTCCCGGAATTCAAAAAGATCAACGCAATCAGGGAGAGGTTTGTAGCCTTCAGATTCGGGATCTTTAGCGAGGTGTTCGCGGATGAAGGCCGATTGGGTCTGGGCATGAATGGACTGGTCAAGAGAGGACATGAAACCGGCTTTCATCAGGGCTTCTTTTGCCTTCTTCGCATCATCAATCTCGCCGCGGCCAAATTCGGAGATGACCTTGGTCTTGATGATTCCGTCGTTTTTGGTTTCGGAAAGCCATGCGAACCATTCTTCGCGGTTTTCTTCTTTGACCGACCCGTTTACCTTGCGGGAAACGCCGACTTTTCGACCGTCAGCGAGCTTGCATTCTTCCTGACCCATTTCGTCAAGGAGTTCCGGAAGCTCTTCGCGACGAAGCTTCTTCAACTTTTCTTCAAGCTCGATCAGAGCGACCTTTGCTTCAGTGATTTCAGCGTCAAGATCGACTTCCCGATTCACAAGAGAAAGGAGGCGTTCTTTGATATCTTCGGAAGCATGGTCGGCTTGCGGGCTGTAGTCAGCGAAGAAATCGATTGCGTCACCACCAGAGAAATCTGGATGGGATGGGTCGTTGATATGTACGTTGCTCATTGTTGGTATCCAATAATCAAGTTTTGGGGAGAAACAACTGAATTTTCATATTCGGTCATTCCTTGAGCCTGTTGGGATTCAAGCTCAGTTCCTGCTTCATCACGTTCGTTGCTTAGCCTCATTACTCCATTTACGACGTAATCCATCAGTTTTTTCTTATGCTCGACGTTCTTGAAAACATCGTCATCAATCGTGTCTTCAGCATGGAGGTCATAGTATAGCACCGTTTTCTTGGTGCCGATACGGTGATTACGGTCTTCGGACTGAAGGCGTTGTTCTGCGTTTTCCGAAGTGGAAAGATAGATAGTGACATCGGCCTTTGTCAAAGTGATACCAATCCCTCCAGCGGACGGGTTGCCGATGAAAACTCGGAAGTCTCCATTTTGGAATCCATCAATGATTTCTTCTCTTTCCTGCTTTTTGGTCTTCCCATTGTAGATTCTGGAAGAAATCTTTAGGCCATCGAGAATTTCAGAAGCCATAAGGATTTCTTGATCAGACTCTGCCCAAACGATAATGGACCGATCCGGATCATCATCTAAACAATCAGATATCAACTCTTTAAAAAGTTGCAGTCGTGGGTTTCTCTCGATACCCAGGAGTTGCGGTTCTCCATAGATGTTGATAAATCCTGATGTAATTTGTTTAAGCTTTGTTCTTGCCGCGATTGCTTCAAAGCTGAAGTACTCTTCGTTTTGAAAATCGGGAGTGATTCGGGAATATTCATGATCATCCCTGACCAAGTTGTAAATTTTTCTTTGTTCGGGTGTTAGTTCAAAGTAAAGGCGTTTGAATACTTTCGGAGGAAGGTTAAGGCCAGCTTCCTCTTTTGTGATCCGATACGCCCATGGAGAAACAAGCTCTATCAGTTTATCCAGATTTTTGAACATCGGAAGGCCGGTTTCTGGATCTGTTTCAGCTAGTTGTGGAGCAATGCGAGCACCTGTCTTCCTCATGAGGGCGACCATCCTTCTGTCGTCATCAGGAATAAGGACGGTGAATTGCGCAACAAAAGCCCGGTATGAATTGATCCCAAGAAGACCGGGCTTTAGAAACTCAAACTGAGAGAATAAGTCAGCCGGGTTCTTTGTAAGCGGGGTTCCGGAAAGAGCGCGCCTTGCCATGGCTTTTTTTCCAAGCCGAATGATTTTCTTTGTTCTTTCGGCTTGAGGGTTTTTGATTCGAGAAGATTCATCAACAACCATCATGCAATCGGGAAAGCTCTCAAGGAAGCGCGTTACCTCATCGAATCCAGCTTTGTGATTGACTGCATCAACGTTTACAGCGAAAACCCGCAATGGTCCGCGCCCCTCGTAGTGATCTGCATAAAGGGCATCGAGTCTGGCTCTGGCCTTCTTACTTGTCGGGTTCCCTGCCCAATATCTGGCGATGTAAGGGATATCAGCGTGCGTTGGGATTTCCCTTAGAACCCAGTTAGTATGTACGCCTTTTGGGGCAACAACGAGGAGAGCCCGGATTCGTCCCTTAAGATATGCGCGGATGGCATCGGCGATTGTAGTCCACGTCTTTCCGGTTCCTTGATCCATTAAGTAAGCGAACTGCCACTTACCAAGAGAGAGTTCAAGGCCTTTGATCTGGTGCGGCATACCACCAGTCTTCATTCCGGGAACTGGGGTTGTGTTTTCGAATCCGCTCATTGGCTCACCGAAATGACAGAAAGAAGGGTGATGATCGATGTTGTTCCACGTGAAACAACCGGACCTGAAGAAAAACCTGAAGCAACAGAAGAAGCAATATCGGCGTTGGTCATATCTTCCAAATCGAAGTTGGGGTTCAAAAGATAGACTTCCTTACCAATTTCGGCAAGAACGAAAGCTGGGGCTCCCCACGTTTTCTTCTCTCGTAAAAATGCAATCTGCCCTTTTTCAAATTTACCTTTTAGGGGACAGGACATTTCCCTGACTTTGATGTCAACAGACTTGAACTCGACATAAAAGGAACAGCCGCGTCTGTTGGTCATTAAGCTGTCGGAAAGACCAGACCTTTGCGTCTCAAGAAAGTCGATCAAAAGGCTCTTCTGAGATGACTGTTTGAATCTTCGAGCAAATTTGTTTTCTCTGTCATTCATAATCAACTGCCTTATTATCTTCCCAATCAATCACGTCAAAGCGACCAGTTATTACGCCCCAAGCCCATATCAACCTGTGCCAGAAAAAGTCAGACTTATGATCGAGTGATCGGGCGGGAACATTACGACCCTTATCGTTGGTCTTCATAACTCGCCACATCATTATTTCATTGGCTTTATACTTTGCCATTTGAAAACCTTGTGTTCATTAAAGTTTAAAATCGCTTAATCGAATAAGATAACAGGCCAGTGAAAGAGCACCAGCCAGTGAACATTACTCGACAGATTGCACAGCAAGCTCTTTTGGAGTGTAAAGGCGCTTCATTGCCCGACCGATAAAAATATCAATCGTCGGTGACATCTTCCAACCCTTAAAGAGAAACCATTGGCCTTTCTTTGCGCCTTCGATCATCTCTTTAAATTTCTGATAACTTTCCGGCTGTATTCTTACCCGGTATGGTTGGTCAGTAGAGTCATCGACAATGAACAAGTCAGCGAACTGGCTTTCTCCTCTCCACTTACCACGCTTTCCATTAGCAATCCGTTTGGCCTGACGCTTCGGGTCATTTTCGTCTTCAAGCTTCTTTTCAGTTAGCTTTCCGATAATCAAGAATGTGTCTTTTCCGGAGACATCTTTTACTTGAGAAATCTTTCTGCCGTCAGTAACACCGGCCAGAGAACTATCTTTATAAATGTGGCCAAAAAGCTCATGTGCTTCGGAAATAGATGCGAACTTGACTTCGGCGTTTGCAAGGCGTTCAGCAGTCTTCTCATAACTTGAGATGATTTTTTGATGTGGTTTTGAGAGTTTCTTTATTTCTTTTTCGGTAAGCGACGGATCGGCTTCGATTGCCGAGAGGCACTTGTAAGATTCTGCTGCTGAAGACCGCAAAGCAAAGAATCGCTCTGAGGTAGCAAGGCCGAAGCCCTTGGCGTTCATGATACCTCCGACCAACTTTCCATTGATCGATTTCCAGTTCGTTCCGGAGAGTTCAGGGTCGATTGCAGAATACGTGATTCCTTCAAGGGCAAGTTCACGCAAAATAGCGATTGTTTGCTCATCGTCTTTTGCAGCACGCAAAGATGCCGCGGCGAACTCAAGTTTGTGATAGCGCTTCAGGTACAAAGTCCAGTACGTAACAACACCATAAGCCACGGCATGTGACTTGTTAAAACCATACGCTCCGAAAGCAGCCATCTCGGACCATAGTTTCGAAACGTGCTCTTCTTTGATGCCAAGAGAAAGCGCCCCTTTCAAGAATGGTTCGTACCACTGCTTGAGGTATTCTTCACCCTTCGACTTTGCCATCCCTCGACGAAGACCAGATGCTTGCTCCCAGTCCAACAGGCCGATGTCACGCGCAATCGACATGATCTGTTCTTGATAGATGAGAACTCCGTATGTAGCAGAAAGGTGCGCTTCAAGCTCCGGAAAAGGGAAGGTCACTTTTTCGCGTCCAGCAACGCGCTCGATATACTTCGTTGCCATTCCAGACGAAAGAGGTCCGGGGCGAGCAAGAGACGTTAACTGCTCAAGATGATCAAATCTGGTCACGTTAACTTCGTTTGTCGTTCTACGGACGGCACCGCCCTCGAACTGGAAAACACCGGAGAGCCTGTCATCATTGACCATCTTGTAAATCTCTGGATCGTCCAGAGGTAGGTCGTAAAGCTCTTGGACGGTCATTACGCCGGAGTCTTCGATAACCCCAAGGGTCCTGAGCCCCAGAACGTCGATTTTGAGAAGATTCAGGTACTCGGCATCCGGTTTGTCGATCTGGGCAACGCCGTCAGCGTTAACCGTGCAGAAATGGCCAATTGGCTCGTTGCAGACCAGAATGCCAGCCGCGTGAACTCCCGAGTGGGATGGGTTAAGTTCGATTGCCGACATGACATCAGCGGCTTCTGGTTCACGACGGACGAAGGAACGGCCCTGCTCAGTCTGGGCGAATGTGTCTTCCATTCCGTGCCCGTATCGATCATCACCGGATGCGTAATCTACCAATGTAGCCTTCAGAGAGTCGGTATCGAAGAAGCTCAAACCAAAGCTTGCACCAACTTTTCCGATGATAGAAAGGCCCTTCATCATGTTTACGTTACCAAGTTTCGAAACATATGGATTTCCATACTTATCGAACAGGTAATTGATGACGTCTGCGCGTCTGGTGTCAGGGAAGTCGATATCGACGTCAGGAAGGTCTGAGCGCGAGACGTCGATAAAGCGTGCGAAAAGGAGGCCGAAAGGGATTGGGTCAACTTCGGTCATCTCTGTCAAATAACAGATTAGGCTTCCAGAGCTAGAGCCACGACCCGGACCGACCAGCATGCTCTGTTTTGCGAAGCGAATAAGATCGGAAACGACAAGGAAGTAAGAGTCGAAACCCTTAGCCATGATAGCCTGATATTCTTCGTTCAAGCGGTCTTCGTATTCTTGAGTCCATTCCTTGATGTGGCCCCGTTCGAGACGGTAAGTTTGACCTGCGCGGGCCAAAGCCATCAGGTCCCCTTCCACCTTAATAATTGGAGCTTTGGGCAATCCCTTCTGTTCGTAAACAGTGACGCTGATTGCAGCGGCCACGTTTTTGGTATTGGTGATGGCTGTTTCGAGTTCTTCTGGGGTCAACCAACGAGAGAAGAAACCGCGCATGTCAGTTTCGTCAATGATGTGACGAATCCCGATGCTTGTACGAATCCCGGCCCCTTGGGCTGCGTCTTTGTCATCATGCCGTGGCATATCGTTGTAAGACGTCAGCACCAGTGGTTTGCCTGTCGCACGATGGCGGGCCACACCGGAAGCGATGGCCGCGCCAGATGTTGGGTTGAGGTCGATGTAATCAAAGTCCTCGTCAAAAAGCTGCGCCAGAGCGCCACCCGAGAACCGAATAACGCCCTTGAACATACGGAATGAATGGCGACTTACAGGGCCATTCTGTGCGCTGTTGGTGCTCGCCAAAAAGAATTCTTTATAGTTGAGAGCCAACATCCAAGCAATTGGACGAGAATCGAGAAGTTCCCCTTCTTCATCATATGTGCCGATGGGAACTTCTACGCCGAAACCCGGAGCGATATCGGTCTTTGAAAGAGCTTGTTCCCAGCGAACGGCACCCCATGTTCCAGTATCGACTAGACCAGCGAAATCTGCGTTTACTTCCTGAAGCCTCGAAAGAACATCTTCAATCCGACCGAAGGCCGACTTGAAACTAAATCCAGAGCGAACCCGAAGTTGTGGAAATTTTGAACCCATGATTAGCAACCCCAAGCGCGAAAGATACCGGTCTTTTTGGCGACTTCAAAAAGCATCTTGCAGTCATCAGATGCACGGTGAGTCTGGACCAATTCACCGACGTATTCGGAGTAAAGTTTTTCAAGCTTCATGTTATAGCCTTTGATGTGGCGAGTCTCTCCAACAGAACAGATTTCCAGAGACGGCCAATTTATCTTTCCAAGATGTTCATCAAGCCTTCTCATTTCGCATTCGGCGATGAACTTATCGAATGAAAGGTTGTGTGACATCACTGCATCGGCTTTGCCAAAAAAATCGGCTATTGTCTGGACATGCGCTGGCCAAGTTGGTTGCCCGTCCAACATTTCGTCAGTAATTCCGGTGATCTTTGTGATGACTGATTCTAGGGGGACGTTAGGGTTAATCAGAAGACTTATTTCTTCGATAACCCTGTTTCCATCCGTGAGTACACCGCCAAACTCAATCGCTCTTGGCTGTTTGTTGATGGATGCGCAACGATGAAGCGGAAGACCTGTCGTTTCAAAGTCGAAAAGGGCGAACATCATTTAGATGCTTCCTTGTGGTTGGGGGATAGAAAGCAGAAAGCCGGATAACGATTTTGGGATTCGCCATCCAGCTAAAATTATACATCTAGAAGGCTAAGTCAATCAACCTTCGAATTCGCCTCGCGGCGCATGGTCACGAAGCCAACCTTGAAGTGTTGCGACTGCTTCTTGGATGTCTTTGTACGCCGACTTTCCACCAGTTCGCACGCCCGGAATCATCAGCTTTTTACGAGCATGATAGAGGCGTGAAGCACCCGGAAGGTGGATCGGAAAAAGTTCATCGATCCGGTATATATCGGCAAATTCCCAATTTTTTGGGATTTGTTTGAAGTATTCCGGGAATTGGATTGCTTGTTCGATTGCTGGGTCGCCATCGAAGATTTTGTCTGATTGCCAGTCAGGTGATTTATTTTTGCTGTGTCTTTTTGGTTTGTCTTCTGATTTGTTTATTTCGACTTCCGGAGTCTGGTTTGTGACCAAACAAAACTCCTCCACTTCAGTTTTATTTACGTCACAGAAAACGGTTTTGATTTCGTGTTTTTCGAACATATTGATGACTTCTTCGTTTGAAGCCACACCGACAGTTACCTTTCTTTTCTGTCCAGCACAATAACCGACCCAAGTCGAAATAACGGAATTGTAGTGATCTGAAACGGACTCTTCCGAAATTATGTGCCCTTCAGTGAAAAGGTGGATTACGAAATCGGCTCCTTCTCTCATTCCGGTCAAGGAGGAGATGAGCCCGGAAAGATGCCCACGCATCGATTCGTCTTCTACAGAGATGATTACTGCGAAGTGATCGATGTCAAGGCAAGATCGGAGAAGGCGAATGCCCTGTGGAATTTGGGAAAACATGTAATCTTTTATTAGGACATTCGATTTAATGGAGAAAAGGGTATCTTGAAGCTGGAAAATAGCCACGCCCTTTTTCTCGTTAACTTGTTGGGGTTGTTCGCGAACCAAATCGTTCATTTAGATTCTTCCTGTTTCATTATGAGTTGAGTTAATGTGTTCATGGTTGGTGGGAGTTCGCCGCGATTGAGACAAAGGCTTGTCTCCAGAGCATCGAGGTCTATTCCTTCATTTCGACTGAACACCACAAAATGTTCGTTGATTTTACGGACAAAAGAAACGAGGTCGTCGGTGCTATCAAAAGAAGCCAGATCACGACACTCATTTACGATGAAGTCGGAAAGTTTTGAATCAGCGATGATCTTTTGATGATGCATTTGTGCATCTTGAAGTTCATCGAAATCTTTGCCGTCTTCACAGCGGTAAACTTTTACTTGTCTGATTGACATATGAATTACCTTGAAATGGTGTATGAATAAACCCACCTTGGAAAACCAAGGTTAATACTTCCCGGGGCAAACCTATAGAACTTCGCTGAACCTCTCCGTCTTTATACATGGAGGAAAGGTCACGTCCTAGCTGGTTGCACTTGTGAGCGCCATAGAAGGTTGTTTGATACGGAGGGTTGCAGAAAGAAATGTAAGCATCAACAAATTCTTCATCCAAAATATCAACCCGCGGATTGATATTGCATTGCCTATGGAAATCTACTTCTAGATCCCTTAGATATTTTAGAATGAAGTCTTTTCGTTGACGAGGCTTTTTATTATCGGCCATTTCATACACCAATCAATTTAACAACGACAGAATCCGAATGGAACGAACAGGACGGGCTTTATGGGCTTCGCACAGGTCTTCTAAGGCGTTGATGTCATTTTCGTCCATGCCTTTCAAAGTATCGCTTGCGTATGCGTCCATGTTCGCGCAGAAGTAATCAGAGCCGGGAAGGTTCGTGTCTTCATCGAACTTGAGGCAGGTGACATTCGAAACCATTTTCCCACAAAGAGCCCTGAAGCGCTCCCAACCAGCCCGCGGCGAAATTGTTTTGTGCATGTGCTTGATGGCCGAGGAATACTCTTTGATTCCATGACCCTCGTCGAAAACAAGGCCATATTCGTCGTAATAGTAGATGCGAAATTCTGACCTTTCCAAATCAGTGTTTGCTTTGCAAACTGTTGTGATGGTGAATGCACACAGAAGAAGAATGAATTTTGCTTTCAATTTGCTTCTCTCAGATTCTTTCGGAAGTGAGTGAGCACGACTTTGGTTCGTAAATTTCGACAAACAAAGCTTTCGGGTAAGATGACTTGACAGATTCAAGAGCTGACTGCAAGGAAGTTTCAGCCTTGAATCGAAGAACCACGGCTTCTTCCTGAACCTCTGGAGTTCCGAAGGTGCTTTTTGAAAGTTCCCTTTTGAGAACGACTTTCAAGCAGATGATGCGGATCTTTTCTGGGTTTTCCATTTGCAGTTTCCATATGATGTTTGTTTAGGGAATTTGGATTAAAGGTTGAATTTCATTCTACACTGATCGCCGGAACGGTCAATAAGTATTTCACTGAATTATTTATGGCAAAAGAAAGCCCGCCATCGGAGTTAACCGGGCGGGCTTTGGTGTGTCTTCTGTACCAGAACTATGAGGCTCCAATCATGGACCAAAAGGAGTTCCCATCCTCAAGCCCTACGCTTTGCGGTCATTCGCCCCCGCGATTTACCTAACTTCAGCTTCCATCGATTCCCAGACCTTAGAGGAACCCTATCTGAATCAGGCGACCAGCAAGCGCAACAGTTGGACACCGGAGCATTCTATATCTAAGTTCTTGAACTTGCAACGATTTAAGGACAAAAAAGAAAGGCCGCCGAAGCGACCTTTAGTCTTGCGCCTTCCCAACCAAGGAAGGTTTAGGCCGTTTGCGTTCGCGGGCGGGCTACACATTCGGCCTCGAAGCGGTGATATTAATACGCAGCTTCGTCGGTGTCAACTTCGCCGACCGGCGCTTCGGGTTCGTTTTCGGCTTCACCGGCTGGTTTGTTCTGATCATCAGCGGGTGCTTCTTCAGTGGCGACGTGGATCAGATCAAGCCAGCCCATAAGCTCCAGCTTCGACAGGAAAGAGCGGATCGGAGAACCGTAGAGCATCTTGACGACTTGAGCTTCCAGATCGTCAATGGAAACGGTGGAACCGACTTCGAAGTTTTCGCGGATGTAGGCGTGCAGCTTGCCACGGATCGAAATCGCTTGCGGCTTGCCCAGGCCTTCGGCCAGAACGATGAAATGCGTTGCACGCGGGCGGCGAGTGCCTTCAGGGCTGCGCAGGAACTCTTCGCGAGCTTTCAGACCTTCACGCTTCTTCAGGGCATCGGCTTCACGCTGAAGTTTGGCTTCGTCTTGAGCACGGCGGGCATCGGCCTTGGCGTCTTCGCGGGCTTGTTTGCGCGCTTCGGATTCCTTGGCCTTGATTTCCTTCAGCTCTTCTTTGCGAGCTTGCTTGTCGGCTTCGCGGGCTTCTTTTTCGGCCTTCTTGGCTTCGGCGCGCTCTGCTTTTTTCAGCTCGCGTTTTTCTTCGGTAGCCTTGGCGCGTTCGGCCTTCTTGGCTTCCTTTTCCAGAGCCTTTTCGGCCTTCTTGGCTTCAGCCTTTTTGGCGCGCTCTTCTTCGATCTGGCCGCGGTTGGCTTCCTTTTCAGCTTCTTTCAGAAGACGCTCTTCTTCACGCTTGGCAGCACGCTCTTCGTTTTTGCGAGTGCGTTCGGCTTCTTTGCGGTCGAATTCTTCCTTGCGCTTGAGGGCTGCTGCTTCTTCCTTTTCGCGCTGCTTCTGCTCACGCTGCTGGCGCTTTTCTTCAGCGGTCAGCTTGCGGGTTGCCGGTGCTTCGTTGGGTGCTTCAGTCCCTTGGATCTGGCCTTCACTGACAGCGTTGTGACCGGGCATGTTTCCGGAGTTGGCATCGTCGCTGGAAGTGTTCAGACCGGCATCGGTAACGCCTTCAGTGGAGAGCGCTTCGGTATTGATGTCGTTTTCCGGATTGTGCATTTTCTGGCCCTCCTTTGGGGCTGATTTTGGTTTCTTTTTGTTCGGCGATTCAGCCTTTGGTGTTTTGGCTGGTGTCTTCGCCGATTCAGTTTTCTTGGCCATCTTTGCAACTCCGGGGGAAGTTCGTTTATGTTTCGGAATGGCGACACTATACAAACGAAAACGGAGCCTATCAAGGCCCCGTTGAAAAATATTTCGTCGAAATGATCAGTTGCGAAGAAGCATCATGAACTTGATAGCACGTGTAATGCCCGTGTACATAAGCTGGGCATATGGAACGCCGGGGATGGTTTCTTCGAAGACTAAAACCTCGTCCCACTCGGAACCTTGTGACTTGTGGACTGTCAAGGCGTAACCGAAGTCGAAACCCCCAGCAGACTTTTGCGCGGCCTTCATTCTTTCGAAGTCGCTGTCGAAAGAGACTGGATTGAAGAGAACCCAACGTTCGAAGTTTGTGGACAGCATTCGGATGTTGATCATCTTCATGTCTGGCCAGTCATCGTCTTCCATCCCTTCCGGAAGGTCTTGGTAATCAAGGACGATTGCTTGTTCGCCGTTCATCACTCCATGGGCATGCTGATTGGCAGTGGCAACAACCTTTTCCCCGATTTCCGGCAAAACATCCTTATAGCCCAGAAGTCGTCTTGCTCGACGATTGTTCTTTGACCGGGTGTTGTTGCGTGCGCAAATGATGACATTGTTCTCAGGCAAGAAGCGCTTGAAGGTTTCGTCATCGATGATCTGGGAACCCTTAACAGAAACATCGTCGTACTCGCGTGGAGGGAGGCGTTTGCCTTGTCGAACAAACATCGAAGCTCGAACGATGTTACCGGCGTTACGTTCGATTTCGGTCAAACAGATGTCTGCGCGGTCGATTGTAAAGACTTGTTTGTCTTTAACCGGAGGGACTTGACCGGGATCATACAAGGCGATGATCGGCAAACGGCGAGCGCAAAGGTCTTCTTCTACGTACTGACCAACCATAGATGACTCATCCATGACGACCAGATGAGGGGTTTCGTCCAGTACGCCTTTATCGACGAATACCGGTTCGCCGTCGTCATTCTCGCCCGCTGGACGATAGATGAACTGGTGAATGGTGCAGGCACCCACACAGCCTTTTTGGCGAAGGCGAGACGCGGCCTTTCCAGTCGGCGCGACATAGCGGACGGCTTTCGTGTTCGAAGTCCCGAGGCACAATTGGGCAATAGCCATGGCAATCGTCGTTTTACCACAACCCGCGAAACCAGCCAAAGAGAAAACTTGCTGACGATGGAGCTTGTGTTGCCAGCCACGATACCAGTTGACTGCCAGATTGACTGCGTAGACCTGCTGACAGTTTGGCGGAAAACCAATGATTTCAGCTATTTCTTCAGAGGTAATAACCTGAACTTCCGCTTTCCCGCGCAGGTATTTGTCCGGTTTGAATCGGTCATATGGAGGTGGGTTGTTCAAGTTGTACAAGCTGTTGTCTGACATTACAAATCCTCGATGTCAATTTTCGGAATGATTCCGAGTGGTTTCCAGTCATTTAGGATCATGCGATCACGACCGCTGATGTAAGAAACCTTTGTGTATGCCTCTTCACCGATAATTATCACATTTCCGTTTTCGTCCAAGTAAGCAACTGCCTTCTGACGAACGGCTTTTGTCGTTGCAATATGCCCGACTTGAAGGCTATGCACCTCTTGTGTCAAGGTCTTGTTCTTGTTAACAAGGGATTCTATGTTCTCCTTGAGGTCAGGCAATTGGACCTTAAGTTTCGACAGCTCCCCCTTCAGATCGACCAGCTCAAGGGCTTGCGCGGCGATCACCCGTGTTGCATTGACAAGAGCATCGGAAATTTCCCGATTTTCCTGTTCAAGTTGCTGAAACTTATTCTTTTCTTTACTCATCACCAGTCCTCTTGCCCAATTCGCATTACGCCGTGTTCGTAAGCTTTCTTCGAAGCTCTCTTGTTCTTGGTGGTCTTTCGACGCTCACCTTTGCCCTTCTTTGCATTGCGCGCTTCGTTGATCTGATTTTCCAGAGATTCAATCGTCCGGTTTTGGGTCTTGATCTTTGACTTCAACCAACCGATTTCGCACGAAGCATCGCGCAGCTTCTGAAGCAGTTCTTCTTCTCGCTTGGTTGGTTTTGGGTCTGGAGGAAGAGGCAATGGAGGAACGGGCGAAGGTCCATACGAACGCTCGTAAGGAATAAAGGAAGTGACCGAAGGGGAGTTCTGAATTTCGCGCCCAAACGGCCTGTTCCCGATGAATGTCAGTACCGATTCAGGAACAGGGCAGTCACAATGATGCGGGTGGAATTTTGGGTTGGAGCAAGATAGGTCACCTTTCGGGATGATCATGCCCTGATTGATTTGTCTTTCCGTTCTGTTCCTCATGCGCTGGGCTTCAGAGACTTCCTTATAGGTGCCTGCTTGGCCTTTTGTCGCGGTTGGCTTCATCTATATAAACTCAAGAGGGGTTGGGAGGCGATAGGGTGTCGCCGAAGCCCGGTCATTAGACGCCAGACGATGAAGAAAAACAAGCTTTACGAGTGAAATATATTCTGTCAGAATTCTGGTCGTTCCTACCCAAACCGGAGATTAAGAAATGAGTGACAAGATCGAACGCCCCAATGTCGAATACCAGCCTCATGCGGTAGCTGACATATATGGAAGGAAAGAGAAGGATCTGAAGCAGGGTGAGCGGTTGCAGTTCCTGACGGATGAGGAGTTGGACTACATCCAAATACATTTCAGCTATCCCAATGTTAAGTTGACTGACTATTTAGACCGGAGTGTATGGCCGCGAGACTTGAGCCATCTTTCCGTGTGGGGCGTAGTTATCGCAAATGATGGCGGGTTCATTGAAGTTCCGGGAGTTCTGCATACTCTTTCTCGGTGGGTAGTTGGCGGCGCTCGGGTCGTAATGGACCTTGGCCATAAAGGGGTTGTTGAAGTTATGCCGCAAAACTTGCGAGTTATGACAAAGCAAGATGCAGACAGGGAAATACCAACATGGCAGCGAAGACAAGGCCACAGGTTGGTGCGCGCAATGCGCGACATAGGTTCGGTTCCGGGTAAAGAAGACATAGCTTTGTTGAATATTTTGAAATATTCAGAATTTTTGGGGTCTTTCTTAGAACACAAGAAAAGATACGGCGCTCTTCCATTTTTAAGTGAAGGGTTAAAGTTTGAAATGTCTTTTGATTATGCATGGACTCGTGCGTCAAGAATAAAAATGCCAGATAAAATGCTTATAGGCGAGCGCTGTGTGTGGATTTTGCTCAATAGTGGGGTGGTACACGCAGGTGAGGTCTATCAAGGTATGTACCGAATGCTAAGACAGTTGATTTCCGATCACAAAGAAGTGGAAGAAATCAGCAAAGACGTTTATCCAGCAATCAAATCAAGAATGGTGTGGTGATTTATGCAGTGTAAAAAGATTTTGAGTTTTCCAATGCTTCGTGAAGCAAACTTTCGTCGTGCATCTTCTTCGGTTAAATATCGCCAATGTGAGAGCAACTGGCAACCTGCTCACTGGATGAATGCACTGGTGGGGGAGGTTGGAGAATGCGCAAACCTGATCAAGAAGGTTGATCGTGGCGATTTATCTTTGGAAGAGGCAAGAGATAAGATCGGTAAAGAAATTGCCGATATCCAATGTTATCTGGATCTATTGGCTATGAAATTGGGTTTGGATCTGGGAGAAGTTACAGTCAAGAAGTTCAACGAAGTTTCTGATCGGATCGGATCGGAGATTAAACTATGAACCCGAAAGCAGATATCCGCGAACCTTCCGAAGATTACATCAAACAGATGATGTACGTCGTGAATGAGCACAGCCATGACCTGTCAGAACAGCAAGTGTTCGACATCACTCATACGCTGATCATGTCTGGTTTTTATACCGGAATGGAAAGTGTAGGTATGGCTGCTGGGATTTCTACTGAAAATCTTCGCGATGTTCCACGTGGAACGGTCAACAGTTCAACCGTCAACGAACCCGTTATCAAAACGGAAAATCAATACGAAATGGAATTGACCAAAGAACTCGGAAGCGCTACTTCGGGTCCTTTTTCGGAATCGATTGACCCAAATAAATGGGCGCTTTGCAAATGTGAAGAGTGCAAAAAGAGCGGACTTTCAGGAAGGGAATTCGTTCGTTACGACTACGCAACATTTTGCACTTCACATCCTTTTTTCGTTGATGTGTGTGAGTTTTGCGAAGACCTTTCCGGCGAAGAAGTGCAGGTTCTTTCAGATGCGGTAAAATCAGGGCTTGTGAAACGAACTAAGGTTTCCGAAGTAATCAGCGGGAAGTATATTCTGGATTTGGACAATTAAAATGGCCTACCAAGTAACTATAATTCTGGCAATAGTTGTGATGGCCAAGGTCTGTATGTTGGCTGAAGACTTCGCTATGAAATCTCTGGCGGCGTCTACCAATCGAATCGGATGGATAGACAGGCAAGCCCGGATTGCTTTCATTCTGAGCGATTGCTGTGCAGTGGTGTTTGCCTTCCTGATGGCAAACTTCTTTTTCTCTCTGGTTGACATGCAGATTTCATTGTCGATCATTCCTTTTAAATAGGTGGGGTTATGAGCTACTTTTGTTCTTACCACAAAGAAGAAACAAACGGAGTTTGCGAGAAATGCATAAATGAAGGGAAGCCGTCTGCTTCTCCTCAGTATGTCTCCGATCTGGTTTCGAAAAAGGTTAAAGACGAAAATCTGGAAAAGGCATACTGCGCTTGCTGTGAAGAATATGGCGCGTGTAATTGGCAAGATTTTGTCGAGCATCAATTCAACATTCAAGGTTAATTAAGGTGAAAACGACGAAGGCTGATCTTAATAGGGTTGGCCTTCGTCGTTTTAGCATTGCATAAACAATTCAAAAAGAGCAAAATGGTTAGCTGAATATTTCACTGATTCAAGGCGGGCAAGATGCAACTTTCCAGAAGTGAGAACAACGAGCGTCGTAAACGATGCTATGAATTCCTTGAGGAGCTGGGTCGCGGCATCCCTCAAGACGAACGCCTGATGTTCGCAACACCAGTCAATGCCAACGTCCAGAAAGGCGAAGACGGGAAGGCAAAAAATAATGGCTTTTGGTGCTCTCCATGGGACGAAGATTCCGCACTGTCGAACAACGGTCGGCATAACGCATATGTGTGCATCTCCTCTTTCAAGAAGACCAAGAACGAAAAAACGGGAAAGATGCGCTATTGGCGTTCTGATCTTGGTTTTGGTCACGGTCTGGCGTTGATGGTTGATGACGTCGGAAACGGAACCGGATCAAAGGGTGGTCTGGACTCATCGCACTTTTACAAAATCCTTCCGCCGACCGCTGAAATCGAAACATCCCCCGGAAACTTTCAACTGTGGTATTTCCTTAAAGAGCCGGAAATTGACAAGTATAGGTTCAAGCATCTGCTCGCCGCGTTTGCTGAACAGGCTCTGTCAGAGGGCGGCGACAAGACCATCAAGGACGTTACCCGCATTGCCCGCATGCCTTATGGCTATAACGACAAAATGCTGGACGACGGCACGCACAAGTACGCCGATGCAGATGGTGATCTTTTTGAAGTGCGGATCGTCGAATCAGACTATGAAAGGCGCTATGACATCGACGAAATCGCCGAAGCATTCGGTCTGGTCATGGCCAAGGGCAACGCCTACGTTCGCGCAATTGACGTCGAAGAAGACGCCTTGAACGAAATGTATTTGGACTTGGCCATTACCGTTTGTTCGAAATACGGAATGGGTGCTGGTTCAAACGGTGAAGCGGAAATCAATGCCTCTGGAAAATACCGCATCAAGTGCCCATGGGGACACGAACACCGCAACGGATCAACAGAGGCCGGTGATGCTTACTTCCGGGGATGGATCGCTGGAGCCGAACACAGTTACGTTTTCGGTTGCGCTCACGACACATGCAGGCAAAACAATCGGACTTGGAGCCCGTTTATCGATGAACTGGTAATGCCTTATGTCGAAAGTCTGGTGGCAAAGGCTGACAAGCTGGGTGAGGCTTGGTCTAGAACGTTTCCTTTCGACGGAAACCCAATTTTCGGAAAAACATTTGATAAGGGTAATTGATTATGGACCACAAAGAAGACTTGAATCTTTGGTTCGGTTTGAGCTATGCCAGTTGGCTGACTTTGCCAAGAGTTCTTATGCAAGAAATGCCAGAGGAATGGCAGAAGAAAATGGCTCTTCTGCTGCATGAGTTTGGCGATACTTCCCCAAACCAACCTGATTTCGGAACTCGCGTTCAACTAACAATAAACGGCAAACTGACAAAGACACCGGGTTGGCTGCTTAACTACAGGCGACCAGACCGTGCAATGATAGATAGCCTTCGCATTGAGGGCAAACCGACAGATTGAGCAACTAGGCCGAATGCTGGCTTATTGATCGCCGCGAGGTGTACTATGACTGTCCCTAACGAGGATAGTTCCCGCTCAACTCGCGGCGATTTCCCAAAATACCAGATTAAATCGACTATGTAGTGTGTCGCCGAATGGTCAGGCACTACATGTTGTGTGAAGAAATATTAGAACGGGCGGGCGTCACCAGATGACAGATGATATCAACGACCAATTAAGCGATGCTTTCGGTGATGATCAAGAAGAGTTCGATTTCGGCGATGTAAAAGATGACATTCCCAATGAGGTAGAAAAGAAAGTTGCTGTAGTCTCAAGCCGTCAGAAGTCCCTAGAGGACGCCGAAAGAGCGACGATTGAAGAGGCTATGCAAATGTCAGACCTTCGTGAAAGGGCAAAGTTCCTTTTGCGTAGCCATGTCCTTATTTTTCCTAAAGAGGTCATGCTAAAGGATGGCTCGACGATCCCAAAATCCGACGAGCTTAACCGCACAGCATTCCTTGACGCAGTTTTTGACCATGGAAACCCAAATTACCCGCATCCGGTATTCGACTCGTTTTCGCAACGCATCATCATGCACGATGGTAGAGAGTTTGACGATGCATGGCTTTACCCGATCATGAGCGCAATGGGGGCGTGTGGCCTTGATGGTCAATCTTACGAGACTTTGAGCAAGTCGTACCGCTCATGGGCAATTCGTAAAGAACGTAACCTGCTTCAAGACAGAATAACGGAGAAGACACCCGAATGGGACGGAAAGGAACGAGCGGAAGTTTCGCTTATCAACCTTTTCCGGTGCTTCGATCTTGAAGTAACACGCTTAGTTTCCAAACAGTTCTGGCTTTCGCTTTATAACAGGGCGATGAGTCCGGGCTGCCTCGCCCCTATTTGTATTGCTCTGATAGGCGGCCAGAACGTCGGCAAATCCTACTTCTCCCAACTCATATCCAGATGCATGATCGGTTCGGTTAACCCACCAGCCATCACCCTGACATTTAAGGCCGCTGAACAAGAAAAGTTCCTCCGTAACATCACCGGTGCCGCTGTCGTCGCCAACGTTTCCGAGTTCTATGGATTCTCAACAGGCGACATCAACTTGATCAAATCCTTTACGACGCTTACGACCGATTCTTTCGGTCGGAAATACGCGAACGAAAAGGGTGTTCCGAGACAATGGATCGTGATAATGGACGGTAACGACTATCGCGGCTTCCACCGAGACGATACGGGCAACCGTCGTTTCTATCCGATCTTCTGTAACCAGTTGCCTAACGATGCAAAGGGCCACCCACAATGGGTCAAAGAGAAGGCCCCTCGAACCGACTTTGAACAAGGGGAAGGTTTCGAGGCTGAATTCTGGCAGATTATGGCGGAATGCAAGAAGTGGATGGATGAGCACGGAATGGATGGCTATATCGACTTCACAAACGAAGTTTCCGATAAAGTTTCAGAGTTCAACGGCGGGGAAATGAAGCGTGGTTCCGGCGCTATATCCAACGAACACACTGATACATGGCTTCCTCGTATGTTGAAAGCCGCTAACTGGACTTACAAGAAGCCTGCTCCTAAAACCGAACTTTTCCGGGCTTCAGTAGCTCTCGATCATCTCCAGCAAATCGTCAAACAGGCAAGTGGCGTTGAGTTCAATCCAAAGGATTTGAAACGAAAAATGGACACTTTGGGATTCGAACGTGTCCGGGAAGCCGGTTCTTATCACTATGTAATGACCATCGATCTGTTCTTTAACCGAGTTGGAGAAGGGGAAGCCTTCAAAGAGCGGGCAAAGAACGAATTTGTGTCGAGAATGCGCTGGTGGTTGTTGAACGACTCCCCGAAAGGCGACGACTTAAAGGCTATGCCGAAGGTCGATACAGACGAAATTGCGGTTGCAGTGAGCGAAGCAAGGTCCGGAATACGCTACTTTATCGACTCAAGAGACGAAGGATTCTAGGATTTTTGGTTTCGGAGAAACGACCGTTCGTCGGGATTTGACGTCGGTCGTTTTGTTGTTTGTGTTATATAGTAACGAAATGCGGATTTTGGAATTGGTTAAAAAATGAACAGAATTTTGGACAGGGCCGCGCCTTACAAAAATGTGTTAGAAAAATCAGAGCTGTACAAATTTTGATCGGTGGTCTGGAGGCCGCGAATTATAAGGGCTGTAGAGTAGCCGCACAGTTTATGAGAGATTAGAACTTACACGTTACATTCGAGTTGAGCAAACTGCGCTGTGGAAATCCAGCCCTACCGTTCGTCGGTATACCCCTATATTCTTGTATATTAGTTATCTCTTATTACTTGTAATTTGTAAGTAAGAATATAGATAGAGGGATAGAGCCCTTATAAACCGGGGCCTACAGAGACTTACACATTTTTGAAAATGAGCTGACACTGACGCATTCGAGCGGCTAAATAAACACTTGACAAGCTACAGACCAGACAGGGCGCGGCTTGCAGCATTTACAGTGACTTGTAAGGCTTTATTTCACTCAAATATCAGAGTGGCGCGGCCAGCACCGGACACGTTACTATTTAGACCATCAACAACCGCCCAACCATGGCGCGGCAAACAGCAGAAGACAGGAACATCGCGGCCATGACCGATGAAGTAGAAACATACGAACCCGATCACCCCTTCCACTTGCGGAACATTCCGGAGGTTGAGTTATTCAGCCGTAAGGACTTCACCAAGTTTAACCATCAGCATTTCATCGATTTCGCTGAAGCTCGCATTGAGGGTTATTCTCGGGTAGTTGCGCTTCGTATGTGCTTCGGTAGCCAATTCGTCTTCGGGAGTGAAACGGCAGCCTACTGCTATGCGATTGAAGCCAACCCCTTTTATAAGCAGCAGTATGAAAAGAAACTGGAGAGTTTAGAACTCAAGAAGGCATGGAACCCGAAAATCTCCATGGTTGCACTGAAGCAATTGATTCGCGACGATTTCGTCAAAGACAACGTGCGTATGGCGGCGATCAAGGAAGCGAACGTCCTTGCTGAAGTGACTTTCGTTGATGAGAAGGGCAACACCAGAGCGGTGCGCGGAATCGATGATTTCTATCGAGAGAATCCGGGAGGTGATAACGCGGCTATTCCTGAGCACACGCCACCTATTTCGTCCGGGACGACCCACTGATAGTCCAACCCTAACCATGAGGCCCGTAGACGCCAAACGTCGCGCTACGGGCTTGGTTGACGCCTTCCTGCCTGTGTATCATTAACAACCCTCCTTGCAATCCGCGGCCAGATCGAGCGCCAAGACATACTGGCATATGACCCATCGATCACCGCCACCCTCTAGAAATACCGCTAGAACGCCCCACAACCCATGTATTTCACTCGCAAAACAAAAACGCCCACTACCACACGTTTGACCGTTGCGTGCGATGGTGGGCGTTGTGAGTGCTTACAGGGCTATATGTTTGTTGGTATGGCTATTGCATATGTCTGTATTTCACTCGAAAGATATTGATTTCCAACTTCGACTCAAGTGCACAATCATTCGATTTTAGTGATTGTTTCCGGAACTTCAGGGTCAAAACCGCACAGTTTGTTCAGCAAAACAATGTCAACAGGAAGACCATTGTTTCTCTTAACCCCACCGTATTCGTAATGGGTATTGATGTGACCGTATTTGTCTATGCGATCTTTATAGTTTTTCATGATTTCAGCAATCGCTTCATGCTGTTCTTTAGTGTATTTCTGTTCAATGTATTTTTCAGTTCCCGGTCCGCCATTTCCTGCGCCAAGAAAACCACAGTTGAGACTGTCGCAACTTTCGACTGTGGTTGATCCGCATCGCTCGCATCGTGCTGTACTTGATGGGAAACCGAAGTATCTCCGGGGAATACCTAGGGATTCAATAGTCTTGGATACAACGATTGACCTGTCCTCTGGAGTTTTGGTTATGACCCCCAATTTGTTGGGCAATGGATCAACAGAAACCTGCTTGCACTCTTTTACCGGGTTTCCATGAGCGGGATTGCTAACACAGCCGTGGAAAGAATCAGAGCGATCTTTCCAAAAACGACGGTTTCTTTCCTTGTTGAACTCTGGCAACCATTCCTTGATCTGTTCAACGCACATTTCGATGAGGCTTTCAGTGCTTGTTGAAACCGGATGAACCATAAGGCTTTCAGGAGGCAACGACCATTCACTTTCAACGAAGTAAACGTAGCCATCGCCGCGCACAACCTCAAGCGACAGGTTCGGGAATTCAGCTTTGATTGCTTTGTTGACTTGCTTGAAGTTGGCCATTTTTGATTCTCCGGTTTGGGTAGGAATTTGATGTTCTGATTTTACTTTGTTTCTGGGTCAGAAACAACAGGTTGAAAAACCTTAACTGTAATCACCGGAAACATCTTACCAGTTGATGATCCTTGGTAGAAAGACTTTGCATCGATTTCGAGCCCAAGCTTTGAATACTTTTCCATGGCCATGTTAAGGTCAGAAACTCGCCGTTCGATTTCTTCTTTGCAGGACTTGAAACGGAGGTTTGATATAGGCTCTGGTTTTTGCTCTGGATCGACAAGACCAACACCTTCGCACTTATAGCAGTTGGTCGTCGGTGATTCAGTAATGCCAGTATAGATGATTCCGCGACCGCCACAACGAGGGCAGAAAGCTTTGGTTTGTTCGGTCATTTTTGATTCTCCGGTTTGGATAGATTTTCGACGATTTGTAGGTGTATGGTGCTGGTTGGTGGACAGGGTGTAACATTTATTTCTGGAAAAGAAAGCCCCGGAATGACCGAGGCTTGTTAGTTGGTTTAGACGTAATTATTACGAACGAGAAAAGCAATCAGGTCAAGACGGCTACCTTCGCGGTAACGACCACCGACAGGGAACACGTAATAAACGACCTTCCCATCACGAACCAGATTGCCAAGCATCGATTCGGCTTCGTCTTCACGTGCGTTCAGTGCATCAAGTTCAGCTAGGAAACGGCGCTCGCTAGCCATGCGACGGTTTTGGTTGGCTTCAAGTTGTTGGTGGATGTTCATTTCCGCTTCTCCGTTTCAGGTAGTAGGGTGTTTTCCTTTCTATGTGTTCATTCTACACCAATGAAATACTACGTCAACACCTTTACCCGAAATTAATCGGGTTCAGGAGATGGATTTTTCAGAAAGGAGGGTCGTCGCTTTGAGTCGAATGACTGCGGATATTGTTACGCCTCCATTGAGCACGGCGCTCTTTTATGACTGCTCTATCCCTTGCTGCCCTTTCGTCTGACTCAACCCTTTCTTCATCAGACAAATCGAAGTAATCGTTAAGACCTTGGACATAAACATCGTCTGCTATCTCACCCATCTATTTAAACCTCGATCCGAGAAGGAGAAACCCGGCAATCGACGAACACGACGTCACGGCTTCCGTTTTGATCAACAACGTTTTGGAGCTTGACGCTGGTGTTCAAACCGAGCAAACCGCCCTTGCGAATTTCGTCGTTGAGTGCGTGCTGTGCTGCTTCGATACGTTGTTGCGAGGTCTGGAGTTCGTTGATTGTTGCCATGGGTTTTTCTCCGGTTTTGGTTGGTTTGTTGAGGAAGAATTCGTCATAGCCTTTGGCGATGGCTATTCGCTGAATGTTTGGGAATAGGCCTTCGACAATGAACCTTGCCATTTTGACAATCTCATCAGAAGTTCTTTCTTCCTTTGGAACCACAAATACCTTTTTGACCGAGTTGAAGACACAAACAAACTCGAAAGAGTATTTCGCCTCTGAGCACTTGACGTCTAGATCGATAAACAAGCACCGAGTCTGATTTTCGATGATTTGTGCGTTGAGTGTTTCAGCTTTCTTTATTTCCGGGTATAGGATAAGGATCTTTGAGCGAGCAGCATGAACAGCCGCAATCTCTGTCAAAACACTGGAAACAACGAATTCTTTTCGAACACCTTCGAATTCCGCATAGAACTGGATTGCGGAACCATTGTTCATCATGAAAGACGAAAGCTTCAGTCCGATGAAGTATTTAGAAACTTGGTCTGCAAGGTTTTGGTTGTTGAACATTTTACGCCTCTGATTTGTTGTATTGAGCTTTGTGATAACCAGACTCAAAGAAAGCCTGCTCTCCTTCATCTCTACCATCAGTTCGTAATTCGTGAGTCGAACTGTGAACTATTTCTCCTCGGACAGTAACACGACGTTCTTTAGGTTCGTCGTGGAAAGAGCGGAATCCATCAACCCATGCTTTTGCGTCTTTTCTGCGAGGAACATTGGCATATCCACTCTTGGTGTTGTTACCTTGGAAATGACCCCCAAGAACGACACGCTTTGATTCGTCACGGACAGACCAAGCCGGAATCCAATTGTGATGGGAACTAGAACCCCAAAGAACAACTCTCCAAACATAGGCGTGTTCTTTATCTATTGTGAAACCTTTGTATTTCATTCAACGCACCTTAAGAAACGAACGTTAATTTCAACAACAGGGATTTTGTGCATACCTTTTGCTGAAACGTAACCAGACTTTAAGGCGCATTCGATGTCGGGAAGGTCAAGCCTAATTACGCGGTATGCATTTTCACCTTCAAGCTTGTAACGAACTTCAAACCTTTTCATTACGATTCACCTTTATCAGCGAGTAAGGCGTTCGTTAGCAAAGCGCCAGCCACGCTGCCACTCTTCGTTCATTCTATTGTCGAAATGGCAGCCACCGCGACAATCTTGAAAGCCAGTCCGAAACGAGTACGACTGCTTGAAGTAATAGGCCATGTCTTCTTGGCGCTTCTGCAAGGCAGCTTCTTGTGTTGGATTGCGCTTGACCTTGGCATCCTCCAAATAATCCAAACGACAACGGATACCATTGAAAGGGTTACTAGCAGCCCCAACTTTCTTTTCGTTGTGGACGTGTCGGCATACAGACAGGCGCTCCAGACCATCGCCTATGGGAATCGATGCGCGAACGCTGGTGCGCCTTTCATTCGAGGAGAATACCACAACACCAAAATCTTTCAGGATACAATGAGTATCGCTTGTTCCTTCTTTGACCACAACTTTAAAATCGAACATTTCCATTTCTCCTGTTTAGGTAGAATTCCGACGATCCATCAGAGCATGTGCTGATTGTACTGAGAGCCGCGGCCATGTGCAACACTTTTCACCACAAAATAAAAATCCCCGGAAACCTTTCGATTCCGGGGATTTGGTGTCACACCTGAAGGAACGGGAAGTGTTCCTTGACCAGACGCCGCCATTCGTCGAATGCAGTGTTAAAGTCGGAGCACTCGTAACGAACGTCGCCGATCAGTTGGAACATGCTCTTGTTAAGCGATGACTCTGGCGGGTCTTCCTTGCTGAACGAAAGTTCAACGGAGCCAGTTACAAAGTCCTGCTGAACTTTCGCCCCAACGTTCCGGTGTTGGATTTGGTATCCACCACCTGACTGGAATGATCTTTCTACCCAGTGATCCGGAAGGTTGATCATTTCCATGTTGTTATGGTCCGTAGGATTCGAGAACTTTACGAAGCCGCTTTCGTCTTCTGCAACAACCTCCAAAGGAGGCTCACATTCTGTGAAGACTTCTCTTCGGAAAGCTGAATTGGCGCTTGAATATACGAAATATCGCCCTTTGTATAAGATGATGGACCGTCGTTGGCACTCATCACCATCGAGATAGATGACGTGAGACTTGGTTGAGTCATCGATGTAATCTAGCCTTACACCAACAGATTTTTCTTTAGACATTTGTTTTCCCTTTACTTGATGATGCTAGTTACCATTGCGATAACCATGTTTTGGTCGTTTTCTTTGGAGCCTGTTAGCTCCATGCACTCGACGTCACCCACAACAGAAAGAGAGTTCATCTTGAACTTCCAACCGCCAAGAACGGCATGTCGCGTGTTGTTGTCGCGAATCAGGATAGAAGCCCGGATAAAATCTTTTTCTAACTGGTTAAGCGAATCAACAGCAAATCCATCCGCAAAAGTTAGGAATTCGACTTTTGATTCAACGTTGTTGAGTGAATTCACGTTAAACGGAGTAATGCACTCGATAAAGATCGCATAGCTACGGTCGTTCGACAAATGACTCATTGTGTAGAAAAGACCATTCCTTTTGATGATAGAATGACCTTCGATTTCCTTGAAAGGGACGTTCAAGGAAATCGTTTGTTCAAACCCAATATGGTGAACCAATCGAAGTTCGATTTGTTTTTCATTGATTTTCTTTGGAGCTTCCGACATAGAGTTTACTCCGGTTGGTTTTCGTGGTCGGCATAAGATAGCCAGAGGAGTTCTGACATTACATCCCAGAAGTAGCGACCGCACTTAACAGGTCCGGAAATATTTTCTAGGTATCCGTGAGAAACCCATTCCCTTGTGAAATGCATCTCTTCTGAGCTGATTTTTGCTGGATGAATTGTTTCCGAGTTCAGTACACAATATTGAACATAAGGCATCAGCCTCAGTTCAACCTGAGTGATTTCCCGTCCCAAGAGGCGTTTTGCTGCTTCTTGAACTGTTGGTGTGAGCTGCCCGCGCTTTGCCATGGTTTCTGACCTTCAGAATTGACGAATGTTTTCGTATGTGCGCTTGATAAGCGTAGTAAGTGATGGGTCGTTGTCTTGATAACAACCGGCTTCGATGTTCCAGCTTCCGGTTGCGTCGTCTTGATAGAACTTGACCGTTACTGAAGTTCCATTTTCGATGTAACCAGCAAGAGCGTTCAGCCAGCGAATGTGGATCAGGTCAAGACCGAGGGACTTTTCTGTCAGGTCGGATTTATAGTCAGAAAGACTCACGTATTCAACCTGACCGAATACGTGAATTTCTGGGTGTTTCTTTTCACTTTGCTTGATCAGGACTTCAGCGAACTGCCGTTGGGCCACGTCATTCTCCAGACGCTTATTGTAACGACGAAGCAAATCCATGATTTTTTCGCGACCGACCTTGGTCATCGCCGAACGCACTTGGTTGTCGCAAATGGCCAGCGAGAGTTCGGCAGCGAAAATCTTCAGCTCTTCATCGCGATTGGCGAGTTCGGTCCGTAGGTTGTCGATTGTGTCCATGGCAGTGTTGATGTTCTGGACACCAAGAGCCGCGGCTTGGATGGCGACGTTTACGTAATCAGCAGTCTGAGTCTCGGAAGGCCCAGACTCACCGCGAAGCCATTCCATATATCCGCGGCTCGCAACCCCTTCTCCAGAGTTTGCGATACCTTCGCCTCCGTTCAATTGGACGGCGTTACGGCCAGTGATACGCTCATGCGAATAGAAAGACTTCCCGAAGATAACACCGGAAGGTGTAACTGTGACCTTTCTTTCATTGCTCATTTTTATCACCCTTTTTTGATGCTTTCTGAATGACCACAATAGCACGGTCGGTGGATTCAGCAAAATGTTTGTGTTGATCACGACGGGTCTTGTAATGGTTCAAAGACTTTTCTTGCCAACCGAGCAATCCGGCGATTGTCATTGAAAGCTTTTCGCAAGATTCCTTGTGATAAGCCGAAGCAGCTTGCAATTGAGAAAGAAGGAGTTCTTCTGTTTGGTCAAGGAGTTGGTTCAAACTGGACATCATCGAACCTCGTATTCATCGAGAGCCAATTGGATAACCGCTGCCGGATGCTTGCTCATGCCAACCATGGCGAATGCAGCCCGGTACTTTCGCGGTACGTTCTTGATCTGCTGTTTGGCAACCTGACGAAGCATAAATGGGTTGTGTCGGTGTGCCATGAGCATGACTGCAAGGAGGAACATGCAGTCAAGGTCTGTGAATGGGAATGTGGGCTGTTTCATCAGTCTTCGCCATAAAGTACGGAAAACAGACACGATTCGAAGTCAGGAAAGTGTCGGCTATCGCGGGCTTGGTTGTGAGAAACAGAAGAAATGCCCTTACCACATTTAGGGCGGTAGAAGTACCCATTTTTGTCAAGCATAATAGCGCCGACATTGCTTCCAGAGACACAAACGTCTTTCTGGAAGGAAGGTTTGTTGGACATGATCATTTCTCCGTTTCAGGTAGATTATGGACGAATTATATTTCACTCCGGACACAACGTCAACACCTGAATAAGCCGCGCCTATCTCCAGTATGTTTTACCGTCATCACATTGAAATTCGGTGCGACCCGGAGTGTATGAGTACATGTAAGACACAGACTTGGAGCCGTCATGCTCGACCTTGGTGACTGGAACGTAGGTCTTAAAACCTCGTTCGTTGCCGATTACCGAACATTTGTTCTCGATAGCAAAGACGTCCCACTCTGGGCGGTCGGACTGGGAGATTGAAACAGCAACCGGGATGGAAGCACAAACACCAATGATACAAACCAAGATCAGGATACCCAGCTTTTCGAGAAAGCTTTGGTTTACATCAGCATTGTCAACGACTGCCGCGCCGATGATCATGTCTGGATGTTCTTCTGGGCGAACGGTCGCAAAAGCTGATCCATCAGGAAGCGTTTTCGAGAACTGATAGACAACAAGGAAACCTTCGACTTCGGTATCGTGGAAATTGACGTTGCCAGAGGTGGCTTTGCTGATGAGCCTTTCCACCATATGTTCACTGCTGTTCAGAGTGGATACGAGGTTGTACATTTTATTCACCTGTCAATTCGGGATATGGAATTCATGCTCACCGATAAAAACCGGAGAGTTACATTCGTTGTACACCAGAGTATTGCCGCCCGCGGCGCACATGAAAAGGTAGAACTGCTCTCCGATCTGGATGATGAGAGAGCCTTGGCCTTTTTCTGGAGGCACATGGATAAACGTAGCAGGCCCTTGCTTATGGATAAGCTTCAGGCGAATCTTTTCTACTGACATTTTGATCACCAAATGAGAAAGCCCGGAATCTATTAAGAACCGGGCTTTCGATTTTAGCAGTCTTTCGAACTGACGATTGCGGTGATTACCACTTCGTTGGTCCCAGAGACTGTTACTGTTGCAAGTCGCTCGCCGTCTTTCAGGCGTGGTTCATCATGGAAACTGACGTAGTGAGAGCCGACAGTGGTTGGCTTGAATTTGTAGTTACCGCGCATTGCTACAGAGACAATGGCCTTTGCTTGATCTTTTGTGATGTTCAGGGAAAGGCAGATCATGTTACGCATTTTGAATCTCCGTTTAGGGTAGAAAACGGCGTTTATTTGCCGTCGAAATGTATTCTACACAGCAGATCACCGGAATGGAAGGTTTATTTCTTTCTTTTCTTCTTCGGATCGGGGTTATTTTCATAAACCCAGTCACAAGCTTCTGTGACATCATGGAAAAGTTTGTGTTTCCCAAGGGACAAATCGATCCACTTTGGACGCTTTTCGTCTTGGACTTTTACGAAGACTCTTTGGCCTTCGCGCTTCTTTACTGAACAAGCGGTAAGAAGACCTTTGATGTGTGCGAGGATCATATTTTCACCCAAGGTTGTTGCGAGCATCGTTCCATCCGCGCATCCAGTGGCGACGGTTTTCTTTCCCATCGTCGAGAACAACAGTCTGCTGTAACTGGACAGGCAAACGGAACATAGCTGTTTGAAAATTTACCGGGCCTTCTTCTGAAGCTTCGACACACTGCAAGAAACCGTGCTCGTAAGCCTCTTCTTCGGTCCATTTATGGGGATGTTTGTTTGGGCCAGATATCATCACCAAGCACCAACAGCCAATCCGTGATTCTGTTCTGCCGTAAGCTTTACAAACTGTTGGCGCTTTATTGCGCTTCCATCACAGTCACCGCTCATCACCTGAAGGCTTCCGTCACCTTCAGCGAAAACCATAGCTTCCTGACCGAAGACCTCCACAGCCAGAGAATGCGCCTCCTGAGAATCGCGGGCGATCCTGTCGATAAGCCACTGAATTCTGCGCTTTTTGTCTTGTTCAACATTTGACATTTATTTTTACCTGAAAGTTAAGAAAGGGAGGATTGAAAGGCCGGTTTTAATGGACCACTCTTTAGCGTAATCACTGGCTGATTCTTCAGCTTTGTCTTTGGACTTTTGGTCTTTTGGGTCGAAATACCAAACTGTTTCGATTTTATAGCCGAGTGACTTCGCTAGATTAAACACCGAAGCCTTGTCTTTATGGGGATGATTCTCTCCCATATCGAATTTGCGTCGAATAATAATGCTTTTTAAGCTGATTTGGGAACATCTATAAACCTCCTATATTTCACTAAAACAGACTGTATCAAATTTAGTGAAATACTACAACATTTATTTCGCCCAACAAAAAGCCCCGAACTTATCGAGGCTTTTTGTTTGTATCTGGCCGAGGCAGAAAGATCAGAATCCGTAGTTTTCGTCCGACCCGATGCCGGTCTTGCCCTTGGCCACCCCGCTTTTGATCATTTCGGCCAGACGATAGCCATGTGATTCGGAAGTCATAAGAGCACCACTTTTCAGTGAAGAGCAACAACTACCGTCCATCGCGGCGAGTTGCGCATTCAGCTTGGCGCTTTCAGCACCATAGACGCCGACGTCGGCGACAGAGAAGTGGACGGTATCGAGGATCGAGATTTGAGCCGCGCTGGCTGCAACGGCAAAACCGAAGGCTGCCAGCGCGTAACAACAGAGGCCCATGAGAAGGCCGCGAAACATTCGCATTTTTGAAACTCCTTTGTTGATGGTTCTTAAAGCAAGATTGATACTAGCACACAGTTTCAAACTTGCAATGGATTTCAGCGGATTTCGAAGAAAGGGAAGGTGCGTGCGATGCGATTTTCCCACACGCGGAACGCCGCGAGCTTGCTGATGTAGGATTCGGTGCGAACGCTGTCTTTCAGGTCCCATTCGCCGGTGTAGCAGTTCAGGCGAATTTCGGCACCGACTTGGTAGTGGTCGTTCTTCCAGTCGCCGAACTCATCGGGATACCAGCCTTTTGGGGTTTCGTACAAAATCCATTCCCATTCATCAGCGGAAATAGGACGGACTGTGTATTTCTTACCGAATTTCATTTTCTTCAGAAGAGCTTCCAGCTCCGACTTTTCTTCAGAAGCGAAGCCTTCTTCGTAAGTCAAAGCCACGGGGTCGAATTTTGCATTGGCCGGAAGTGCGACGAATTCTGAAGAATCCTTGTTGTAGACTGTGGACAATCCGGAATTGCTGTCAAAACGAACGACAGCGAACGACAGACCGCAGCTTGCGCATTCGTGTTCGATGGCAAAGTATTTGATAGGGTCCATACTGCATTTCCTTATTTGGGTGATTTGGGAACTTCTTTAAAGAAGTCCGGTGATGATAACAGGTTTCAAAAATTAATCAAGCGTTTTTGATCAATAATTCAGAACGGAATCGATGATAAGATTAACCTATGGGTTTTGCTTTCCGCCAACTGCCTCGCGTGACTTAAGCTCGAAAGCATAAGTCTTATCGCCGAATTGGAATGCCAGTTTCCCGTTTTCTTTCAGGCGCATGCGGAAGCGAACTGCCTTTGAACCGGGCAGACCCAAGGCATCGAATGCAGCTTGTGTAGACCTGTATTCCCCGCTTTCGACCGCTGTTTCTGGGGTTGGTTCCATGCCTTGGTGAGTTGTGACAAAAACCCGATGGCGGGTAAGACGAGCTTCAGAAACTCGCGGGTCGTCCCATGATTCCGACTTTGTTCGACCGCTCCGGTTGTTGTCGGCTTTCAAATCGTTACCATTGACAACCTGCATGCGCTTCATGTTCTCGATATCGGCACGGGCCATCTCTTCGGTGATCAAATGTTCTGGGACATCTGCATTGATCGACTCATAGCCATCTTCGTTATCTTTATCGACAATTGGATTGTCTGCAACGTGTTCGCGGCTGGCTCGTTGGCGATAGATAGGTGTTGTCACTTTGATTCCTCGGATTGTGTCTAGTCAGGGAGTTTATATTTCACTCCCTGACTTGTAAAGCACAATTAGTCGTATGACTGTGGGAGGTCTGACACGGGGATCAAAGAATCGCCACTTTTCACTTCTTTCTTGAGAAGATGCCACTTGCCATCATCGTAGAAGGCTGGATGAAAACCATCTTTGGACGAAATCCAGAATCCGGATCGGATAGCATCCCCCTTATACCAGTGGGTTGCTCCATCTGGAGCGTTATTTCTACACGGCTTATGTAACTCTTCCTGTTTAACACCAAAGAATTTTGCTGCATCCAAATGTTCTTTGGTGGACATTGTGGAATTCTTGTTCAGAGAATCTTCGCTGTCGGAATGCACAACTCCATCGATAAGAACTTCATCGATTTTCGACCCACCAAATAATAGGCCTTTGATAGGCTGGGCCACACATCTGATAGGCTGGGCCACACATCGGCAGTTCGGGCCGATAAGCGGATCAGGTTGAGATTTACAGATGACTTTAGGGGTTGACTTGTAGACCCGAACAGCTTCTTCGGCGAACTCCTTGGAGAACTCTTCCAGAAACGGCATTGCCGGATTAGCAATGCGCCTTTTCTCCAGAGGACAGAAGCCGAACTTATTGAGGAATTTGGCAAGCTTGCCGCGCTTCATAGCCGGTGACGTGAACTCTTCTGTTCTTGGGTTGTAGAGATGGAACAGACCTTTTACCGATCCACCTATGACCCTTTTGATGACCACAGGCTCGCCAGTAGAAATATTGGCGAGCTTTCTTTCGTCGAAAATGTCGCTTCTTTCAAAGATGAAGATCATTTCGAAACCTTCCACAGATTGAAGTTGATTATGCGGATGTGCATCGCCAATGATGAAACATTGAGGTTTGGGGCGTAGGTTTCTGGCTCTGGATCTTCTGCCTCCAATTCGGCGTTGATCCTGTCGATCATTGCCAGTTGTGAGGTTGTCAGCTTCCCAGAAGCACGACCACATTTTGCAATTAAGTTTTTCTGAGGATTCATTTGATCACCTTTGGCTTATACGAAAACGCCTCTATTTTGACATAGAGGCGTTTGTTTGAGAAGAGATTATTTCACTCGAACCTTCTAGGTGATATCACGACCATTTTCAAATCAGAAGCTGATTTAGTCACAGCTTCACCGTTCTTTATGTAAGTTAAAGACCGATTTGAAGAACCAGATCGGGTTATCAAATGTGTAGAGAACCCATCTACAGAAACCACGTAACAAGATCGACCTTGGGACATCATCCTGTCTATGTGGGAAAGCGCGGCTGACAATCGACCAAAATCTAGACTGTCGATCTTGGAAAAGTCAATCGATCTGTCATCGTCTTTATGTCCATAGTCCCGGACCATGCCGTAAGTACCCGGAATAACTCGATCAGGAATCGCGAACTTTACTTCATGTGTTTGTTTTGTTTTACTAACATCATCTTCCGAAAGGCCTTTTATGAAAGACTCTATCCTTTTAATTTTTTCTTTTGCATCTTTCAATTCGCACCGGGAAAGCAGGTACAGAACCACAAAGTTGATAGACATCGCAAGAGAAAACCAGAAAGCCAACTCCCAATATTTACCAGAGAAAGCAAGGCTGAGTATCAGAAAGTATGCGATTACATAGAACATATTTTTACCTTGAGAAGAAATGCATAACGAAATGGAGGATTGTTGCAGCTATTAAAGCGAGGGTTATCTGCCAGTATGGGTCGGGGTCAGAAAAAGAAAGGTATATGGAAAAGAAACAGCATCCATAAGCTGCAATAAACAAAATAGAAATAAGCAGTTTTAAAACTAGGTTTTTCACTTCAAAATCCCTCTGTTAGATTTAGTCTAAGACAAAAGGATTTTGTTTAAGTTCAGAATAAGATTTATTCTAACTACCTCACTATGTTAACAACCTTGTTGAGTTTTGCTGTGTAAGGCAAAGTGTAAGAGAAAACTTCGCCTGTACTTCTACAACGGATTTTCACATGAACTGTTGTTCCGTTTTTATTTATCATTTCGACGACTCCATTCAATGAATCAGAGTGCCCCTGAAGGTTTACGACATCACCGCGAATTACGGAACCGGCGTTTATTGTACTCATGCGTAGCACATCCCTTTATTGTTGTCGCATTAGAATAACCCATGGTATGCGACAACAATAAAGGGGTTTTGTTCATGCTGAAGCAGGAGACTTTTTGGGTCGAGCCTGAATAGCCCGTTCGGCATCGAAGAGGTAGCAATAACCTTCAGGCCCATGTTCGGTAAGATACACGATTTCCCCGTCCAAAACCTGAACATACAGATTTGAAAGAAGATTCGTATCACGAACATTCTTTGGTCGGATGTAGAAGTCAACTTCAGCACGACCATCGTCAGTCAACTGAACGCCTTTCTTGAATTCCGACCAGCTAACAAAATCGACCACATCGGTTTCTTCACCGAGCAACAACCAGTTCAAACTTTCCTTTTCGTCGTCGAATCGAAGACCTGCATCGACGAAGATAGAACCCACACCCTTTCCGACGATCAACGCCGCGGCTTGAAGGATGGTTGCACATTGAGATTTGCTTGGTTTCCAGACTTTAGACATTTCTTTACTCCGTTTAGGGTAGTTGTTTCTTGATGATTTAGATTTTACCGGAATAGGGTAGGTTGTCAACATTTATTTCACTAACTACGGTTGGCTTTTCCTCGATTTCCGTTATAGGTGTTGTTGTATCGTGCAAGGATGTAATCCGGTCGGCGTTGCTCTTGAGTCGTTACAGCGATGATACGCCAGCCTTCGTCAAGATGTCCTTGAAGGGCGTCAGTGCAACAGTCCTCCAAAAGCAACAAGTCGTTGCAGTTGTGGAGGTGAAAGCCACTCAAAGGGCTGCTTGTCTTCTCATTCCAACCGGGGTTAGCTGGGTTCCTGTCCGGATCGCCTGATTCAAGACGAAGGGCCGCGAGTTCCATACGTTCGATGAGCGAAATGAGTTTGGCTTCTATAGGTTCTGAAGAATAATACTCTTCGACCTTCTTTACGATAAAACAAGCAGTGTCGTCGCTATTTGGATGAGATTTGAATTCCTTAAACCGAGAAACGTTTGTCAAAACTTGGGCAAGATTTTGTTGATCTACAACGATAACGTTATCTCCGTAGAAAGTTCCGGACCAACTCTCAACGCCGACGTTTGGTAAAGAATCGAACCACGCTTTAACGGATTCTGCAAATGCTTTCATAAACTCACTCCTTTCCGGCTCAGGATACCCATGAAAGTAAGGGAGTTCGATTGTGATTTTGTAAAGCTTCATTTTTAGGCCTGATGATTTTGGTTTGGGTGAGGCGAATTCTAGCACTGTATTTCACTCAGTCAAGCGGTTTGTTCCGACGATCATCAACAGGTTAGAATGCAATCACCTAGAACCGGCCATGATCAGCGGTAAGCGTCGGAAATCAAACAGAAAATCAGCATGCAGAAAGATGGATCGGTCAAGAGATAGATGGCAGATAAAAACAAGTTTTACATGCTGAATCCGTACCTGAAAAAATTCTGGCGGACTCGTTCTCGATACAAGGTGATCTACGGAGGTCGTGCCTCTGGAAAGTCTCACGATGCCGCGGGAATGGCTGTGTATCTAGCGGCTAACTACACCTTGAAATTTCTCTGTGCTCGACAGTTCCAGAACAGGATTTCCGAATCTGTTTACGCTTTGATCAAAGATAAAATCGAAAAATCTGAGTACAAAGACGAATTCGAAATCCTGAAGACGACTATTCGTCACAAAAAGACCGGTTCCGAATTTATTTTCCTTGGTATTGCCAGAAACCTTTCTGAGATTAAATCCTTGGAAGGTGTGGACATTCTCTGGCTAGAGGAAGCTCATTACCTTACAAAAGAACAGTGGGAAGTGATCGAACCGACAATTCGGAAAGAAGGCTCAAGCATATGGATCATCTTCAACCCAAATGAACTAGCAGATTTTGCATACCAAAATTTTGTACTAAATCCACCACCAGATACAGTAAAAGTGATGATGAACTTTCCTAATAACCCTTACTTGTCGGAAACGATGATGCAAGTTATTAGGGCAGCTAAGGAACGTGACCCAGACGGTTTCAACCACATCTACTTAGGTCAGCCAAAAACTGGTGGTGACAAGTCTGTAATCAACCTAAAATTTATCCTTTCGGCGATTGATGCACACAAGAAAATCCCCGGATGGGAGAAGACGGGCAAGAAGCGAATCGGGTATGACGTGGCCGACGATGGTGACGACCTGAACGCGACCTGTTCGGCCCATGGCAACATCATCGACGGTCTGGACGAATGGCAGGGTCTAGAGGACAAGCTTCTGGAATCGGCCACAAGGGTCTTTAACGAAGCAATGATGCGTGGTGCAAGCGTGACGTATGACAGCATCGGTGTCGGCGCAGCAGTCGGGAACCAATTCGCCAACCTGAATAAATCTGATAGGGGCTTTACGCTAGAGTACGACGCTTTCAATGCTGGTGGAGCGGTTCGCGACCCCAAAGAGCCGTTCATGGTTCTGCCGCACACAACGATAACCAATGCCGACCACTTTTCGAACATAAAGGCTCAAGCGTGGACGGAAGTTGCACAGAGGTTTTTCAAAACATACGAAGCGGTTGAACTTGGGATTAATCACCCAATCGATGAACTTATATCTATTGATAAAGATTCAATTAACGACGACGAAAAGCTGAACCGAATGTGCCTTGAGCTATCTTCACCAAGGAAAGACATCGACTTGTCAGGTCGATTCAAAGTCGAAAGCAAAAAGGACATGAAAGAGAAGAGGAAGATAAAATCCCCAAACATGGCGGACGCCGTTATTATGGCAGCTATGAAACCAATTCGAGCGCCGAAAGGATTCTTCGACGATTTCTGAAGATCAGTTAACCGCGGCTATTAGAAACAAAATAGTCGCGGTAGATAATAAAATATAAAAAGATATGCTCGCTACAGTTTTAATCATGAGAAATATTTCCCAAAGCACGTTTTGTCTATTCCATTTTCTTTTGATTCAAAATCTTCGAATTCTTTCCCACAGCAAGGACAAAGACCAGTTAATCTTCCATAAGCCTTGCAAGAGTCAAGTGGAGACTTGAGTGCTGAAATTATATTCGTTGAAGATTCAGAATCAACCTCTCTAGAATTATAGAAAACTCCGTTTGTGACCCTTCCAAGATACAACCCGTCATTGGATTTAACATAAAGGCTACCGTAATTTATGCTGCGCTTAGAAGCAGGATAAACTGTCAATTCGTCTTCTTCTCCATAAATCATTTTCAACTTTGGGTTTTTAACTCCAAAAGATTTTGCATTGTCTATTGAAGATTGAACTTCGTAAATTGAATCAAGGCCTAAACTTTTAGCAATAGATGATGTTTCTTTTAGTTCTTTTTTGATCTTATCTAAAGATTCTATCGATTTATAGCAAGCAAAAAGTTGTCGTTCTGTTAATGATCCGTAACGAAGAACAGATTTCATCATTGACAAAGCAAAATGGTAGTCGCCACTATCCTCTATCCATTTTAAAACATCTGGGTGTTCTTTTTTAAAACGCTCAAGATTTTTATCTTTGTTAATGTTCATTGGTATGTAAAACCTGAATAAAAGTCAAGGGTAATGGGCAGTAGAAAACAAGACCCAATGAACACAAAGGCGACCTGTGAATGGTCGCCTTTGTTTACCGCTGGTGGATCTTACGAATTCGCTCTGGCAAAGGTGGGTCAAGGCTAACCAGCCGCTCCCTTAGGCGAACGTTCTCTTCGTGAAGCTCTCGAACCCTGATCTTGTGCCTGTTCAAGTCATTTGAAAGGCTTTGTGAATCAGCTTGACAGAGCTTGTTCAGTTCCAGTAGGCGGTCGTATGCATCGGCAGAAACGCAAGGCTCTCCCGGTTCCCCATCATGGTTGTTAGGGACGCGGATTGCGTAAAATACAGCGGTGTTCATTTCCTTTTGCACTCCACATAGATCGAATATTTAGGAGAAAAGAACTCGTAAATATCCTTACCCGGAACAGATCGCGAACGATAGATACCTTCGCGATCAATACCTACGTGCCCGTTCGTGTGTGGGTCATCGAACATTACCGGAGAGGTGATCGAAAGCGAAGTGCTCGGATCGGTGAGTTTGTATTGGTTCGGCAGAACGTCACGAACCATGAAAACTACAGGAACAGAAGTGTCGCTTTCAACATCGAGGAACTGACCTTTGCATCCGAACCGGCTGTCGGCAAAAGCGTTTGCGCACGACAAGACCGAAAGAAAGATGACGACTGATTTGATTTTCATTATTGACCCCTTTAGGGTGATCAGTTTTGAGGGCGCTTTACTTCTACGCACTCAAGGGTTGAATTGGCTTGATTGAAAAGCTGCTTACCGGCCAATGACCATTCGCAATCAGACCGGGTTTCATATACAGTAGCGGGTGTTTCATAGGCAGAAACACGGCAATTGTACTCGGACCCGTTACAGGTCAGTAGGGCAATGACCCATCCAATTTGTTCAAGGCTCATGGGGATTCTCCGTTTGGGTGCCCTCAAAGATATGCGAACGAGCATCGGTTTGCAACCCTGTTTCCTAAAAATATTTCATTAATCCTCATATCGACGGATAACCAATATGCAATTTTTCCCATCTTGGAAAAGAAAAGCGAAAGAAAAAGCAGCGCAGGATGAGCTTACCAACAGCATCAAGCATGGCAAATTTGATCCTCTGGACTCAAGGTCCCGTTCCATCTCAAGCCGCGGTGAAGATTGGCCTGAAGAGGAAAAGGAAAGAAAGCTGCTATCCGTAGACGATTTCCCGATTTACAAGCCATCCAAGGAGCTTGGAGGAAAAGGGTCAGCCGTAAAAGGCGCGGCCATGGATCAGGCATCTTTCCAATCTCTTGCTTTGGACAACTCTGAAACCGGGTCCAGTGTTAAAGCCAGTGCGATGTCGAACTATCAAGTTCCGGAAGCTCTTCAGCAGTGGTACAACTCGCAAGGGTTCATTGGTTATCAAGCTTGCGCTCTAATTGCCCAACACTGGCTTGTAGATAAAGCGTGTTCGATGGCTCCGGATGACGCTGTTCGGAATGGATGGGAAATAAAAGCGGACGGCATCGACTTAGACGAAGAAACCGTTAAATCGTTCCGTGAGTTGGATAAAAAGGTAAGAGTAAAAGAGAACCTTTCTGAGCTGGCACGATTCAAGAACATATTCGGCATTCGTGTTGCTATTTTCGAAATAGAATCCGAAGACCCTGATTATTACGAAAAGCCGTTCAATATAGACGGTGTGGTAGAAGGTTGTTACAAAGGCATCTCCCAAGTTGACCCATATTGGATGACACCTTTGATGACAGCAGCGTCAACCTCAAACCCCGCGGCGATTGACTTCTATGACCCAGAATATTGGGTTATTTCTGGGAAGAAATACCACCGCTCTCATCTGATCATTTGCCGCGGGCCACAACCGGCAGATATCCTGAAGCCAACTTACATTTTTGGCGGAATCCCGCTTACCCAAAGGATCTATGAAAGGGTATATGCAGCGGAAAGGACAGCGAACGAAGCTCCACTTCTGACCCTTAGCAAAAGAACAACGGCGATCCATTTGGACGTTGAGAAGGCCATGGCTAACGAAGGCAACTTTGTTAAGCGTCTTCTTTTCTGGGTAAAAAACAGGGACAACTACGGAGTAAAAGTACTTGGCAAAGATGAAGTTATGGAGCAGTTCGATACGAACTTATCCGATCTAGACTCCGTAATCATGAACCAATACCAACTGGTTGCGGCGATTGCGAAGACCCCAGCAACAAAATTGTTGGGAACATCCCCAAAAGGTTTCAACGCCACTGGGGAATTTGAAACAGTTTCTTATCATGAAGAATTGGAGAGCATTCAGGAACACGATTATGACCCTCTTCTTGAAAGGCATTATCTTATTGCAAACAAACATCTGGGCTATGATGTATCCCTTGAGATTGTTTGGCAACCTGTCGATTCAATCGGTGCAGTTCAACGCGCCGCGCTAAACTTGACCAAAGCACAAACTGACGAAATCAACGTCAATCTGGGTGCTGTTTCTCCTGATGATGTTCGTGAAAGAATCAAGGAAGACAGGCATAGCTCTTACAACTCATTGACGGATGAGAAAGCATCTTCGGAAATGGGCATGACGCCGGAGAATTTGGCAGAGCTAGAACAGGCCGGTTCAAAAACAATAGTTGCAAAATCACGTCAGGAAATTGCACAACATCAAATTAATGGCGGTGAGCAAGTAAAAGGGTTTGGACCTGATAAAGCTCCGACCAATTTAGAGCACAAGAAGTCAAAGTCGCAACTTTCCGAAAGCCTTTCTCAAGTAAATCTGCTCATCGATAAGATCGTGGATGCTCTTATGCCAGAAGGTGAATCCGATGGGTTCGACACTATCACAGGAACACGAAGAACTGTGAAGCCAAGTGTCAAAGGAATAGACGCTACAGTTGGGGGAATGCATAGTGTGATCCCAGAAAGGAAAGAGTCTGAAATGCCAAAAGTTAAACTTAACGGCATCGTGACATGCATCGAAAACCCGCGTGGGACCATAAGGAAAGGAAAAAGCGGGAACTGGGAAACCAAGATGTCCCATCATTATGGGTATGTGAAAGGTACAGAGGGTGCCGACGGTGACGAAGTTGATTGTTTCGTCGGACCGAATCTCAAGTCGAAGACTGTTTATATAGTCAATCAGTTGAAACAAGATGGGTCTTTCGACGAACATAAATGCATGATGGGATTCGACAGTCAAAGTGAAGCAGAAAAAGCTTATATGGATTCTTACTCCGAAGGGTGGACAGGGAAAGGGCCTGTAACAGCAATGGAAATTAATGACTTCCGGCGCTGGGTAAACAGTCCAAAGTCTAAGAACCCAACAGTGGACGGTCTGTGATGGCCGTCTTTAAAGCGTCAAAGGAAAGGAAAAGGAAAGCTGCTGACCCAGTAGGGCGCGGCAAGCCTATTATCCCATCTTCGGCAATTGAAAGGGCTTATTCAAAGAAACTTAATGCTCTTGCAGATGCAATGAACAAGGAGTACGAAAAGTCTCTAAAGGGAGTCATGCAAGAGGAACAAGTGAAAGAGCATTACGCCGAAGATGCTTCGGTCACTTCCTCTTTCACTTCTGTTTTGAAAGGACTAAAGAGAAGATGGGGTTCTATATTCGAAGGTTTTGCCAGAGTAGTAGCGCCAGAGTTTGTGGAAGATGCAGCAAAAGCAGCTAGCGACACAACGCTTTTCAGTTTACGCGCTGCTGGGCTGAAGCAGCCAAGGGCCGAATACAACGAATCGATTGCTAACATTTTGCAATCGTCAAAAGATTACAACCACACTCTGATAACCGGTTTGTGTGAGGAAGCGCATGAAAAGGTTTATAGCGCCGTAATGCTCTCCCTGACATCCCCAGACCCAGCACAACAAGGTATGTCAGGGATCAAGAACGCACTTGTTGAAATGGGAGTGTTCACTGAAAATCGAATAAAACTAATAACTAAAGATCAAACTTCAAAAGTATATTCGTCCGTAAGCACAAACAGGATGAAAGAAAATGGAGTAACCAAGTTCGAATGGCTACACACAAGTGCAGGGAAGGTTCCGCGACATTCTCACGTCGAAAAAGACGGAATGGTTTTCGACATCGACGATAAAAGGTTGTGGGAAGGGCCAAAAGCAGATCAAGGACCTCCCGGCTGGGCAATTAATTGTCGGTGCAGGGCTGTTCCTATAATCGGATGGATGGAAGACGATTGATATTGCTTTCTGAATATGCATAAATAACAACCTAATCAACAGATATATAAATTGGAACAAATATGACAACTCAATCAATAAAGCTTACGATGATCCAATCAACCGAAAACTACTTAAATTCCAGATTTTTTGGGGTTAAATATTGTTTGATGGATCTTGCCTTGATTGTTGCATGTGTTATTTGCGCACTTTCTTAAACAAAACCGGCGATTAATTCATCAAAATCGCCGGTTTTTTCTGACAAGTAGAGGTTGAAATCAGACTAACAAAGTTGTTTGGAAACACTCGACACCAATAATTAGCGGCCATATAATGGCCGCAACAATGCACAGTGGTATAAGTTCCAATGACTTCGTTTCGCGAAATCTGTGATAACGGCTTTCTTCTAGTTAAGGATTGCCCTCTTACCAGCTTCGGTATTTTCGAATACGGAGCGGGCCAACTTGGCCTACCCGGCGATCCGATGCGAATCGTTAAAGTCTACCGTCCAGAGTCGGCAGTTTCAGACCCAGAGTTTTTGGAGAGTCTGAAGAACATTCCGATGATCGATGATCACTCGATGCTTTCCGGGTTCCAAAACGATGAAGAAACAGAGGCCCCGGAAGATAAAGGTGTCGATGGGGTATTAACTGGAGACATTGTATATAACGCTCCTTGGACAAGAGGAACGATTAAAATCTTTTCCCGGTCAATGCAGAAATTGCTATTGAAAGGAAAAAAGGATTTGTCTCTTGGTTATGCTTGTCGATACACCGAAAAACCGGGTGTGTGGAACGGCCAAGCATATGAAGTTGTTCAGGATCAGTTGCGCGGTAATCACATTGCCTTGGTTGGAGAGGGGCGTGTAAGAGGCGCGCACGTGCTTGACGGTCTTTCTTTCGATCACCTAAGCATCGAAATCAATCCACACGAAAAAGGAAACAAAACCATGCGACGTAAAACCAATGGGCGAGCCACTGATAATTCAGCAGTAGCTGAACTTCAGAAGCTTCTGCCTTTGCTGGCTGACGCTTTCGGTTCGTTCCTCGAAGAAGAGAACAAAGAGCCGTCTCACAGTTCGGACCCTGATATTTCGGCGATGTCCGAAAATCAGAACGAACCACAGCAAGGCAACGACGACGAAAACGAGCGCATCGCCGCGGAAAAGGAAGCTGCTGAAGCTGCCGCTGCAAAAGCTGCTGGCGCGGAATCCGAAGCGGTTAGCGAAGCAGAACAACCCAACGAAGGCGCGGCTGTCAAGTCCGAACAAAACGATCTGTCCACCTTGCTCTCCAAAGTTGAAGCGCTCGTTGCACAGATCAAACAGGTAGCAGGCGGCGAGGCCAGCGATGCAGTCGAAGGGCTTCAGGAATCGTCGGTTTCCGGTGCGAAAGTCTCAGAAATCGAGAAAGAAAAAGGCAAGGCAGCCGACGAACTCGAAAACGACAAACTGCCAGCATCGGACGATCAGAACGTCGAAACAGCAGGAAAGGGCGAAGATGCTTCGCTTGCTCGTTTCTATGCTGATATGGCTCGTAAGGATAGCACTTACAAGCGGGTTAGCTCCCTCACTGGTGCATTCAATACAAGCGGAATGGACGCGGCTGGTGTTGCTGCTTACGGGCTGAAGAAGTTCGGCCTTGAAGCAGAAAAGGGATCTGAACAAGCTGTTCTCAACGCTTATCTGGACGGCGTAGAGAAAGGCAACAAGAACAGCAGTCCGAAACAAGCAGGCCAAGCAATGGACGCCGCAAGCAAAGGCGCTGTCAGTGCAATGGATGCTTACCTGAACGGTGGAGAGTAAACCATGCCATTTCAAAAAACAGTAAACCGCGCCTACACGACCGGTTTTGTCGGCGAATTCGTTCGCCTTGGCCCGCACCGCGCCCGCGTAGGTCGTTTGATTTCCAACCCTCAGGGTGCTCCGAATCGCATCGGTCGAGCAG
>JAAIGE0100687514.1_pt1 | contig 66765 bp, 62 predicted proteins | sample 6487951 | NCBI WGS metagenome assembly JAAIGE01 (sample SAMN13974128, study PRJNA590717) | phyllosphere metagenome | biome: tomato field; feature: multiple bacterial spot infested tomato fields; material: tomato leaves; isolation source: leaves from tomato fields | host: Solanum lycopersicum ...
CTAAACCGGCATCCCTGCCGGTTTACCCCCCAAATCCCTGTCGAATTCCGGCCAGCGTGGTTTAACGGGGCGCCTAAGATCAAAAGCAGATCAAGATCAAGAGCGGCTCGCTTCGCATCGTGGTTAGCGTTGAGCGCTACAGAGTTGTGTAGGTACCTATGCTGCGATGAGGGCAGGTCAGCCAACTTATCTGCAAACTGACACACCGCTATCGCAGGCAAGCCAGCTCCCACAGTGGACTGTGGTGGATTTGAAATTTACGAACACATACAAAAATGCCCCGATCTTTCGATCGGGGCATTTTTTGTTCGCTGCGTTTTAGGCGGCGATCGACAACTTCAGCTTGTTCATCGCGCTTTTCTCAAGCTGACGAATCCGCTCGGCCGACACGTTGTACTTCTGCGCCAGGTCGTGCAGCGTGGCTTTTTCTTCTGCCAGCCAGCGCTGGTAGAGGATGTCACGGCTGCGGTCGTCCAGCACTTCCAGCGCTTCGTGCAGGTTGTGGTTGGAGTTGTCGCTCCAGTCGGCGTCTTCCAGTTGACGCGCCGGGTCGTACCGGTGGTCTTCCAGGTAGTTGGCCGGCGATTGGAAGGCGCTGTCGTCATCCGCTTCGGCGGCTGGGTCGAAGGCCATGTCATGGCCGGTCAGGCGGCTTTCCATCTCGCGCACTTCACGCGGCTCCACGCCGAGGCTTTCGGCCACGCGGTGGACTTCTTCGTTGTTCAGCCACGCCAGGCGTTTTTTCTGGCTGCGCAGGTTGAAGAACAGCTTGCGCTGGGCCTTGGTAGTGGCCACTTTCACGATGCGCCAGTTGCGCATGATGAACTCGTGGATTTCCGCCTTGATCCAGTGCACGGCAAACGACACCAGGCGCACGCCCATTTCAGGGTTGAAACGCTTCACAGCCTTCATCAGGCCTACGTTGCCTTCCTGAATCAGGTCGGCCTGGGCCAAACCGTAGCCGCTATAGCTACGGGCGATATGTACGACAAAACGCAGGTGGGCGAGCACCATCTGCCGAGCCGCCCCCAAATCCTGCTCATAGTAGAGACTCTCGGCCAGTTCACGCTCCTGCTCGGGCGTCAGCAATGGAATGCTGTTGACCGTGTGCACATAGGCTTCCAGGTTCGCACCCGGGACCAAGGCATAAGCAGGTTGCAAAGAAGTGGTCATACGAAAAAACCTCCGACTCACATAACTCGTGCAGTTCAGCACTGCGAAAATTGACCTGGGAACCGTAGGACAAGTTCCCTAAACCGCTGATACGGTCAATACAAACGAAACCAGATTAATCTGACATTAACTACTTCGGCGCCAGCTCACGTAAATGCCGTGCCACCGCAATCCACGCACCGATATACCCCAACAACACCGCGCCAAGCAAGAGACTCAGACCATCGGCTACCGGCACACCGGCCAGCGCGAAATCACTGCCGTAAAGCCCGGCCAAGCCGACCACCGCGTCGTTCAACCAATCCAGGCCAAACGCCAGTACGCCCCAGGACAAGATCCCCGCACCCAGGCCATACAGCGCGCCCATGTACAGGAAAGGCCGACGCACATAGCTGTCTGTGCCGCCCACCAGTTTAATCACTTCTATCTCGGTGCGACGGTTTTCAATATGAAGACGAATGGTATTACCTATCACCAAAAGTAATGCAGACACTAATAACACCGTCAGGCCGAACACAAAGCGGTCACCCAGCTTGAGGATTGCGGCCAGGCGCTCCACCCAGACTAGATCAAGTTGCGCCTGTTGCACCTTCGGCATCTCTGCGAGTTTTTGTCGCAGGGCTTCCAGCGCCGGCTTGTCGACCTCGTTCGGCGTTACCAGCACCACGCCCGGCAGCGGGTTCTGCGGCAGCTCCTTGAGCGCCTCGCCCAGGCCCGATTGCTGCTGGAACTCCTCAAGGGCCTGGTCGCGGCTGATGTACTCGGCCTCGGCCACCCCCGGGATGTTCTTGATGTCATCGCGCAGCGCTTCGCCTTCCTTGCTGCTGGTGTCCAGGTTCAGGTACAGCGAAATCTGCGCCGCCCGCTGCCAGGAACCGCCCAGGCGCTCCACATTGTTAAGCAACAGCGACAAGCCCATCGGCAGGCTCAAGGCCACCGCCATGACCAGACAGGTGAAAAAGCTGCCGATCGGTTGCTTGCCCAGGCGACGCAGGCTGTCCAGAAGGCTGGCGCGGTGGCTTTCGATCCAGGCGTGCACCAGGGTGCCGAAGTCCGGGCCGTCGTCTTCGTCGTGTTTTTTCTTTTTCGGTTGCGGGTCGGCCGGTTTCGGCGCCACGCGTTCGGATACTTTAGGGCTGCGTGTAGCACTCATACGCCAGCCTCCCCATCGCCGATCAGGCGGCCGCGTTGCAGGGTCAGCATGCGATGGCGCATACGGGCAATCAGGGCCAGGTCGTGGCTGGCGATCAATACGCTGGTGCCCAGGCGGTTGATGTCTTCGAATACCCCCATGATCTCGGCCGCCAGGCGCGGGTCGAGGTTACCGGTGGGTTCGTCGGCCAGCAGCAAAGCCGGGCGATGGACGATGGCGCGGGCGATACCGACGCGCTGTTGCTGGCCGGTGGACAGGTCGCCGGGGAAGAGGTCGGTCTTGTCCGACAAGGCCACGCGTTCCAGGGCCGAATCCACGCGTTTGACGATCTCGGCTTTGGACAGCCCGAGGATCTGCAACGGCAGGGCCACGTTGTTGAACACCGTGCGGTCGAACAGCAGCTGGTGGTTCTGGAATACCACGCCGATCTGGCGGCGCAGGAATGGAATTTGCGCATTGCTGATAGTGGCCAGGTCCTGGCCCGCCAGCAGCAACTTGCCGGTAGTCGGGCGTTCCATGGCCAGCAGCAGGCGCAACAGCGTACTTTTGCCCGCGCCCGAATGGCCGGTGACAAACAAAAATTCGCCGCGACGCACTCGAAAGCTCAGCTCATGCAAGCCCACATGCCCGTTGGCATAGCGTTTACCGACCTGTTCGAATCGAATCATGAACGCTCCCGCTCGGCAAACAGTGCCTGTACAAAGGGTTCGGCTTCAAAGGTGCGCAGGTCGTCGATGCCTTCACCGACGCCAATATAACGAATCGGCAACCCGAACTGTTTGGCCAGGGCGAAAATCACACCGCCCTTGGCCGTGCCGTCGAGCTTAGTCAATGCCAGGCCGGTCAGCTGCACCGTCTGGTTGAATTGCTTGGCCTGGCTGATGGCGTTCTGGCCGGTACCGGCGTCGAGCACCAGCAAGACTTCATGGGGTGCATCGGCGTCGAGCTTGCCGATCACGCGGCGCACCTTCTTCAGCTCTTCCATCAAGTTGTCTTTGGTATGCAGGCGGCCGGCTGTATCGGCGATCAGCACATCAATGTTGCGCGCCTTGGCGGCTTGCACGGCATCGAAGATCACCGACGCAGAGTCGGCACCGGTGTGCTGGGCGATCACCGGGATCTTGTTGCGCTCACCCCACACCTGCAACTGCTCGACGGCCGCGGCACGGAAGGTGTCGCCGGCGGCGAGCATGACTTTCTTGCCCTCACCCTGCAGCTTCTTGGCCAGTTTGCCGATGGTGGTGGTCTTGCCAGCGCCGTTTACGCCTACCACGAGGATGACGAACGGCTTTTTCGGCGTGATCACCAGCGGCGCTTCAACCGGTTTGAGCATGGCGGCCAGCTCAGCCTGCAGGGATTTGTACAGCGCATCGGCGTCGGTCAACTGCTTGCGCGCGACCTTCTGCGTCAGGCTCTGGATAATCACGGCAGTGGCTTCGACGCCCACGTCGGCGGTGAGCAGGCGGGTCTCGATGTCTTCCAGCAGTTCGTCATCAATGACTTTCTTGCCCAGGAACAGGCTGGCCATGCCTTCGCCAATACTGGCGCTGGTCTTGCTCAGGCCCTGCTTGAGGCGGGCAAAGAATCCGGTTTTGCTGGTTTCGGTTGCGGCAACGGCGGGTTCTGGCTCGATAACGGCAGGTGCAGCGACAACCGGTGCAGGCACTTCAACGACGGGCGGTACTTCAGCCACAACCTCTACCGGCACCGGCTCGACCACTGCAGGAATCGGCGGCACGACGTGCTCGGCCTGAACATCCTCCACCAATGCCACGGGCTCTTCGGCCACGGGCAGCTCCAGCCAGGGTTTGTGCTCAGGCGCAGGCGCAGGTTCCGGCTCGGCCTCGACGACCGGCTGCAACACCGGCTCAGCCATCGGCAACACCACCGGAACTGGCGTCTCGGCAACCGGTTCGGCTTCTATTACGGGTTCAGGGGTCGGTTCAGCGTGAACCTGTGGCTGTTCGACGACGGTTTCCTGCGGCTTTTTGCGCAGCCATCCGAACAGGCCTTTCTTCTCGCCAGCCGCAGCTGGGGTCTTCTTGTCGTCGTTGGAACCAAACATGGAGACGGCTATCTCAAGGTAGCGACGCGCCACAGGGCGCGCCGGTAAATAAAATTCGATGCGTAACAGACTGTTTTTTAGCCAGCTCGTTCATGCGCAACATTTTGTAAGGCCTAAATAGGGCCTTCACAAGACAGCCGCAGTGGCCGTCCTTAAGTCGGACCAGTATCCTAGCACCTCCTCGCCCGCCGACGCTAAGACCAAGCGGGCAGCCCAACAGGTTTAAAAACGAATGAATGCTCTAGCCCGCCGCGCCGCAGGCCTGCTGTTCAGCACAGTTTGTCTGCCTCTCTCAGCTTTGGCTGCCGATCCACAACCCACCCATGAATTCACCCTCGATAACGGCCTTAAAGTGGTCGTGCGCGAAGATCATCGCGCGCCAGTGGTGGTTTCCCAGGTCTGGTACAAGGTTGGCTCAAGCTACGAAACCCCGGGCCAGACCGGTTTGTCCCACGCCCTGGAACACATGATGTTCAAGGGCAGCGCCAAGGTTGGCCCCGGCGAAGCCTCGCTGATCCTGCGCGACCTGGGCGCCGAAGAAAACGCGTTCACCAGCGACGACTACACCGCGTACTACCAGGTATTGGCCCGTGACCGCCTGGGTGTGGCCTTTGAACTGGAAGCCGACCGCATGGCCAGCCTGCGCCTGCCGGCCGACGAGTTCAGCCGTGAAATCGAGGTAATCAAAGAAGAACGCCGCCTGCGCACCGACGATAACCCCATGTCCAAGGCGTTCGAGCGCTTCAAGGCCATGGCGTTCCCGGCCAGCGGCTACCACACGCCGACCATCGGCTGGATGGCCGACCTGGACCGCATGAAGGTCGAGGAACTGCGCCACTGGTACCAATCCTGGTACGTGCCGAACAACGCCACCCTGGTGGTGGTCGGCGACGTGACCCCGGACGAGGTGAAAAACCTTGCCCAACGTTACTTCGGCCCGATCCCCAAGCGTGACGTGCCACCGGCAAAAATCCCGATGGAACTGGCCGAGCCCGGCGAGCGCCTGCTGACCCTGCACGTGCAGACCCAACTGCCGAGCGTGTTCCTGGGCTTCAACGTGCCCGGCCTGGCCACCGCCGAAGACAAACGCTCGGTGCAGGCCCTGCGCCTGATCTCGGCCCTGCTGGACGGCGGCTACAGTGCACGGATCTCCGAGCAGCTGGAACGCGGTGAGGAGCTGGTGTCCGCCGCTTCCACCAACTACGACGCCTATACCCGTGGCGACAGCCTGTTCACCCTCTCGGCCACGCCGAACCAGCAGAAGAAGAAAACTGTTGCCCAAGCCGAAGCCGGCCTGTGGCGCCTGCTCGATGAGTTGAAGGCCAAGCCGCCCACCGCCGAAGAACTGGAACGCATCCGCGCCCAAGTGATTGCCGGCCTGGTGTACCAGCGCGATTCCATCACCAGCCAGGCCACGGCCATCGGCTCCCTGGAAACCGTTGGCCTGTCCTGGAAACTCATGGACACCGAGCTTGCCGACCTGCAAAGCGTGACCCCGGAAGACATCCAGAAGGCCGCACGCACCTATTTCACCCGCGAACGTCTGAGCGTCGCCCATGTTTTGCCTGAGGAGACCGCTCATGAGTGATCGCAAAAACAGCCGCCTGATCCTGCCCGGCCTGATCGCCGTCACCCTGATGGCGGCCAGCGCCGTTTACTTCTTGCGCCCCAGCGAGTCGGTCGCCAGCCAGGCCCTGGACAAGGCCCAAACGGCCAGCACCCTGCAATCTCTGGCGGAACTGGATGGCAAGGCCCCGACCAACCGCAAGCTCGATGTACAAACCTGGACCACCGCCGAAGGCGCCAAGGTGCTGTTCGTCGAAGCCCACGAATTGCCGATGTTCGACATGCGCCTGCTGTTCGCCGCCGGCAGCAGCCAGGATGGCGACGTGCCAGGCCTGGCGCTGATGACCAACGCCATGCTCAACGAAGGCGTACCGGGCAAGGATGTCAGCCAGATCGCCAGCGGGTTCGAAGGCCTGGGGGCCGACTTTGGCAACGGCGCCTACCGCGACATGGCGCTGGTGACCCTGCGCAGCCTGAGCGACAGCGCCAAGCGCGACGCAGCCCTGTCACTGTTCAACCAGGTGATCGGCCAGCCGACGTTCCCGGCAGACTCCCTGGCACGCATCAAGAACCAGATCCTGGCCGGTTTCGAGTACCAGAAGCAGAACCCCGGCAAACTGGCGAGCATCGAGCTGTTCAAGCGCCTGTACGGCGACCACCCTTACGCGCACCCGAGCGAAGGCACCCCCGAGAGCGTGCCGAAGATTACCCTGGCGCAGTTGCAGGCGTTCCACGCCAAGGCCTATGCGGCGGGTAACGCGGTAATTGCAGTAGTGGGCGACCTGACCCGCGCCGAAGCTGAAGCCATGACGGCCAAGGTGTCCGCCTCGCTGCCCAAGGGCCCGGCCATGGCCAAGATTGCCCAGCCGACCGAACCAAAAGCCGGCCTGAGCCGTATCGAGTTCCCGTCCAAGCAAACCCACCTGCTGTTTGCGCAGTTGGGCATTGACCGTGCCGACCCGGACTATGCAGCCTTGTCCCTGGGTAACCAGATCCTTGGCGGCGGCGGCTTCGGCACCCGTTTGATGAGCGAAGTGCGGGAGAAACGCGGCCTGACCTACGGCGTGTACTCCGGCTTCTCACCGATGCAGGTGCGCGGCCCGTTCATGATCAACCTGCAGACCCGCGCCGAAATGAGCGGTGGCACCTTGCGCCTGGTGGAGGACGTGCTGGCTGACTACCTTAAGACCGGCCCGACGCAAAAGGAACTGGATGACGCCAAGCGCGAGCTGGCCGGCAGCTTCCCGCTGTCCACCGCCAGCAATGCCGATATCGTCGGGCAGTTGGGCGCCATGGGTTTCTACAACCTGCCGCTGAGCTATCTGGAAGATTTCATGAAACAATCCCAGGCTCTGACCGTCGATCAGGTCAAGGCTGCAATGAACAAACACTTGAGCGCCGACAAGATGGTCATCGTGACCGCCGGCCCGACGATTGCGCAAAAGCCACTACCGCCCCCCACTGATAAACCTGCCGAGCAGCCGCTCGGGGTTCCGGAGCATTAATGGCCAGTTCATCTCGCCCGAAAAAACCTGTCCACAACGTACATAACGGTGTGGGCCAACTGCGCATCATTGGCGGTGAATGGGGCAGCCGCAAGCTGAGCTTCCCCGACGTCGTGGGCCTGCGCCCGACGCCAGACCGCGTGCGTGAAACCCTGTTCAACTGGCTCGCGCCGTACATTGGCGGGGCCAAGGTGCTGGACCCGTTCGCTGGCAGCGGCGCGCTGTTCCTGGAGGCGCTGTCCCGTGGCGCGGCTCAGGGCCAAGCGCTGGACGCCAGCAATGTGGCGGTGTCCAGCCTCAAGGAGCACCTGGGCACGCTGCGTTGCACCACCGGCCAGGTGCAGACGGCCGACGCGCTGCGCTACCTGGAAACCCAGGCGGCGACTGAATACGACGTAGTGTTCCTCGACCCACCGTTCAACCAGAACCTGCTGCCGACCGTCTGCACCCTGCTGGAAGAACGCCAGTGGCTGGCACCGGATGCCTGGATCTACACTGAGAGCGAGACCGCGCCCTCCACGCTCGGCCTGCCCAGTGGCTGGCGCCTGCACCGGGAGCAGAAGTCCGGGCGGGTGTATTACGCGTTGTGGCATCGCGCCCTGTAGGGGCGAGCTTGCTCGCGAAGATCGAACAGGCGACACGGGCTGTCTGACAGCGCTGCGTTATCGTTAACGTTTTTCGCGAGCAAGCTCGCGCCTACACGGCAGCGGGTAATTCATGATTCCATCTACAGACCGCTTCAAACCCGCCTTCGGCCTCGGCAACCCCCACTTGCAGACACTGTGGGGGCCGCTGTGGCGGCCGACCACCCACATCGAACGCGAGCGCGAGCGCCTGTGGCTGGAGGATGGCGACTTCCTTGATCTTGACTGGCACGGGCCCCATGACGTGCAAGCGCCTTTAGTGCTGGTGTTGCATGGGCTGACTGGCTCGTCCAATTCGCCCTATGTGGCCGGCCTGCAAAAAGTCCTGGCCGCCCAAGGCTGGGCCAGCGCTGCGCTGAACTGGCGTGGTTGCTCGGGCGAACCCAACCTATTGGCTCGCAGCTATCACTCCGGCGCCAGCGAAGACCTGGCAGCCGCGATTGCTCATCTGCGCGCCAAGCGGCCGTTGGCGCCTTTGTATGCGGTGGGTTATTCCCTGGGCGGCAATGTGTTGCTCAAGCATTTGGGGGAAACCGGCCAGGCCTCGGGCTTGCAGGGCGCGGCGGCGGTGTCGGTGCCGTTTCGCCTGGATCAATGCGCCGATCGCATCGGCCTGGGGTTCTCGCGGGTGTATCAGAAGCACTTCATGCGCGAGATGCTGGCGTATATCCGCGTCAAGCAGCGCCAATTCCTGCAGGACGGTCGTGAGGACGGCCTCAAAACCCTGGAGGCCCTTGGCTCCCTGGAAAAGATGCGCACGTTCTGGGACTTCGACGGGCGGGTCACCGCGCCGCTGCACGGTTTCATCAGTGCCGAAGACTACTATCGCCGCGCCTCGAGCCGTTATTACCTGGGCGATATCCGTACGCCCACGTTGATTATCCAGGCGGCCGACGACCCGTTTGTGTTTGCGCACAGCTTGCCTGACGCCAGTGAGCTGTCGGACTGCATCGAGTTCGAGTTGCTGGCCAAGGGCGGGCATGTGGGGTTTGTGGAGGGTTCGTTGAAGCGTCCTGGTTACTACCTGGAACGCCGGATCCCTGACTGGTTACTGACACAACGCGGTTAAAACTGTGGGAGCGGGCTTGCTCGCGAATGCGGTGTATCAGTCACACCTGTATCGACTGACACCCTGCATTCGCGAGCAAGCCCGCTCCCACATTTGATTGGGTTTGCAGATCGAGCCTTAGTCGCCCGTTGCTATTTCCCGAGCAGGATCAGTAATCCACTCACTCCACGACCCCGCATACAACTTGCCCAACGGGTACCCCGCCAGGCTCAACGCAAACAGGTTATGGCACGCCGTCACCCCAGACCCGCAATACGCCACCAATTCCTGCGCCGAGCGCCCTTGCAACTGCGCGGCGAAGCGCTGCTTGAGCTGCTCAGCCGGCAGGAAGCGGCCGTCGCTGCCCAGGTTTTCACTGAACGCTGCGCACTGCGCGCCGGGGATATGCCCGGCAATCGGGTCGATGGGCTCCACTTCGCCACGAAAGCGCGGCTGGGCGCGGGCGTCGATCAAGGTCAGGCCGGGTTGGCCCAGGCGTTTTTGCAGGTGTTCGGCGTCCAGCAACAGGCGATGATCCGGCGTACCGGCGAAGGTACCTGGCTCAACCACAGGCGCGTCCAGGCTCAGGGGGAAACCGGCGGCATGCCAGGCCTTGAGGCCACCATCGAGAATAAACACGCCATCACGCTTGCCCAACCAGGCCAGCAACCACCAGGCACGGGCGGCGTAGGCACCGGGGCCGTCGTCATACAGCACTACATCGGTATCGGCGCTGATGCCCCAGGCCCGCAGTTGCCTGGTGAGCGTGTCCGCCGCCGGCAAAGGATGACGACCGGTCACGCCCTTGGTCACCGGGCCGCTCAGGTGGCGCTCAAGGTCGGCGTATTGCGCGCCCTCGATATGCCCTTCGGCGTAACTGCACAAGCCGTAGTCCGGGTCTTCCAGGGCAAAGCGGCAATCCAGGATCACCCACCCGCTCGACTGTTGGCGCTCGGCCAATTGCTGGGGGCTGATCAGTTGGGCAAGCGGCATGACTGACTCCTGTGAATACAAAGGGGAAAGGTCTTACTTCACTTCTTCGAGTGCCTGATTCAACGGCACGTAAAACTCTTTGAACAAGGCGTCCACCGCCTCTTTGGCCTGCGGCGTGACAAACCCCGCCTCCAGCACCAGCACCTGATAGACCCCACGCTTGATCGCCTCGGCGCTCAGGTGGGTGGATTTTTCATTGGTGGTGCACAAAAAGCGCACCCACGAGGTGAGGATGATCCAGGCATTGAGGGTCAGGGCTTCGGTTTGCACCGGGTCCATATTGAGAATGCCGGCGTCGACAAAGCCTTGGTAGATCGCGCCGCCCTGGATCAGGCAACGCTGGGAAAAACGCCGGTAGCCGGTCGCCAGTTCCGGGTCGCTCTCCAGCAGGTGTTCGAGGTCGCGGTGCAGGAAGCGATAACGCCACATGCCGGCCAATACGGCTTGCAGGTAAAAACGCTTGTCTTCCACCAGCATCCCCCGCCCTTGAGGTGGGCGCAGGAAACTGTCTACCAAGGCTTCATATTCGCGGAACAGCACGGCGATGATCGCCTGCTTGTTAGGGAAGTGGTAGTACAGGTTGCCCGGGGAAATTTCCATGTGGGCGGCAATGTGGTTGGTACTGACACTGCGCTCGCCCTGCTGGTTAAAAAGCTCCAGGCTGGTTTGCACAATGCGCTCGCTGGTCTTTACTCGTGGTGCCATAGGGGATCAGCTTCTATACACGGGATGGGGCATCTTACGGCCTAACCCGGCCAGGATAAATCTGGATGTTACTGCAATGTTATTTGACAATTTAGAGCAATGACTCTAAAAATCCAGGCAGACCAATAACAATCGGTGCCGCGCCATGTCTGCCAACGTTGCCTACCTGCAAGATTCCCAGGCGCTGGATCAACTCCAGGACCTGTTCGACGCCCAACGCCGCGCCTATGCCGCCAACCCGATGCCGCCGGCCGGGCAGCGCCAGCAATGGCTCAAGGCCCTGCGGGATCTGCTGAGCGACGAACGCCAGGCGCTGATCAATGCCATCAGCCAGGACTTCAGCCATCGCAGCGCCGACGAAACCCTGTTCGCCGAATTGATGCCCAGCCTGCATGGCATTCACTACGCCAGCAAACACCTCAAGGGCTGGATGAAACCGTCCCGCCGCGCTGTAGGCATTGCCTTCCAGCCTGCGTCAGCCAAAGTCATTTACCAGCCGCTGGGCGTCGTCGGGGTCATCGTGCCGTGGAACTACCCGCTGTACCTGGCCATCGGTCCGTTAGTGGGGGCGTTGGCGGCCGGTAACCGGGTGATGCTCAAACTCAGCGAGTCCACACCGGCCACCGGTGAACTGCTCAAGGCGTTGCTGGCCAAGATTTTTCCCGAGGACCTGGTGTGCGTGGTGCTGGGCGAAGCTGACGTGGGCATGGCGTTTTCCAAGTTGCGCTTCGATCACCTGCTGTTCACCGGTGCTACCAGCATAGGCAAGCACGTGATGCGTGCGGCAGCCGAAAACCTCACGCCAGTGACCCTGGAGTTGGGCGGCAAATCGCCGGCGATCGTTTCGGCCGATGTGCCGCTCAAGGACGCCGCCGAACGCATCGCCTTCGGCAAAGCCTTAAACGCCGGGCAAACCTGCGTGGCACCGGATTATGTGCTGGTACCGGAAGATCGCGTGGAGGGCTTTGTCGAGGCGTATTCCAAGGCCGTGCGTGGGTTTTATCCGACGCTGGCCGACAACCCCGACTACACCGCCATCATCAACGAACGCCAACTGGCTCGGCTCAATGCCTATGCCAAGGACGCCACCGACAAAGGTGCCACCCTGATCCCGCTGTACGAGCAAGGCCAGGCGCGGCGAATGGCCCACAGCCTGCTGTTGAATGTCAGCGACGACATGACCGTGATGCAGGACGAAATCTTCGGCCCACTCCTGCCCATCGTGCCGTATCGCGGCCTTGACCAAGCCTTTGCCTACATCAACCAGCGCCCACGCCCACTGGCCTTGTATTACTTCGGCTACAACAAAGGCGAACAAGCGCGGGTGCTCCACGAAACCCATTCCGGTGGTGTGTGCCTGAACGACACCTTGCTGCACGTCGCCCAGGACGATATGCCGTTCGGTGGCATCGGCCCGTCGGGCATGGGCCATTACCACGGTCACGAAGGCTTCCTGACGTTCAGCAAGGCCAAGGGTGTGCTGGTCAAACAGCGCCTGAACGCGGCGAAGTTGATCTACCCGCCCTATGGCAAGTCGATCCAGAAGCTGATCCAGAAGCTGTTTATCCGCTGATAATCGCCACCTTCGGGACAATAAAAACAATGAACCCCAGCCTGACTGATTCACCCGCGCTGTCACGGCGCGGCGTCTTGAAAATCGGCCTGTGTGCCAGCGCCTTCCTCGCCACCGCCGGGCTGGGGGCCAGCCTCAGCGGCTGCTCCAGCAGTACGCCGGCCAGCGGCTTTGCGATGTTGCGCACCAGCGACTTGCCGTTCTTGCGGGCGGTGATCCCGGTGTTGCTGGAAGGCGCGGCCAGCACCGAGCAAGTGTTTGCCGGCATTGAGGACACCCTGAAAAAGCTCGACTACAGCCTGCAGCACTTGTCGCCCGAGATGTTCAAGCTCACCCAGCAATTATTCGACGTGCTGGGCATGGGCATCACTCGCGGCCCGCTGACCGGTATATGGGGCAGTTGGGAAAACGCCAGCAGCGAGCAGATCCGCAATTTCCTGCACCGCTGGGAAAACAGTTACCTGAATCTTTTGCGCATGGGCCAGGGCTCGCTGCTCAAGCTGGTGATCATGGCCTGGCACTTCCGGCCCGAGTCCTGGGCCCATTGCGGCTACCCCGGCCCGCCGAAGATCTAGCCTGGGCAATCTTCCAAGATTGCATCTTCCTACAAGAATAAGAGTGCACACCTATGCCCGTACCCGATCTGTTCCGCGACGGCCTGGCCCGTGGCTGGAAAACCCACAATGGCGCCACCCTGGATAACGACCTCACCCTGGAAGCGGATGTCGCCATCATCGGCAGCGGCGCCGGGGGCGGTACCAGCGCCGAAATCCTCAGCGCCGCCGGCTACAAAGTGTTGCTGATCGAAGAAGGCCCGCTCAAGACCAGCAGCGACTTCAAGCTGCTGGAAGACGAAGCCTACGCCAGCCTTTACCAGGAAGGCATCGGGCGGATGAGCAAGGACGGCGCTATCACCATCCTGCAGGGCCGGGCCGTGGGCGGTACCACCTTGATCAACTGGACCTCCAGCTTTCGCACCCCCGATGCCACCCTCTCGCATTGGGCCAGCGAATATGCGGTCAAAGGCCACAGCAGCGCCGAAATGGCGCCCTGGTTCGAAAAAATGGAACAGCGCTTGGGCATCGCGCCCTGGGCGCTGCCGCCGAATGCCAATAACGATGTGATCCGCAAAGGCTGCGAAAAGCTCGGCTACAGCTGGCATGTGATCCCGCGCAATGTGCGCGGCTGCTTCAACCTGGGGTATTGCGGCATGGGCTGCCCGGTCAACGCCAAGCAGTCAATGCTGGTGACGACCATCCCGTCCACCCTGGAACAGGGCGGCGAACTGCTTTACCTGGCTCGCGCCGAGCGGCTCATCTACAGCGGCGACACCATCAGCAGCCTTGAATGCGTGGCCATGGACGAGCGCTGCGTAGCGCCCACCGGGCGCAAGATCAGCGTGAAAGCCAAGCACTATGTGCTGGCGGGCGGCGGCATCAACAGCCCGGCCCTGCTGATGCGCTCGGACGCCCCCGACCCGCATTCGCGGTTGGGCAAGCGCACCTTCCTGCACCTGGTCAATTTCTCCGCCGGGCTGTTCGACGAGGTGATCAACCCCTTCTACGGCGCGCCGCAATCCATCTACTCCGACCATTTCCAGTGGCAGGACGGCACCACCGGCAAAATGTCCTACAAACTGGAAGCACCGCCCCTGCATCCAGGCCTGGCGAGCACCCTGTTCGGCGGCTACGGCAACCAGAACGCCTTGGACATGAACCAATTACCCCACACCCACGCCATGCTCGCCCTGCTGCGCGACGGTTTTCACCCCGACAGCCCAGGCGGCACCGTGGAGTTACGCGGTGACGGCACGCCCGTGCTCGACTATCAGGTCTCGCCCTACGCTTGGGACGGCCTGCGCCGGGCCTTCCACAGCATGGCCGAGATTCAGTTCGCGGCGGGCGCCAAATCGGTCAAGCCCTTGCATCACGACGCGCGCTTTGTGAACAACCTGGCCGAAGCGCGCAGCGTGATCGACGGTCTGAACCTGGAACTGCATCGCACCACCCTGGGCAGCGCCCACGTGATGGGCGGTTGTGCCATGGGAGAAGACCCGAAAAATGCCGTGGCCGACAGCCTGGGTCGCCACCATCAGTTGCGCAATCTGTCGATCCACGATGGCTCGCTGTTCCCCACCAGCATTGGCGCCAACCCGCAATTGTCGGTGTACGGATTGACCGCGCAACTGGCGAGCGCATTGGCCGAACGTCTGAAAACGGCATGAAAAGACAGGGTATTCACGGTATCTATCTACATAAGTCGACTTGGCCCACCGGTAATGCTGCGATACCATCCGGTTCCCCAACGGACTCCGCCAGGACGACGCGATGAACCGAGTGTTGTACCCAGGTACCTTCGACCCGATTACCAAAGGCCATGGCGATCTGGTCGAACGCGCCTCTCGCCTGTTCGACCATGTGATCATCGCGGTCGCGGCCAGCCCCAAGAAAAACCCGCTGTTTCCCCTGGAACAACGTGTGGAGCTGGCGCAAGAGGTCACCAAGCACCTGCCGAATGTGGAAGTAGTGGGCTTTTCGACATTGCTGGCGCATTTCGCCAAGGAGCAGAACGCCAATGTGTTCCTGCGTGGCCTGCGCGCGGTGTCGGACTTCGAATACGAATTCCAGCTGGCCAACATGAACCGCCAATTGGCGCCGGACGTCGAAAGCTTGTTCCTTACGCCGTCGGAGCGTTATTCGTTCATTTCCTCGACGTTGGTTCGTGAAATTGCCGCTTTGGGCGGAGATATCACCAAGTTCGTGCACCCAGCCGTGGCCGATGCGCTGACGCTACGCTTCAAGAAGTAAGGTTGCCCGGTCGGCGCCTGCTCGCACTGCGGGCGCCAATGCGGCACAATTGCGCGCATTAGTTTTCAGATGCCTTGGCAGAGTGCCCTGGCAGGAGTTTCCATGTCCCTGATCATCACCGACGATTGCATCAACTGCGACGTCTGCGAACCCGAGTGCCCGAACGCCGCCATTTCCCAGGGCGAAGAGATCTATGTGATCGACCCTAACCTGTGCACCCAGTGCGTCGGTCACTACGACGAACCGCAGTGCCAGCAGGTATGCCCGGTGGATTGCATTCCGCTGGATGAGGCGCACCCTGAGACTGAAGAGCAGTTGATGGAGAAGTACCGCAAGCTTACCGGTAAGGCCTGAAGATTTTCGGTGTCTGCAAGGGCGTCATCGCAGGCAAGCCAGCTCCCACAATTGAATGTATTTACATATCCAACTGTGGGAGCTGGCTTGCCTGCGATAGCACTATCAGCCCTCACCCAACAATCAGCTCTGACACCTAGGGCAAAACACACTCGCCCGCTGCCCCAGCACCACATTGCGCAGCTCAGTGCCGCAGACCTTGCACGCCTCGCCGCCCCGGCCATACACGAACAGTTCCTGCTGGAAATACCCCGGCTGCCCATCGCCACCGATAAAGTCCCGCAACGTGGTGCCGCCCCGCTCGATGGCAGCGGCCAGTACCCGTTTGATCTCAATCGCCAGCTTCAAATAACGCCCGCGTGAAATCCCCCCAGCGGCGCGGCGCGGGTCAATCCCCGCGGCAAACAGCGCCTCTGTCGCATAGATATTGCCCACGCCCACCACCACCGCGTTGTCCATGATGAACGGCTTCACCGCCATCGATTTGCCGCAAGACAACTGGAACAAGCGCTCACCATCAAACAAGTCGGTCAACGGCTCCGGCCCCAGCCGCATCAGCAACTCATGGTTGTGCGGGTCGAGGCTCCAGAGCATCGCGCCGAAACGCCGCGGGTCGGTGTAGCGCAGTGCCATACCCGATTCCAGCTCGATATCCACATGTTCATGCTTGGCCGCCGGCATGCCGACTTCCACCAGGCGCAAGTTGCCCGACATGCCCAGGTGGCTGATCAAGGTGCCCACTTCGGCATTGATCAACAGGTACTTGGCCCGGCGCTCCACCAGCACGATGCGCTGCCCCGACAGGCGCACATCCAGGTCTTCCGGAATCGGCCAGCGCAGGCGCCGCTCACGCACCACCACGCGGCTGACGCGCTGGCCTTCCAGGTGTGGGGCGATCCCGCGACGGGTGGTTTCGACTTCTGGTAACTCGGGCATGTGTACCTCTTGAATAACGGGTCAGTGCGCGCCCAGTTCGCGGATCGACAACTTCAAGCTCTCGAAGTCGTAGTCCGACAGGCCCACGTAATCCAGCACCAGGTGGCCAATGGCATTCCACTCATGATCCACCGGTTGGTTGCCCAGTACGCGATAGGACGAACAGATATGCTCGGCCATCTTCAAAATGGCCAGCAGGTTCTTGAGCTGCGGGTTGCGCGACGTCTCATCGCTGAAAATCGCCAGGGCGTTGTGGTGATTGGCGATGGCGTCAGTCACATGCTCCGGCAGGCGCCAGGACTTGGCGGTGTAGTAACCGACCACCGCATGGTTGGTGTGAAACGCGTTGTTTTCAGTGTCGACCACGCGGCAATCCGGGCCGGCATTGGCGTAGGCTTCTTCCAGTACCGCCATGTAATTGGGGAAGCGCTTGAGCATCAGCGGCACGCCACAATCATGGAACAGGCCCAAGGCATAGGCTTCGTCCACGGCCTGGGAACCGGTGCGCTTGGCCAGGGTGAGGCAGGTCATGGCCACATCCTGGGCGGTGTCCCAGAAGCGGTTGAGGGTGACGATGGTGTCGTCGCACATCTCGCCCTTGATCGACTGCGCGTTGATCAGATTAATGATCGAACGGCTGCCCAGCAGGTTCACCGCACGCTGGATCGAAGCGATTTTGTTGCTCAGGCCGTAATACGGCGAATTGACAATCTTGAGCAGCGCACCGGACAAGCCCGGGTCCTGGGAGATCAGCCGCGCAATCACTTCCAGGTCCGGGTCGGGCATGTACTGCTCCATCTGCAAATCCACCATGATTTGCGGTTGAGGCGGCACGCTGATGCCTTGCAGGGCCTGTTGGATCTGCTCGGGGGAAAGCTCTTGGGACATAAGTACACACTCTGGGCTAGGCGCGAATTCTACCCCTTATGCAGACGTGGCCGACACCCAAAAACCTCACTGTGAAATCGGATCAAATGTGGGAGCGGGCTTGCTCGCGAATACGGTGGACCAGGCAATGAATGTGGCGACTGGCACTCCGCTTTCGCGAGCAAGCCCGCTCCCACATGTCCGGCGGTGCCGCCAAGTAATACACAACACGCTATACTCCCGCTCTTTTTTCCGGAGCGACGTCATGTCCCTGCCAAGCCTGCGTCTCAAAGCCAACGCCGATCGTCGTTTGCGCAACGGCCACCTGTGGGTCTACAGCAACGAAATCGACGTGGCCGCCACCCCACTCCACGGCTTCCAGGCAGGCGACCAGGCTATCCTGGAAGCGGCCGGCGGCAAGACCTTGGGCATCGTGGCCATGAGCCCCAACAACCTGATCTGCGCCCGCCTGCTGTCGCGCGACATCAAGTTGCCGCTGGACAAGTCGCTGCTGGTACACCGCCTCAACGTGGCGCTGTCGCTGCGTGACCGCCTGTTCGACAAGCCGTTCTACCGCCTGGTCTACGGTGACTCCGACCTGTTGCCGGGCCTGGTGGTCGACCGTTTCGGCGACATTCTGGTGGTACAGATCGCTTCGGCGACCATGGAAGCCCATAAAGAAGATGTGATCGCCGCGCTGACCCAAGTGCTCAAGCCCAGCGGCATCCTGTTCAAGAACGACTCCGCCGCGCGTGACGCCGAAGGCCTCAACCGCTACGTCGAAACCGTATTCGGCCTGGTACCGGAGTGGGTGGCGCTGGAAGAAAACGGCGTGAAATTCGAAGCCCCGGTGATCCAGGGCCAGAAAACCGGCTGGTTCTACGACCACCGCATGAACCGCGCCCGCCTGGCCCCGTATGCCAAGGGCAAGCGCGTACTGGACCTGTACAGCTACATCGGCGGCTGGGGCGTGCAAGCGGCGGCCTTTGGCGCCAGTGAAGTGTTCTGCGTCGACGCCTCCGCCTTCGCCCTCGACGGCGTAGAGCGCAACGCCGCGCTGAACGGCTTTGCCGAGAAAATGACCTGCATCGAAGGCGACGTGTTCGAAGCGCTCAAAGAATTGAAAGCCAGCGAAGAACGCTTCGACGTGATCGTCGCCGACCCACCGGCCTTCATCAAACGCAAGAAAGACATGAAAAACGGCGAAGGCGCCTACCGCCGCCTCAACGAGCAAGCCATGCGCCTGCTCAGCAAGGACGGCATCCTCGTCAGCGCCTCGTGTTCCATGCACCTGCCGGAAGACGACCTGCAAAACATCCTGCTGACCAGCGCCCGCCACCTGGACCGCAACATCCAGATGCTCGAACGCGGCGGCCAAGGCCCGGACCACCCGGTGCACCCGGCGATTGTCGAGACGCGCTACATCAAGAGCATTACGTGCCGGTTGCTACCCAATAGCTGATTAAAACCAAACCCTCTGTAGGAGCGAGCTTGCTCGCGAAGAACGAACAGGCGCCACGGGCTACCTGATAGCGCTGCGTTATCGTTGACGATCTTCGCGAGCAAGCTCGCTCCTACAGGGGACGGTGCTTATAGCCAGATGGCGTCCCATAGGGGGTATTGGCCAATGTGCTCGACCAAGCCTGCGCGCAAGGGGTTGGCGACGATATAGCGAGCCATTGCCTTCAAGTCTTCTTCACGGCGCAACGCCCGGTCGAAATAGCCTTCTTGCCAAAGCACTCCGGAGGACTGTCTTGCCTTATTGACTGCACGGGCACTTCGCGATTTGGTTCGCTGCATGAGCCTGGGCAAATCGCCGCTGTGCAACTCCACCAGCCAGTGGAAATGGTCGGGCATGACCACCCAGGCGAGTGACGTTGCATCTTTGTCTTCCTGAGCCTTTCTGAATTCGCGGACCAGCAAGCGACCGATAAGCCAGTCTTGAAAAATGTGTTGCCGTTGATGGGTGACAGCCGTTAGCAAGTAGATACGGCCCGATTCTGAATAGCGCCCTTTACGCAGCCGATGCGCATTTTGCTGGTTGGACATTCCTTCGTCCTCTTCTGTGATTGGAAGAGAAACGGTAGGAGCTGCCGCGCCAACCAGCCTTTAAACAATAGTTCTGAATATGTCCCCCTGTAGGAGCGAGCTTGCTCGCGAAAAACCCACAGACGACACGGGCTACCTGATAGCACATCGTCATCATTGACGATTTTCGCGAGCAAGCTCGCTCCTACAAGAAGTCGGTGTAGAATCGGCCCTATTCATCGCCAGTCATCCCCCGGCGGGTTTATGAGCTCGAGGCCCAAGCAAGCGGCGATCCCGCGACGCGAGTGGCAACTTCCGGACACTACGGCCATTTTTCGGGTGTTCCAGACGTCAATAGAAGCTCACTCCCCTTTAGTACCTGATTAGCCGCCCGGAGTGCTCCAATGCCTGATTACCGCTCGAAAACATCCACCCACGGCCGCAACATGGCCGGTGCGCGCGCGCTGTGGCGTGCCACGGGGATGAAAGATGACGACTTCAAAAAGCCGATCATCGCGATTGCCAACTCGTTCACCCAGTTCGTGCCCGGCCATGTCCACCTCAAGGACCTCGGCCAACTGGTCGCCCGCGAGATCGAACGCGCCGGTGGCGTGGCAAAAGAATTCAACACCATCGCCGTGGACGATGGCATCGCCATGGGCCATGACGGCATGCTGTATTCCCTGCCGAGCCGCGAGATCATCGCCGACTCCGTGGAGTACATGGTCAACGCCCACTGCGCCGACGCCATCGTGTGCATCTCCAACTGCGACAAGATCACCCCTGGCATGTTGATGGCTGCCTTGCGCCTGAACATCCCGGTGATCTTCGTTTCCGGCGGGCCGATGGAAGCCGGCAAGACCAAACTCGCCTCCCACGGCCTCGACCTGGTCGACGCCATGGTGATCGCCGCCGATTCCAGCGCTTCTGACGAGAAGGTCGCGGAATACGAGCGCAGCGCCTGCCCGACCTGCGGTTCGTGCTCCGGCATGTTCACCGCCAACTCGATGAACTGCCTGGTGGAAGCCTTGGGCCTGGCCTTGCCGGGCAACGGTTCCACACTGGCCACTCACAGCGACCGCGAGCAGTTGTTCCTGCAGGCCGGCCGCACCATCGTCGAGCTGTGCAAGCGCTACTACGGCGAGAACGATGAGTCGGTGTTGCCGCGCAATATCGCCAACTTCAAGGCGTTCGAAAACGCCATGACCCTGGACATCGCCATGGGCGGTTCCACCAACACCATCCTGCACCTGCTGGCCGCCGCCCAGGAAGCCGAGATCGATTTCGACCTGCGCGACATCGACCGCCTGTCCCGTCACGTGCCGCAACTGTGCAAGGTCGCACCGAACATCCAGAAGTACCACATGGAAGACGTGCACCGTGCCGGCGGGATCTTCTCGATCCTCGGCTCCCTGGCACGTGGCGGCCTGCTGCACACCGACCTGCCGACCGTGCACAGCAAGTCCATCGCCGAAGGCATCGCCAAGTGGGACATCACCCAGACTGACGACGAAGCCGTGCACACCTTCTTCAAGGCCGGCCCGGCCGGTATTCCGACGCAGACCGCGTTCAGCCAGTCGACCCGTTGGGACACCCTGGACGACGACCGTGAAAACGGCTGCATCCGCAGTGTCGAGCACGCCTACTCGCAAGAAGGCGGCCTGGCCGTGCTGTACGGCAACATCGCCCTCGACGGCTGTGTGGTCAAAACGGCGGGTGTGGATGAGTCCATCCACGTCTTCGAAGGCCGCGCCAAGATCTACGAAAGCCAGGACAGTTCGGTACGCGGCATCCTCGCGGACGAAGTCAAGGAAGGCGATATCGTGATCATCCGCTACGAAGGCCCCAAAGGTGGCCCAGGTATGCAGGAGATGCTCTACCCCACGTCCTACCTGAAATCCAAAGGCCTGGGCAAAGCCTGCGCCCTGCTGACCGACGGCCGTTTCTCCGGCGGCACCTCGGGCTTGTCCATCGGCCACGCTTCGCCGGAAGCCGCTGCCGGTGGCGCGATTGGCCTGGTGCAGGATGGCGACAAGGTGCTGATCGACATTCCAAACCGCTCGATCAACCTGTTGATCAGCAATGAAGAACTGGCAGCACGCCGGGTTGAGCAGGACAAGAAGGGCTGGAAGCCGGTGGAGAAACGCCCGCGCAAAGTCACTACCGCGTTGAAGGCCTACGCATTGTTGGCCACCAGCGCCGACAAAGGTGCGGTACGCAACAAAGCCATGCTCGACGGCCTGTAAGCCCCGCGCATAAAAAAGCCCCGCCAAGTGCGGGGCTTTTTTTGCCTGGAGAAAATCCCCAAAACAGTGAAGATCAAATGTGGGAGCTGGCTTGCCTGCGATTGCATCACCTCGCAGCACATGAAATACCGAGGTGTCTGCATCGCAGGCAAGCCAGCTCCCACAGTGACTGCACTTCGACTTAAGGCTCTTTACTGGATTTCGTCAGGTTTCACGATCACCCAGTTTTTATCCGCCGTCACCGGCAACCCTTCCTTGGCTTGCGCCGCCGCGTGCTTGGCGATCATGCCGTTGAGCTGGGTCATGTATTTGTCTTTGCGGTTGATCCACAGGTGGATGCCGCCCTTGGCCACGTCCACATCGTGGAACAGCATGTAGCCGTCGCTGGTGGGCGTGTCACCGCCGACGATCACCGGCTTTTTCCATTCGTCGATGTAGGTGAGGATCGCCGCGTGCTTGCCGGCCATCCAGGTCGCCGGAGTCCACAGGTAGGGGGTCAGCTCCAGGCCGAGGTTGGCGGCTTGGTCATACTTGCCGGCCGCGATCTGCTTGCGGGCGGTGGTCAGCTCGCCGGTCTTGCGGTCCTTGAGCAGGGTGGTCACGCCGATGACGTTTTCGGGTTTGACGTTGTAGCCGTACTTCGGATCGGCGGCGACCATGCGCACCAGCTCCTCGGAAGCGGCCGTCATCACATACACCTCGATGCCGTTTTCCATCAGTTTGTTGTACAGCTCGGCCTGGCCGGTGAAGACTTTGGGCGGCTGCACCTCGGATGTCTTCACCGCGTCGCCTTCAAAATAACTGACCGGCACCGGCTTGCCGGAGGCCATCAGCTCATCCACCTGAACCTTGAGTTCCTTGAGGGTGAAGCCAGAAAACACCTGGGCCACCCACGGGTAGCAGACCATGTCATCGACTTCGCACAGGCGATAGTAGTAACTGAACAGGCTCTCTTTATGCTCGGCGGTGTCTTTGAACGGCATCAGTTTGAGCGACGGGTCGAGGCTGTCGCGGGTGATCAGGCCCTTGTTTTCCATAAACGGCAGCAAGGACTCTTCAAGGTCGTAGCGGTAGCTGGTGTTGTCCATGTCGAACACCGCGTAGTTACCCTTGTTGGCGTTGGCGGCGATCATTTCGTTGAGTTGTTTGGCGGCAGGTGCCGGCCAGTGTTTCAACTCGGTGGCGGCAAACGCCTGGCTGGCAAGCCCGAGGCAAAAGGCGGCGGATACCAAAAGTTTCGGCGCGAGCTTCATAGGCGTTGTCTCCCTCAAGTGAAAGACATCGACGCTAACAAATCCGTATGACAGTTATCGCCCGAGCACGACCAGGGACGTCGTGATCGCGCCAAGGGCATACGCCTGAGCGTCATACGCTTATTCCAAAAACGACAGTCGCCATTCCATATCGGTATTAAATCAATATATTTCAAGCTGTTAGGCTTCCCGGTTCGCAATCGCAGGCTCACGCGATTGGCTGCCTTCTCAACGGAGCTTCAATGAATCTGCCCCTGATTCTCAATTTATTGGTGTTCATGGCCCTGTTGCTGGGCCTGGCACAAACCCGCCGTACTAACTGGAGCCTGGCCAAGAAGGTGCTGTTTGCCCTGGTGCTGGGCGTGCTGTTCGGCGCGGCGTTGCACACGATCTACGGCGACGGCAACCCGGTGCTCAAAGCCTCCATCGGCTGGTTTGACCTGGTCGGCAACGGCTATGTGCAACTGCTGCAAATGATCGTGATCCCGCTGGTGTTCGCCTCGATCCTCAGTGCCGTGGCGCGCCTGCATAACGCCTCTTCCCTGGGCAAGATCAGCTTCCTGACCATCGGCACGCTGCTGTTCACCACGGCCATCGCGGCGCTGATCGGTATCGGCCTGACCAACCTGTTCGGCCTCACCGCCGAGGGCCTGGTGGCCGGCACCCAGGAAATGGCGCGCCTGCAAGTGATCCAGAGTGATTACGCAGGCAAGGTCGCCGACCTGAATATCCCGCAGTTGCTGCTGTCGTTCGTACCGGCCAACCCGTTCGCCGACCTGGCCCGGGCCAAGCCGACGTCGATCATCAGCGTGGTGATTTTCGCCGCGTTCCTTGGGGTTGCCGCGCTGCAACTGCTCAAGGACGACGTGGAAAAAGGCCAGAAAGTCCTTAACGCCATCGACACCCTGCAAGCCTGGGTGATGCGCCTGGTGCGCCTGGTAATGAAGCTGACCCCTTATGGTGTGCTGGCGCTGATGACCAAAGTGGTCGCCGGCTCCAACCTGCAAGACATCATCAAGCTCGGCAGTTTCGTCGTGGTGTCGTACCTGGCCCTGGGCCTGATGTTCGTGGTGCACGGCCTGCTGCTGTCCCTGGCCGGGATCAACCCGCTGCGCTTCTTCCGCAAGGTGTGGCCGGTGCTGACCTTCGCCTTCACCAGCCGCTCCAGCGCTGCAAGCATCCCGCTGAGCATTGAAGCGCAGACCCGTCGCCTGGGCATCCCGCAATCCATCGCCGGTTTCGCCGCCTCGTTTGGCGCGACCATCGGCCAGAACGGTTGCGCCGGTCTTTATCCAGCCATGTTGGCGGTGATGGTCGCGCCGACCGTGGGCATCAACCCGCTGGACCCGCTGTGGATCGCGACCCTGGTGGCGATTGTGACCTTGAGTTCGGCGGGCGTTGCCGGCGTCGGCGGCGGTGCGACCTTTGCCGCGCTGATCGTGCTGCCGGCCATGGGCTTGCCGGTGTCACTGGTGGCGCTGTTGATTTCCGTGGAGCCGCTGATCGACATGGGCCGCACGGCGTTGAACGTGAATGGTTCGATGACGGCCGGGGCGATTACCAGCCAGATCATGGGGCAGACGGATAAAGCGTTGCTGGATGCCGATGAGCATGCCGAGTTAGCGCAGGCCTAAAGGCTTATAACCTGTAGGAGCGAGCTTGCTCGCGAAGAACCAGAGGGCGCCGCGTTCATTCAGAATGCCCGCGTCATCGTTGATGATCTTCGCGAGCAAGCTCGCTCCTACACTAGTTACGCTCCCACACTTCGAAGGTGTAGGCCGGCTTATCACCTTCGGCTGGATTCTCGACATTCGACACCAGCTTCCACTGGTTCCTGTCAAACTCTGGAAACCACGCATCCCCTTCCGGGCTCAGCGCCACGCGGGTCAGGTACAAGCGGTCGGCCTGTTCCAGCCCCTGCGCATACAACTGCGCGCCGCCGATCAGCATCAGTTCGTCCACGCCTTGCGCCTGGGCCCATTCCTCAGCGCGCTCTACCGCAGCCTCCAATGACGGAAACACTTGCGCACCTTCAAGCCGCAGGTCGGTCTGACGGCTGACCACCAGGTTCAAGCGCCCCGGCAGCGGTCGGCCCAGGGAGTCCCAGGTCTTGCGCCCCATGATGATCGGCTTGCCGAGCGTGGTGGCCTTGAAATATTTGAAATCCCCCGGCAAATGCCAGGGCATGCTGTTGTCGACGCCGATCACACGGTTTTCACCGAGGGCTGCGATCAGGCTTAAAGGGAGAGTTTTTTTCATGGCGACGAGAATACCAGAGCGGCGAGCCAGCGGTTATGCTCCAACCTCATCAACACGACAGGACGGCGCGTGACTGCACTGAACCCGCTGCACAGACTTTGGCTGACAGAAACCGTGCGCCTGCGTGAAGAACACGCCGGCCCCCTGGAAGACCTGGAAGCCAACCGCCTGGCCCGCACCGCCGGGGGCGACCTGCCCTCGCGCATCCAGCAGCGTGCGCTGCACCTGGCCGAACGCGATGGTTTGACCGCCGCGCTCAGCCGCTGGCTGCAAGGCGCACGCCTGGCGCTGGTGTTACTGGCGGTGGTCGCCGTCATCAGTGGCGCCGGTTTGGCGTTCGCCGCGCTGGGCAATGGCCTGGCCCCGGTGAATGTGTTCTGGGCCTTGGGCAGCCTGCTCGGCCTGAACCTGATCTTGCTGATAAGTTGGGCCCTGGGCCTGCTGTTTGCCGGTGAACACAGCGCCAGCCTCGGCCGGCTGTGGTTGTGGCTCAGCGAGAAACTGGCGCGTGACGCCAAGGCCGCGCAACTGGCGCCGGCGTTGTTGCTGTTGCTGCAACGGCAAAAACTCAATCGCTGGGCGGTGGGGGTGCTGGTCAACAGCTTGTGGTTGCTGGCCTTGCTCAGCGCCCTGGTGATCCTGCTGACCCTGCTCGCCACCCGCCGCTACGGGTTTGTGTGGGAAACCACCATTCTCGGCGCCGATACCTTTGTCGCCGTGACCCAGGCCCTCGGCACACTCCCGGCGCTGCTCGGTTTCAATGTGCCCACCGTTGAGATGATCCGCGCCAGCGGCGACTCCGCGCTGAATATCGAAAGCGCCCGCCAAGCCTGGGCGGCCTGGCTGGTGGGCGTGTTGCTGGTCTACGGGCTGCTGCCGCGGTTGATCCTCGCCCTGCTGTGCCTGTGGCGCTGGAAACGCGGGCGTGCAGCCTTGCGCCTGGACCTCAACCTGCCCGGCTACGCCCAACTGCGCGAACGCCTGATGCCCAGCAGCGAGCGCCTTGGGGTCAACGATGTGGCGCCCGAGCACCTGCACCAGGTCAGCGGCGGCGTGAGCGAGCTGGAGAGCGACGGTGCGTTGCTGGTCGCCATCGAACTCGATGACCAGCACCCTTGGCCGCCCAAACTGCCCGCCAACGTCAAGAGCGCCGGCATCCTCGACAGCCGCGAATCACGCAACAAATTGCTGGAACAACTCAGCCGTTTCCCACCCGCGCGCCTGGCCATCGCCTGTGACCCGCGCCGCTCGCCCGACCGTGGCAGCCTGGCGCTGATCGCCGAGCTGGCACGCAGCGCCAGCGACACCCGCGTATGGCTGCTGCAGGCGCCACCGGGCCAGGCGCTGGACGCCGAGCGCCTGGGCGACTGGCATGCCGCGCTGCAACAACTTGAGGTGTCGTTTGCCGATTGCGCGCCGCTAAGCTGGCTGGAGACCGGTCATGACTAAACCGCTGAAACTCGCTGTGGTCGGCCACACCAACGTGGGCAAAACCTCACTGCTGCGCACCCTCACCCGCGATGTCGGCTTCGGCGAAGTGTCCCATCGCCCCAGCACCACGCGGCATGTGGAAGGTGCACGGTTGTCGGTGGATGGCGAAGCCTTGCTGGAGCTGTACGACACCCCCGGCCTGGAAGACGCCATCGCCCTGCTCGATTACCTGGAACGCCTCGACCGCCCCGGCGAACGCCTGGATGGCCCGGCGCGGCTGGCGCGTTTCCTGGAGGGCAGCGAGGCGCGCCAGCGTTTCGAACAGGAAGCCAAGGTGCTGCGCCAATTGCTGGCCTCGGATGCCGGCCTGTACGTGATCGACGCCCGGGAGCCGGTGCTGGCCAAGTACCGCGACGAGCTGCAAGTGCTGGCCAGTTGCGGCAAGCCGTTGTTGCCAGTGCTCAACTTTGTCAGCAGCAGCGACCACCGCGAACCGGACTGGCGCGAAGCCCTGGCCCGCCTCGGCCTGCATGCGCTGGTGCGTTTCGATAGCGTGGCACCGCCCGAAGACGGCGAACGCCGCCTGTATGAAAGCCTGGCCCTGCTGCTGGAAAACGCCCGCCCCCAGCTGGAACGCCTGATCCTCGATCAAGAAGCCCAGCGCCAGGCTCGCCAGCAAAGCGCGGCACGGCTGATCGCCGAGTTGCTGATCGACTGTGCCGCCTGCCGTCGCAGTGTGACCACCGAAGATGAGCCCCAGGCCGTCAGCGATTTACGCAAGGCCGTGCGCCAGCGCGAACAAAAGTGCGTCGAAGCCCTGCTCAAACTGTTCGGCTTCCGCCCACAGGACGCCGCCGCCAGCGACTTGCCACTGCTGGACGGGCGCTGGGGCGACGACCTGTTCAACCCTGAAACCCTCAAGCAACTGGGCGTGCGCGTGGGTGGCGGGATCGCCGCCGGCGCGGCGGCCGGCGCGGGCGTGGATCTCCTGGTCGGCGGCCTGACGCTGGGCGCTGCTGCCCTGGCAGGCGCGATTGCCGGCGGTGCGCTGCAAACCGCGCGCAGCTATGGCAGCCGCCTGATGGGCAAGATCAAGGGCCAACGCGAACTCACCGTCGATGACAGCGTGCTGCGCCTGCTCGCCCTGCGCCAACGCCAACTGCTCAAGGCCCTGAACCTGCGCGGGCATGCGGCGATGCACAGCATTAAGGTCGATACGCCCCAGGACAAAACCTGGCGCGAAGGCAAGCTGCCGGACGCCTTGCACAAGGCCCGCGCCTATCCGCAATGGTCGTCCCTCAACCCCCACGCCAAACTGAGCCAGGCCGAGCGTCAGGAGCAGGTCGAGGCATTGTCGGTGCAACTGAATGACCCGGGGCTCGTGCCTTGAGCGCTCAGTAAGCAGCGTCAAATAGGGTTGTCTTTTGCTTACTGATCAATGTGCCTTGATATCCACAACCTTGGCGTCGAAGGGCTCAGGTGTGTGCCAATTGAACTTCAAATAAAGCTCAGCCAATTGCTGGACCAAGTGCTTATCAACTTCATCGATGACGCCATCGCAGTTGATGTCGGCGTGAATGTTCCACTCAAGTTCACCGTTGTTATCAAAATCATAGGCGGCGCTCCAAGACACCTGAGCGTCCGAACTCAGCAGCCCTGGGCCTTTATGCAAGTGCAGGCGCACGGTGTCGGGGGTGCCGTCTTTATAGAAGTCTTCGGAAAATATCTTCATGTAAAGCCGGGTATTGGCGCCGCGATTCACCCAATTGATCTTCAAATAGGCATTGGCAAATTGATCCAACAACGCTCGATCAAGACTGTTTTCCTGACCGTCATTGGTAACGTCTCCTCTGCTGTAATCGACTTTTGCGTCTGAGGTGAAGTCATAGGCCACGGCCTCATTGAGCAACTCGTCCTGATTGCGTGGCGTACTTTGGTAGAACTGAAGCCGCACCGTATTCGCCCGGCCATCTCCCGTTTGATCCTGTGCAACAACCTTTAAATAGCGCATCTGCGTTGCTCCCTTGGCTAAGAAGCAAGCACCTTAGTGCGGCGGCTATCGAGGCTCCAGGCGGCGTATCTGCGATGTGTGTAAGGCCTGTCTACGCGGCCAGTAGTCGGGCGGCCATGGCTTTGAGCAGTTGCAGATCCAACACCGGCACCTGCGTTTGCTTGGCCTGCTCGTCCCAGTGGCGCATACGCAAACTCACGGCGTACAACGGGTCTTGCTCAAAGGCCCTGGCCTCTTCGGCGCTCATCACGCCGCCCTGGTAACCCAGGGTGCGACGGCTGGCTTGGCTCAAGCGGGCGAAATAGTCCGGCTGGCTGAAGGTCAGGTAACGCTTGGCCTGCACGTGGTATTCCACCAATTTGGCCAGGCGTTCGCTGAAGCCTGCGCGGCGCAGGTAATCGGCGCCCAGTCGCTCGTGGCTGACCACGCCATAACCGCCCATGTTCGCGCCGCCCTGGCCGCAAAGGTGGCCGATGTCGTGGAAGAACGCCGCCAGCACCACCTCGTCGTCAAACCCTTCGGCCATGGCCAATTGCGCGGCCTGGGACATGTGCTCGAGCTGCGACACTGGCTCGCCGATGTAATCAGCCGTGCCATGCTGCTCGTACAAGCCAAACACCTGGGCAATCGCCTGTTCCGGGTTCATCGCGTCTCGCCCCACAACGTGTTGATATTACGCTCTGCCATCGCCGGCCCCACGCTCATCCCTACGCCGGTGTGCATCAAGGCAGCGCTGACGCCGGGTGCCGCCTGCACAAATGAAAACGGCCCAGGCCCACGCGAACCGTAGACGCCCTGCCAACGCTCCACCACCTGGACCTTGCAACCCAAGGTCTGTTGCGCCAGTTCGATCAGCCAGTCATCCACCTGCTCGGCGTTGAAGGGCGACGGATCGCTGTCGTAATGGTGGGAGTCACCGATTATCAACTCACCATGGGGCGTTGGGCTGATCAACAGGTGAATGCCGTGCTCGTGCAGGTACGGCGTTTCACGCAGGATCTGCGCCTGCACCGCGGCTGCTTCCGGCAGGTCGGCAAAGGCGCCGTAGTGCACGCAGCTTAAGCCGGTGAGCAAGGCATGTTGCAGGTTCAGATTGAGCACCGGCCGGGCGCGCAGCATTTGCAGGCGACAGGTTTGCGGGTTGAGCGCGGCGATGGCGTCGGCCAGCAGGGTCTGATAATCGTGGCCGGAGCAGACGATGATCTGCTCGCCGCGAAAGCTGCCCGCCGTGCTGTGCAACTGGCCCGGTTCCACCTCGCGCACCAGGGTGGAGAAATGAAACTCCACGTTCAGCGCCTGGCTCAGGTAATGGATCAGCGCCGGTATGGCTTCGCGGGAATACAGTTGCTGGTCGTCCTTGCCATGCAGCGCGGCGCGGTGATGGCGGAACTGGCCGGCGTACAGGTCGTTCATGGCAGCGCCTTGCAGCAGCTCGACGTTGTAGCCGTGCTCCCGCGCCCGCCCGGCGCAGAAGGCTTCGAGTAGATGTTCTTCGGCTTCGGTGCGGGCGAACAGGTAGGCGCCATTGCGTTTGAGCGCCAGGCCCGCCGCTTGCGCCCACTGGCCCCAGATTTCGCGGCTTTCCCGCGCCAGGTCCAGCATCGGCCCTGGTGGTTGGCCGGTGACCAGGGCCTGGCCGAAGTTGCGTACCGAGGCGCCCAATGGCGTGGCGCTGCGCTCGAACACCTTGACCTTGAGGCCGCGTTTGGCGGCGGCATAGGCGTGGGAGAGGCCGAGGATTCCGGCGCCGACGACTAACAGATCACTACTCATACTGTCCTCTGGTTCCCGCGCTCCGCGTGGGAATTCATCCGGTGACGCTCCGCGTCACGACCTTCAAAAGCGGACGCGGAGCGTCCAGAGCGGCGTTACCACGCGGAGCGTGGGAACGATCGGTTACTGTTTTTCCGACTTGCCGTCATAACGCTTACGCCATTCGGCCAGGATGCTGTCACGGTTTTTGGAAGCCCAGACAAAGTCGTTCTTGATCAACCGCTGCTCATAGTCCGCCGGCAATTCGGTCTGCGGCTTGGCGATTCCCGGTTGGGCGAGCACGGCGAAGTTGTCCTTGTACAGGTCCATCGCCGCGCTGCTGGCGGAGAAGTCAGCGAGTTTTTTCGCCGCGTCGGCATGGGCCGTGCCTTTGATCACGGCGGTGGCTTCGATGTCCCAGCCCAGGCCTTCCTTGGGCAGGATGATGTCCAGGGGCGCGCCCTGGCGTTTGAGCTGAACCGCCGGGTATTCGAATGAAATGCCAATCGGGAATTCACCGGAGGCCGCCAACTTGCACGGCTTGGAGCCGGAGTGAACGTACTGGCCGATGTTCTGGTGCAGGTCGTCCATGTACAGCCAGCCTTGCTTCTCGCCGAAGGTCTGGAGCCAGGCGCTGACATCCAGGAAACCAGTGCCCGACGACGCCGGGTTGGGCATCACGATCTTGCCCTTGTATTCGGGCTTGGTCAGGTCCTGCCAGCTCACCGGTTTGGTGAGGCCCTGCTTCTCGGCTTCGACGGTGTTGAAGCAGATGGTGGCGGCCCACACGTCCATGCCGACCCAGGCCGGTGGGTTGGCGGCGTCACGGTAGTTTTTGCCGATCTTGTCCAGGTCCTTGGGCGCGTAGTTGTCGAGCATGCCTTGCTGATCGAGGATCGCCAGGCTGGAGGCGGCCAGGCCCCACACCACGTCAGCCTGGGGGCGATCTTTCTCGGCCAGCAGTTTGGCGGTGATGATGCCGGTGGAGTCGCGCACCCACTTGATCTCGACGTCGGGGTTGGCCTGTTCGAAGGCTTTTTTGTAGGTCTTCAATTGCTCGGCTTCAAGGGCCGTGTACACCGTCAACTCGGTCTTGGCGAAGGCATTCAGGCTGAATGCCGTGAGAACTGCAGCGACCAGCGCCAGGGGCTTGAACATGGAGCACCTCCTTCAGGGATGTTTTATTGGCCGGGTGCGCGCTGGCGCCAGGCTTGGGAGCGGCGCAGCGCGCCACGTGAGGCCCACGCCAGCAGCAGCGAGACGCTGGCCGAGGTGAACAGGATCAGAGTCGACATGGCCGCCGCGCCGCCCACATTGCCGGCGTCGTCCATGTTCAGCACGGCGACGGCGGCGAGGATGGTGTCGGGGCTGTAGAGGAAAATCGCGGCAGACACGGTGGTCATCGCCGACACAAACAGGTAGCGCAGGATGTCCAGCAGCGCCGGCAGGCAGATCGGCACCGTGACGCGCAGATAATGCCGGTACAACGGCGCCTTGAGAGACAGCGCGGCGGCTTCGAACTCGGCGTCCAGTTGGCGCAAGGCGGTGGTCGCGGTCATCTGTGCGGTGGTCAGGTAATGCGCAATGGTGCACACCACCAGCAACGCCATGCTGCCGTACACCACATGCAGCGGGTTGCCGTTGAGGTTGAAGAAGAACACGTAGCCCAGCCCCAGGACCAGGCCCGGCACGGCCATCGGCACGAAGCTGAGCATGCGCAGTGCCAGGTTGAGGTTCTTCTGGCCCTTGGTCTTTTCCATCAGGTAAGCGCCAGTGAAGATCAGCACGCTGCCGATCAACGCCGTGCACAACGCCATGGTCAGGCTGTTGCGATAGGCCAGCCAGCCGCCGCCGGCGGTGTCTTCGAACTGGTAGTGGTTGAGCGACAGCGACAGGTTGTACGGCCAGAATTTCACCAGCGAGGAGTACACCGCCATGCCGAACACCAGCAGCAACGCCGCGCAGATCAGCAGCACGATGGCCAGGTAGCACCCGTCGCGCAGCCGCGATGGCGCCGGCTGGAACACCTGGGCGCGGCCGCTCATCGCGTCGCCATGCCGACGGCGCAACCACGCATCCACGCCAAAGCTGAACAGCGCCGGCAGCAGCAACACCATGCCGATCAACGCGCCGCGACCGAACTGTTGCTGGCCCACCACGGCCTTGTAGGCCTCCAGCGCCAGCACCTGGTAATCGCCGCCCACCACCACCGGTACCCCGAAGTCGGTGATGGTCAGGGTAAACACCAGGCAAAACGCGGCAAACACCGCCTGGCGCGTGGCTGGCCAGGTAATGCTGCGAAACGCCCGGGCCGGGCTGGCGCCCATGCTCGAAGCGGCGTCGAACAAGCGCGCATCCGCCAGGGATAACGCCGACAGCAAAATCATCAAGGCATGGGGAAAGGTATAGATCACCTCACCGAGCACAATGCCCCAGAACCCGTAGATATTCTCCGAGAACACGCCCCGCAGCAGGCCCTGGTTGCCGAACAGATAGACCAGGGCAATGCCCGGCAGCATCGACGGCGCCATCAATGGCAGCAATGACAGGCCACGCCAGATGGACTTGCCGGGGATGAGCGTGCGTTGCAGGGCATAGGCAAACAAGTAGGCCAGCGGCACGACGATGGCCGCCACGCTGAGGGAAACTTTCAGGCTATTGCCCAGCAACCAGTGGAAGTTGGCGCTGCTCAGCAGTTCGCGCGCGGCCACCAGGCCACCGCCCTGCCCGGCTTCGCTGCTGAAGCCGCGCCAGAAAATCGCCAACAGCGGCAACAGCACCGCCACCACCAACAGGCCCAGCCAGAGCCATTTGCCGCCGACCACGAAGAGGCGGTCGCCCCACTCGGCGCGGGACACCTGACGCGGTACCGGCAATGTCATCACCGCCCCCATCTCAGGCAAACACCTGCAGGCTGCGCGGCGGCAACGCCACCCAGATGTCCTGGGCGCCCAGGCGCGGCATGGCTTCCGGCGCCAGTTCAGCCAGCAACGGATGGCCTGGCAACTGCTCCAGCTCAAAGCTCATGCGGCAGCGGTTGCCGAGGAAGGTGATCTCGCGAACCTTGGCCGGGAACAGGTTTTCTTCATGCACCGGCGGGTTGACGCAGATCGCTTCCGGGCGGCAGAACAAGCGGCCCGACTGGGCGACACCCGCGTCCTCAGCCAAACGCATATTCAACCCACCCACCTGGGCATGGCTGGCGCTGTTACGGCTGAACGGCAACCAGTTGCCCTGGCCGACAAACTCCGCCACGAACGGCGTGGCCGGGCGGTCGTAGATTTCCTGGGGCGTGGCGTACTGCTCGACCTTGCCGTTGTTCATCACGGCGATGCGGTCGGCCATCAACATGGCTTCGTCCTGGTTGTGGGTCACCATCAAGGTGGTGATGCCCAGGCGCCGCTGCAGTTGGCGCAGTTCGGTGCACAGGTGCTCGCGCACCCGGGCATCGAGGGCCGACATCGGCTCATCCAACAGCAATAACGACGGCGCCGGCGCCAGTGCGCGGGCCAGGGCGACGCGCTGTTGCTGGCCGCCGGAGAGTTGGCCGGGGTACTTCTTTTCGCTGCCCACCAGGCCGACCAGTTCGAGCATCTGCGCGACACGCTTGCGCACTTCATCGCGGCCGCTGCCGGTGAGGCCATAGCCGATGTTCGCTTCAACGCTGAGGTTGGGAAACAACGCGTAGGACTGGAACAGGATGCCGTAGTCCCGCGCCTGGGGTGGCAGCAGCGACACGTCCCGCTCGCCCAGGTAAAGCTCACCGCTGTCCTGGCGCTCCAGGCCGGCGATGCAGCGCAGCAGTGTGGTCTTGCCACAACCGGAAGGGCCCAGCAGGCACACCAGCTCGCCGGCGGCGACGTCCAGGGAGACGTTGTCCAGCGCGGTGAACGCGCCAAAGCGTTTCTGGATCCCGCGCACTTTCATCGGTGCGCCGGGTTGGGTCAGGGCTGTGTGCATGGTGGCACCTCATCGAACGGATGAAGGCCATGCTAGGGAGGGAATGCGTAGCTGGTGTGGCAGAAAGGCAAAAGGAGGTGATAGTGGTATTGGTGGATTTGTGTAGGACTCATGATCGTTCCCACGCTCTGTGATCGTTCCCACGCTCCGCGTGGGAACGTCTCTAGTGACGCTCCGCGTCACGGACGCGGAGCGTCCTGGGCGGCGTTCCCACGCGGAGCGTGGGAACGATCAGAGGGGTGACATTTCCTGAGCCAGGCCAAGGAACGCCGCCGGCAACCGCGCACCTTTGCGCTCCTTGAGGCAATACAGGTACTCCGGAATCTGCGGTGCATTCTCGATGGTCAGCACCCGCAACTGCGGGTCATGGGGCACTTCCTGGCGGGCGATGATGCTGATGCCGATATTGCGCAGTACCGCCTCGCGAATCGACTCACGGCTGCCAATCTCCAGCAACGGCCCGTACCCCACGCCGGCGTTCTTCAACATCTCTTCCGTCAGCCGGCGGGTGGTGGAGCCCGCTTCACGCATCAGCAAGGTATGCCCGATAAGCGCGCTCAACGGTACATGATCAAGCTTGGCCAACGGGTGATTGCGGTGCACCGCCAGCACCAGCGGGTCCGTGCCCAGCACGCGGCGGATCAGCCGGGCATCTTCCAGCAATTGTGATGAGGCCGCGACATCGACGCGGTAATCGTCCAACGCCTCAAGCACCTGCTGGGAGTTGCCGATTTCCACCGACACGTCCACCTGGGGCAGGCGCTCGCGAAAGGCTTTGACCAGATCGAGGATGTAATACGGCGCCGTCGCGGCAATCCTCAACGCGCCCTGGACCTGGCCGTTGTTGCGCAGGAAAAACTCGATATCCGCTTCCTGCTGCAACAGCGCCTTGACCATCGGCAATAGCCGCGCGCCTTCGTCGCTGACGGTGAGACGGCGGCCGCCCCGGTAGAACAATTCGACGCCGTATTGGCTTTCCAGGTTGCGAATCTGGGTGGTCACCGTGGGCTGGCTCAGGCCGAGTTTCTTCGCCGCCTGGGTAATGCTGCCCAGGCGGGCGACCATGAAAAACGCCTTTAACTCAGCACTCAGCACACCACCCTCTCATCCGCTATTTGCGCACCAGGCGCAGGCCATTGAACACCACCAGCAGGCTCACGCCCATGTCGGCGAAGACCGCCATCCACATGGTCGCCATGCCCATGAACGTGACGGCCAGGAAGATCGCCTTGATCACCAGCGCCAGGGCGATGTTCTGCTTGAGGATACTCGACGTTTGCCGCGACAACCGAATGAAAGCCGGAATCTTGCGCAAATCATCGTCCATCAGCGCCACGTCGGCGGTCTCGATGGCGGTGTCGGTGCCCGCTGCGGCCATGGCAAAGCCGATCTCGGCACGGGCCAGGGCCGGGGCGTCGTTGATGCCGTCACCGACCATACCCACCCGATGGCCCTGGCCGTAGAGGGTTTCGATGGCTTGCAGTTTGTCGGTGGGCAACAGGTCGCCCTGAGCCTGGTCGATACCGACCTGGGCCGCAATGGCCTGGGCAGTGTGGGTGTTGTCGCCGGTGAGCATCAGGGTCTTGATGCCCAGGTCGTGCAATTGCTGGATGGCTTCGCGGCTGCTCTCCTTGACCGTGTCGGCCACGGCAAACAGCGCCAGCGGGCCGGACTTGTCCAATAGCAACACCACGGACTTGCCTTGTTTTTCCAGGGCGAAGAGTTTTTCTTCCAGAGCCTCGGAACACAGGCCGAGGTCTTCCACCAGGCGATGGTTACCCAGGTGATAGGTCTGGCCGTTGATATCACCCCGCACACCGCGCCCGGCCAGGGCTTCGAAGTTATCCACAGCGTGAGTCGACAGGTGTTTATCCACAGCCGCGTTGGCAATGGCCAGGGACACCGGGTGGTCAGAGCGCGATGCCAAGCTGGCAGCCAGGGCCGGCGCGCTGTCTTCGATATTCGGGAACAGCGGCAGGTAGTCGGTTTGCACCGGTTTGCCGTGGGTGATGGTGCCGGTCTTGTCGAGGGCCAGGTAGTCGAGCTTGTAACCACCTTCCAGGTACACGCCACCCTTGATCAGGATGCCTTTGCGCGCTGCTGCTGCCAGGCCGCTGACAATGGTCACCGGGGTGGAGATCACCAAGGCACAAGGGCAGGCCACCACCAGCAACACGAGGGCGCGGTAGATCCAGTCAAACCACACGCCCGCCATGAACAGCGGCGGAATCACCGCCACACCGAGGGCAAACAGGAAGACGGCCGGGGTGTAGACCTTGGAGAAGCTGTCGACAAACCGCTGGGTCGGTGCGCGTGCGCCTTGAGCCTGCTCCACGGCGTGGATGATTCGCGCCAGGGTCGAATTGTTCGCCGCTGCGGTGACCTTGTACTCCAGGGAACCGGCCTGGTTGATGGTGCCGGCAAAGACTTTATCGCCCACGGTTTTCTCAATCGGCAGGCTTTCCCCGGTGATCGGTGCCTGGTCGATGGTGGACTGGCCGGCCGTGACCTCACCGTCAAGGCCGATGCGCTCGCCGGGCTTTACCCGCACAATCGCGCCAAGATCAATGCTTTTGACCTCTTGTTCCAGCCAGGAACCGTCGGCCTGGCGCACCGTGGCCTGTTCGGGGGTCATCTGCATCAGGCCGCTGATGGCGTTGCGCGCCCGGTCCAGGGATTTGGCCTCGATCAACTCGGCCACGGTGAACAGGAACATCACCATTGCCGCTTCCGGCCACTGGCCAATCAGGATCGCGCCCGTCACCGCGATGCTCATCAAGGCGTTGATATTGAGGTTGAAGTTCTTCAGGGCAATCCAGCCCTTCTTGTAGGTGGTAAGGCCGCCGCTGAGGATCGACACCAATGCCACCAGCGCAATCACCCAGGTGGGTGCCACGCCGGTAAAGTGCAGCACTTCGGCCCCCAGGGCGCCCACGCCCGACACCGCCAACGGCCACCAATGCTTCTTGGCAGGCGGCGCGGCGGCGGGGCTGCCTTCTTCGATAGGGTCGGCCTGCATGCCGATGGACTTGATTGCCTCAATGATCGGCGCAGTGTTCGGCAGGTCATGGGTGACGCCGAGGATGCGGTTGATCAGGTTGAATTCCAGTTGCTGCACGCCAGCGAGCTTGCCCAGCTTGTTCTGGATCAGCGTCTGCTCGGTAGGGCAGTCCATGGCTTCGATGCGGAAGGTGCTCAGGCGCGAGCCGGCAGTTGGCGCTTCACTCAAGGTCACGATGGCAGGCCCGGCAGCGCCGGAGCAGCAGGAGCCGGAATGGCCGTGGTTATCCACAGGCGTGAGTTTGGCGGGCCCATGGTCATGTTTATGATCATGGCCGTGGTCATGAGCGTGATCGTGATCGTGATCGTGATCGTGATCGTGATCGTGATCGTGATCGTGATCATGCTTGTGGTCGTGCTTGTGCGGGGTATGAATGGAGTGGCTCATCAGGTCGCGTCCGTAAAGGTGCCTGTTGCCAAGTAAAGACCCTGTAGCCACTATAGGGTCAAGCACCCATTTGGAGATTGCTGCGATGAAAATCGGCGAACTGGCCAAACTCACCGATTGCCCGGTGGAAACCATCCGTTATTACGAGAAGGAAAACCTGCTGCCGCCCCCGGCCCGCACCGACGGCAACTACCGCGTGTACACCCAGGCGCACACCGAGCGGCTGACCTTTATCCGCAACTGCCGCAGCCTGGACATGACCCTCGAAGAGATCCGCAGCCTGCTGGGGCTGCGCGACAGCCCCCAGGACCAGTGCGAAAGCGTGAATGCGTTGATCGACGAGCATATCCACCATGTGAAAGCGCGGATCGACGGGTTGTTGGCCTTGCAGGAGCAACTGCTGGACCTGCGCCAACGTTGCGGCGGTGGGAACCAGTGCGGGATCTTGCAGCAGTTGGAAGTCAGCGGAGGGATTGCGGCCAGCGAGGCCGAGCCTTCGCATGTGGGCAGAAGCCACGGCCACTAACTCAAGCGAACACCGAACCCATGTGGGAGCTGGCTTGCCTGCGATAGCGGTGTGCCAGCAACATTGATGTTGCCTGACACTCCGCTATCGCAGGCAAGCCAGCTCCCACAGTTTTTTACCGCGATGGGCCGTTAGATAGCCACGTCGGCCTTGATGCTTGGGTCGGCGTCGTAGCCCACGATTTCAAAGTCTTCGAACTTGTAGTCGTAGATCGACGCAGGCTTACGCTTGATCACCAGTTCCGGCAGTTTTTTCGGCGTACGCGCCAACTGGGTCTGGATCTGTTCCATGTGGTTGCTGTAGGCGTGGGTGTCGCCGGTGGTGACGATGATCTCGTGGGGGATCAGGTCGCATTGCTGGGCCAGCATGTGGGTCAGCAACGCCAGCGCGGCGGTGTTGTACGGCAGGCCGAGCAATTTCACCCCCCACCTTTACTGCACATTACGCTGACTTGTAATGCCTTCCAAGCAACTTGGTATATGTGCATTATAGCTTTTGCACATTACCTGCGCAACCCCTAATGCTGGATAAACCACCAGTTTTTTTAAGTCCCGCCCGCAGTTCCCTTTCTCCTGAAGCCCCCGAAATACGGGGCCTGCAGCCAAGAAGTTGACTCACCCTGGCAATGTGCTATCCATAATGTCGGGGGAATCTATCTCCCCAGACTAAGCTCCAGCGCTTCCGCAGACGCTAAGGCGCAATAAAGCAGGGAGAGTCGATGCGCCTAGATCAGATGCCATACCACTCAATGCCCACCCTGGCCGTCCTTCCGTTCCGGCAATTCAGCATCGGATGGACATGGCAGTTGCGGGCACTCAAGCTCTTCCCCGAGTCTCAGCTGTCCTGGAAGCGCTACTCCTACGATAACGGCAGTGGCCATGCGAGGGCGGCTGTTTTCACCTCCTACGAGGAGGCCATAGAAGCTGCGGACGAATTCAACAGCCGAACCAGTGAACTGGTAGCTCAGGCGGTACCGGATCCTGTGCTTCAGAGCTCGACCGCCCTAAAAGTCGAGAAGGCCCTGACAGCAGCGCGTCGCATCCACGCAGAAGAAGAGCTCATGGAGCGCGAAGCAATCAAGCGAAACGCCCATTTGCCCCGTCCCAACATGCAGGAGCTGGAACTGCACAATACGATGGAAAGCTTGCGACAACCCCTCTACCAGGAGCTTGAGCGCGCTCCTTACCTGGAGATAGTTGCCATCCCGAGATTCAACATGTGCCTTCGTCGTACCGAAGACCAGACGTGGGAACAGATCGGAGCCTTGTCTCCCAAACGCTCGCAGATTTGCCTGCGAGAGGTGACAGCCAAAGGATTCGGTCTTTCGGGAGCAGATCACTGGGGGAGAACGAAAGCACAGATTCGGGCACTGCTTCTTCCCAGGGCCAATCAGCTGCTGCAGTTAGCGAGCGTCAAGCAAATGCTTGCCGAGGCGAGGATGCGCGGCCAGAGAGTAGTGGTCTGCGGTGGCTTCGTGTTCTGGTATGAGGACGACGGGGTGCCACGGTGGGTGCTGAAAAACACGGGTGGCGAGTCCAGCAGCGATGAAGGAAACACCTTGTGGTACGAGGGAACGATCTTATCCAAGAACCATGGCCGGATCGTCGTGCTTCCCTATATCAAGGAGAACGGGGAAAAGGTTCAAGGGCACACGAAGAACGCACCGCACGATGGAAAGGCGCTACCTCGCCATCGAGATCAGTACGTCACCCTACCTTTTGAGATCCTGGACGGCGACCTCATGATCGGACTATTTGGTGAGCTCCACTATGAGTAATGCACCGACTAATCGGACATCCCTTCCATGTAAGGACAGCAGATGATCACGAAGATCAAAATCCAGGGCTATCGGATCTACGGCGACTTCACGCTGCTGCCCAACAGGGATCTCAACATCCTTGTGGGCGGTAATGACGCGGGGAAGTCGACCCTGATGGAGGCAATTGGTCTCGCGCTCAACGGGCGTATCGGTGGTCGCTCCGCTCAGGAGGAGTTGAACCCCTATTGGTTCAACAAAGAGCTGGTTAATCAATTTCTAGATAATTGCGATTGGGATGAAAACCCAGCTCTACCAGAAATTCTGATTGAGCTTTTCCTCGAAAATCGGCCAGAGCTGCAATTCCTCTGTGGCGCGATCAATAGCGACAGGAAGACAAATGCCTGCCCTGGCATCTCATTCAAGGTCATTCCCAACCCTGAATATGACGAGGAACTTACCCAGTGGCGTATCAACCCCAGCGCGCTGATCCCCGTCGAGTACTACAAGATTGAATGGCGTACCTTTGGGGATGAAGTACTGACTAGGCGCCCCCGGCAGCTAGCCGTAGCGACTATCGATTCCCGTACCGTCCGCTCGACCTCGGGCGTCGACTACCACCTGCGCCAAATCCTAAGTGACCACTTGGAGCCGGGCGAGAAAGCCAAGATATCCCAGCATTACCGCGAGATCAAAGAGTCCATGACCTCTAACTCCCTGGGTGGCGTGAATGATCGCCTCAAGGATATTCGAGCGCCACTGGATAACCAGGTGATGGCCCTGGCCATGGATCAAAGCGCTCAATCCTCCTGGGAGGGGTCGGTCACACCACATGTGGATCATGTGCCTTTCGCGCTGGCAGGCCAAGGGCAGCAAGCCTCAATCAAGATTTCGCTGGCCATGCAGCGCCTGTCCGAGCACACCAGCATCGTGATGATCGAAGAGCCAGAAAACCATCTGTCGCATACGAGTTTGACCACGCTGCTGTCGCGCATCGAGGAAGCTGCAGGCGAGCGTCAGCTGTTCATCTCGACTCACAGTGCCTATGTGCTAAATCGGCTCGGCCTGAGCTCCTTGCTCCTCCTGCATCGCGGCAAGGCATCTCACATCGAGACGCTTGATCCGGACACCGTCGGCTATTTCCAAAAGCTGCCAGGCTTCGACACGTTGCGTATGGTACTGGCTCACAAGCTCGTCCTGGTGGAAGGCCCCTCGGACGAGATCTTGTTTGAGCGCTTCTTCAAAGACCTCTACGGTAAGCACCCGATGGAGCTGGGGATTGATGTGATGAGCATGCACGGACTGACATTGAAGCGCTGCCTGGAACTGTGTACTGCCATCGATCGCCCAGTTGCAGTGCTTCGAGACAACGACGGGGAAGACCCAGAAACCCTTAAGGAAACTGTCAGCGAACTGCTCGAAACAGGAAAGCGCGAACTCTTTATTGGTGCAAAGGAAGCGGGCAGGACATTGGAACCACAATTGAGGGCGTGCAACAGCGAAGAGTCTCTGCGCAATATTCTTGGGGCCACTGATAGGGCCAGCCTTGAGAAATGGATGTCGAGAGAAAAAACGGAAGCAGCACTTCTCATCGCCAAATCCAAGGAGACGGTCACACCGCCACCATATATGGCTGCGGCTGCGGCGTTCATTCATGGCTAAAAACTACCTGACCCTGGCAGTTGCGGGTGCTCGCAAGACTCAAGGCCTGGTGGAGCATTGCAAAGCATTAGCAGCCGATCGCAAAGTTCTGCTCATCACCTTCGCCCAGGCCAATCAGATCGAGTTGCGCGAGCGCGTAAGGCGGTATGCCGGAGACCGACCCGGCTTGGAAGTCTCTGGCTGGTTCAGCTTTTTGCTGCGTCATTTCGTCAAACCCTTCGTCCCATTCGCCTTCCCCGGCAAGCGCTGCAGGGGCTTCAATTTCGAAGGTGATCCAGGACGATATGCCAGCGGTGAGAATCGATTTTTCGATTCGTCGGACAGTGTGTATGCGAAGGAATTAGCACGCTTGGCCCACCAACTGATTGGCCAAAGCGGCGGGGCCTTGATTCAACGCCTCGAATGCCTTTACGACGAAATACTCATCGACGAGGTTCAGGATCTTTCAGGTTACGACTGGGACATCCTGGAGGCGCTGTTCGGCACACGCATTGAGATACGGCTCGTCGGGGACGTCCGGCAGGCAGTCTTGTCCACCAATCCTCGTGGTCAAATGAAGAAGGCCTTTGCCTACTCGAAATCCATTGCATGGTTCAAAAAACAGCAGAAAGCAGGCCGCCTGGAAATCAACTACAGCTCTGTCACATGGAGGTGCTGCCAGACAATAGCTACCTTTTCCGACACCATCTTCGAGGCAATCTGGGAGTTTCCGGAAACGACCTCACAGAATCACGCGATCACACCCCACGACGGCGTTTTCCTCGTGAGAAAGACTCACGTCCGTCAGTACGTTGAGACATTCCAACCCCAGTGCCTGCGCAACAGCATTCGCTCGGGGACGGAGTTCGACCTCAACTACATGAACTTTGGGGTATCCAAAGGGCAGACCTTCAACCGCGTGCTGATTTATCCAACCGAACCTATCGGCAAGTTCATCAGCAAAGGGGAGTATCTCCTGCCCCTCTCCGCAGCCGATTTCTATGTGGCGGTCACACGGGCCGAGCAAAGCGTGGCGATTGTCTTGGATAAGCCAGGGGCCTCACAGATCCCCTATTGGCATCCAACTGTCGCCGCTGAGTAATTGCATGGACTTGACCACCCATTTGCATTCGACTTGACCAGTCGCTTGCGTCGGATTTGACCAGCCCGCTGGCCGACCCTGATCGGCCATTAGCTGCCATACGTGACTACCAGCAATCGACCCAAAACAGTCATTTTTTTGCAGGATGTCAGGCAAAAATTTTTCGTCACGCAGAAAAAACAAGGCCGCATTTGCGGCCTTGTTTTTATGGGGTTATTCGTGGGAATGTCCGTGCTCAGCTTTGTCGGAGGTTTCTACTTTCTCACCACCACCGCATGCCGTCATCAGGCCGAAGAAGCAGATCAGGAGCATAGAACGAACCAGAGTGGTTGGGGTTTTCATGGAAGGACTCTTCAAAAGTTGATAAATGGTCTGGGGGCAGGCTGAACGGTGAATTTTCGGCAGTAGGACAGCCATCGCTGTTTCGAATTACTGTTTGACGCTCAAGTAATCGCCGGTTGTTTTCAGTGCGATGGTCACGTCGCTGTTGCTGCGATTACGCCAAAACCAACCATGGGTGCCGTCAAAAATGGCGGTAAATTCACCCTTGTCACTTTTGACCTGCTTGCCCTTGCTGTAGCTGTGGAAGTAACCCTTCTCACCGTTGTAAGGTTCGCCATGGGTATCGAAGTTCACAGGCCCGCCAACCGCAGTCCATTCGTAGCTAACAGACTTGCCATTCAAGACTTCGAGCTTTATTTCCGTCCCTTCACCTGGCTTGAGCGTGACGCTCATTTGATTAGTCTTCAAAGCTGAAGTGGGTGTGGGCGCCGGCTGAGTAACAGGTTTCGCAATAGGCTGGACTTGCGCAACCTGCGGAGCTGGAGCTGGAGCTGGAGTAGCAGCTTGCGGTGGCGCGGCATCCGCCAAAGCTTCCTGAGCAAGGATGATCTTCAATTCGCCCATTTGGGTCAGTCCCAGTGCTCGGCCCACACCCGTTGGATCGACGGCATATTCCGAAGGCATAACCACTGTCACCAGCAGGCCGACCGCAGTCAGCAGGGCAATAACAGTGGAGCGCACCAGTTTGCGAGTGCTTGGCAATTCATTAACAGTCGGAAGCGGAGTATTAAACATGGTCAGAATTCCTTACACGGAGACAAACAGGCCGGTGATCTGGTAACCCATCAGCAGGAAACCGGCACTCATCATGGCGACGTTGGCGGTATAGGCGTGGCGCCAGAAACTGCCGGTGCGCCGCCAATAACCCATCAAAATGAGAATCGCGCTGAGGGCCAGCAACTGGCCAATCTCAACACCGACGTTGAAGGCGATGAGGTTCGGAATCAGGCCATCAGGCGAGATCTCGTACTCCTGGATCTTCGTCGCCAGACCAAAACCGTGGAGCAAGCCGAAGATCAGCGTGGCCACCTTGGTGTTGGGTTGGAAACCGAGCCAGCGCTGGAATGCGCCCAAGTTGTCGAGCGCCTTGTACACCACCGAGAAGCCGATGATGGCGTCGATGATGTACGAGCTGATGCTGACCTCTGTAAGTACGCCAAGCAGCAGCGTGACCGAATGGCCTACAGCGAACAGCGTGACATACAGCCCCACGTCTTTCAGGCGATAGAGGAAGAAGATCACCCCGAACAAAAACAGCAGGTGGTCGTATCCGGTCATCATGTGCTTGGCGCCCATGTAGATGAAGGGCAGCAACATGACGCCGGAGCTTTCCTGGATGAAGCCTTTGTCACCTTCCGCTACGGCGTGAGCCATCGCCTCGGGCATTCCCAGGAAAAGTGCAGCGACAAGTAAAAACAACAGCAATACGGGGCGGTGCAAAGGCGTAGTAAACGCGCCGGCGCCGCTCATCGAGTACGGATGCATAGATCAATCCTACGTTGCAGAGATCGAAGGCCGCAGTGCGGCCAAGGTCAAGATGCGAACGAAGGACGGGGTGGACGCTCGATCAAGAATATCGGCGGCAGGGGAACAGAGTGTCGAAGCGCATCGACCCGGATGGATAGCATTGGGGATGTCGCCAGCATCAACGCCGCTGTGAGTTGCGGTGTTTCGTGCTGGTGATCAGGGGTCAATGGCGAATGGTAGTGATCTGAAAGACTCGAATAGCTGGATGAAGCCTCTTCGCCGTGGGAGTGATGGGCGTCTTGCGTGATCTCCCAGGCTGGCTGTTTCGACGCCACTGATAACGAATAGGTATGCCCGGCCCAAGCCACTAACATGGCGAGAGCCAGCGCGATTACCACCGTAGTTGTCAGTGTTCTGCTGAACATGGCGTTAGGGTTTCAACTCGGTTTATAGGGCTTTTACGCGTTTGACCACATCCCCCTAGGGGGGATAGGATGCCAGCGTAATTCATTGAGGCCTGAGGCTCAAGTCATGAGTGAGCACGAACACGAACACAGCCATCCCCACACCCACCAAAGTCATGAGGCGATCATCAAACGTCTCAAACGGGCGGATGGGCATTTACGCGGCATCATCACCATGATCGAAGAGGGTCGTGAGTGCGTGGACATCGCCCAGCAGCTGCATGCGGTTGAAAAAGCAGTGTGCCAGGCCAAACGTACGCTCATCCAGGATCACATTGATCACTGCCTGGAGGACACCGTTTCGGCGCTAGGCAATGGCGAACGCGCACCACTGGAAGCTTTCAAGCAAATCACCAAGTACCTCTAGGTCTGTCATGCCCAATTTTGCTGAACTGCTGCAACAAGGCGGGGCTCACGCCTGGCTGTATTTCCCGAGCGCGATCCTGCTCGGCGCCTTGCATGGCCTGGAGCCGGGACATTCCAAAACCATGATGGCGGCCTTCATCGTGGCCATCCGAGGCTCGGTCAAACAGGCTGTTTTGTTAGGTTTGGCCGCGACGTTGTCGCATACCGCAGTGGTGTGGTTGGTCGCCATCGGCGGCATGTACCTGGGCAAAGGCCTGGATGCGCAAACCACTGAGCCGTACTTCCAGCTTGCCTCTTCTGCACTGATTATCGTGATTGCGCTATGGATGCTCTGGCGTACTTGGCGCGGCGAGCAGATGTTCAAGTTCGAGCAAGGTGATGATCATCACCACGGCGAGCACGACCATGGTCATCATGATGAGACCCATCGAATCGATACCGGCCATGGCCGCATTGAGCTGTCGATCTTCGAGGAAGGCATGCCACCGCACTGGCGCCTGAAGACACTGACCGGGCACGCTTGGGCTGCCTCAGATGTTCGCCTGATGACTACTCGTCCGGACGGTAGCAGCCAATCGTTCTCTTTCGTTGAGCGCGACGGCTTCCTGGAGTCGAAGGTCGATATTCCGGAACCACATGAGTTCAGTGCTCGCTTGAGTCTTGGGCATGCAGGTCACTCCCATGATTACGATCTCCAGTATCAGGAACACGATCACGGGCATGCTCATTCCGAATTGGAAGGCTTAGAGTTGTCGATTGATGGCTACCAGGATGCGCATGAACGTGCGCATGCCAACGATATCCGCAAGCGCTTCACCAATCGCGAGGTCACCACGGGCCAGATCGTTATGTTCGGCCTGACTGGGGGTCTGATTCCTTGTCCGGCAGCCATTACCGTTCTGTTGCTATGTCTTCAGGTTAAAGAAGTCGCGCTGGGAGGCATGCTTGTCCTGTGTTTCAGCATAGGATTGGCGCTCACCTTGGTCACTGTCGGTGCTGCTGCGGCAATTGGTGCTAAGCAGGCCTCCAACCGTTGGCCTTGGCTGGGCACCGTGGCTCGTCGTGCTCCGTACCTGTCCAGCGTGCTGATCATTGGTGTTGGTCTGTACGTGGGCTTCCATGGCTGGATCGGCCTGAACGCTTGAGGCAAGTCTTTCGTGTTTGAACTCACGAGCTACATTGGTCTGTTCGTGGCGGCATTCGGTGCCGCGACGTTATTGCCGATGCAGTCTGAAGCCGTGCTGGTCGGGATGTTGCTCTCCGACCGGTACGTTGTTTCTTCGCTATTGGCAGTCGCCACTGTTGGCAACGTGCTTGGCTCCGCTCTGAACTGGCTTCTGGGCCGTTCCGTTGAGCGATTCCGCCACAAGCGCTGGTTCCCCGTGAGCGAGAGCAAGTTAGAAAAGGCCCAGCAGTCGTATCTGCGCTACGGGCGCTGGTCACTGTTGTTGAGCTGGGTGCCCATCATTGGCGACCCGCTGACAGTCGTCGCCGGAGTCATGCGCGAGCCACTCTGGAGTTTCCTGCTGATTGTCACCCTGGCCAAGGGCCTGCGTTATCTCGTGCTGACCGCCGTCACGCTGGGGTGGGCATGACGATGCCTACTGTCCCGCTTTCCCCACTCAAGAGCCGAAGCAATAGCCTGGATCTGATCAAGTGGCTAGCGATGTTGACCATGGTTATCGATCACTTGCGGTTGGTGTGGCCGGAGTTGAGCAACCTGTTCATTCCGGGGAGACTTTCCTTTCCGTTGTTCTGTGTCGCCATTGCGGCCAACGTGGCGCGCTCCAAACGGGGCGAGTTGTTGACGGCGGCGAATGGTCGATACCTTGCCTTGATGCTGGTGTTCGCCGCCATTTCAGAAGTGCCGTATCGCTACATCAGTTCTTCGGGGTCATTCAACGTGTTGGTGACGCTGGCATTGGGACTGGTGATTGCCTGGGGATGGCAGCATCGCACCCTGTTGAGCAGTGCTATGGCGTTATTGGCCGCCGCGATTGCCTACGTGCTGGATGATCCACTGATGTACGGCTTCTACGGTGCGCTTGTTCCAGCGGCTGTCTTAATAGCAATCAAAGGCCCTGGTGTTCTTTGGCTGCTGCCTGCGGCTCTATGCTTGATGAGCAATACGCGAAGTAGCATCGTAACCAAGGCGCTGGACTTGGAGGTCTATTCATTGGTGGCTTTGAGCACCGCGTTCGCGGCGCCGCTGATCGGACTCTGGCTACTGCGTCAGACCTTCACCTTCAAGGTCTGGCCGGTGCGGCAATGGGGATATTGGTTCTATCCGGGCCACCTTGCCGCTTTGCAAGCGCTACGGTTGCTTGGCTGAATACCGGTCACCAGCTTTAGCAAATCTTAGGAATTCGCGATCACCTATTGGGCCATCGGCGATGCTGATCATCGATCACGTATGGGTGTTCGTGATCCACACCGTCCTGGCCGTCGATGTGCGCGTGATCGCCCGGCAGATTCTCATGGGTGTGTTTGATCGACTCCTGATCATGAGCTGGGCGCCAGATCACGATGCTGACCAGTAGTGCACTGCCTGCCACCACGGCGAGGCCAACAAACGACGCCGTGAGGCTGATGTTGGCTCCCAGCCATCCCGCCAGTGGATAAGTAATCAACCAGCAAGCATGGGACAGCGCAAATTGGGCGGCAAACAACGCCGGGCGATCTTCGGCATGTGCCGAGCGACGCAACAGGCGACCGCTCGGAGTCTGGGCCAGCGAATAGCCCACCCCGAGCACCATCCACAACGGCAGCAGGAAGTTGTAGGTGGTCAGGTTGATGCCGACGGCCAAGCCTACGACCAGTATTCCTCCGCCAAACAACATGGCCGTTCGGTCTTTGATGTTTTTCAGCAGGCGAGGCAAGACCAGGGCCGAGATCATGGAACCACCACCAAACGCAGCCAGCGCCAATGCCGTTGAGCTTTGGGGCAGAGCGAAGCGCGACTGAACCAGAACCACGGTGTTGACGATGACCATTGCACTGGCAGCCGCTACCGTCAGGTTGAGAGCCAGCAGCCCTCGCAGGCGGGGCGTCGCTAGGAATATGCGCATGCCACGGGTGGTTCGTTCATAGATGCTGCGTCGTGGTACTTGCTTCGCCTTTGGCAACAACACCGTGGCGACTAGGGCGGCAGAAGCGAGGAAGCCGATGACCGTGCCGGCGAAAAGGTTGTGGAAGCTGATCACCGTCAGGAGCGCGGCAGCGAGCATCGGGCTCGCGACGCTTTCGAGATCGTAGGCCAGGCGCGATAACGACAGCGCACGCGTGTAGTCGTCTTCATCCGGCAGGATGTCTGGAATGGTCGCTTGGAACGTTGGAGTGAACGCTGCCGACGCGGACTGAAGGACGAAAATCAGTACGTAGATTTGCCAAACCTCAGTCACAAACGGGAGAGCCAGCGCGACCACGGCCCGCACCAGATCCAGAGAGACCAGCATGGCTCGGCGAGGCAGGCGCTCTGCAAAAGCCGCTGCAATGGGCGCAACGCCAATGTAGGCGGTCATTTTGATCGCCAACGCCGTGCCGAGAACGGCACCTGCTTGGGCGCCTGCTAGATCGAACGCCAGTAAACCGAGCGCGACGGTGGCAAGGCCAGTCCCTACGAGTGCAATCACTTGAGCCAGGAAAAGATGGCGATAGGTTCGGTTGGCTAGGATTTTCAGCATGAGAAATCTCAAAAGGAAACGCGTGCGCCTATCTAGTCACTGAGATTTCCCGAAGATAGAAGAACTACGAGTTCTCGTTTTCAGATGATTTTGTATCCCCCCTAGGGGGATATGAATTCATCCTAAACCAGAGCCAGAAGTAGCTCAAGAAATAAGCATTCGACCTTTGATCGAGTCCCCGGAGAAGTAGCTTGCTCAGTGAAGGCACTTAGCCATACGCTGCCGGGCGTGAGACCTCTCACGGATATAAAATATGAGCAAGGAGCAAGCCCTGATGAAACTGTCCGCCATTTTGATCGCCGCTTTACTTTCGATTACGTCCGTTGCTGCCTTCGCGCACAGCGGCGGTACTGATTCAAAAGGTTGCCATCGCAACCATAAAACCAACGACTACCACTGCCATTAAATGGCAAAAGCCCAGCGTCAGGCTGGGCATTGGTGTGAGCTGGTCACTTCAGATCTGAAGGGGCCTGGGTGTCTGACGGACGCTGTTTAATCCGCTCGTGATAGCTAGCGCAGCAGATGTACTGCCAGACCAGCGAGCGCACAGGCCATCAGTACCTGAATGACGCCGCGCTTGAAGCGGAACAATGCTATTGCCGCTGCGATGGCGATTACTGCAGAGGGCCAGTCGAGGTTGCCGCTGAAGCCTTTCGGCCAAAGCACGTGATACCCGAAGAAGCACGCCAGATTGAGGATCACCCCAACTACGGCGGCGGTGATGGCGGTAAGCGGTGCAGTGAACTTGAGTTCGTTGTGGGTCGACTCAACCAGAGGGCCACCCGCAAGGATGAACAGGAACGAGGGCAAAAAGGTGAACCAGGTCACCAGGGCAGCTGCGACAGCTCCGGCCAGAAACAGCTGATCAGCCCCGAACACTTGCGAGACATAGGCCCCGACGAAGCCGACGAAAGCCACCACCATGATCAGCGGCCCAGGCGTGGTTTCCCCCAGCGCAAGGCCGTCGATCATCTGTGTCGGGGTTAACCAGCCATAGTGACCGACTGCGCCTTGATAGACATACGGCAGTACGGCATAAGCACCGCCAAAGGTCAGCAATGCAGCTTTGGTAAAGAACCAGCTCATCTGGGTCAGGGTTCCTTCCCACCCAAAGAGCGCGGTCAAAACACCCATCGGCAAAGCCCATAGCACGGCACCAATCAGTGCGAGTGAGGCCAATTTCAACCAGCTGAAGCGGGCATGTTCCGGGGACGGCGTGTCGTCATCGATTAAGGCCGGGCCGAAGGATTTTTTGGCGGCGCTATGGCCACCGGCTCTGAACTTCTCAGGTGCCAGTCGCCCGCCGAAATAGCCAATCAATGCTGCCCCTAAGACGATCAGCGGGAACGGAACATTGAATGCAAAGATCGCAGTAAATGAAGCCGCCGCTATCGCCCACAGCCAATTATTCTTCAATGCCCGAGAGCCGATCCTATGTGCCGCCTGCACCACGATGGCCGTCACGGCGGGCTTGATGCCGTAGAAGAGTCCGGCTACCACGGGTACTTCGCCGAACGCGATGTACATCCACGACAGCGCGATCAGGATGAATAGTGAGGGCAGCACAAACAGCGTGCCGGCGATCACGCCTCCCCACGTTCGATGCATCAGCCAACCAATGTAAGTCGCCAGTTGCTGAGCCTCGGGCCCTGGCAACAACATGCAGTAATTGAGGGCATGCAGAAATCTGCGTTCTGAAATCCAGCGTCGCCGCTCCACCAACTCCTGATGCATGATCGAGATCTGGCCCGCAGGCCCGCCGAAGCTAATGAAACCGAGCTTCAACCAGAACCAGAACGCCTCACGCAGACTAATTTCTTCAGGCCTCGACGGATCCGCTTCAATCTCTGGTGCAATAACTTTACTCATTGGGCTGCTCCTCTTTCACAAAACCGGCGAGCAGACCGTCGAAAATGGCACACGCGGCAGCCAGCAGTTGGTCGTCGTCGGTAATGGTTTCTCGCAGCCCTGCCAGTACACGTTCGATGCCGGCAGCCTCCACGGGTTGAATGCCCCCGATATCGAGGTAATGCACAAGTGCAGCAATGCGACCTAGACCTTGTATCTGGATTTGAAAACTGGCCTGTAGGGTTTCAAAGGTGACGCGGTTACCAACATGGCTGAAGGTTGCATCATCAAAATCAAACCCTAAGGCGTCGACTGGGCAGTCCTGTGGAGTCTTCAGCCAGACGATCTGAGCTTGCGGGTCGATGAAGCGGCGGATTAACCAGGCACAGGCGAGCCGGTCGACCCAGGGACGGTTACGGGTCGCCCAGATACGGCCCTGATAATCGCTGAGATTGAGTGCCGTTATTGGTTGGTTGCTGCTGTGTGGCTCATCCGGCGACAGGGCTCTACTGACCGCCGTCTCTAGCTCCTGCAACGCCGAATCAACTTGCTGCTTGGGCTTGCCTGGAAAGTAATCGATGCTGACCAGTTGATCGTGGGCTTTGCGCAGCTTACGAATTTGTTTGGTCGTCGCCAGGGCATTTTCAGAATTCAGCTGTCCACGGCACTCTTCTATCTCCGCACCAAGCCTACCGTAGTCATCGCTACGGTCGAACAACTCGACGAAGCGCTCACCTCTAGGGTCGACGATCGGCAGAACGTAGGCCGTGCCATTGATGGCGAGGATATCGCGCTCGACAGACGTCAGTGCTTCACGGCAGACGCCAGTGTCTGGCAGCAGATACGCGCCATCGCGCAGAACCGCAGCACCAGAAGCTTTCAATGCACGCCAGGCGCGCATGCGTTCGGTGGCATTGGCAGTGGGTAAGCCAAGAATCAGAGCCAGCCAATTATTCATGTAGAGTTAGCTATATAGTTTGTAATGACGATTACATTAATCAAGATCTTGGCGCTTGGGAAGCCGCGCATCGAAACACGGATATTGGTGAGTCCGACTGTAGGAGGAGTGGTCGTGCGCAAATAAGGGCTTTAGGAGCTGCACAATGTTGTCAGCGACAGAAATGCTTCTTTCATGCGCTTTAGATTTCTAAAGCTGGAGGGCCGCTTTTGGCCGATTCTGTTGAAAAAGTCGGCCATGGTTTGCGCATCAGAAAAGTACGCGTCCGAGATTGAAATCTTTACTTTTGGCAGGGGCTTCCGGACTCGGATTTCACGTAGCTGCGTGCAAAAAAGGCGTTCTCACCAGTCAATGATCAGGCAGTTTGGGCAGACCGACTTTTTCAACAGAATCGGCCGTTAGCTGCCCCCAGCCGAGGGCAGCTATTGGTCGACTCCAGCCGGTCGAGGGCATGCAGTTCGCCGGTCAAGTCTCTTGCAAACGGGCGGCCAAGTGGAATGCAATTCTCCAGTCGCTACACCACAAGATTGATACCTGGCTGCGTAACAGCTGAAATTAGCTGGAGCCGGCGTCCTATGATCAGTGGCGGCCACACGCAGCCTCCTGCAGGGGCGCTCAATACACCAGAGAGACTTGATGCATCCTTGGCACGGGTACACACCCACAGCTGGCCAGGGACGTCTTCTCGCGACACCAAGCGACATCTACCCTAAAGCCATCATCTGATCGAGAGTGTTTTCGTCGCGAAAACTCATCATCTCGTTGAACAGCTCCTCTGGCAGTACCCGAGACGCTGGAAGATGATCGATAAGGTAAAGCCGGATAGTCTGGGTAAAGTGAGACGTAACCGCTGAGCGAATTCGATCTTCTAGCTCCTCTGCTTTGTACCCGCTGCCATAGTCGAATATGGCAGATCTCCATCGGCTTTTGAGGAGATGGAAGCTCAGGACATTTCTTGAGGCCTTGGCACTCGTTCTATGGTGGGGCTCTGCCGTGACTCTGTGGAAATAGGCTGAGTCGATACGGAACATCTCCTTCAATCCCGACCCTGAGTCATCCCAAAACTCTGGGATGACAAAAATGAGCCGCTGCAAGAAATCGTCCGATAGCTCGCGGGGAGGGGTTACCGTCACCAGCATATTCCCGACGTGCTCAGGAAAAGCAACGTCACGCTCCTTCCATCGAAAATCGAAGCTGATATGAAATTTCTTCATGTCGGCCTCTTCCGCTTGCTGCAGCTTTTCCGTCACCAGGTAGCGAAGGCCGTCGCTCACGGCTACCCCCGCATTTTCGACCATAGCCGAGTAATTCGCGTACTCCACTGGATCGAATCGGACGCTGATTGCCTTTTTGACTTTGCTCTCAGACACGTTTACACGCCTCGTAACGTTTACTTTTCAAAACAGGTGACAAACCCATGAGCAACGATTATGGTTGCTTCACCCGCCGATGTCGAGCCTACGCCGCAAACGTGTCGCAGCACTGGCAGGGCAAATGAGCCAGGCTCCCATGGACTGGCTCACCCATTCAGCAAAAAACTGGGCCAAGCCCACATACAGGACTTCACGAATGACGACATTCAACCCCCACATCGCTGCAGATCCTGCAGCACAACAGGCAGCAGCGCCTACCCCCGCTGCCGGTGAATACTCAGAGCAATACACGATGAAGCGCCAGCAACGCCTGTCACTCACCCAGGAGGAAGCCGATTCGGTAAACCGCCAACTTGATTTGATGGAGCGATGCACCGGCAAACGTATTTCCGTGAACAAGCTCATTAAGCAGGCGACTTTGCAGAAAGCGGAACAGGTTTTGGAACAGGGGAAAAATAAATGAGCCGCAAATCCGCTCCACCCGCCATCGCTGGCAAACCCATTTTGGTTACCTTTGGGGTCAACCAGACCGACAAAGTCAACAAAGCGGCCAACATGCTGAACAAGTCTCCACGCCAATTCATACTCGACTCGACGATGGAGGCCTGCGAATCAGCCGGCAAAGTACCTAAGCCTTAATGGCTATCGTGTTAGCAGTGCTCGGCGGCCTCTGAGGTATCCCACACCTTGAGTCATCGAGCCACCTGCACGATTCTAGGGATCACCCCGACTCAGCTTCTCCATCCAGAGTACTCGCCGCAGAAACCCAATGACCATCGGCATCACTAAATTCTGTAAAATGGGAAAGTGCGGTTCTGACACGGCCAGTCGTGACGTGAGAATGGAGCCATCAAGTAGTTAAGGATTGCTGGCATGTCACGTTTCAAGGCGCCGCCGCCTCAGGCGATACCGGTCGAGTTCGACCATCACGAAGATTTCAATATTGCTCACCCCTCCACAGGCCTGGAATCCTGGGGATTGGTGAAGGTCACCAGCCAGTTATTGCAACAGCCTGGCGGGGATATCTACCTCAGGGCGGGCAAGCACATCGGGCCCCACAAAGGCTTCGGTGTACGCCACATCTGGCAAGAGCGTGGCCATGACCTAGTAAAGTGGGGCTACCCAACGGTCTATGACGTACCGCGTTTTGTGTCCGACATCATCGTGCATGGCTCAAACATCGTTTGTGAGTTTGACTCGATGAAGGGGAACGAGCGACTGATCGTGCTCCGGGGTCGCAAAGGGTGTGCAGTATTAGCAGCTTGGCCTATCGGCGATGACCAGCTCTATTACAGCGTGGTGACGGCTTATCGCAACCGTACGCCGAACGGGAAAGCTGTCGGGATGATTGAGGGTTTTCAAATCCCAGAAACGCCAAAGGCGCCAGATTTGGCGCCCTTGACTGAAGAAGATATGCGGGATGGTAGTCGCAGCGCTTGCTTAGCTAACCCCTAGGGGTTGGGTCACATGCCAACAGACCGAAGTCTGATGCCGCTACCACACGGATGGCGTCTCCGTGCAATCCACACTCCAGATCCAATTTCGCCTGATGATCTCGGAGCCCTGCTCTTATTTCCCGCACACCCACTATAGCGTCACGACCTGCGTTATACAAGGTGAAATCCCATGATGGGAAGTGAGGGCTGGCTATTTCAGATGAAGCGGATGCCAACAAAATAGGGGCAAAACCACTTCAGTTGAGGCTTGAATCTCCTAATGCTCCCCGGCCCACGCAGACTTGGTACGCGAGCGATTGCTCACATCAGCCATAGCAACCTAGGCTGATGCTTGCTCGAATTCAGGGTACCGGCCTCTCGGGCTGCCAAAAATTACAGCTGAAGTTATTCAGGCCCCCGCCGTAGGCACTAGGCCTCACCGCGAACACCTCTGGCACCGCATCCCCATCGCCGCCATCGCGGAAGAACTCTCTCATAGAGAAAAGCGCCTGAGCCTTCAAACGCTCCCATTCTCGGTTAAGACTGTCTTCTAGATCCCTGGCTGCCTCCGCCGCGCTGGGCTTGCGCTTGGGCATCGGCAAGGTATAGCTGGGCTGAGGGGAGAATTCGTAGACGAACGTCAGGTGCCCGTGCTTCCAGTCCGAAGACGGTGACGCTCGCCAGCGGAATGACACTTGCACTGACAGTCGCTTGCTGAGATGGAAAGGCGGCCTGATCTGATCATCAATGAAAAACAGCTCCCCCTCTTTGTGCTCAGTTTCAAGCCGACCCTTCATCTGCTGCACAGCGTGAATGAGGTCATTGCCGGCATGCAGCGCATCCTGTCGAGTGCGTTCGCGCTTGGCATGGGCCTTGGCCTTGCCGTACTCAGCGATCGCTTGTTGGAATGCGTGAAGCTTGGTACCCACGTAAGGGCCACAGTCACTGAGCCCAAGGCCATGAATCGGCCCCATACGCTCTTCATCCAGGCACTTGCGCACAGCTGTCCGAAGCGCTGTCTCGTCTACGTCGCTGATTGCAGCTTGCTGATTACTCGGCAAGTTAATGTAGGTCATACCCAAAACTATCCTTGTGTAATGGTGGCCAAGCTACCGTCTCATCTCAGCGCACAGCTTTCCGCGTCTCTGAGAGATAGCCCCATGGCGATGAAACACAGAAGCCCTTGAGGTTGATCAGGGGATACTGGCACAGATGCTCAGATAGGCGCAGCGCCCACAATGCCGACCTCTGGAGGCGGATCGATCACCTGCGGCAAAACGTTGAGCCATCTTGTATACGGACGTGCTCGCGGCCTGCTTGGAAGGGCCATCCATCACGTACTGGTCAGTGATAATGGAGTAGATCTTCGCACTCGGCCTTCGAGAGCCATTGATATCGAGCATCATGGGCCGTAGGTGACTCAGGGTGTATGGGATCCCCGTCTGAGCTCGAATCCAGTGCAGCTGCCCTTTATCGACGAGCATCCAAGGGAGCTCAATGCGCACACCGTTGACTTCAGAAACCATCCCTTCTTCGACGGCACCGCCGACGCTGTTAACCACCACCAGCCCACGCTTGGCGGCGGCAATCGCATCATCCATCAAGCCAGGGTCTTCTGCCCTATCTGGAAGTCCGCGTAACGCCCATGCAGCTTGGAATGCCGTGTTGGGGTCAGTGCCGTCCCTCGCCACGGCCAACAGCATGTCCATAATCGCCCAGCGAGCACGGATCGAGACGTCGATTTCCTGCTCGGCAGTGAGCGCTAGCTCATAGCGATAGTGGTACTGGAGGGGACAGCTCATGTAGGCCTGGAACGCCTCATAGCTCACAGTGGGTACCACGGTGCTGCTAGCCAACGGCAGCGGTATGATGGGTGCGGGCGGTACCTTCACCCCCAAGCGCTTAACCAGACTAGTGGGAGCAGCGCGATTGAGCGGAACTGGACGTGGCCACCCACTGATCTCATAGAGATACAGGTAATCACGGGCCCGAGACAGGGCGACATAGAGCAGGTTATTGCGCTCTACCCGCTCTTCGAACATGAACTCTGACCCAGTGCTGTTCAAAACTTCGGGAGGGATGAGATCCAACCCCCGCACATCGTATGCATAGGGTCGATTGGCGCCGTATGACGCGTCGTCAACATCGGTGACGTGAACTGCTGGGTACTCAAGCCCCTTGCTGGAATGCACGGTCATAACGCTCACCGCATCCAGGACTCGCGCTTCAGGCGGTAAACCGCGATCCCCTAGTTTTTCTCCAATCCTACGGCGAAGCTCCTCGCGAAGCAGGAACTGGGAAAGCCGTGCCTGGCGGATATCTCCGTCACCATTGCGTACGGCATAGACGAACAGCCATGTTGCCAAGCGCTGAGTATGGGCCTGAATGGTCTGATCAGCAGGGTTTGGAAGACCGTAGCGCTGATCGAGCAGTACTTTGGCGACAAAATCCCAAGGCCTTGAATTCCGCTTGAGCCCTCTCAACAGCAACGCCAAATTTGACTTGGCTTGCTGGCCAGCGGGCGAGAGGCCTGGCGTAGGCAGCCATAGCCAACGGCCTCGCTGCATGCTCAATCCCGCGCCTTTGCGGGTCAGGAATATGAGGTGCTCAATGTCTTGGGGCGGCATTCGAAACGCTGGCTCAGAGATCAGCCCGACCAGTGAACGCGGCTGTCGCATACACAGCAGTTCCATCAGGCACAGCAGCTTCTTTATCTCAGGGCGCTGGCAGACATCGCCGATGTGCAGCACTGGCACATTCAGATTTTCAAGCGCTTCAACAATTTGCTCAACGTTTGCCGATTTGCGGCTGATCACGACTTGATCCCTGTACGGGACACCCCTCTGCACCAGCCCATCAATGCGCTGAGCGATGGTGACGGCTTGGGAGGGCTTGGAGTCGCACTCATACAGGGTAGGTATGACCCCGATCGAGGGACGATACGCCGTGACTGGTTCCAGAGGCATCCGGTCATTCAGTGCATGATGGATGCCTGCGCAGGAAAATAGCTCCAAGATCTCAGGCGTGCTTCGCCGATTCAGGTCGAGAGCGTAGCGGCGCACCGTTGCTCCTGGAATGGTGCTCAAGAACGTGGTGTCGAAGTGCATCAAGCTACGGATCGACGCGCCTCGCCAATGGTGAATGGCCTGACGCACATCACCGACGACCCAGAATGATTGAGCATTCAGCGCCAATTGACGAAGGAGGTCGACCATCACCTCGGTGACATCCTGATACTCGTCCACTAGTACGTGCGAGAAATGGTCGATGTACTGAGCAACGCTTGTTCTATCCCGCTTGGCCTGGGATGCAGGGAGGGCAATGAGGTCAACGTAGTCGACCAAATGCTCAGCTCGCATTGCTGTTTCGTACGCTTCAAACAGGGTGGCGATGTCTTCGCGCTCATTGGCTACATCCGGCTCGCAGGGCGGAAGTGCAGCCAAGCGCGTGCGGTAGTCGGCAACTGTGAGGCATTCTTCCTTGAGTCGTTTGATATGGCCCAGAACGCCAGGTAGCCAATCGTACGGGTTCTGTAGCCTCAGATAATACTTGAGCCGCACCTTGGGCAGCGTGCTCACCATCAGGCGAACTTGCATCAGCGGATCTGCGAGCCGAACGTCGGACTCCAGGCCGAAAATCTGATGGTATTTGCGAAGGAATTCGAGCCCGAATGCATGAAAAGTCCCGGCCCACACGTCGGCGGCTCCGGCGATGCCAGACACCTTCAGGCGTTCAACCAATTCATGAGCCGCCTTGTTCGTGAAGGTCAGCACCAAGATTTGGCTGGGAGGGATACCGCGCTCGACCAGGTGCTTGATGCGATGGATCAGTGTCGTCGTTTTACCAGTACCCGGCCCGGCAACAACGTTGACGAAGGTTTCGGACGCGGTAGCAGCATCGTGCTGCCCCTGCGTCATAAGCGGCAGAGGAGGAGGTGGAGCAGGAGGCAATATGGGGAGCAAAATGCCGTCGAATAGCTGAAGACGAACGATCTCCAGCGGTACCTCCAGAGTGGCCGCGATGACCGTGGCACCAGTACCGCTATGGAACAGTTGGCTTGCGACACCACGGGGTAGCAGAAGCTCACGAGCAAACACGTTTGCTTGAAGCTCCAAGCGCTCACGAGCACCGTATGCTTCCACCGCCACCGTAGCCTGACTCCCATAGGAATCCGTCATGCTGGTCAGATGAGCGACCGTCTGTGCAGGGCGATCGCCGTCGAGGTACCAGTGACCCAACTCATGGGCGATGAGATAGGCCGTTTCTCCTGGAGACACATCGTTGCGGATGTAGATGGTTTGAATTTCTCGCTTGAGCACCCCGCTGCCGCCACCCAACTCTGGGTGCCCGAAAGGTAAGCGCTCAATCGCGATTTCGAGCGTGTCCTCAACATGAGCCAAGAGCCCAGAGGAGCTGACGCCACCTAGAGAAGCGGCCAATCCGACCAGGGCTTCTCGGGTTTCGAATGCTTGCCGACGTGCCCGGTCGAATGGATTCACACTTAGCCCTCTAGGTTCAGGAGACGCTCTTGTTCCTCAGCCGGCAGCTGAAGCTCTTTGACTGCGACACTCCACGCCTTGCGTTCCGCTTGCACGGTGGGTTTTCCATCAGTCGCTTTGAAAGCTGGAACGCATTGGGTGGCGAACCGACGCTCCAAGGCTACCGACACAACATCCAAAGGCTTCTTCAAAACGACAGCCAGCTTCGCCAGGACTCGCGCAGGCGCCAGTACAGAACCACCAAGGATCATGTTGGTCAGGCCGCGTTGCTCACCTAGATCGATCTGAGGAGCGAGAGCACGGGCTTTTACCCCACTGACCTGCTCGATCGCCTTGATAGCCTCTACGACAACCTCATCACGGGTAATCGAATTAGTCGTTGCCTCACGCACAGCAGCAGCGTGAGGGCAATGGCTCAAAGCGTTGGCGAGAAGGAAGTTGGTGAATGATGACAACGAGCGCTCATATTCACCTGCGCGTAAGCGCGTTCTCATCACCAGACGCCTGTCAGCCCGGATGATCCAACTCTCCGAATCGGCACCTGCGTAATCATTGGCAGTGCGCTCGTAATCAGTCAGCAGCTCCGAAGGGTCTACTGTCCTTGATTCTTTATCGAACCGGGTCAGCCCGTCCTGCACCAGATCTCGCGCAGCGATCGACAGCGATACCCCACGGCGTTTTGCTACGCGTCTTACCAACTCATGAAGCGAGACCTTGGTAGTTAAACCAATTTGCAAGCGGGCAGCTTGTGTTCGTTCATCGGTGATTTTGGTAGTAGCGGTAGGTTGCATGGTCGCCTCCAAAGTCTGCTTATCCGCAGGCACTGTGCGTGAGACAGGTGGCATCGCTAACCGTTCGTCGGCTGGAACTTGAGGAATCAGTTCGACGAGTACGGACATCAAGCCAAGCAGCAGGTGCGGTTCGTCCTTGCCGGTGACCACTACAGGCTGGCCATTAGCCAGTGTCATCTCACACTCAATGCCCTGGGAGGTCTCCCGCAAGTGCATGAATGGCTTAAGGCAGGCTAGGAAACTAGCGCACCCTTGGAGATAATCGGCAGGCTGAAGCTTGGGCATTTTCATAGACGGATTTGGTCGCTGGTGAGATCGTGCGTGATAATCACGCTGACATACATCACTTTTATATCACTCGCGCGTGTAGGGACACAATTGATCCAGGCAATCTTTACAGAAGCAGTGCGTGTCGCAGTCAGCGAATGGCGAGCGAACGTGACCTACGAGCAAGTGCTTGAGTACCTGGCGCGCCCCGGCGATCTGGGGCGTGAGCTGCAGCCTGCGATCGAACGCGAGCTCAATAGCCGGGGGAGCAGCTGTGCAGAGGTGCAAGCCTTTGCATGGGCACAGCCTTGCCTGACGCTGGAGGGTATCTTCCGGCCAGATGACCTACCCGATACCCCTATTGATTTTTGCCCGGTGCCTGAAGCAGAAGGCACGGTCATTGCCCGAGTCACTGCGATCGCGTGCCTTGCGGCTATCAATTCCGCCACGGTTTCCTATGGCTCCGAGAACGGAGGCGATCTGTTCGTGAACCTGGTGGTGTTCCCGCCTGGCCGAGGTAAATTCACAGTCAAATCGGCGGACAAGATGAGTGGGCACACCGATGGAGTGACCTTCCCGTTGCGGGGATACCGCGACCCCCTGAATGAACGCATTGCACCCTCTCCAGACTTTGTGTGCTTGTCGGCACTGCGCAACCCGAAGCAAGTTCCGACTACGGTTATGCCTCTTGACCACCTCATGGCGCACTTGAGCCAAGAGCATATCGACGAACTCCAGAAGCCCCAGTACATCATTGGTTCGCAACTGACCTTCCAGGATGGGATGGTAGACATCCTGGGCGACGAACTTGATGTCGATGATGCGCAGCTTCTCTTCCAAATGAATGGAAGCTGGTGGATCCGATTCAGCCACAGCACCACGCAGATTGCTGACATCGGCCACAAGTCCGCGCAGGAGGCAATGGACGCTCTGAAACACGCATGTGCTGACTGCGCAATCGCTGTTCCTCTGCAGCCAGGTGATATCGCCTTGGTAAACAATCGCATTGCGCTGCATGGCCGCAGTGAGCCTGGAAGTGAATACGGCGAGCAAACACGCTGGCTCCTGCGCACCTACGGGCTAGAAATCACTGATATCGATCCTAGCCAGTGGCATGAGGGCAGCGACTTCAAGCTATACCCGTAAACCTCAGCGCTTGGGCTATCACAAATGAGCTCGTCCGCTGCAAGCCTCTGCAAGTCCGGAATCCGTAGGTGTCTCAACTGGACAAGGTCAAAGCCCCAGGTCTGCCGCAAAACGCTGGTCGCGGATTGAAGCAGGGGCATGCCCATCGATTATCAGCTTCTGCTGCAGATGGCGTACGAGATGCCAAGCCAAAGGTTCACGGATTTCCAAGCAACCGTCGAGCTGATGGAAACCATTGGAGCGCTGTGTAACAAGGGCCTCTCGAAGCGCTGTAAAGCCATCAACGCCGATAACCGACCTGTGAACACGGATAGGATTATTCAGCCCAGGACGACGCTCGTAGGCGCTTAAAAGCGATAGAAGGATTACAGGGAGATCATCCCCATAGGCTTCGCAGGCAAGAGACCAGAGCTGGCCATCAGACAGTGGGGTCATAGGATCCGATGTCGGGCTCGCATTATCCATAAATTGGCAACATAACCCCAAGCGCGGCCAGAATTCAGGTGCACCCTGTAAACCAATTTTTTAACGTGTTAATCACAGGAGTTTACAGTGTAAAAATTTGGTTTACAGGCCAGAATTTTCAACGTGCGTATAGGGTCAGCAAATGCATTTCGTTAGAAATATGACGGGGGCGGACGTTTGCAGACGCCTGTTGTCCGAGACGGGTGGAATTTCAGACGGACTGATCCCAGCAAAAGAGCCCTATTGGTTTGACGTCAAAGCGTAAGCAGCAGCCTACGGCTGCAAAGTAAAGCGATTTCTCCTCCGCCCCCAGCCCCACCATTCCAACCTCAAATTCACCTTCAGTCCTCAAAACCGTGTGATCTAGAAGCCGTAAATATCAGATGTAAAAGCCGGCGAAATCCTGTGAGAAAAGCGGTGCCTGGGCCACTGCCGCTTTTATCTTGCTCTCAAATATAAGAACTCCGTCTCGCTTAAAAATTTTCAAGAGGGGGGGGTGAAAATAAAATGGACATTGCCGACGAACGGTAAATAAATTGCCTATTTGTCAATCTGAATTTTCACTCAAACATCCTCGAAAAACTATAAAAAAGGCTTTAAAGCAGGCGAAAACGCTAACATTTATGAAATTTCGATTCACCAAGTGCGAATTTTGATCGCCTACGACCGCGCCCAGTAGCAGATACAGTGGCCATGTCGATCATTTGTAACCGTCCGGCCAACTCACCTTCCTATCCACAATTGCTGGGACAAAAATCAGCAATCCTCCCTGGGTCAATTTTCAATCGGCAGGATGGGTCAGTTTTCAATCAGCGCCAACAATCAAACATCTTGCCTAGCCAAAAGGGCCTTCAGATCGCTTGCATGCAGCTGCTCTTGATGCCTATTGATACCATTGGCGCTGATGCTATAGGATCAGATCAGGAGATGGCATTCCTCCTTTAACGGCCTTCGTGCTGATGATGCCTACGTGAACCCTGGACAGGGTGCGTAGGTGCGCCTCCCTGTCCTCCATTTTAGGACAGGCTATGATCTTACCCTCCGAGTTTCCCTTTTCTTTCGGCGCGAGCCGCTTGCGAGTTAGTCCACTCAGGTCTGATGAGGTGGGCTCGCCATGCTGAAGTCATTAATGGTCATCGCCGTTGGTGCTTCACTTGGAGCCTGGTTGCGCTGGATATTGGGCATGAAACTGAATGCTCTGTTTCCTACGATTCCCCCAGGTACTGTGGTCGCGAACATGGTTGGGGGCTACATCATCGGCCTGGCCATCGCCTTCTTGGCCGCTTCTCCTACCCTCAGTCCAGAGTGGCGTCTCCTGATCATCACGGGTTTCTGTGGTGGGCTTACCACCTTCTCTACATTTTCAGCCGAAACGGTTGCCTTGATTCAGGAGGGCAGACTGGTCTGGGCGCTTGGCTCAATTTCGTTGCACGTTGCAGGCTCGTTAGCGATGACCGCTGCCGGGCTTCTGTCCTACCAAATGATTGGTACTCGCTGAGGAGATAGAAATGAAAGGCTATATGGTCGTTTTCTTCACCCAACAAAACCGTCGTTATCAGGGAAAGATGCTAGGCGATTGGATCGTCGACGTGGCTAAAGAAATGGGGTTGCGAGGCGCCACGCTCTGCACCGGAATCGAAGGGTTTGGGCACACAGGAAAACTGCATTCATCGCACTTTTTTGAGCTGGCGGATCAACCCACGGAGATTCGCTTGGCCATCACGGAAGATGAGGCAGAACGATTGTTCAAACGATTGGACTCTGAGGAAATATCGGTGTTTTTCACCAAGACGCCAATCGAGATGGGCACCCTTGGAAAAACGCCCTCCAGCTCAACACCCTCCACAACTTCGGAGCTGTGAACATGAGCTACGCGGACATCCCAGCTGGCAACGCCCTCCCCGATGACTTTTTCACCGTTATCGAGATTCCTGCAAACCACTCGCCGATCAAGTACGAGGTGGACAAGTCGAGCGGACAAATTTTCGTTGACCGCTTTCTCAGTACACCGATGTTCTATCCGGCCAACTACGGGTTTATCCCGAACACGCTGAGCGACGATGGCGATCCGCTGGACGTCCTGGTGGTTTGTCCATATCCCGTCTCACCTGGAGTTGTCATCCGCAGTCGCCCGGTTGGTGTGATGTACATGACTGACGAAGCCGGAGCCGATGCCAAGGTGATCGCAGTGCCTCATGAAAAACTCAGCTCCATGTACATCGACGTAAAGGAGTGCTCAGACCTCCCTGCGTTACTCCTCGCACAGATCCAGCACTTCTTCGAAAACTACAAAGCATTGGAACCGGGTAAGTGGGTGAAGATGGGCCGCTGGGGCAGCGCCGATGAAGCGCGGGAAGAGATTCGCAAGTCGGTAGCTGCGTATATCCCCAAATAGACTTACGCCAGATTCAAATGCCTGTGTCGGAGGATCGCGCTGAGGTTCCTGCATTATGCTGGGCCTCAGTTGCTCCGATCATCAAATATCCGGGGAAACATATGCTGGGAATGAAGGAGCGATGTTGACTCGCCCATCCCCGTCAACGGCTGATTTGCACCAGCAACTCCGCAGCAACTTTTTTCAGCATGAAAGTTTCGCGCTGAATGGACTGCCCCATCGATGAGTCCTGACGCTGCATCACGGCTTCATTGTGCGATATGGCCTCATGTAGGTTGATCCAGACAGGCCGCATACCATTAGCGATTTCGTGGCTTTCCATTCTCACGGGCTCTAGCTGTGGCGCTACTTCGCATTGATAAAAATGCGATGTCATGTGCATCAGATCGTACTGTGGCTTCCAGTAGGGCCGGTACTCCTCGATGTAACCGTAGTGCTGGAGCACCTGTATTTCACGGGCACCAGTCTCTTCCTCAAGCTCGCGCTTCAGACCTGTGGCAATGTCCTCGTCACCATCAAGACCGCCACCAGGAAAGCTGAAGTCGTTATAGCGCTCTGTGAACAGCAGCAGAATCTGTTCACCCCACATCACGATGCCGCGTGCTGCATGTCGACGGAATACTCTGCCCTGCTTGGATTTCAGCTCGGGGTGAACAATTTCAGTTAGTGAGTTGCATGTGGTCTCGTTACGGCAAGATCAGTTAGTCATCGTCCAAGGTGGCCACGGCATTTCCGCAGTTCTGGAAATACTGTGGCCAGTGGAACTGGCTCAGCGAAGCAGTAATACGGGTGAAGTGGATGTTCGCAGCATCGTCGTGGTCGTGCTGCCTACCAGAAACTGCCTAATGCGTGAGTGCCCGTACGCCCCCATGACCAAGAGGTCAATGCCGTGCTCTGCCTGATATGCATGGAGTACCGACTCCACTTCGCCTGGGCGGATCTCGGCATGCACCAGCGAGCCAGAAGAGGCAAATGTGGCTCGTGCTTTCTCCAGCTCGTTCTGATTTTCTTCGGAGTCCGTACCAGCCATGACGATATGAATTGGCAGGCCTTCGCACAGCGGGCTTGAAGCAAGCATCTGTACGGTCTTGTGTCCTGTAGCGCTGCCGTCAAATGCCACCATGACCGTTTCAGGTTTCCTGAAATGGCTGGTTGTAATGAGGATGGGGTGGTGGATAGTTCGGACTACCGCTTCAATCTGGCTGCCAAGACCTTGGGCACTGCGCGTGCTGTCCTCACCGACTCTTCCAATCACCAGTAACCGAATATCGTCTTGGAGATTGCTCAGGCTCTCGACGAGATGGCCATGGCGCTGCTTCATATCAGGTGACATGGCTCCAGAGTGGACTGTTCGCTCGCGAGCTTTTTCAAGCATGTGCTGCCCATGTTCCAAGGCCAGTTTTGCCCGCTGCGCATCCAGCGTGGCCAACTCTTCCAGTAGATGTTCTCTGCTACCGAGACCGATATTGCCGCTGAGGTCAGCGGATGCAGGATATTTCTCCTTATCCAGCACATGAAGCAAGGTCAGGGGAGCGCTGAGTCGTTGCGAGGCCCATGCTGCGTAATCGCAGACCGCCAATGAGGATTGTGAGTTATCAATGCATGCCATTACGTGGGTCATTGTCGTTCTCCTTAGTGGCCCATGAGCTTGTCGATGGCACCGGGCTTGTCATGCACACCGAAGCGGTCAACGATTGTTGCGCTGGCTTCATTGAGACCGAGCACTTCAACCTCAGCGCCTTCGCGTCGGAACTTGATCACGACCTTATCCAGCGCTGCGACGGCGGTGATGTCCCAGAAATGCGCCTGTGTGAGATCGATGGTGACCTTGTTGAGCGCTTCCTTGAAGTCAAAAACCTCAGTGAACTTGTCCGCAGAGCTAAAGAACACCTGGCCCACGACGTAGTAAGTCCGATGCGATTTCGTCTCTTCCAGAGTGCTCTTGATATCCAGGTAATGCCCAACCTTATTGGCAAAGAACAGCGAAGCCAGCAGCACACCTACCAGTACGCCGTAGGCTAGGTTGTGAGTGGCCACGACGACCACGACGGTCACCACCATGACGAGGTTGGTCGACAGCGGATGCTCTTTCAGATTACGCAAAGAATCCCAGCTAAAGGTGCCGATGGACACCATGATCATCACAGCCACGAGTGCCGCCATAGGGATTTTGGAGAGCCATTCGCCAAGAAATACCACCATCAGCAGCAGGAAAACGCCGGCACACAATGTCGAGAGACGGGTGCGGCCCCCAGATTTCACGTTGATGATCGACTGACCGATCATGGCGCAACCTGCCATGCCGCCAAGCATGCCGGCAGCGATGTTGGCCACACCCTGGCCTATGCACTCGCGGTTTTTGTTGCTGGTGGTATCGGTCAGGTCGTCGACGATGGTCGCGGTCATCATTGATTCGATTTCACGACGCGAGCCATGACCGGCACGCGCTAAGACTTTCTGTAA
>JAAIGE0100985654.1_pt1 | contig 66455 bp, 94 predicted proteins | sample 6487951 | NCBI WGS metagenome assembly JAAIGE01 (sample SAMN13974128, study PRJNA590717) | phyllosphere metagenome | biome: tomato field; feature: multiple bacterial spot infested tomato fields; material: tomato leaves; isolation source: leaves from tomato fields | host: Solanum lycopersicum ...
AGATGCTTAGTTTATAGTCTCTCCCGCTTTCGGCTAATGCCAAAGGCACCAGCAACACCCGTCGGGGCGTAGCGCAGCCCGGTAGCGCACTTGCATGGGGTGCAAGGGGTCGAGTGTTCGAATCACTCCGTCCCGACCAAAAACTCCAACGAAAACAGCCAGTTGAGCAATCACTGGCTGTTTTTGTTTCTGGCTTGCGCAAAACTGGCGCAAAACCTGCGCAAAACTATCCCGCGATAGAGCTGATATCCAGATCCGGAATCGCCTCAGACCAGACCACATCGGCGTGGTCGCGCTGGTAGTTTTTCGTCATCTCCTCGCTGGCATGCCCTGCGATCTTCTGACCGTCTTTACCGGCCTTCTTGTAGAGGTGCAGGGACAGGGCGCGTATCTCGTGGAACCCTGGCTGTTCCTCCTCTTTCCAGCTCGCGTAACAGCCGGCTGCCTCCCGTGCTTCCTTGAATGCCCTCGTCAAATAACGCTCCTCGATCTTCGTCCAGTGCGCTTTCTGTTCGGCCTGCTTTTGCCTTTTGCGCTCCGGACGCCGGTGCACCAGGTAGGGTGACGGCACGTTGTCACGACAGCGGCTGATCACCGCCTGAAGCTGTGGCGTCAGCGCGAAGCGAATCCACGCCGCGTCGCTGGCCTTGGCCGTTTTCTGCTGCACCACGTACAGGTGGCCATCGCGCACGTCTTCGAAACGCATCGCCAAGATGTCTGTGCGGCGCTGTGCGGTGATCAGTGCCAGGTCGATCGCGTGCTGCAGCCAGGCTGGCGCCGCCTTGCGGATGGCCGCCAGGCCTTCCACGGTGTGCCGCTTGCGCTGTTTGGTTTCCAGCTTGGCGATGGTGTTGGCGGCTGGGTTGTCAGGACACAGGCCTTTAGCGATCGCGTGGTTGAAGATGTCGACCAGCAGCGCGCGGGCCTGGTTGGCGGCCCTGGGCGTTAGCGCGTCCAGGAACTCGGCCACCATGCGGATGGTGATCTGGTCGATTGCCTTGCCTTCGAAGGCCGCCCGGAACTGCCTGAAGCGTACAGCGTAGAGGTCCAGCGTACCCTTCGCGAGGCCGCGCGGTGGCAGCACTTCGTTCTCGTAGGTGTCGAGGAAGGCGCTGAACAGGTCAGCGCCCAGGCCCTGTACCTTGGCCACTAGGTCGCTGCCCTGCATGAAAGCGCTGTTCAGCTGCTTGGCGGCATCGATTGCCTTGGCGCGGTCGGCGCCGAACTGGAACCACTTGCCGTCGGTGGGGCGCCGGTAGCGGAATGTGCCGCGGCGCTCGTCCAGATAGAGGTTGGGGGGCAGTCCCTTGCTTGCCTTGTTACGCGGGCGCGGCACCATCAGGCGGCTCCTTTCAACACCATTGCAACCAGGTCGTTGCCGTTCGAACGGCTGAAGGCCGTCCAGTCTACATACCACAGCTTGCCGATCTGCTCGCCCGGCAACTCGCCATTGCGCAACTGGTTGCGGATGGCCTGCGAGCACATCGGTGTTCCGTTCTCGCCCCACCGGCGCCGTCGGAACTCACTGATCTTGATCAGCTCTTTTTTCATGGCTACCTCGATCCCGGCCGTTGCCGGGGAGTGGGGTTATTGTTCGATGCGTTTGAACTCGACGACCCAGACCCAGGGGTTTGTGTCCCAGTCGCCGCCGGTGGACTCCCACAGTTCGCGCCACTGTTTCCGCAGTTCGACCTCGGCGTCGTGCTCCCGGAGCGTGGTGCTCGGTCCCTCGGCGATAATCTGTTCGGTGCTGATGTCCTGCAGGCGCTCGACTCTGACGTCGGTGATCTCCAGAACCATGCGGCAAGCCGCGCGCGGCATGTGGATGCTAGGCCTCCATTCTCCACGCTGGGAGTCGTACAGCTTGAGCCATGGGTCTGGTTCGCCAGCCGCAACGCTGATCTCGCGCTCGCTGTCATCAGCCCGATAGCGCAACTCGTATTCGCTGCTGTAGCCGCCTTCTTCGGAATATCCGGCCAGCATCTCGATACCCCAGGTTTCACGCACCCACAGCCGGTCGCCGGGCTGGCCGTACGGGCATGTCAAACTGCATTCGCCGTCGCTCCACCAGGCGCCGAAAACTTCTGGCCCGGCATCCTGATTTCCGTGGCGATCAGTCACTGTTGTGTTGAAGTGCTCAACGGTGACCATCGCGCCGTCGTGTGGCTGAACCTTCATGGCTCGCCGCGTCACCGTCTTCCGTCCTTCGAGGATGGCGCGCACCATGGGGCCGCTGAACAGGATGGGTCTTTCCTTGATTGCTGACATAGCGACTCCTCAGGCCTGGGCTGACAGGGCGGGCTGGTTGGTGGGTGTTGGCGCGCGGAACTCGTCCGCGTCGATCAGGAATTTGTGGTTGGTGAAGACGGGGATGCCTAGTTGCTTGGCGCGGGCGACTTCGGCGAGGGTGCCGGTGCTGTTCTGCCAGCCGGGCACGAGGACGACGGCGGCGCATTTCTCCATGAGTAGCATGGTGCCGGCCAGCCAGAAGTCGTCGGGGTGGTCGAGCTGTTCTTCCATATGGGCGGTGTTGAGGTGCGGGCACACCGGGAACCAGCCCTGGGCGGCGGCCTGGACGGCGACGGCCCGGGCGTTGGCGATGTTGGTGGTAATGGCTACCCGGTCCGGCCCGCGGTACGGGCCGGCGATGTAGATCAGGTGCATGGGCATGACGAGGCCTCACCGCCGGCATGGCCGGCAGCCTGGTTGAGGGTTTGGGTTCAGGGTTTTGCGGGTGGGGTGCAGCGCAGGCAGGTGCAGTCGGTTACTTTAAGACCGGTACCGCGGCAGTAGGTGGTGCGGGTCATCAAGGATCCTCAGGAGTAGCTGTACTTCAGGTATTTGCCTTTTGGCAGGGGTATCCAGATTTCGCCGTTGTAATCGTCGCCGGCCGGGCAGCTGCCACTACGCTGATCGATGTAGACGTAACGGAACGCGGTGCCTGGTTCGTCCTGCCGCTGTCCGCCGTGCGTCTCGGTCAGCTCGAAGTCGTAAACCGGCCCGCCGTCGTAGTCGATGAACTGATTGATGCTGGCCAGCTTGCGCGGGCTGACCAGCTCGGCGACCTGGGCCATCACCTCGCGGCGGCTTTTCTCAAGATCGGCATAGTGCTCGGCCATTGCGGCGGCGTAGTTGGCCTCGATCTGCGCGGTCATACCGCCTCCCCATCGCCGCCCTTGGCAGGTATGCGCAGCTTGGTGCCTGGCGGGTACATGTCGTTTGGCCCCATGCCTGCCCATTCTCCCGCGTTCAGATCGGCGATTTCTGGCCATCGCGATTCGGCGCCAAGCTGGCGCAGTGCGATGCCAGCTATCATCTCGCCTGGCTGAGTGACGTAGACGTTATGGCTGACGGGCTCTGCGCTGGCGGATAGTGCGGCGCGGGCGACTTCACCGTCTTCGATGAAGTCAGGGTCGTCGCTGTGCCAAAGGATGTTCGATGGCTCTCCGCTCACCGAGTCCCAGTTGTCACTTTCGAAATGGTAGTGCTCGCTGTCGGCGTAGAACTTCAGGGCGCCACGCAGTCGGCTGTTCTCCGCCTGTGCCGCCTTCAGTTGCTGGCGCATCGCTTCGACGCCGGCGGTGATCGGCCCCCAGTTCGGCACGCCGCCCAGGATCTCGCCGACTTCACGGGTGATTGCCTGCTGGGTTTTCGCCTCGCCAGCCCAGACGCGGGCCTGCAGCAGGATGGCGTCGCGCTGGTTTCCGAGGCGTGTGTTCTCAACCCGCAGTCGTTCCAGCTCTGTCAGGGCGCCGATGATGTTGCCGAAACCCATACTGCGCGCTTTCTCGAACATCTCGTCGTAAAGCTCGGCGCGGTATTGGTCGCTGGTGGTGGTGCATGGTGCGGCGATGGCCTCGGATATCTCTTTCAGCAGCGCCTGGCGATACTGCCCCAGGCTCTGGAAGCTGGCGGCGTGGCCATCGTTGGCGATGAGCTGCACCAGGTGGCTCAGGTTTTTTGCAGGCATAGGTTCACCTCGCCGCCGGTGCGGCAGTGATTGGGTGGAATGGTTTGGGAGGGGCGTGAGCGGTTACAGCAGCTCGTCCAGCGGGCCGCGGGGGCAGAGGTGCCAGGGTACCTGGATCTTGTGTTCCGGCAGGCGGCAGTGCCAGGCCTGCTGGTACATCTGGCCGTCGACGAACTCGATTCCCTCGATGGTGAAGGCGAGCACGGCGATGCTGTCGACGTGGGCGTCGTAGAGTGCGGGCAGTTCGGAGACGCCCGGGCCGGTGTAGGCGTGGGCGACGGTGGCCTGGCGGCCCAGGGGCGTTTGCAGCGATTTGTTCATCTGCACGCAGGCGCTGATGCGCGGTTCGCTACTGAAGGCCTTCTTGGGTTTGCGCTTGCCGCGCTCGAAGAGGGGGAGCACTTCGTATTGCATGGCCGAACCGTGAGTAACTGTATGGATGAACAGTATTCTAGGTTCGGCTTTGGCTGAGCGTCGAGAGCTGTTCGTCTGGCGCTCAGCGGGTGCCAGTTTTGAGGCCGTCGAGGTAGTCGACCTCGGCCTGCTGCCGGGGCTGCTCGCGCGCTGGCGGCTTGCCGGCGTTCACCTGGGCCTGCAAGGCGTCGAGCAGCAGCGCCTGGCGCGCCTGGCCTTGGAGGTGGGCCTCGATGGCGCGGATGATTTCGGTGTTCATGCTGCTGTGGTTGTCGGTGGCCAGGTCTTCGATGGCTTTGCGCATGCCGTCGGGCAGGCGGACGACGAACTTGTCGGCGGTGCGTGAGTTGAATCCAGGGTTCGACATGGTGGCTTTCCTTAGGGGTGATAGCTTACTGACACATTCTGTAGTATTCGTTCAGCGCAGGCGCTGAGCGGTATCACAGTTCGCGGTTACGCCGCCGCCTGCTGCCGCCAGGCGCCCACGGCCTGGTAGATGCGGTGGGCGTGCTCTTCGTCGAGCGACACGCTGTCGGGAATAGCTATCCAGGCGTGGCCGATGACGTGTTTCGGGTTGCAGGAGGCGATCAGGTCGGCGATGGGCTGCTCGAACAGGTCGGGCAGCCGGGTGATGATGTGGATGCCTTCGAGCTCGTACTCGACCGACTTGGCCCACTGCCGGCCGCCGTCCTGGCAGATGGCGGACATGTACACCGTCCAGTGGTGCGCAAGGTCGCAGAGGGCGTCGGCTACGGGCTTGCTGATGATCTGGCGGCAGGTCTTGTAATGCAGCATGACCTGCACTTCGGGCACGCTGGCGTCGACGATGCAGGCCCGGTGCACGCGCAGCAGGCCACGCATGGCGCGCTCAGCCCGGGCGCGTGGGTTGTTGGGTTTGCGTTTCATGGGGTGGCCTCGAGGTAGGCGGCTATGAACTGCGTCGCCGCTTCAGCGTTGATGGCGTTTCCGTAGGCGCACAGGCGTCCCACTCGGGCGGGAGCCCCATGAGCCAGCGGGAATGTGCCGGGTTCAACTGGCCGCCACTTGCCATCCCGGCAGAAGAGCCAGTCAGCATCTGACCATAGGCCGTTAACCGGGCCGGTCCACACATCTTGGCCATTCCCTGATTCGAGGCGCGCGGCTTGCTCTTGTCGCCTTGGTCGTATTGGTAATCGCCCCGGCGACTGTCGATCGCTGTTGGCGTTTGCCAACCACTCAGCACCGCCAAGTAGGGCAATGCGTTTCCCTTCGCCCTGGGCTCGTCCCGGTCCCCTTTGTGGTCCCGGCAAGTCGGCGTTACCCAGCCCGCCAAGCACGCCGCTGCTGCCAGATCCGGGCCGTGGTTGCGCATCGCCTCCAGCAGCCCGCCCTCGAAGGTGCGAACCCCCTTTGTGGCCAGCGCGGCGGTTGGTGTCGGCCACCCAGTAGAGTCGGTCGCGGATGTGCGGAGCACCGACGCCCGCAGACGGATACGGCACGGCCCCAAAGGCGTACGCCATGGCTTCCAGGTCAGCTTGTACAAGGTCGACCCAAGGATCTGCGTCCTTGCTTGCAACCTGCTCTCCAAAGATGACTGGAGGCTTGCGCTCTGCGATGAGCCAATGGAAGTCTGGCCAGAGGTGGCGCGGGTCATCAAACCCAGCGCCTTGGCCTGCCGCGGAGAAAGGTTGGCACGGACAGGAACCGGTCCAAACAGGTCGATCATCTGGCCAGCCGGCGCGGCGAAGGGCGAGGGACCAAACGCCGACGCCGGCAAAGAAGTGGCACTGGGTGTAGGGCTTGAGATCATCGGGGTGTACGTCCTCGATCGAGCGTTCATCGACATCGCCCGCCGCGATGTGCCCGGCGGCGATGAGGTTGCGCAGCCACTGGGCGGCGTAGGGGTCGTGTTCGTTGTAGTAGGCGGGCATGGGGTTCTCTCGGGCGGCTACTCAACCCAGCAGTGGGGCCAGATGCCCAAGGCGTAGGCCAGCGCTTCGTCGTGATCGCATTTGGAGCCGACCATGGGGAAGCGCTTGCCGCAGGGCAGGCAGACGTACCAGCAGGCTTTCATGATGTGGCTACGCGGTGCGTGATCCACTCGGTCTCGTGCGGCGTCATCATCAGCGCCGAGTGCTGATGCGTGCCGTCGAGCAGAAGCTGCATGAGCTGGCGCGCGCGAACGGTGATCGCCTCGGCGCTGCTGGGGAATCGCGGGTAGTTGATCAGTCCGACGACATAACCGAGCTCTTCGCCGCCGGTGTAGATGAAGGTGATTGGCTCCACGGTGACGCAGAGACCTTCGCGCAGGCATTCCTGGCGGATGATCTGCTTGGCGACTTCAATCGGGCCGGAGAGGTAGAGGCGCACCCAGTAGGTTTCAGCTGTCTGCTTTTTCATAAAACCACCTCAGTCGCCGCAGAAACAGTCGATGTCTTCCGTAAGGTATGGCTCGAAGTCGAACGACTCTTGAGTGGCCATGCGCTCGGCGTACCAACCCATGTGTTCGTACCTCGGCCGATCCTGACGAAATACCTGGCCGAACTTCTCTTCGGTGCCAGACCACCAGAGCACCCGTGAGGGGTCTTCGATGATGGCTCGGTATATCTTGTCCTCGCTCTTCTTCCAGCAGAGGTCGCAGTTACCCAGGTCAGAGTCGATGCCCAGGTCAAAGGGCTGCCGGCTCCAGAATTCGGCAACTTGATCCTTGGTAACCCCTGCCTCGTATGGCGGGCAAACACTTTCCCAGCGAGAGTTTCCCCGGGCATTCGCCGCCATCATCTTGTGATAGCGACGTGGTTCGTCTTTGCGGATACCGATGATGCAGTCCCATCGGTCATATCCGAGTGATCGCATGTATTTCTCTGCCACCCTGATCTTCAGGTGCCCCGTACAGAGGTTGTTCGAGAAGTTCGGCAGGATTGGCGGCGCGTCCTTTTCAGCGCTCCGGTACGCGGCGAAGTACTCGAGCATCATGTCGAAAGGCTCGCCGTTGCGGGACGCCGTTTCGAAGTCGACCACCTTGAACCACGGTTTGTCTTTGGCCTGGCCGTACACTCGGTCATATTCGAGGTACACCACTCCCAGACCCCAGCGCTTGTCCATCTCGTTCACGAACACCAGGGTGCGATCGTCTTCCTTGCCTGTGTTCTGGAAGGTCACGATCACATCGTCAGGCAGTTTGCCGTCGTGAGCGTCGAGGATGTCGTGCATCATTTTTCCAGACGTGCGCCCGCCGCTGAGCCCGATCTGCGCCGGTCCGGTGATTCGGTAAGGGTTCATGTGTGCTCCGAGCAGGCGCCGGCCTCCATGGTTGGATGCGGCGTAGTGGCGAATTGGTAGGTGATGGGCTATTACAGGTGACCGGCATAGGGCCGGGTTAAGGAGATGTAATGGCTACAGATCGTGAAATCGCTTTGGAGCAGGCGCTTATCGCTGTGATCGGAGCCGCTAAGCACAAGGGCTGGGATGAAAAGGTTCTGACTGATCACGCTACTGCGCTGATGCTTGGCAATAACGCCCTTCGACATGTTGAGCATCCCCATGTAAGCAACGCTGTCAGGGAAATTAACGAGGCCTACAACGAGGTGCTGGTGCGCCTGGACTGATTAGTCCCCCGGATCCCGCCGCAGCTCCCGCTCGCTCTCTTCTTTGAATCGCCGCGCCACGCTTTCCGATATCTGGATTTCGTGGCGCGGTAGGGCGAGGGCGGCGGCGGATGCTTCCGGGCCCAGGGCGTGGGCGTTGAGGATGAGCAGTTGCACGGCTTCGGCCTGCTCGGTGATGCCGTGCCAGGCCATGAGTTCGGCGAGCTTGGCGTTGATGCCGGGCCGCACGCGGTGGCGCAGTTCTTTCTCGTCCCACTCTTTGCGCTTGGCGGCGGTCTTGGCGCTGCGGGCTTGTTGGGGTTGGGGCATTAGGCCTCCTTGGGAGCTGCTGCCGCCAGCGCCGCAACAATTTCAGGGTGCGCCTCTAAGATGTCGGATTCCGGGTCTAGGAGCTTGTTCGCCGGGTCCAGCAGCACGAGCATTCCGAAGGTCACGCGGAATAGATTTCCCTCTTCGGCGATCTCCAGCAGATTGCGCAACACACGCTGGCACTCATGCGCATCGCTTTCGTCAAACCACTCAGTTTCTTCAGGATCAGAAGAAAGAGCCTGAGGGATGTAACCTCTCTGCAGATCCTCAAGGAATGACGCGATCTGTTGCGCGCATTCCAGATCCTGCTCGCTGGCGCGGGCCATCTTCATTCCCATGTCACACCTCCAAATTCATCTTCGGCCCGCGCTTGATGTGGTGGTCGCGCAGGCGGTCCATCACGGTCTTGGGGCTCAGGCCGGTGGCGTCGCACATCTCGTTGATGCTGGCGCCGGCGGGAGCCATGCGCTGCAGGATGGCCAGGCGCTCGGCGGCTTTGCGCTTTTTGGCGGTGTCGGCCGTGTGGCGCTTGTGGTCGAGCTGGCGCAGGGCGCGGCTGGGTTTGGCCTTGGGCTTGCCGGGGCTGGTGATGACGAAGGGAAGCTGCTTGTTGCCGGCGGTTACGATGGGCAGCGTTTGCACGGGGCCGTGCTGGCGCTCGTAGGTGGCCATGAGGGCGGCGAGCTCGGCGCTTTGTTCGGCGCGGGGCTGCAGGCTGGGTGCGTCGATCATGGTCAGGCCTCCAGGGGTTGGGCGCCTTCGAGCTGCTGTTGCAGCCAGCGCGCTTCCTTGATGGTTTGGCGGAAGCCGAGCACGCGGCCGGTGTCGGCGTCGACGACGCGCACCATGCCGCTGCCGGTAGCGATCACCTGGGTGGCGCGGGGCTTGATGGCGATGCGCTGCTGGGTCTGCTTGCGGGCCTCGGCGCTGCGGCGCAGGAGTGCCGGGATGGCGTCGAGGGTGGCGCGGGCGCGTTCGAATGCGTTCATGCTGGGCTCCTTGCGATGTGCAGCTTGAGGGCGGCGACGAGGATGCGGGCTTCGTGCATGGCGTCGTCGAGGGCGTGTAGAGGGACGCCTTTCATCGGCATCGCCTCAACTTTTGCTTGCCGGTACAGGTCGATCAGGGTGCTCAGATCGCGATCATTCGAGGGAGGCCACGGCCTTCCAAGATGCGCCCGCCGCAACGCGGTTGCGACGATGGCGTTACCGGTTGCCCCGCTGTTGCGCCGACCCCAAACGAAGTTTTCGCAGTACACAGATCCAGGCCGGTCGATGAAGTCGGCGAGCTTCATAAGCGCGTCGTTCACCTTGATGCGCCCCGACCACTGATGAATCTCCTGCCTGATCTCATCGCTCTGCCGTAGCCAGAAATTCAGGGTGCTGGCGTCCGTTTCGCCGCCGAAGGCGATAGCGCTTTCGGTGTCTACTCGCAGATAAATACCGTCATCGATGACGCCGTTCACGATACGAACGCAGCCAATCGTGGCAATGGCTGCCGCTGGGCTTTCAGCCAATGCTTTCACGTTGAGGACGTAGTGGGTGGCGCGCAGGAGAGGGTGGAGGGATTCGAGGGCTTGGGCGATGGGATGCAGGGTTGGGGTCATGTCATCAATCCTCGTCATCGTCACAGGGTTCGAGGCCGGTCACCTCGTAGGCGAAGGCGGTCCAGCGAGCGCGTTGCTCTTCATCCATATCGGCCCAGTTGCCGGCAACGTCGCGGAAAACCTCGGTGCCGGCCTTAAAGTGGATCGTGCCGCAGTTGCTGCCGATGTCTTCATCGGCGAACTGGACCTCGATCAAGTGCTGCGGATGGCTTTCGCTGAGCTGCGCGAATACGGGTAGCGGGCATGACCAGGCGGTTTCGAACTTGGCGAGTCCGGCGTCCGGGTCGACTTCTTGGCTGTAGGCATTCCATTTGGTGCCCCACTTGGCGCGGGCAAAGTCCATCTGATGCAGGAAGCCGGTTGCGCGGTGATTTCTCAGCATCTGCACGAACTGCTCGAAGCATTCTTCTGGTAGGTCGCTGACCCTGGCATCGTCGCGACTGGAGGCCTGAAGGCTTGCGATGAGAGGGTTTTCATTCAGCGGGGTGTTTAGGACCTTCTCGGCTGAGGTTTCCGCCCGGCCACTGATGAAGTCCCACGGCCATTGCCCGGAGAAGGAGATGATCTTCCCGAAGTCGATAGCGCCGGTTTCGTTGAGCATCGCGTGGATAACGTCGGGATCAGCCTTGACGCGATTGGTGATGTGGTTGGGCATGGTGCGATCTCCGGGTCAGGCAACGAACGCCAGCTCGTCCACTTTGCGGGCCACGCGCACCTGGTAGGTGCTGCGCGGCGCGGTGGGGCGGCGGATGGGTTTGATGGGTTGGTGGTGGCCGCTGCCCAGCAGCAGGGCGATGGCGAGCGGGGCGATGATTCCGCGCTTCCAGGCTTCGAGCACGGTGCCGCGGGTGGTGCGCTGCATGCCGAGCTTGAAGCGGGCGGCGTCGAGCAGCTGACGCGCGCCGTCGGGGCTGATGCCCAGGTCGCGGGCGATTTCCTTGGCGGTTTTGTCCGTGGCGGCCAGCAGTACGGCTTGGAGCTGGCGCGGTGGCAGGCCTGCATTCAGGCGGCCACGCCAGCCCGGTACGGTGATGGTGTGTTCCATGGTTCTTCCTTGGGTAACCGCATTGGCCCAGCCGCCAAGCGCGGGTGACCAGACCCTGCGCGAATAGCGCAGGCCTGGCGGCTGGCCGATGCGGTTGCGGTGTGGTTTAGGCGGCGAACAGTTCTTGCTGAACTGGTTGGGTTTTGCAGCGTATGCGCGCCGAGGCGAGCGCACGCTCCAAGCGTTTCAGTTCGCTCTCAATGAACTGCCAGCCCTCGTTGACGTCACCCGGTGGCCTTTGCGCCAAGCATTCTCGGTGGCGCTGAGCCTCTTCTTCCAGTCGCGGAATGACCAGGTTGCGCATGTTGCTCTGAGTGGCGGGGTCGCTCGTGCAGCAATAGCAAAGGTCGATGAAATCTTCTCTCCAGCACATGGCGGATCTCCTTGTTGACTTCCCGTCTGGCCCTGTCGCCAAGGCCAGCCAGTGAAATCGGGTGTTGCTGCGCAGCGCTGCCAGGTCATTCGCGCGGTTCGGTCTGCACCTCGTTTGCGGCTCGGCCCCTCTGTTGGCTCTGCTGCAATACGCCGGTCGCTGGCGCGCGCTGCGGTGTGTTGCTCACCTGACTTTCTGTCGCCCCACAGGTGATGGCCGGGGCTGCCTCGCCGGTTGCCCGGCTAGCTGTTCATGGCGCTGGTTGTTAAAGAGCGGTGCCTTGCGGCTGCGGCGCGGTGTTCTGCGCTGCGATGGAGAAAAGATAAGCCAATGCCTAATCGGTGTAAATAGCCATTGCCTAATTTTTATGATGGCCCAACGGCATTGCCTAATCAGCGAGGTGCAAAATACTGTATGTGCATACAGTAATCATGGGAGGTGGTTATGGCAGCGCAAAACGTGATGTTGAAAACCGAGCAGGCTCCGCTCACTGGGTCGGAAATACTGGGTTTGCGGGTGTCGGCGATGATCAATTCGCCGATCGCACAGCTGGGGCGCAGGGTGCTGATTCACCGGCTGGACACGGACAGCGACGAGGCCTGGGGCACGATCATGGATCTGCTGGCTGAGATGGACGGCCTGCAGATGGATTTCGACGAAGAGGGCTCGGTGATCCTGCAGTGGGAGAAGCCGGGCGATCTGGACGCGGTGTTCGACAGGGAAGAGGGCGGTGCAGCTGCGGCTGATGAGGAGGCGGCACCGTTCTGACGGCGCGTGCTTCGAGGTTTGGTGTAAATGGCAATTATCGATGGCGTGAACGTGGTTGGTGGGGCATTCGCCCCGGGCGCCAAGCTGCCGCTGTATTCATTCAAGGTGCCGGCTGGCTTTCCCAGCCCGGCACAGGATCACCTCGAGCAGGAGATCTCGCTCGACGAGCTGTTCCAGCTTCGCGCGCCGCATACCTACCTGGTGCGCGTGTGCGGGGAGAGCCTGAAGGGCGCCGGCATCTTCGATGGCGACCTGCTGGTGGTGGACCGCTCGGCCGAGGCCAAACCTAGGCAGATCGTGGTCGCCGCCCTCAATGGCGAGCCGATCGCCAAACGCTTCTGCCGGGAGAACGGCCAGATCGTGCTGCGCTCGGAGAACCCGGAGTACGCGCCGCGCTATGTGCTGGACGGTGACGAGCTGGCGATCTGGGGTGTGGTGCGCTTCAGCGTGAGGTGCCACGACGATGACTGACCGGGTATTCGCGCTGATCGACTGCAATTCGTTCTATGCCAGCTGCGAGCGGGTGTTCCGGCCTGACCTGCAGCGCACGCCCATTGTGGTGCTGAGCAATAACGACGGCTGCGTGATCGCGCGCAGCGCTGATGCCAAGCCGTTCGTGAAGATGGGCGCGCCGTACTTCCAGATTCGTGATGTGCTGGCGCAGCAAGGCATTCTGGCGTTCAGCTCGAACTACGCGCTGTATGGCGACATGAGCCAGCGGGTGATGACAGTGATCGAGGGCCTGGTGCCTGCGCTCGAGGTGTACAGCATCGACGAAGCCTTCGCCGAGCTGACGGGCATCCCGCGCGGGCAGGTGGAGGCGCTGGGGCGAACGCTACGGGCGCAGGTGCTGAAGCTGACGGGCATACCGACCGGGGTCGGCATCGCCGGTACCAAGACGCTGGCCAAGCTGGCGAACCACGCGGCCAAACGCTGGCAGCGGCAGACGGGCGGGGTGGTGGACATTCTCGACCCCGAGCGGCGCGACAAGCTGCTGCGTGCGGTGGAGGTGAGCGAGGTGTGGGGCATTGGTCGGCGCATGACCGAGCACCTGCAGGCCATGAACATCAAAACGGCATGGGACCTGGCCCAGGCGGATGCCTGGACGCTGCGCTCGAAGTTCAGCGTGGTGGTTGAGAAAACGGCGCGGGAGTTGCGCGGCACTTCATGCCTGGAGCTGGAAGAGGCGGCGCCACCCAAGCAGGAGATCTGCTGCAGCCGCATGTTCGGCAAGCGGCTGAAAGAGCTGGCGCCGATCCGCGAGGCGGTGGCCACCTATGCCGCCCGGGCCTGCGAGAAGCTGCGCAGCCAGGGCTCCACCTGCAAGCGCGTGCGGGTGAGCATCCGCACGGGCATGTTCAACCCGGACGAGCCGAAGTTCGCCCGCGGCCAGGTGATGGAGCTGCCATACCCGACGGACGACACACGGCTGATCACAAAGGCGGCGGTGCAGGGGCTGGAAGCGCTCTTTCGGCCTGGCTTCGCCTTCAGCAAGGCGGAGATTCTGCTGCTGGACCTGCGGCAGCGCGGCGAGTACACCGACGACCTGTTCGCCCCGGTGCAGCCGGCAGCGACGGAGCGGGTGATGGGCGTGCTGGATAGCATCAATGCCCGGTGGGGCCGCGGCACGCTACGCCCGGCCGGTGTGCCAGCCACGCCGGAGTGGGGCATGCGGCGGGACCTGATGAGCCAGAGCTACACCACGCGGCTCGACCAGCTGCTGCGCGTTCAGTCATAGCAGCGGGTCGTCGATGGGCTCGATCAGGTGTGAGCCCTTGTTGCGCACGTTGCCGACTTCCCGGCTGACCGGGTACCAATCGAACGCCTCGGCGGGCAGCTCCTGGTGCTCGGCGATGTGCAGCGCATCATCCGCCGAAGTGTCGCCGGACAGCCAGCTCAGGGCGAAGTCCGGCGAGAGCACGAGGGGCTTGCGATCGTGGACGTCGACCAGGCCGGCATCTGCAGCGCCGGTGAGGATCACGAAGCCGTCGCTGGCGCCTGGCTCCTCGTCGCCGTGGGGCAGTTGGCCAATGCAGGCGAACAGCAGGGGCTCGCCGGACTTGAGGCGGATGAAGTAGGGCTGCTTGCGCTTCTTGTCGTCCGGGTCCGTCTTCCATTCGTACCAACCATCGGCGCCGACTATGCAACGGCCGCTCTTCCAGATCGGGCGGAAGAAGGGCTTGGTGGCGACCGTTTCCAGCCTGGCATTGATCGGCCCAGGCCTGCCGCCGGTTGCCCAGTGCGGCTTCCAGCCCCAGGGCACCACCGAATCACGGAAGCGATCACCCACCTGGTGGATGACGTGAACGCCGGTGGTGGGTGCAACGTTATAGCGGCCGATGGGCGCGGTATCGAAAAGGTCGAGGTTCAGGCTCTGGCCGTATTCGGCGGGGGATAGCGATTGGACGAAGCGGCCGCACATGATCAGCTCCTGGGGCGAGGGTGATCGGTAGACCGGCGGCGGGGAGGGGAAGTGCAGGGGGAATGAAAAAGCCCGGCTGGTGACCGGGCTTCTCTTTGTCAGGTTTCAGTCTTCAATCACTTTTTGGATGGTTATAGATACCGGCTCCATCTTGTTTGTTTTAGAAGACATACGGAATTTAACTATCACGTCGGCGCGCAGTTTGAATTTCCCGCCAACATCCTGGGGATCTACGCCAGGATCAAGTATCAGCTTCACTCTTCGATCAACTACCCCTCGGATGATAGCCGCCCAACCTCTGCTAGATGAATCTAGATCGGTAGCTCGTATCTCTACATCAGCATCTGGGTGCGGCTGGTCAATTTCGAAAGGATCGAAATCGACAGAGTTTGGCGTAGCTTTGACTGTCTCGGGAGGCAGTGCAAGGCTTCCTTCCTGCGTCATCGCTACAGTAGCTCCTTCCTCTTTCTTGGCCGGGGCGATTATCTTGACAGCCGCTTGCGCAAGTTTCTTTTTATCTGTAGATCCAACCTTATCGATAACTTCCGCAAACTTCTCGGGAGACATTGAATATGATTCGGCGCCAATAACTACGAAGGTGCTATCAGAAATATTAAGATTTAACGCAGGCGCGGCTTCTTTATTGGTGCTAGTAATGGCGTATATCGCACCAGTAGCAACTAGCGCGCCGATTACGGAAGAAACAGCAATCGCTTTCAAGACCGGCTTACCATTGCCAGGAAGTTTTCGATACGCATAGACTCCTTTCTCCCGCACCTTGTCAATGAATTTGTTCATGTTCTCCTTGTCCTTGAAGACTAGACGAACAATCGTGTCTTCAATGAAGGAGCCCTGCTGGAACCCCTCTACAAGCACTTCCGCCGACATGACGCCGGCGCCGGTTAGCTCAGAAAGCGCTTGTGGAAGAAAATGAACCGATACCTTTTCAAGTGCTGCCAGGGATTGTATTACGTCCTGAACAGAAAGAGGCAGCTTGTTTGTGTACTTGACAGAGTGCTCAATCAGCACTTCGAAAAGCTGGGATTCCTTTTCTGCTTCGCTAACCATCTAGTCGTCCTTTCCCGGTAGCCCATTTTTATTGGTTGGCTATATTGCCTATTCTCGGCAAATCAAAGTTTATTAGCGTTCCAGACCAGCAAAATCCTGGCCTGGATGAAGGTCTCGTCAATGCGGATGATCTCGGGGTCGTGGTGCTTGTTGTCCGATATCATCTTGAAGTGCTCGCTGTCCTTCACCTGCAGCCGTTTGATATAGAAATGGCCATGCCAGGAGAAGGCATAGATCCCGTCGCCCACGAACTCGCGGATGCTGGCGTCGGCAATGAGCGGGTCTTTATCCTTGATCGTCGGCTCCATGGACTGGCCGTCACCGGTAATCAGCTTCAGGTGGGCCGGATCCTTATAGGTTACGCCGAGCTCGCGCAGGTGCTGCTGGCTGACGGTCACGTCGCGGAACATCTCGGGGAAATCGTGCACCACCTTGCCGCCGCCCATGGCGCCCTGGACGTCGTAGTGGGCGATGCGGATCTCGTCGCCAACGATGGGGCGACGGTGGAAGTCGGCGACAATGACGTTATCGGCTGGCGCGGGCTGCTTGTCATTGAGCGTGTCCGCGACGGCCTGCTCAAGCGCTTTCTGCTTTTCGTCGGAAAGCTTGCCGTGCTTTTTGATCATCGCCATGACGAGCGAGGCCGAATCAGTGTACGAACCAGCTGGTTCGCTGACTTGATCTAGTTCAGCTGGGTCGATGGCGAGGTTACCGGCTGAGCGCTTGCTCAGGCCCCAGTGTTCCGGGCCTACGACGTCTGAAAAGAAGTCGATGACCTCGATCAGCCTGGCCTTCTCGATCCGGCCCGTGCGTATCCAGCCCTGAACGGAGGGCGCAGAAACCTTGAAGTGATCGGCGAGATCCTTCTTGGTCATGTTTTTTGCGAGGCGCGCGGCGTCAATCGCGGTGCCGAGATCAGTTCCAGTAAGCATTGCCTAATAAACCTTGCGAACGATCGATTAGGCAATGGCTTGCCTAGTGATTAGCTAATGCCTTATCTTTCTCTCCGAAAACGTCGGAGAGCTCCATATGACCCCTATCGAAGCCATGCAGGTGGCCTGCCGGATTGCAGGAGGCAAAGCCGCTTTGGCTGGCCTCTTGTCTGTCCAGCCGCCCACGGTAAGCCAATGGTGTTCCGGTGCACGCCCTGTGCCCGCTGAGCGCGCCTTGCAGATCGAGCTGATCTGCAATGGCCAGGTATCACGCAGCGACCTTTGCCCCTCATTTCCCTGGAAGGAAGCGGCCGCCTGACAACGATTCGCATCCTACCAACGCATCGCCCAGAGCGGCAGACGGCTGGAAGGGATGGGGATTTATACAGTGCCCGGATCGCGGGCAATAAAAAGCCCGGTGGCTAGACCGGGCTCAATGCAACACACAAACGAGGCCTGATTATGGGCATTTCCTTTTTCCCCCGCAACACAGGATGTGGCGCGCCACGTTTTTGCGTTGCGTGTTTCGTGGCGCGTGGTGATAGCCATGGCCGGTGACTGGATCAAGATGCGCACCTCGCTGGCAACTGACCCGGCGGTGATCGCCATCGCTGATCAGCTGGACGTGACCGAGTTCGAGGTGGTGGGGATGCTTCACCACCTGTGGACGTGGGCCGACGCTCAGTCACGCGATGGTCACGCTGATGGCGTGACGCAAAAGTGGGTTAACCGATACGTGCATCGTGACGGGTTTGCCGAGGCGCTGGTGTCGGTCGGCTGGTTGGTGGTGCACGAGGACGGCATCGAGTTTCCCAACTTCGAGCGCCATAACGGCGAAACCGCCAAGGCACGGGCCCTGGCGGCGAATCGCAAGCAAAAGCAGCGGGCGAGTGTCACGCCAAAGGTCACGGAAGAGTCACGCAATGAGCGTGACACAAGCGTGACCAGAGAAGAGAAGAGAAGAGATAAAGAACAACAACAACAGGCGCCGGCCCCGACAGTGGGCATCGAGGCTCGCCAGCGATTTGAGATGTTCGAGGGCTGGCAGCCGGACGAGGTGAGCCTGGCCACACACCTGAAGCTGATCGGCGTGACTGCTGACCAGGTGACCAAGCAGGCGATCGCGGAGTTCGTGTCGTACTGGCTGACCCGCGACACAGCGCACAACCAGGGCGGCTGGTGCCGCGAGCTGGTGGCGTCGATCCATCGCAGTGGCGTGCGTGCCGCTGCCGCGCCGGGCAACCGCCCTGGCCGCACGAGCCAGCACACCGGGCTGGCGAACCAAGACCCACATGCCGGCCTGGAGGCCAATGCCGATGGAACGTTCACGCTCTAATCCTTTGGGCGCGAGTTTGGCGCGCCTGCAGCAGTCCGCCGGGATATCCGGCACCCAGTCGGCCAAGTGTCCGAACCACGGCGATTACATCGCGACGGTGCTGCGCGAGGGCCAGCTTTCCGGGTGCCCGGCGTGTTCGCGCGAAGCCCAGGCCGTTGCCGAGGCGTTGGAGCGCGACGAGCAGCAGCGCCAGGCGGTGTCGGCGCGGCTCGAGCGGCAGCTGGGACAGGCGCTGATTCCGCTGCGCTTCAAGACCAAGACCTTCGAGAACTACCGGGCGGCGACCGATGGCCAGCGCGTGGCACTGGCGGCTGCGCAGCGGTACGCGGCGGACTTCCCGGCCAACGCGGCGGCGGCGCGCTGCCTGATGCTGCTGGGCCACGTGGGCAACGGCAAGACGCACCTGGCGGCGGCGATCGCCAATGTGCTGATGGTCGAGCACCGCCGCAACGTGCTGTACACGACCGTTTCGCGGGTGTGCCAGCAGGTGAAGGCGAGCTACGGCAAGGAGGCGCAGCAGAGCGAGCGGGAGGCGATTGAGGTGTTCCGCACGCCGGATCTGCTGATTCTCGACGAGGTGGGCGCGAGCTACGGCACGGACTTCGAGCGGATGGTGATGTTCGAGGTGATCAACGCCCGCTACGAGGAGATGAAGCCGACGCTGGTGATCTCGAACCTGTTCGCCGAGGCCCTGGCCGGCGCCCTGGGCGACCGCACCGTGGACCGCCTGCGCGAGGGTGGCGGGGTGGTGGTGGTGTTCGACTGGCAGAGCGCGCGGCGGGGTGTGGCATGACCGGCGCGCAAGCCCAGGCCCTGCAGCAGTTGCTGCTGTTGGGCTTTCGGGTCGAGCAGATGGGTAAGCGAGTGATCAGGGTGCAGCGCGGGAACGATTACCGGCTGGTGCTGCAGGACGGTGGGTTGAAGCGGGCTTTGGGGGCTAGGCGATGAGCGTGATATCGAAGTTTTTAGGTTTCGCAGGGCAGGCTCTGGTTCTGCTCGCAGTGGTCCTGCTTGCAGTGACCCTGGTCGATCGTTTTACAGGAAACGGTCAAGCGTGGTCGTTCTACGCGCCTGAAATCGACATGACTTGCGTGGTAGGCAAGGATCAGGGCCAGAAGGCGATGTATTGCCTGCAGGGTGATCATCGCGTCCGGAAGGATGGCGCCAATGGCTGATCGCTTGCGCGTGCGCGATGTTCCTGGACGCCTCAACTGCTTCCAGACAGAAGACGGCTATGTGCTGTTCGACTGCGCTTGGCGGCACGCCCGGGTGGCGGTAATGCGGCCAGGTGGTGCGTTGCCTTTCGCCTGGCTGATGAGCGCCGCTGAAGCCGCTCAGGCCATCGAGGCGGATCGCTCTGCCAAGGCGGTGCGCTGATGGCCGGCCCTACGATTGAGGATCTGCTGCACCTGGCAGATGAATGCTCAGAGCTCCGGCGCACCGAGGTGGGTTTCTATTGTCGGGAGTTCCCTGATCCAGCGCGCGACCGATATGTGGACACCGTGATCCACATGTTCGGCGACGACATCGAGATGGCCAAGGCTCTGATCGGCCAGATACACGCGCTGCAGACGCAGATCAGGGCGATGCGCGTCGGGCAGGAGAACCGCTGATGGCCAAGAAACCAGGCTTTCGCACCCTCGGCGATGTGGTCGAGTGGTGGCTATCGCGCATCGAGGGTGACCGCACGCGCAGTGAGAAGTACCGGGCGAGCATGGCTTGCCTGATGCGCAAGCACGTGCTGCCGCGCGTGGGTAAGGTGGCGCTGCGCAAGGTAGACCGGGTGACGCTTGACGACCAACTGGTTTTCCCGATGCACCAGGAGCTGGCGCCGCGTACGGTGCAGAAGGCGCTGCAGGGGCTGCGCCAGGCGTTTGCCATGGCCGAGACGCAGAAGCGCATGGACAGCAACCCGCTGGCCGGCACCACCTTCCGGGATTTCTACAAGGGAAAGCTGCGGCCGAAGCCGGCGGCGTTGTCGCGGGTCGACCTAGCCGAGCTGGTGCAGCACCTGGTGGGCGTGTTCAACGCGGACCCAGCCAAAGGAATGCTGCCGCTGATGATGTTGGCCCACGGCACGCGCATCGCCGAGACGCTGGCCGCGCGCTGGGGCCATGTGTCGCTGGATGAGCGAGTGTGGGTGATCCCGGAGGCGAACACGAAAAGCCGCCGCGAGCACGTGCTGCCGCTGACCACCCAGGTGCTTGGGCTGCTGCGCCGGTACCGCGCTGCGCTGCCAGATGCTCGCCTGAAGACGGCCTGGCTGTTCCCGGTACGTGGTGGTGCCGGCATGGCGCTGACCAGTGGCCACGCCCTGATGCGCGAGGTGAGCGGCCGCCAGTGGACGAGCCACGACCTGCGCAAGCTGATGCGCTCCAGCCTGGCGGACATCGGCGTCGATCACATGGTGGGTGAGCTGCTGATCAACCACGCCCTGGGCGTGACCACCGAGACCTACCTGACCCGCGACGCAATGGACCGCCGCCGCGATGCCCTGGAACGCTGGCATGCCCGCCTCGACGAGTGCGGCTTTGCCGATGCACACGGCCAAAAAGTGGCCGTTCCTGCACTTCTTAAAAATGACTGCAAGCCAGAGGCGGCGGGCGATAGCGCCGTTTCCGGTATTTCTACGTGGGGAGGGTGAAAAATGCTTACCAGACGTTCGTTTCTCAAACTGATCGGCATCGCTGCTGCCGCCAGTGCGGTGGTGCCAGCCCTCCAGTTGGGTCGCAATCCCTACGTGGTGGCGGGTGAGGTGGTGGACTACATCGGCCATTGCCCTGGTGGATTCATTGGTGGTTGCGCCGTTGTCGAAGTGCATCCTTGGGATGGTGTTGGGTACCCGGTCGACGTGCGTCCTAACTGCTATGGGGTCCACGCGAAGCTCGAGCGCTACTACGACGCAGATCTGGCGAACATGCAGCGCGAGGTTCCGTACAAGTTCTGGCAGGACCCGTCGAACAAGAAGTATCCGAACGTGCACACCTATATCCGTGTGCAGCGATTCGGCGAATCCATGGCTGAAGCAATCAACCACCTGAACTTCGTGTCATCGAGGGCTGCTTGATGAGATCGGGTGCACAACACCAGCGCTGCGAGATCTGCCAAGGCTCCGGCGAGTACCGAGGCGTGTTCCATCGAAACTGCTGCGTGGCCTGCAATGGCGCCGGCGTGGTGCTGACCGGCGGCGAGGCGATGAGCCCAGAGCAGGCGATTGCCTACCTGCGCCAAGAGCTCACCGCCGCCGAGCGCCGTGCACCACGGCCAGCGCGCAAGGCCATTGGCGGCGATGCCGAGCAATACCAGCAGACCAACACGCGCGGCCCTGGCGGCACGCATTACTCGGGGGATTGACCGTGGCTCAACCGATCAAGAAGTGGCAACTGGCGAAGCCGAGCACGCGGCGCCCTGCGGTGGATTATGAGGGCATTGAGCAGGCCGCGCTGTTCCGCTGGCTGCAGGTTCGCCACCCGGTGGCCGCCGGCCTGGCGTACCACGTGCCGAACGGCGGCCACCGGGAGAAGGCGGTGGCCGCCAAGCTGAAGGCCCAGGGCGTGAAGGCGGGCGTGAGCGACATCGTGCTGCCGATGGCCCGCGGTGGGTTCTTCGGCCTGTATATCGAGTTCAAGGCCGCGGCGCCGCACAGCGCCGTGGTCAGCCAGTCGCAGCGGGACTTCCTGCACGACGTCCAGCAGCAGGGCTACAAAGGCGTGGTGTGCCGGGGAATGGACGAGGCAATGAAGGTGATCGAGGCGTATCTGGCGAGCGCGCCGACAGTGGTGATGGTTGAGGGGGAAGGGCGATGAGCAAGACTTCGGTGATGGTGCGGATCCTGCTGGCGGGCAGCGCTGGCAATGCGTCGTCTGCGGCATGGGTTGATGCGGCGTCGGGTGGTGGCGGTTACGGCGGGCTTAGCCGTGAGGAGTACTTCGAGCTGGACTGCATGTACCGCAGCCTGTTGCGCATGAGCCTGCAGCCCAGGCACTGGCATGCGCTGATTGCTCGGTACTCGCTGGACCTCAATGAGCGCGGCCGGGCGATCAAGGAGGTGGGGAAGGTGATCGCCACACACGCCCACCAGCACTTCAAGTTCTACGCGGTGCTGACCTGGGCCGAGAAGCAGCGCCCCGGCGCTGAGGGGCGCCGCTCGAGCGCCGTGCTGCAGAGCAACATCTATGACATGACGCTGTGGGACGACAACCACGGAACGCCAGAGCGGACTCGCCGGCACTGGCGGGCTCGTATTCATGAAGCGCTGGACGGCAATCTAAATGACGCGATCGCCGCGGCATGTGCAGTACTGGACGCCGAAGGGTTGTTCGATCGAAGTGCCGCTTGACTTCCTTTGCCGCATTGCCGAATATTTCCCCATCCTGCCAATCCTGCGCGTGAATGAGGAATGGCACACAGAAGCCCAGCCACCGAGCTGGGCTTTTTCGTTTATGGCCCATGGCCGCATGGGAGGTTTCAATGAGCGATCCAGCAACCGTCGCCGGTGGGGTTGTTGCTGGGGCGGCAGGTCTGAGCCTGGCGAGCTTTCTCGCGGGAGTCGATGGGAACGCCCTGGCCGCTGCCGTATGCGGCGCTCTGGTGTTCGTGATGACCCGCCGTGACCTCGATGTGATCACCCGTGGAGTGTTTTTCCTGGTCAGCGTTGTGATGGGCTACCTGTTCAGCCCTGCGTTGACTGACTTGCAGCTGTGGGGCATCCGCCCATTCGCCTACTCAGGCCCGGCGGCCTTCGTGGCTGCCGCTCTGTCTGTGACGCTGATCGTCGCGGCGATCACCAAGCGCGGCAGTCCTCAGTCGTCAGCGCAAGGGGATAACAATGGATAGCTTCAGCATGATCCTCGACCAGGCCGCGTTCTGGCTGTGCGTAGTTCTGTTCGTCCGGCTGTTCACGTTCCAGCGAGGCGCGCTGCGGTTCCGTCGAGGAATATCGTTCATGGCGTACCTGACCATGGCTTGTAGCGCCGCTGTGGTGATCTTCATCGGGCTGGGCCACCTAAGCCTGCCGCCTCTGGCGTGGCCGCTGGTGGTGATCCTCTCCGTCTTCACTTATCTGGTGTGCCGCGCAAAAGGCAACCTGGCTGCTGTGCTGAGGCCGGCTGCTGGGTGGAATGGAGTCGACCGGCGCCGCCGTGGGTGATGCACCGTATTGGGGCGGGGACCCTGGGCACCCCCGGCACCCCGCGGGGTAGGCGTTGAGCCGCGCGGTAACAGACAATTTTTCGATTTTCTAATGCTCCACCACACCCCTTGCCGGTGCATGGCTCCAGGCCGCGTGGCTGCTGGGCTGCGTAGGAGTCCCCATGGTTGCGACCCTTGTACATTCCGGGCCGCGATTGTGGTCGATCAATGCACTAGCTGAAGAGTTCGGCATTGACCGCCGGACAGTGAAGAAGCGCCTCGACGGAATCCCCCCTGCGGGCGAGGTTAGCGGCCACCCAGCGTGGCGCCTTCGCGATGTAGCCGTAGCGGTAATGGGGCCGCAGGCTGCAGTGACCATTGGCGGGCTTGATCCTGACGAGCTCCCGCCCAAGGATCGGCTCGACCACTACCGAGCCGAGCGCGAGAAGATCAAGTGGCAGGCCGAGGAGCGCATCAGCATCCCGGCGCCAGAGGTCGAGGCGGTGGTCGCCAGCGCATTCAAAGCGCTGAGCCAGGGCCTGGACACAATCCCCGATGTGCTCGAGAACGACTGCGCCCTGGGTGCCGCCGAGGTCGAGCGCACAATCGAAGTAATCGACGGTATCCGCGAAGGCCTGTACCAGCAGCTGCTGGAGGTGTGCGGAGGTATGGAGCAGCACGATGCATGCGAATCCCGCTGATATCGTCCGCAACATCGCCGAGCTGATCCGCCCACCGCGCCGCATCTCGGTCAGCGCGGCGGCCGAGGACTACCTGATACTCAACGAGCCCGGCGGTTACCAGGGCAAGTTCACGTTGGACGTCGCGCCTTACATGCGTGAGCCGCTCGACCTGAAGGCAAGCCGCCGGTTCGAAGGCGTGGTGTTCGTCGGCCCGGCTCGATCGCTGAAGACCCAGGCGCTGATCGACGGCGGAATGGCTTACACCGTGACGTGCGACCCTGGTGATGCGCTGATCGTGCAGATGAGCCAGGAGGCCGCCCGCGACTTCTCGCGCACTCGGGTAGACCGTGCGATTCGCTACAGCCCCGAGATCAAGGCGCGGCTGTCGACCGGTCGCGCGGACGACAACGTCTACGACAAGTTCTTCAAGACCGGCCAGGTGCTCAAGATCGGCTGGCCTGCAGTGTCTCAGGTGTCTTCGAAGTCCATCCGCTGGGTGGACATCACCGACTACGACCGCATCCCCGACGACATCGAGGGCGAGGGCAGCCTCTGGTCGCTGGCCCTGAAGCGCACGCAGACGTTCAAGTCGCGCGGCATGTGCTGTGCCGAGTCATCGCCCGGGCGCGAGGTGAAGGACCCAACTTGGCGCAAGCAGAGCCCGCACGAGGCGCCGCCCTGCACCGGCATCATCGGCCTGTACAACACTGGCGACCGCCGCCGCTGGTACTGGGCGTGCCCAAGTTGCGGCGAGTTCAGCGAGCCAGAGCCAGGCGTCGGTTCATTCGCTCTGCCCAGTTTCGAGGAGCTGAAAGAGACGATACGCGGCGCCGATCTGATGCAGCTCGCACGGCGTAGCGCGTTTTTCGCCTGCCCGCACTGCGGCGACCTGATCACCGAGCGGCATAAGCGCTCGATGAACAAGGGCGGCGTCTGGCTGATCGAGGGCCAGCGCATCGACAAGCACCGCGAAATCACCGGTGAGCCGCGCGAGAGCAAGGTTGCCAGCTTCTGGCTGGGCGGCCAGGCTGCTGCGTTCCAGAGCTGGGAGTCGATCTGCCTCCGCTACCTGGAGGGCGTGCACGCCTACGTGACCACCGGCGACGAAACAAAGCTCCAGGGCACGACCAACTTGGATCAGGGCGCGCCCTACATGCCGCAGCGATCCGAGGCAGTGCGCTCGGCCGATGCGCTGATCGACCGCCGCGAGGAGGTGATCAAGCATCAGGTGCCGGAAGGCGTGCGGTTCATGGTCACGTCTGTGGACGTCCAGGCTGGCGGCAAGCCGCGGTTTGTCGTGCAGGTGCATGGTTACGGCGTTGGCGGCGAAGAGTGGGTGATCGACCGCTACAACATCCGCACCAGCAAGCGGAAAAACGATGACGGCGATGCGCTGCCTATCGACCCGTCCGCCTACTTGGAGGACTGGGAAGCGCTGGTCACCGACGTGATGCAGAAAGCCTACCCGCTGTCTGACGGCAGTGGCCGTGCGATGCTGCCGGCGCTGGTGGTCTGCGACTCGGGCGGTAAGGCTGGGGTGACCGAAAAGGCCTACGACTTCTACCGCAAGCTCAAGCGTCGCGGCCTGCATCGCAACTTCATGCTCATCAAGGGCGGCAGCCAGCCGAACGCCCCGCGCATCCGCGAGAGCTACCCGGATAGCGAGCGGAAGGACCGCAAGGCGAAAGCGCGCGGCGAAATCCCGGTCTTCATGCTGAACACCAACCTGCTCAAGGATGCCGTGAACAACGCCCTGCAGCGCGACAAGCCAGGCGCAGGATACGTGCACACGCCGGAGTGGCTGGGCGAATGGTGGTTCGAAGAACTGACGTTCGAAGTGCGCACGCAGCGCGGCTGGGAGAAACCCAGCAAGGGCGCCAACGAAGCATTCGACCTGTTCTGCTACGCCCTGGCCGGCGCGATAAAGCTCGGGCTGGAGACGATCGACTGGGCGCGGCCAAAGCCGTTCGCCAGGCCATGGGACGAGAACCCAAACGTGCACCAGGTGGAGGCGGTGGCTGTTGTTGAGCCGCGGGCCATCGACGCCCCGAAACCCACACCCAAGAAAACCGCCACCCGCCGGGTGCGCATGCAGGTATCCCGCTGATGGCTTACACCCAGGCACAACTCGACCAGGTCGAACAGGCAATCGTCGACCTGGCGCGCGGTGAGCGCGTGGTTGAGGTTCGCTTCGGCCCTGGCGATGCCACTCGCTACGCGACTGCCGAGCTGCCGCAGTTGCTCGAGCTGCGAGACCGGATGAAAGCCGAAATCATCACCAGCAAAGGGCGCCGCCCGCGCGGCTATCGACTGAACCACTGCAGGGGGCTGTGATGGACTATGAAACGCTTGCCTCCCGCGGCTTCCAAATCGGTGGCCGGCCGCTCGGCGCCGACGCCAGCTACGACGCCGCCAGCACTGGCCGCCGCCTGAAGAACTGGCAGCCAGGTTCACCTGGCCCGACCCGCGCTGCGGTCAGCCAGCTGACCACTGTGCGGGCCCGCTCGCGGGACGCCGTGCGTAACAATGGCTGGATCAGCAACGGCGTTGGTAACTGGGTTTCCAACGAGGTCGGTACCGGCGTGAAGCCGCGTTCCTCCGCGCCGGACAAAGCCTTCGCCGATGCCGCGAACAAGCTCTGGGAGCTGTGCGCCAAGGAACTCGACTACGATGGTCAGCTCGACGTCTACGGCCTAATGGCCATGGCCGTGCGTAGCCGCAAGGAGGCTGGCGAGTGCTTCGTCAAGATTCACCACCTGGGCCTGAACAGCGGCAACCTGCTGCCCATCCAGTTCCAGATCATCGAGGGCGAGCAGGTCCCGCACACGCTGAACGAAACGCGGGCTGATCGCGAGATCATTGCCGGCGTCGAGTTTCAGGGCGGTAAGCGCGTCGCCTACTGGATGCACCCGCGCCACCCGAACGACAGCGCGGCGCTGCTCAACAACATGCCGATTGCGGTGGCAGCCCGTGACGTGATCCACCACTTCGCCCCGCTGCGCGCGGGCCAGGTTCGCGGCGTGGCCGAGACTGTGCAGGCGCTGATCAAAGCCAAGGACTTCGACGAATACGACGACGCCGAGCTGACGCGGAAGAAAACCCGCGCCGACTACACCGGCGTGATCAAGCGGCAGAGCTTCGAGGAATCCGACTGGGAGTTCGACCCCTTCACCGGCGACCCGCTCGAGCGCGACGGAAACAGTGCCGTGGTGAACATGCAGCCCGGTACGTTCCCGGCTCTGCTGCCCGGCGAAGAGATCCAACTGTTCGATGGTGATCAGGGCGGTGGCTACGGCGACTACATGCGGCAGCAGCTGATGGGCGTGGCGGCCTCGCTCGGCATCCCGTACGAACTGCTGTCGGGCGATATGCGCAACGTCAACGACCGCATCCTGCGGGCGATCCTCAACGAGTACCACCGCCGCATCGAACAGAGCCAGTGGCTATACACCATCCCGCAGCTCTGCCAGGGCATGTGGAATGCGTTCATCGACGCTGCGGTGCTGGTCGGCTTGCTCAAGGCGCCGGATTACGCCGAGCGGCGCCGCGAGTATCTGCAGTGCGACTGGCGCCCGCATGCCTGGGCCTACCTGCACCCCGTGCAGGACATTCAGGGCAAGCTGATGGAGATCGGCGGCGGCGTGAACTCCCGCCAGGCGGTGGTCGCGGCCCGCGGCTACGACGTGGAAGAGGTCGACGCCCAGAACGCGGCAGACGCCAAGCGCGCCAGGGAACTGGGGCTTAGCTACACCCACGACCCAGTCCCCATCAAGGACGAAGAGCCAGAGAGCAACCAATAGAGCCCGCGCAAGCGGGCTCTTTCTTTTCCGGAGCACCCCATGCAGAAACCAACCAACATCCTGGCGCGGCTGTTCAGTCGTGGCCAGGGCGGCCCGCTGGTGTCGCAGATCTACAGCCGCGTCATCAACCGGCCTCTGCTGGTTGAGCCCGGCATGGCTGAAACCCTGATCGACGGCTGGCTGCGCGGCGGCGTAGATGCCGGGCAGGGCGGCGAGCCCCGCCAGGTGATGGAGAAGGTCGGCAACATCGCCGTGCTGGACGTCTCCGGCCCGCTGATCGCCCGTGCCGTCGAAGACCCGATGTGCGGCACCGCACCGGTGAGCTACGAGAACCTGATGCTCGCCTTCGACGACATCGAGGCAGACGCAAACATCACCCACGTGGTGCTGCGCCTGCAGACGCCGGGCGGCGAGGCCTCTCAGGTGTTCGACCTCACCGACCGCATGGCCGGCATGCGCGGCAGCAAGACGCTGATCGCCATGGTTGACGACTACGCCTACTCCGGCGGCTACGGCATCGCCGCCGCCTGCTCAGAGATCTGGGTCACCCGTACCGGCGGGGTCGGCAGCGTCGGCGTGGTCATCGGCCACAAGGACGTTTCCGAGCAGAACGCCCAGAAGGGCGTGCGCTGGACCTACGTGCACTCCGGCGCCATGAAGGTGGCCGGCAACCCCAACGAGCCGCTGAGCGAAGAAGCCCGTGCCTTCATGCAGGCCGAGTCGGATCGCATCTACGATCTGTTCACCGGCAGCGTGGCCGCCTACCGCGGCATGGAGCCGGACGCGGTGAAGGCGACCGAAGCCGGCCTGTTCTTCGGCCAGCAGGCGGTCGACATCGGCCTGGCCGACCACGTCGGTACATTCCGCGACCTGATGGCCGAACTGCAGGGCGGCAGCTACGTGCGCAAGCGCGTGCAAGCCTCCTTAAACACCAGCACGACCGTGGAAGGCACAGACCTGGCCCCGGCTGTCGATGCCGACTTGCAGGAAGACGACAGCCAGGACACGCCGGCGGCCGACGAGCCCGCCGACACCCCTCCGACTGGCGACGAGCCGATCGACGCTGCTGCCATCGCCGAACACTGCCTGGCCAACAACATGGCCGGCCTCACCGCCTCCGGCATCCGCGCGCAGTGGACGCTGACCCAGATGGAGGCCGCCACCAGCCGCGTACGTGAAGTGCGCAGCCTGTGCGCCGCCGCTGGCCTGTCGCAACTGGCCGAGAACTACATCAACGCGGGCACCGGGGTGGAGGTGGTGCGCCAAGAGCTGGCCAGCCGTCTGAGCGCCGGGCCGCACCTGAGCAACCGCCAGCAGGCGGGCAATCGCGAGGGCGCCAGCCCCGCATCCACCTATGCAGCCGTGTATGCGCGGCGCAACGCGAGGTAATACAGATGAGCGTCAAAACCGAACCCCGCCGCGTCGGCGACTTCCTGCTGAGCGAAGCCAACGGCACCCAGAGCCGCGAGAACATCGTGCTCGCCCTCGGGACCCACCTGCCAGGCACTGTGCTGGGCAAGATCACCGCCGCCGGCGCCGACCAGGGCAAGTACGTGGCCCTGAACCCTGCTGCCAGCGACGGCAGCGAGGACGCCGCCGCGATCCTCTACGGCCATGCCGACGGTACCGACATTCCCGGCGTGGGCTTCGTGCGCATGTGCGAGGTGCGCGCCGACATGCTCGTGTGGCCCGCCGGCATCACCGACGCCAACAAAAACGCAGCGCTCTCGGCTCTGGCCGGCAGCTTCATCGTGGCGCGCTGAGCGCCCATCAGCAAAGCACCGGCCTGACCATAGGAGAAAGCCATGCACCTCGACATTTTCAACGATGACGCCTTCAGCGTCTCCAGCCTGACCGCTGCCATCAACGACCAGCCGTTCGTACCGGGCCGCATCGGCGCCCTGGGCCTGTACAGCGAAGAAGGCGTCACCACCACCAGCGTCACCATCGAGTACAACCAGGGCAAAATCACCCTGGTGCCGGTCGGTGAGCGTGGCAAGCCGCTCAGCCCGCAGCCTCGCGATGCGCGCAAGCTGCGCTCCTTCGTGGTGCCGCACCTCAAGCGCGACGACACCCTGATGGCCGACACCATCCAGAACCTGCGCGCCTTCGGCAGCGAGAGCGAGGTCGAAACCGCCCAGGCGGTGATCAACCAGCGCCTGGCACGCATGAACCGCGACCTGGACGCTACCATCGAGTTTCACCGCGTTGGCGGCATCAAGGGCAAGATCCTCGACGCCGACGGCACTTCGGTGATCTACGACCTGTACCAGGAATTCGGCATCACCCAAAAGGTGATCAGCCTGGGCCTGGCCAACGCCACCACCAACGTGCGCAACAAGATCCTCGAGGCGGTTCGCACCGCCGAAGAAGAGCTGGGCGCTGCCATGGTGACCGGCTACCGCATCTTCTACGGCCGAACTCTGTTCGACGAGCTCACCGGCCATGCCAAGGTCGAAAAGGCCTGGGACCGCTGGAACGAAGGCGAGATGCTGCGCAACGATCCGCGCGGTGGCTTCCTCTTCGGTGGCGCGTTCCACGAGGAATACCGCGGCAAGGTCGGTACCCAGGCGTTCATCGAGGACGACGCGGCCTACCTGGTGCCGGAAGGCGTTGCCGATCTGTTCATCACCCGCTTCGCCCCGGCGGACTACATGGAAACGGCCAACACCCTCGGCCTGCCCAAGTACGCCAAGCAGGAAGCGATGCGCATGAACCGCGGCATCGAGATGGAAGCGCAATCCAACCCGCTGAACATCTGCACCCGCCCGGGCGCCATCATCAAGCTGACCCGCTGATGAGTCGCCAGCAGCTCAAGGCCCGCGCCGCCCGCGCGATCTTCCAGCGCATGCACGAAGCGGACTGCCAAGGCGAGCCCGTGTGTGGCAGCTACCAGGAGGCCGGCCGCGTGCCGGTCAACGGGTTGCAGCTAATCCTGCTGCAGGACGTCGAGCGTGTGGGCGAAGAGGGCGTGCTGCTGGTCGACAAGGTGCAGATCAGCGCCATGGCCGCGCAACTGCCGCGCATCCGCCGTGATGGCCTGTTCATCGTCGACAAACAGCGGTACCGGGTGACCGTGCCGCTGCGCAACGATGGCGTGATCGTCACCGCGGTGGTGGTGGAAGCGTGAGTGGCCTGAGGGTGTCGCTCAAGGGCGGCAAGCGCACGGCCGAGCGCCTGGGCGTCATGCCCGAAAAGGCGAAAACCGTCGTGCTCATGGCGCTGAACGACACGGTGGAGACCCTGCGCGCCCATTTCCTGCGGGAGATCGGCGGCGAGGTCAACATCAAGCGCAACCTGCTACGTGACCGGGTGCGCATCACCCGCGCGAATCGCGGGCGGTTGGTGGCCAGGCTCTGGGCCGTGAAACGCGGCCTGGTGCTGAGCCACTTCCCGCACAAGCAGCTATGGGCCAAGGGCAAGAACGGAAAGCGCCGGCCTGCTGGCGTGCGTGTGAACGTCGGCGGCAGCGCCAAGGTGCTGCCCGGCGCGTTCATCGTTCAATCCGCCGGCTCTGGCAGCACCAACGGCCTGATCTTCATTCGCTACGGCCCCAAGCGCTCCAGCGAGGAGCGCAAAGGGCAGGGCGCCTACGGCACAGACCTGCGTCAACAGCGCATCCGCGCGCTCTACGGGCCATCGCCCTCGCAGATTCTGGAAACCCGCAAGCCTGATATGGCCGCCGAGGGTGACCACCTGCTGCGCGAGAACGTGGTACGGCAGCTCAACAGGGCAAAGCTATGAACAACCCGCTCAACGACGCTGATCAGGCTTTGCTCGATCGGCTGGGAACCATCGTGCCCGCGAACGGCTACTTCACCGATATTGGCACCCGCGTGCACAGCAAGTGGATCGGCGCGCTGCTCAGTGAAGAAGACCTGGCGTACCCCTGCATCACCGTCCAGCCGGATGAAACGCCGCCCCCGCTCAAGGGCGCCGGCGCATGGAAATTCGGCATGGGCCGCAAGGTGCTGGCCCTGGTCAAACCCGACCACCCGAACGGCTGCCAGCAGGCCCTGAACGACGTGCTCGCCGACCTGGCGCGCTGCCTTCACGTCGAGGATGGCCAGCCCAACCCATGGGGCCGGCCTGGCCCGCTCAACGTCACCGTGAAAACCATCAACCAGTTCCTACCGGACAACGAGATCCCGGTGGGTACCGTTTCCATCCCTGTGCTGATGCACGTCATCCTCCCCGGAGAACCAAGCCATGGCCGCTAAGGCGAAAACCACCGACACCGCACCAGCTCAGGACAAGGACCTGGTGAAAGTCACCCTCAGCAAGGAGCACACCCACAAGCGCGAGCGCCTACCCGCCGGTGCTGAGATCGAAGTCACCGCTGCCCAGAAAAAATGGCTGGAAGGCCAGGGCAAGATCGGCACTGCTGCGGAGGTGAGCAATGGCTGATATCCGTGGCGCATTCCTCGGCGCCGGCAAACAGTACATCGAGGACCTGGACGACCCGAAAGGCCTGATCTTCATCGGCAACTGCAACAGCCTGAACTACCAGGCCGAAGTGCAGGACATCGAAGAGCAGGACTACACCACCCCCGGCGGCGGCCTCGATGCATCGGTGCAGCGCATCCAGTCGCTCACCGTTTCCTACAACGCTCGCCACTTCAAGGCCGCCAACATGGCGCGCGCCATGTTCGGCAGTGCCACCGACGTGGAAGGCGGCACCGTCACTGGCGAAGAGCACAAGGCCTGGCCTGGCGCGCTGCTGATGCTCGGCAACCCGGGCGCCACCAGCGTGGTGGTGACTCCAGCTGCAGGTGGCACCGCCCTGGTGCTGGACACCGACTACGTGCTCGACCCGGCCGGCTTCCCGGTCATCACCGAGGGCGGCGCCGTGCCGGCTGCGGGTATGGATGTCGAGGTGGACTACTCCTACGCCAAGCACGCCACCATCCAGGCGCTGGTCGCCTCGGGCAAGCGCTATCGCCATGTGTTCGTCGGCCTGAACGAGGCCCGCAGTGGCAAGCCGGTGATCATCGAGTGCTACCGCGTGAACCACTCGCCGGCGAGCCTCAGCTTCATCGGCGACGAGTTCCAGGGCATGGAATTCACCGCCAAGGTCGAGAAGGATCCCACCAAGGTCGGCACCGGCCTGTCGCAGTACATGGTCATCAAGGACGTGGAGTAATTGGTTGGCCATGGACGGCCACGATGGCTCAAATCGTACTGCATTCGGTTTCTTAGGAAATTGCTCTCCGTAGCCATCACCGATTTCGTAATCAATTGCAAAGCCAGCTTCTGTAACCATCCCTGGCTTGGTCGCGCCGGGCAGTTCGTTGACGAAACGAGCGGAACTGGTCAAAAATGGTTCAACGGTAGCAATTGCTATAGCGCCGTTCGGATTCACGGCTGTATTTATTGCAGCGCGGAGTCACCATGCACACACCTGATCGGAGCAGCTCGATGAGCTTGATGAAAGATCTCAGCCCCGCCATTGTGGCGGCTACGGTTGGGGTTATGGCCAGCTACAGCACTGTCGTGCCTGTTTCGGGCCAGGTCACGAGTTCAGCGCATCACCAGTCCAAGGAGGACGTTGAGCTGGTGAGTTCAATCCACTCACTGATCAATCGCTGCCAGCTGGAAGAACGTGAGTTCTTGGCCGCCGTAAAAGTGGCTGCTGAGCTGACGTCTGCAGAGATTCGCCGGCTTACTCCGGCCGATCAGTTGGTGGCGTTTTCTGAGTATTTGCACAAGATCCGCAGCCTCGAAGTGATCATGAAGGGATACCAGGTTCCAGATCAGTTCGCAGATTTGCACCTACAGGCACGCAAGGCTCTCGCTGCATATCGTTCCAGTGCATCGATGTTGCATATGATCATGCTACAGGCCTCTAGCATCCCGGTTATCGTCCCGAGCAATACCAGTGCTGAGGGGCTCAGGATGCTGGCCGAGCACACCACCGCCGCGGTGGTTGGGCTGGCGAAAGCATAAGTGGGTCGTGTAAAGGCGGGTTACCACGCAGCCACCTTTGACGAGTTTTTCGCCAAGCCTCTGGCGCAGTTCCCGACGCTGGCTCATGACCTGCTCAATGATTTCCTGCGCTACAAAGCTGAAGGCAAATTGCCGCCTTACTTCGGGCGAGACGTGGCTTACACCCAGCCTCAGCTGGCGCTGAATGCTCATCTCATGCACATTCATCTGTGCTTGCCGCCCGATTTTTTTCCGCCAAACCTGCCGCAATTTGATCGTAAATGTCGAATAGGCGCACCGCAGAAAGACGCCGCACTGGTTTACGTCCGGGGAGATCTCGAAGAGGACACATACTGCCTCATCGCGGTGCTCCACCCCGATGCGCATGGCCAGGCGAGGCAGGAAAAAATAATGCGTTACTTAGCCCGCCTGGCGAAGGAATTCAGAGACCAAAACTGATAACCCCCGCATCTACGAGGTCTGGAGTCCTGAGTTTACGGATTATTGGAAACATATAAGTTTTGGCTCATTCCGTAGCAGGGCCTTTAGTCTTTTTCTTCCTGTCCGCAATCACCTGAGAGACAATAGTTGCGGCATTTGCCTTGCTGCAATTATGGAAGGCAACAAGTTGGTTGATCGATTGCTCTACACTAACTCCATTGTCGATAAGGCTTGCAGCAGATTCATATAATTCAAACGGGCCGATAGTTTTCGTTTTAATTGGTACGAATTCATTGGATTCAAAGGATTTGCTAAAGAGCTGGTTGAGGCTTGTTTTCTCAAGATCCCTCACTCTGGACGAAAGAACTCTTGTGTTTTCCAATATCTCCCCCAAGATGCTTTCATCCGTACGCGCTTTTGGCTTGGTTTTAGCTGGAGTTTTTTGAATTATTTCTGCAAATCGATGCTCGAATTGGGGCCAATAGGTTCCAAATACTTGTTTAAGAATTCTCTCATCGAGTCTATCCGCACCAAGGCAATTGTTGAGTGAGCAGATAAGGCCCCATAGACTACTTTCGTCTGGTAGCGTGTGGTTGAATTGCGCCAGTGGGTCCTCGATATCTGAAGGCTTGAGATCAATAAGAAACGTGCAAACCCGATTTGTTGAAAGGCCCTTTGCAAGCGCCCCAGTTTCAAACAGAATCCACGGCTTATCTTTGTTTTCCTGCGTAAGACAGACTATCCCTGCTGCAGTATCTTTGAGCTGGTCAGAAATCTCGCTGAACCAGATCGCTCCTTTATCAATGTCACGAGTCGAAATCCAAGGCTTTGAAGCCTGGAGTACGCACTTGACCCAATCGCTAAGTAATTCCGCTACTTCCTTGCTTCGGTGCCCAGACCAGCTAATGAATACCTTCATGTAATTTCCCTGTTTTTGTCGGTTAAGCAGCGTCCACCACCCGAAGGCTAAGGCTTTGATGCGTAAGGGCACAAAGCTACTATGCTGCCTTTGATCTTGGTAGCTGGTGATGCGTACAGGGAGCGTGCGCCTTCACCGCGGTAGCTGGGCTTTCATCCAGCTCGCCCGTACCCAGCCAAGCGCTGGGTTTCGGTGCTGGTGCTGCGGTGGTAGATTCCCGCCATTGAATGGGAGGGAAACCACGTGAGATGTCCGAAGTGTCACTACGAACCAACAATGGCAGAGCAGCAGGGAAGCCCTAACGATTGCGTGAAATGCGGCGTTAACTACGAGGGGCATGCACGTCACGTCGAGAATCAGCGGCAGGCGCGTGAGGCCCAGGCGCATGCTCTTGCGAATGCAGCGGCGCCGCACGTAAAGAAAATGGTCGCCGACAATAGAGGCGCTCAACCGGTTGTCATCATCGATGCACAGATGAGCTTCAACTCGATGGTTTGGTTCATGGTCAAGTGGGCAATTGCTGCCATCCCAGCACTCATCATCCTTATATTGATTGGTTTCTTTCTCATCGCATTTTTGGGCGGTATGGCCGGCCTTGGCCGGTAACAGCTCAGGAACCATGAACCCGCTTCGGCGGGTTTTTTATTGACTGGAGAAAAGCATGAGCGACCTGGCGATCAGGGAAGTAATCACCATCGGCAACGATGACCCTCCTCGGGAGGTGGTCGTTCGGGAGTTGACCCCAGCCCTGCTGCGCAAGCTGTTGGTAAGCAGCTCTTTGGCGAGCGTACCCACCGATGATGACGGCGTTGCTCGTATGCAGATCGACGCCTGGCTGTTTGAGGACTGCCGGCTGTCCGACTTGGTGGCATTCACCGATCTGACAATCGAGCAGGTCGAGGCACTTCCTCCGAGCCAGCTGAAGGTTATCAAGAGGAAAGTGAAGGACCTCAACCCGGATTTTTTCAGCGCTCTGGGGCGGATGGCAGCAGTCCGGAGCGGGCACTGAAAAACCTCGAATACTGCCTAGCCGTTCTCGGCCGATTAGGCCACAGCAATGCGATCGCCTACCCGTGGTCGCTGTTCAAGCAGTGCCTGGAGAAGTGAATGATGTCTGATGTCGAGTTGAGGCTGGTTGCCGATGTGGATGAGGCCACAAACGGCATCAGGGCGTTCTCCAAGCAGTACCGGGACATGGTCAAGGAGGTATCCAAGCCTCTCAAGCAGATCAATGCATTCAGGGATCTTGAACAGAACCTTGAGTCCGCGGAGCGGAGCACTCGAAGTGCTCGTGAGCGCGTGCGAGAGCTTGGAAATGAGCTTGCCTCATCTGCTACGCCAACACGCGCACTCACTTCGGCATATCGTGATGCCGTCGGTGAGCTTCGCCGGATGGAGAGGGCGGAATCAGCTGCCGGCCGGCAGCTCGCGGTGCGCCGCCGTGAATTACAGGCTGCGGGTATAGATACCCGCAGCCTCGTCTTAGAGCAGAAACGACTGCAGGGCGAACTGGCCAGTCGGATGGCCCAAGGCCGTGCCGATGCCGCGCAGCAGGCGGCACTGGATCGCCTTGGCGTGAGCCGTGTGCGCGAGCTGCGCGCCCAGCTTGTGTCGCTGCGCAGCGACTATGATCGCCTCAACGCATCGGCACGTATCTCTGCCACCGAGCGAATCGCCCTGGAAAGGCGCTATCAGCAGCAGCTGACCCAAACGCGCGCTGAGCTGCGCACCCTTACCGCCGAGCAGGCGGGCGGTGGCGCTGCTGGAGGCGGCGGTATGGCCGTCATCGCTGGCCGAGCTGCTGGAATATTGGGTGCAGCGTACGCAGGTAAGCAGCTGCTCAGCACCTACACATCGATTACCGACCGCGTCGGCGAGATGAATGACCGGCTGCTCAATGCCGTCGGTACTCAGGAGAAGTTCGCCTTCGCCACTGATCGCCTGCGCGATATCTCGAACCGAACTTACACCGACATGGCGTCGAACGCCGACCTGTTCATCGGCTCGTTCCAACCGCTGCAGGAAGCCGGCTTCGATATGCGGCAGATCCTCGACCTGACCGAGGCGCTGGGCCTCGGCCTGGTGGCTAGTGCCGCAAAGGGTGACCGCGCCCGCCAGGTGATCGAGAACTTCAACAAAGCCATGCAGATGGGCGTGCTGCGGGGTGACGAGTTCAACTCCGTCATCCAGGTGGCGCCTGAGTTGGCCAATGCCCTGGCTGCTGGGCTCGGCAAAACTCGGCAGGAATTGCTGGAGATGGCCAAGGCTGGCGAGCTGACCTCCCAGCGAGTAATTCCCGCGCTGATCAGCCAGATGCCGCAGCTCGGCCAGAAGGTCGACGACATGCGCGTAACCGTCGGCGACGGCGCGCTGCGGGTGAGCAACGCGTTCGACAACCTGGTGAGCAACTTCGATGAATACATCGGCCTGTCGGAATCCTTCGCAGAGTCGCTGAAGGATCTGGCCGAACAGATGAATGTTCTGGCCGACGGGAATATCGCCGCTGGTAGTGTCGGCATCATCGGGGAGCTGCTTTCCTGGAGCCCGGCCGGTAAGGCCGCGGAATGGACCGGTTTCAGCGAAACGCTGAGCAAGGCGTTCGGCAAGGTCATCGGCGGTGCCGAGGGCGTGGTTGATGCGCAGAGCAAGCTCGAATTGCAGCTCTCGCTGGAAGACAACGCAGCGCTGGATCGAAATGTCCGCCGCCTGACCGAAGAGCAGCGCCACGCTGCCGAAATGCGCGGACTGAAGTTTGACGAGGTGGAATCACTCAAGGGGTGGGCCCGTACCATGGGCACCACATACGAGGCGTTCATCGCCCGGGAAGCAGAACGTAATCGCCTGCGTGAAGCGGGTGAGCAGAGCCACCAGCAGCGCATGAAGAGCGTCCGTTCTTCGGCCCTGGCAGATATTCAGAAGGATATCGACGCGCAGCAGAAGCTGCTCGAGGCCGGCAACAAGAAGGTCAAGGAAGGTAAGGACAAGCAGCTCGCGATCGAGAAGGAATTCAATCAGCTCATCGCGGATGTTCGAAGCGGCGGCGCATCTCGTGGTGATCCTACCTTCGGTGATGTGCAGGTCGCGCAGAACGATGCGCGGCAGGCTCTTCGGGCCAAGGACTACGAAGGGGCTATCACCGCCGCTCGCCGAGCTGGCGAAATTCTCAAGCAGTTGCAGAGCAACGGGGCGAACACCTACGGTTTCGCGGGTATCGCCAAGCAGATCGCCGACATCGCCAAGGAGGCGGCCGCGCTCGAGCAGCGGGATGTCGAGGGCGAGGTTAAGGCCGTTGAAGGGCGCATGCAGGAGCTGATCAAGCTGGCCGAGGCGGTGAAAGTCGTCAGCATCGACGTCGAGCTCGACCAGGCCAACGTCGACACAGTGAAGGCGCAGTTCCTGCAACTGGCCAAAGATCTGGCCAAGGCGATGGTGATTGTGCCGACGGTGCTTGGCCCGGACGGCAAGCCAGTTACGGCAGAAAACAGCCAGCCACCGGTCCCTGCATTCGCCACCGGGGGCATCATTCGCGGCCCCGGTACCAGCACCAGTGACAGCATCGTGGCCAGGCTTTCGAACGGTGAGGGTGTGCTCAACGCCCGGGCCGTGCGGCACTTCGGCCCGGACTTCGTGCACCAGCTGAACCGGCTGCAGATGCCGGCGTTCGCTGATGGTGGTGTGTTTCGCGCGCCGCCGATCAGCACGCCAAGCATTCCGCAGCCCAGCCAGGCGCTGCTGGATCGCGCGGCCGGCCCGGAGCCTATGGGCTCGTTCGATTTCAACTTCGGCGGCGAGTCGGTGACGGTACAGGTAGCTCAGTCGCAGCAGCTCAACCTTCGGCGGCTGGCGCTCAAGCACGGCCACAAACGCAACTAACACAGCCCGCCACCCGGCGGGCTTCTTATTTCTGGAGCCTCACCCATGGCATTGCCACCCCTCATGCTCGGCGGCGTGCCGATCGTGCTGCACGCCGGCGCGCCTGAAGAAAGCATCGAGCCTATCGGCGGCAACAGCCTGCGGCGCATGAGCGGTGGGGCGGCGGTGAAGCAGCAGCATTGGAGTCGCTCGGCCGGCAGCATCAACGGCGCCGGCTGGATGCCGCCCGGCTTGGATGGGCTGGATTACACCGGGCCGCTGGAGTTACGCAGCACCAAGGTGCAGAACCAGGCGGGCGCCGGCCCAACTTTCAACATCGCTGGCACGCCGCGCCCGGATTACGCCCCGTGGGGCATGGCCCTGGTGGGCCGCGACTGGGTGGATGTGCCGAGCAGCTACGAGCCTGGCGAAGACGGCGGCCCGGGCGTGCTGACCATCCCGCCAGTACCTGGCGCCACGCTGTACATGGCGAGCTGGCTTCCGGTGTTCTCGGTGTTCGCCAACAAGCCAGGCGGCTCGCAGAGCTCGGCCACCGCCAACCACAGCTGGTCCATCACCTGGGAAGAGGCCTGACATGATCAACGGATCCCCGCTCAACAGCGGCCCGCTGAACACGCTGCGGGCCGGGGTGGCGCCGCAGCCTGAGCCGGAGTATCGGGTGCACGGCACCTCCTACGTGTGGCGGGTGCGGCTGCTAATCGGCGGGGTGGACATGACGGCCATCCTCACCGGGATCATCGACACGGACCGGGAAGAGGGCGCCGCTGCGGTGGCGGGCTTCAGCCTGTACCTGGCGCCAGGGCAGCCGGTGGTGCCGACGCAGTGGATCGGCAAGGCTGTGACCCTCGACTACATCAGCCGTGACCGCTACGGCGTTGTGACCGAAGCGCGCCTGTACACGGGCCTGCTCGAGCTGCCCACCTGGGACGCCACCACCCGCGTGCTGGGCTGCGAGTGCAGCGATCAGCTGCAGCAGCGCATCGAGGGCCTGACCCTGGAGCAGATCGACACGCTGTGCGGCGGCTATTGGTCGGCGGACGTGTTCGAGCCCGTGGAGGGCCGCAGCCGCTGGGACTACGCCGGCGAGCGCATGAGCACCCGACCGGCCAGCCTGGACGCGGACACCTACGGCAACCTGCGCACCACCAGCTGGTACGCCGCGGCCACGCCGCACTTCGTGTTCGGCCCCGGCCAGACCCTGGACGGGAGCGTGCAGCTCGAGCTGCAGGCCCACGGCGGGACCACCAACTATGTCGAGATCACGCTCGACTATCGGTACAGCCGGTTGTGGCAGGTGAACCAGCCCTTTGGCTGGACGCACCCGGAGACGGACGGTGCCACGGGCATCCAGGGCTTCTGCAACTGGCGTACGTACTCGACGGAGCTGCCGACCACCGAGATGATCGAAAGCGCCATTACTGGCAGCGGCCTGGCACTGATCGGCGGCGTGGGTGGTACGCAGCTGCCGATGACCATGGCCAACCCCTGCGGCGATGGCAACCCCTGGGTGAACACCTTCCCGGAGCTGTGGCTGATCGCCACGGCCACTGGCGCGCGCCGTTGGGTGCAGACCGTCACCGAGAAATACAGCCTGGTGCTGCATACGCCGCTGGGCGAAAGCGAGGCCACTCGAGTGATCAGCCGCGACTCGGCCAGCTTCGAGATCGAGAGCAGCCGCACCGACGACTGGGAGAGCGATGCGCCGAGCGGGCAGGGCCGCCAGGAAGACCTGGCCGACAACGCCCGGCGCGTCGCGGCGCTGGAGTGCCTGCTGCACCGAGGCAGCACCACGCTGGTGAGCGCGCATCGCGGCACCACCCCGAGCTTTCAGGTGCCGACGGACATGGCGCTGGATATCGACCTGGTGCACACGCTGCAGGTGGCCGATAAGGCAGCGGCCACCGGCAAGTGCCGTCGCATCCGGCATGTGCTGGACCTCGATGGAGGAACGGCCATCACCACGCTGGATGTGGCCGTGATGCATGGCGGTGGTGTGAGCGATCCGCTGACGGTGCCTGCATCGCCCGATACGTCGCTGCCAAATCCCTCTGGTTCCGGCGCTCCGCTGGGTACGCAGCTGGGCGGACGCATCAACCACCCTGTCACCGGCCAGCGAATACCGCCTTACGACGAAAACCGCCTCGGCTTCAGCGGGAACTGGGATGTGGCCGACGACTTGACCGCCGAGCAGTTCCCGCGCCGGTTCGACGTCGAGGCTCGCGAGATACCAGAGCAGTACCGCGACGAGCGCACCGCTACTGCCTCGGCGACCTATCGCGTGGGCATTCCGAATGACCCGTTGGAGCTCTGAGCATGTCACCAGGAGAGAGAGAGCGCCGGGCCATTCAGCCGCACAACACCGCCGAGCGGCGTGCGTCTGATAACGCTGCCGCCCGCCGGGCAGGCGGCCAGACGATGGTCGAGCGCCGCACAGGCAAGAGCCAGGCCGACGATATCAACGCCCTGGTAACCCCGCCCCGGCAGCAGCGCAGCCTCCGAACGGTCGAGCCTCGCGGCGGGATTCCCCCTCAGCGCGGTTCCGGCGCGTACGTGGCGCCGCCGGCCAGCTCAGGCGGCGGCGGGGTGGCCAGCCCACTGACCGTGCAGCAGATCGTTTACGCGGAAGAGCCCAGCTACGTGGCCACCTTCGACGCCAGCGGCTACTTCGCCGTGAAGAAGATCGCCCGCATGGTCATGGTCGACGCTGAAGGCCGGCAGATCATCGTCGAGGGCTTTGCCGATCTGGACGAGAACGGCAACCCGAAACCACCGGAGAACCCGAATGGCTAACACCTGGCCGCCCAGCGCGATCACGGGCATTGATCCGCTGCCGTACCACGGCCTGGTGTACACCACCGAGGGCAATCCGCAAATCATGCTCGACCCCATGGACGGGCGGGCTCCGGTGCCTATGCCGGCGTTCTACTCGCTGTACCTGGGCGAAAACCACCGAATGGCCGACTATGCCGCGCAGCAGAACGGCTACCTCTGGGACATCGGCATGCCGGACCCGCCGCCCAACGAACAGATCGAGGCCGCTGGCGGCAAGCTGCTTGGCCGCCGGATCGTCGGCGGTGGCGTTTACCTGCCGGTGCGCCTGGGCGAGCTGACGCGCCACTTGTTCGTGTACGGCACCGTGTTCGATGGGCAGGTGCGGTTCGAAGCGCAGCCGCGTGGCGGTGTGTCGCGGATACTGACCCAACTGCCGCTGGCCGATGTGCAGCTCGACTGGTCCAAGGCCGCGATCGAGTACGACGGATCCCTGGCCTCAAGGATCATGCCGGTGCCGAGCTATGGGCTGAGCACGCTGGATATCAGCCCGGATGGCACGCGCCATCTGTTCGGCGTCAGCCTGGCCGGTTTGGCAGACACCGCGGGGTGGGCAACCACCATGGTGGCGATCATCGAGCTGGTTCTGAGCCTGGATGACCAGGGCGAGGTAGAGGGATCGGCGACGATTCGGCGCACAGCCGCCGAGCTGCTGGGCAGTTACAGCTTCACGGTGAATAGCGATCTCAAGCGCCTCACGAGCGTATCGGACGGTAACCCGAGCTGTACCTCGCACCCCGAGGTGCAGGACAGGCCCGACGAAACCACCGGCGATAACGGTTCGCGGGGGTGGGAGGGTCGGCGCACTGGCGTTGTGGTCGGCGCCGTGTTTGCAGGTGACGACATCGATTACATCACCGCGAGTTATAGCGCCGCCCGCGAAGAGACGATCACCACCTCTACCGATTCGTATCAGTGGGGAAAGCCAAACGCCGAATCTGGCACGTGCGAGCCCTGGCAGCCCGGGGAGGCGCCGCCGATTCCGCCTACCCGGCAAAGCTACACCTTCAATTACCGCTACGAACTCGCGTTCAGCTTCAAGGGGGCGAGCATCGACGTGTGGATGGAGTCTGACGAGGTCGTCACGCTGACCAAGCAGGCCGGCCAGGCCGCGACCGGCACTTCGGCGGCTGTTGACAGAGCGTCGGTTGGGTTGGAGCACCAGCTCGAAGAGCCGATGACGATGAACTCGCTGCTGTCGCTGGACAAGGTGAACCCTCGCAACGACGCGGGGCTGATCTACCTGCCGGCGGCGCTCTGGGACACCAACTACTACACCGTCAGCGCTGTGGTGCGCCGGAACTGGGTGTCGCTCGCCACCTTCGAGAGCTACACCCTGACAGGCCAGCCCGGCTACAAAACCTTCTGGGGGCCGCTGCTCACGCCGCTGGGCGTGGTGGGCGACACCACCGAGTACCCGATCCGCACGGCCGGTGGCGGCGGGTTGGTACCGAGCTTCATCTACAACGCCGCTTACAACCCCATCACCGGCCAGGCCGTGCGCGACTGCGACATGCCCGGGCGAACCATCGCAGGATTCATATGAACTTCGTGAACAACTGGAGCCGGCCGGTCACCCTGGCGCTCGGTGCGACTTCCCTCGCGCTGGATCTGCCGGATGGGCCGTACCGCCTGACGCTGACGGACAGTGCGGCCGAGCCGACCCGCTGGGAAATCATCGACGCGGTTGTGGCAAGCGGTGCCGCCACGCTGCAGCGAGGTCGCGAAGGCACGCTCGAGCAGAACTGGCCGGCGGGGAGCGTGATTTACAACGCCCTCACCGCCGGGGTGCTCACGGACTTGCTGCAAGCGGTGGCCAATCTTCAGTCGCGTGTGGCCGCGCTGGAAGGCGGCGCCGACGGGCAACTGGTGACCGTCGGCGACAACGGCTTTTTCCTGGGCTACTTCCTCGACGCACAGGGCAATCAGCTCGGCAGCATCCAGCCGCAAACCGTTTCAGTACCTGGGGCTGGCGATCGCCAGGTGATGGCGGTGGCCTTCCTGCAGGGTGCAGACCTGTTCGTGATCGGCTTGGGCGGCGGTGAGGTGCCGGAAGGCGCGCTCCAGGCTGTTGAGGTGGAAGGCTACGGCCTGCTGCTGGCGGCTGATGCGACCTTCACGCCGAGCGATGGCGGCGGCCAGTGGCAATGGACAGTGACCAGCACAGGCGATTGGGCGGATGGCGAGCAGCGCCGCATCGATATCCAGTTCGGCAGCTCCGGTGGTGGTAACGAGCTCTCCAATTCACAAGGCCAGACGCTGGTGGACAGCGCCGGCAACCAACTGACTACAGGGGAAACCGCGTGAGCGTACAGCATGAATACCAAGGTGGCGGCGACCCGAACGGCGTCGTTACCGCCGACGTCAACAGCCACTACCTGAACCTTGATGATCAAGGCGTATGGATCTGCACCAGCAGAACCGGGAACGTGTCGCAGTGGGCGCTGATCGGCGGGCCGCTGCGCGACGCCGCCGGCGAGCGTTACGACATCAACGGTCTGCAGTACTTCGATGGCGTGGTTGGGCAGAGCGTGCAGTTCGTGTTCAACCTGCCAAACCGGCTGCTCTCCAATGTGGAGATCAGCGGCAACCCGGCCGAGTTCTTCACCTCCGAGCCTTACTCCCGCGTCGAAATCCGCCCGGTGTCGAGCGGCGACCTGATGGTCCACGTAACCCCGCTCACCGAGTACTGATCCCCATTGCCCTGGAGTAGCCAGCCATGCAGCCGGCCTGCCTCGACCTGCCCGTGACAAAAGGCGCCACGCTGCGCAAACCGCTGCTGCTGATGCAGCCCGTTTACATCTACCGGCCGATCACGGCGATTCTGCCGACGGCGCCGCTGCAGCTCACCGTGCCGGCGCATGGCCTGCCCGGCGAGTGGCCGACGTGGATCGAGGGCGTGAGCCAGTGGTCCTCCCTGAACCGTGACAAGGCCCGCGAGCCGTTCCGCATCGCCAAGCCGGTAGATGCGGACACCCTCGAATACAACGACCTCAACGGCCTGGGCCAGCGCGCAACTGGCGGCACGCTGGTTTACCAGCTGCCCGTCGACCTCACCGGCTGCAGCGGCGAGCTGGTGATTATGCCGGAGCAGGGCGCCGAGCTGGTGTACAGCACAGACAACGGCGGCCTGGCCATTACCGGCCCTGGCCGCCTGCTGCTGGAGATGACAGCCGAACAGACGGCTGCCATCGAGTGGAGCGAGGCCCGCTACAACCTGGACATCACCTTCAGCGACGGCAGCGTGCAGCGCTGGCTGCAGGGCAAGGTGACCCTCAGCGGAGGCTGCTGCCATGGCTGACGCCCCGATCGTGATCGTCGACGCCGTGCCGCATGTGCTGGTTGCCGAGCGTCAGCAGGTGGCGGCGGTGCTGGTGGCGAGCGGGGAGCAGGGGCCGGCTGGCCCGCCCGGCATCGGCGGCGCCGAAATCAGCAAAGACGCCGACAACCAGATCGAACAACGCCCTGACGGGCTCTTCGTACCGCCGCACACGTGGCAATCCACTGATTGGTAACTAGGAGGCCACATGGCCAAGACTGCTTTTTACAAGGTCACCACGCTGCCCGGCACGCTGGAGCCGAACGCCTTCTACTACGTTCTCAATGGCAACTACGCCGAGAGCTACGTGACTGACAACGCCGGCGTGGCCAAGGCGCTGGGCAACAGCGCCATGATCAACGCGCTGATCGACCAGGCCCTGGCCAACTGGTCCGGCTCGGCCAGCACCGTATCGATCGTCGCAGACATCGCAGCACGTGATGCGCTGATCGCCACCCTGGACGCCAATGCCATGATCCTGGTGGTGGACGCCTCGGCCGACCCGACCGTCGATTCCGGCTCGGCGCTCTACGCCTATGCCGCCGACACAGACACCATCTACAAAATCGCCGAATACGAGTCGATGGACGTGGTGCTCAACTGGTCCGACATCCAGGGCGGTCCTACGTCAACGCCTGGGCAGATCGATAACGCCGTGAGCCAGGCGCACAGCCACCCCAACAAGGCAACGCTCGACAATCTGAGCGAGGACGCCGAGGGCCTGCTCTTCAAAGGCCAGGGCGTCGGTACACGCTGGGCAACCAACAACTGGTGATCCCATGGCGCTGATCAAGCACCACAAATATGTAGCGGCACTGCCCGCCACGCTGGAGGCGAATGCCATCTACTACGTGCGCGCTGGCGACGGCTTCGATCTGTACGTGACCAACAACAGCGGGCAAGTGGTGGCCTATCCGGCAAATGCCAAATGGGACACCCTCAAGGCTCCAGCCATCGCCAGCGGCGCCCTGGTCATCGACCTGGCCACGCCGGCCGGCTTCCGCGTTGCGCTCAGCCAGAGCGTCAACGCCCTCAGCTTCGCCAATGTGCCGACTGGCCGTGTGGTGGTGTTCACCATCACTTGGGTGCAGGACGCCACGGGTGGACGCACTGTGGCTTTTCCGGCGAGTGTGAAAGCCGACGGCGGTGGGGCGCCTGTGCAGCCTGCTGCTGGCACTAACGCGGTGACGGTGCAGTCGTTCTACACCGATGATGGTGGCGCTACGATTTGGCAGGCTGGCTCTAGCGGACAAGGTTCAAGCGATTACTGGGCATGCATACCGGTCGGCATGGAGATCCCGATCGACACCAGCACACCAGGCGTAGCGATTCCGCCGACTAACAATCCGAACTACCGGTACATCAAACTGACAGCCAGCGACAGCTACAACACCGGTGTGCTGGCGTCCGAGAGCGTTAGCGGGTCAGCGCCGCTGGTGCAGGCGACAGCTGTGATCAGCGACCCAGACAGTCCGATGTATGGGCAGACGGTGCGGTTGATTAATACGGAGCGCCGCTACATCCGCCCTGGCGGCAACGGCACGCTTGAAGCTGATGCGTTGCAGAACATTACAGGTACCGCTGGTGAGCTTCACCTCAATAGCAATGCGGCAAGCGGAGCTCTGGCATTAGGCAGTCCTGGTAACGATGTGGCAAACCGTACCGGCACTAATATAGCTATAGCATCAAGAACAATATCTTTCGACGCCTCACGCGTTGCGCGAACAGCAAACGAAACACGCGTCAAAAGCCTCGGTCGGGATTATTTCAGGAGGATCCGCTAATGCCCTACGCAGCAGATGGCCGCCTCGGACATGACCCGATCCCTGGCGGCATCGAGATCACTGATCAGCAGTACCACCAAGGCCTGGCCGGAATGCTCGCCGGTGAGCACATTCAGATCATCGCCGGTAGCTTCTTTGTAGGCCCCAAGCCCGAACCGGAGCCAGAACCGGAGCCGGACACCCCTCTCGACTGGCCTGCAATGATCGCGGCCCGCCGCTGGCAGATCGAGGTAGCCGGCATTGCTGTCGGGGGACTGACGATTGCAACGGATGACCGCAGCAAACTGTTGATTAATGGCGCCGCCCTCGAAGCGCTGCTGGACCCAAGCTATGTGATGCAATGGAAAACGCCTGACGGCTTCGTCGATCTGAGCGCTGACCAAGTGCTGGCCGTGGCTCGCGCCGTGCGCGCGCACGTGCAATCCTGTTTTGACCGCGAGGCAGAACTACTCACGCAACTTGCGGCGGGCACATTCGAAGCGGCGACGCTGGAAGCTGGCTGGCCTGTAGTGCCTCCGGCTGAGGTCGTATCAGGTGTTGTGCGATGAGGACGGGCCTTTACGGCCGGATCGGGCAGATCAGCTACACGCCGCCACCCGCGGTAGTCGCGCCAGGCCAGGTCACCGGCCTGGCGGCGGGAACTGCGGACACGTCAAGCGTGCCGCTCAACTGGCAGGCCGACACGCTCGGCACGCCGCCGATCAGCTACCGAATCGAGTTCAAACGCTCGGCAGACGCTACCTGGTCGCTCGATACCACCCAAGCCGGCACCAGTCGCACCGTCTCCGGCTTGCAGGCCGGCACGGCCTATCAGTTCCGCGTACGGGCTGAGAACACGGCGGGAGCGGGGGCGTATTCGGCTGTCGCGAGCGCCTCGACAACTGCTGCAGTAATCACCCCTGGTCCACCACAGAACTTGCGCACGCTTTCCGGTGGCACTTCAAGCCAAATCAACGCGGCTTGGGATCAGGGCACGGGTGGCGTTCCTGATCAGTACGAGGTTTGGCACCGCCCTGGGACTACCGGATCGTATTCGCTGCGCGGTACCACCACCGGTCTCAGCTTCCTGTTCAGCATCAACCCGGCGGTGACGACCCACTTCGTTTACGTGGTGGCACGCAACAGCGCCGGTACAGCCCAGTCAGCAACGATGCAGGTCACGGTGGCCTGACCTAACCCGAATCCCCAAGCCCGCGCTATGCGGGATTATGTTGCCCGGAGAAAACCCATGGCTCGAATCTCTGCTGCCCAGGCGGGCGGTGCGAACGTGCTCGCCTTCCTGGACATGCTCGCCTGGAGCGAAGGCACCGACCATCCCAACCAGCGCAGCAACGACGACGGCTATGACGTGCTGGTTGGTGGCAAGCTGTTCACCGACTACAGCAAGCACCCTCGCATATCCGTGTCGCTGCCGCGCTACGGCATCAAGTCCACCGCCGCCGGCCGCTATCAGTTTCTGGCCCGCACCTGGGATGCGATCGTGCGCGAATATGGTTTTCGAGGACGCTTCATCCCCGAAGCCCAGGATCTGGCCGCCGTGAAGCTGCTCACCGAGTGCGGGGCGCTGCCCCACATCAAGGCTGGACGCATCGAGCAGGCGATTGCTGCCGCGGCACCGATCTGGGCCAGCCTGCCCGGCGCCGGCTACGGCCAACGCGAGCACAAGCTGGCCAACCTGCTGGAGATCTACGCCGACGAGCGCGCCGCCGAACCGTGCGATCAAGGCGACCTGCTGGCGATGTTCACTGCGTGTGGCGGGAGAATGGCGGCATGACCTGGCTGAAGCTGATCCCCGGCAAGGCCATCGCAGCGCTGGCCACCGTGCTGCTGCTCATGACCCTGGCCGCTGGCAGCGCCTGGCGCTACCAGGAAAAGAGCTACAGCCTGAAGCTGAGCGACCAGGCACTCGAGCACGAACGCCAGCTCGGCAAGCGCGACGAGTCGCATGCCGCCACCCTGGCCGAGATCGGCCGGGCCGCCGCCGCCCAGGAGCGCCGCAACCAGGAACAACGCCTGCAGCTCGAGCAGCAACTGCAGGCCTCATCCCAGAACGAATACAGGAAGCTGACCGATGCTGAGAAAACTGCTGCCCGCCTGCGTGATCGCCTCGCTACTGCTGAACTCCGGCTGTCAGTCCTCGTTGCCAACCCCGCCGCCGGTGGTGGCAGTGGCAACGGAATGCCCACGCCCGCCGGCGCCGGATGCCTGGTGGATGGCGCCGGCCGAGCCGACATTGACCCAGGAGCTGCTCAACGAATTGTCGGCATCGCCAACCGAGGCGACCGCGCCATCATCGCCCTGACGGCGTGCCAGGCTTGGGTGGAAAAGGTGTCGAAAGGGGGAGGGTGAATGTGCCCAGGACGGGCGAGAAGTGTGCGCAAAACCACCGCTACAAGCCGCGTGAATCCGTTTGCAAAACGTCTAAAAGTGGCAAGTTTTGTGTGTGGTGATGTTGGCTGTATTGCTTTAAAATCAGCAGCTTACTGACCGTATGCGGCTAATATGGGGTGCAAGGGGTCGAGTGTTCGAATCACTCCGTCCCGACCAAAAAACCTCAAGAAATCCAGTCACTTAGCGGTGACTGGATTTTTTTATGCGTGATGGTTTTTGAGGGCTTCCAATTTTTGCCCCACTTTTTGCCCCACCGGGGATTTTTGCTGCAATCTACCGAGGTAGGGGCATCAATCGACTGTTCCTGTTGGTTTGCTTAGGACTTCGGTTTTGCTGCAGGCTGCCTGAGCGAGGCCGGAGGATGTCCATCTGCGAAATTGCGTCTTTATCACCTGCGTCGTATCTTGACCGCAGGTTGCGCTCTAGCTGACCAGTTGGCAGTAGACGTACGACAGGCAGAGATAGGCTATAAGTAGACACTTGCGTCTAGGCTAGTGGGACGCTTCAATCCTGCCAGCTTAAAGGAAATCGTCGCTGAAGAAGTAGCCAGCGGTGAGTTGGTTCAGGTACTCGTGAGCAGGGAAAGCCAGCCCATCACTATCACGCGATGACCGGGACGAGACTGCTTCCCGCAAAAACGCGGAGATTTTATTGAGTTTCTGAGAGCTGGCCTGAGCCCGGATGAATGCAGCACGAGTCAGTGCAGCTTCATTCAGCCAAGCCCATAAAACGTGTGCAATTTCGCCAGTTCATCAAGTCCCTGGACGAGCATTCGCCGATACCCGACCCTGTCAGTAATGAACGGCGAAAAAAGGCTGTGCCCTAGCCACTGATCAAAGCCGTCTTGCGCAACACTCGCCACCGCCATCCCCACAGAGCGAACGTCTTCGAAGCGCCCGTACTTAGGGCTGTCGATATTCAGATCTCCATAGACGTATGGCGTAGTGTCCTGCAGCTTCCCCCATCGCATGAAGGATGCTCTTCTGACTTGGCACGGCATACAACGCCCACAGTGCTTGTACCCAAACCGCTGAAAACGCCCGCAGCTGGTCGATCTCACAACATGCTGTTTGAGCAGATCCTGGTTCAGGCATTCCACCATCATCTCGCCCTTGGTCTTCAGCGCGTAGGGGTTTTGAATCTGAACATTAATGCCGGCAGCATCGAAGATCTGCTGTAACCGACCGAGGTATTCAGGATGCGCGGTTCGAGTACTCAAGCTGCCGAGCCGAGTCACGGTTAGCGGCGGGTTGATCGCGATGAAGCCATTCTCACAGATATAGAGAGGCACACGATCACCCTGATGGTACCGATCAAGGGACGTCGCAACGGCCAATCCAAATGCCAGGAACACAATGGATCGTGCCCTCTGGGAGGGCTCCTGAGGCCCCGGAGACTTGGCGACGTGATTCAGGCCGATCCTGGACAGCCCAAGAATTTGGGCGAAGTCGTGCTGCTTCTGACCATCACCTCGGACGATCTGGCTGACGGTATACGGTTTCACCCCCTGGGTGACCAGGTCGATGGCGCCAATCAGGCTATCCATTCCCCCAGAAAGCAAGGCAATCGACTCCTCTCGGGGGTGCAATGCTTGCAACTGAGCAGGCGGCCCATAACCGCCCGGATGAAAGACGAACGTCCACACATCCGTCGTCAGAAAGCCCAGCGCAGCTTCCAGTGCTCGCGCCTGGGCATTCCAAAACACAGGATCCTGAACAGCAATATGAAGTTCGAGCGTACGCGTCCAGCCATCCGCGCTTCTCACGCGCAGATCGGTGAAATCTGCCGCAACGACGGAGAGCGCAATACTCAGAAAATCCCATGCTTGAGGTGAGATTTCCAGGTGCGCTTTCTCAAGCAGATGACGGGTGTACCCTCCGACACTGACTTGCCCCTTTTCCGCCTGGCCATAGATCACCACTGGCATTGCTTGCTCGACAGCTCGCACCTGGAATCCTGCAGGGCCACAAACAAACTTCATTCGACATACCCCTCAAAGACCTCAAATGTCTCCTGTAGCGCCTGAGTCACGACCTGGGAGATACGTCCTGTTGTTAACCGTGCTCCAGTAGCTGCAATGGTGCGAAAAGATGCCGATACGCACTCTTTGATGTATTCCTTGATCTCTTTCAGCCGACGCACCGCAATCAGGGCCGATGAGGCTTTCTCTTGGACGGTTTTCCCCAGATCAAGCTCGTACCGGTGGAATACATCCATCGCGGTGAAGCGCTCGATCACGTAGGCCCGCTCTTCAGGGGCCAGATTCAGCAGATCGGCGTTGGGGTACTTCACGAGGACATCGGACAGCGACCCTCGAATTGATGCTCGCTCAGCCTCTGCGTCCTGAGTCCCATCGACAGGGCGTACAGCCTCGACCAGCGCGTCCATGACTTCCGAAGCAGACCGACCGTTCAGCAGGACGGGGTCAATGGGGTTCGCATTGGTCTGGCTGGTACCTTCAGCCACCGACTGCAGGGTACCGCCCAGCATGGCGGCAACTGACGCTGTTCCACCAAATCGAGCCGTGGTGGTCTTGGCGCCGCCATACCCATGTTTGACGTAGTGCTTCAGGCTTCGCTGAAGGCCGCTGCGATCACCATTTCTAGCGTAGTCACCCAATCCCTTACGAGCGCCTCCAAAGCGGCCTGGTGGAGCTAATGGTGGTGGCGACTGCGGAGCTGTCTTGGGCTCGTCATCACCCTCAGGAGATCCGTCTGGTTGCTGACTCTCCTGATCATTCTGATCCTCTGCAGGGGCTGGCGGCTCAGGTGCTGGCGGAGCCGGAGGCTCTGGAGGCTGAGGTGGAATAGGTTGTGGAGGCACTGGTGGCAACGGAGGCGTCCATGGAGGCACCATCGGCACGCCTTTGCCTGGCCCATCGCTATTTTGTGACGTTCCCATTCAACTTCCTTATCGCGGCCTTCACAGGGGGACTGACATCAAGGCTTTGCCAGTAATCGAATACAGACTTCGCCCAACCTTCGTCTTTGAGCTTAGGCACGATCCCAGCCTGGATCTGTGCGGGTGGGCGCTCTTTCAAAAATGCGGCGAGGCGCGGCCCCTGCAATCCATCGAGGCCAGCAATGACCAGCATCGCATCCAGAACGGGCGGTACGCCCCATTCCTGCTCATTACCCGCCTTGTCGAGCAGTCGATCCATGATGACACTGATCTCGACGGGTGCAATCTGCCCGAGAGCTCCTTTGAGCTGAGGTGCCATATCGGGCGAATCGAGCAGCGCGGTAAGCAACTCGGCAGCGTTCGAAGAAAGACGATCTTCGTCCGTGATGATTGGTGCATGCTCGCGGCTGACGTAGATCGCACCGCGCAAGTCCTTGTCCGCCAGTGCCGGCGGCAAAACAAGCCACTCCTTCACGAACGGGTGATCCCAGGGCTGATTCAAGGAGAAGTCCTTGCCCTGTTTCACATCGGCTTCCCAGCCGGCCAGCATTACGGGCTTGCCATGCTTATCCGCAGCAACCGCCTTCATCAGCTCTTCAAAGGCCTTCGGATTGCCGCTGCGCTCAAACAACATCAGCTTGACCAGCGCTGCCTCATCGACACCCACGCCGTGGGCACGTGAGATGCTCATCCGGATCGCCAAGGCGTTCAGAAACCGTTTGATGAGTCGGGGGTTGCCGTGAATGCCTGATGCTGAGGTCATCACCGCCGCAAGACGCTCTGCGGTGTCGAATTTTCCGATTAGTTCCGCAGGGTATTTCTTGGAAAGGGACTGCATGAAGGCCCGATCGACCCGACCACCTTGCCATGTTGTCCGAAGCTGATCGCGAACTTTGATGCGAATGGACTCGATCTCTTCCTTGGGCAATCCACTGTTCTCGGTGAACAGCATCATCATGTACGCCCGGACTTCCTGCGTCCCCAGAGGTGGTACCCGAATCGGAACCTGGATCAGCTTGTCGAAGTAGCTGGTGACCAGCACATCGTCGGGCACGCCGCTGAAATGCCGACGTACCGCATGCTTGATCATCTCGTTGTCGGCAGCAATGACGAAGGCCGTGTTGCGCAAGAACAGGAAAAGCCTGATGGCCTCAAGGGTCGAGATGGTCGTTTCCGGCAGGCAGCGATCCAGATCGTCGATCAGTACAACGAGCGTGACGCCCAGCTCATCCAAGACCGCTTCAAAGTTCTCTCGAAGCGCCTGAATCTCCTTGGGCGGTGAGGGTTTCTTGGGTTTGGCCTTGATCAGCTGTTTGGCTTCATCCGCTGCCTTCTCAGCTTTGTCATGGGTTGCGCTGATCGTGGCCTGATCGACGTCGCCAGACCACCATTGCTTAGCTAGGCCCCACATATCACCGACCAAGCCGGGCATCGGCATACCGGCTGCGGCCGAAACTGCCGCACCGCCCATAATCTTGGCCACCCGCAGCCAATTTACCCGCTCACCCAGTTCGTAAACCTTGTCGAGAGCGGTCTGCCGCGCCTCAGCCTCCTCCTGCAGGCGAGACGCAATGACATCCATCAACGCTGCACGGGCATCGTCATACCCTTGGTATAGCCAGGCATTGAACTCGACAAAGACGAAGTCTTTTTCAGGCTTTTGCCCCGACTCCGGAGGGTTGCGCAGCGACGCCTGGATCAGCTTGATCATCGAGGATTTGCCGGCACCCCAAGCACCAGAAACCCCAATGGAAATGGGGCGCCCATTGGCTTGGTAGACGATCTCTGCAACGGTGTCGGCAACCCCGGAAAAATTGAGGAAGTCCGTATCTGTTTCGTTATCGACCCACATCATGCCCCTCCTTGGCCGCTGTCAGCATGAAACTGTGGCGAGGCATCCATATTAACGGATTCAATGCGGGTGGAGGCAACTAGCCATCTTTTCTATTGACGCTCTGCTGCTGTAGGTCCAGCGCCGCCAAGCGCGTGTAAGGCAGGGCTGCGTCTATCCTCCGCCGGAGTCAGGACGTGGTACCGTCAATGGCTAAAGACCCAAATCCTGAGAAAATGCGGCATCCTGCATCGCCCCCGTGGCCCAGCCATCCAAGATCAGCCGCTCCAAGAGTCGATCTCGCAAATGATCTCTCAAGGCGTCACGCAGGCATACGTACCTGTTTCGGGCATTCACGATCTTAAGTGTGCAAGCTAAAAGGGAGGCAGATTTATTTATTGGGATGGCTGGTCTCTCCTGGCTGGTTGCTGCCTTGAGCTGCGACTTTGGGTCTATCTTTGCTTAACGTGGCTTTCTCGATTTGGGTTACCACGGTTCCTTTTATCGCGACTCGGTACTGTGCCGCGACGCTGGCGAGGCAGAGCTAGGTGGATATACTTTGGCAAACTTTTTCAACGGCGGACGAAACCATGAACATCTCCCTGCCGGACGCCCTTAAGAGCTTAGTCGATGACCAGGTCAGGCAGCGAGGCTACAGCACCAGTAGCGAATATGTGCGGGAGCTGATTCGCAAGGATCAGGATCGGCAGCACCTGCGTGGTCTGCTGCTGGCCGGGGCAGAGTCGGCTCCCACTGCTCATGTGGGTGGTGCCTACTTCGAATCCCTACGCGCCAGGGTTCGTAAGGCTCGAGGGTGAAGGGTAAGCCCGTCATTCCGCGAGCCCTTGCCAGTCAGGATGTAGAGGACGTTGTCAGCTATTACCTTGGTGAACAGGCTGCGCTCGGTTTTATCGATGCCCTGGCAAATGCCTATACCCACATCAGCCTCCATCCGGCCTCGGTACGCCCATGAGCTGGCTTTACCAGGGTTGCTCTACTGGCCGTTGAAACGCTATCCCTATCTGGTGTTCTACGTTGAACGCGATGACCATGTCGATGTATGGCGCGTCTTATATGGCGTGAGGGACATTCCTGAATGGCTGGTTGAAAGCGCCTCCCTCTAAGCTTGCCGCGGTTGGATTGCGACCGATGAGATTGCACTTTCCCTAGAATCCCATCGCTTCAGCATTCCTGATGCCATAGTGACGCAGCGCCAGATCGCGTGTTGGCCAAGATTGAACATATTAGGATGGTGGTCATGGATATATTGCTACATGAGGTGCTCCGCAAAATTCAGTTGGGAACAAAATCTTTTAATCCTGTCAGTTTCTCTCTTGAGGATATAAAAAGATTTCAGGGTATTGCAAAAACCATCGTCTATGCTCAAGGGCAGGGTTACTTAGAGAAAGTTATCCCCAGAAAAGAATCCATGAGTGGTAATCGCTACTATGCCGCGATACTAATAGTCGGGGGGCTTACCTATGAAGGTGAGTGTCTTTTGCAGGAGTTTTCCGGCCAGCCAACACCCGCTGATGAAATATTATCTGAAATCTTTGATCGCATCCCAAGCTACAGCATTCGGGAGAAATGGGAGAAAGCCCTCCATCGTCGCATTACCGACCCAAGCGGTGCGATTACTGCGGCCAGAAGCTTGCTTGAGACCACGCTCAAGTGGATCATTGAGCAGCGCGAGGGCAAGCTGACTGAAAACAACAAGGAGTTGTTTAACAAGGCGATTGATGTTCTTGGGATCGAGGTGAAAGGAAAACCTATTGAGAAGACTATTGAAGGTCTCAGCTTAATCATCTGGGGCGTAGGCAATATGAGGAATATTCATGGCGACGCACATGGAGCGACATCGAACACTCCGCAACCGACAGTGAGCGAGGCGGGGTTTTGTGTAAACCTGGCCGGAGCGGCTGCCTTGTTTCTATTGGAAGAGTTTGAGAATGGGGAGGCTTAGTCTCCTCGTAGACGACTGCTTATTTTTCGTGAAACCACTGCCTAGATGCATGCGAGAAATAGATTGTTGTTGCAGCTATGGTTGATTCCGTAGAGTAACAACCTTGGTTGGTCTTGAGCTCAAATTTATATTCATTTCGATCAATATGGCCCGGCAATAGCACATGGATGTCTCGATGGCTATCGACGTAAAGGCTATGATACTCATCTGCTAGGTGTTTTTGTTCTTTGCAACTTGGGTCGCTGATTGGCCACCATTGAGCTCCTTGAACTTGTTTCCATTCGGTAAAGCCAAGGGTGCGGAGCAGAAGGAACCTCGACTCAACCTTTCTGTATAATGTAAAGGATCTAATTATCACTGCAATCGATCCGGGGTTGAATAAGATTATTTTGAGCAGTACATTTTCATCTTGTTGCTCGCTGGAAATGTAGTCCAGCACAGCAGAGCTGCTTCTGTAAGTCTCTCTGGAAAGGAAATATGTTCTGAGCTGGGTCTTCCTTTTTTTTAGATGGATGAGCAGTAGCGCCAGAGATATAGCCAAGCTGGCTGAGCTCATCGCCAAATTCAGTGTTTGGTTGTCAAGCATTTGATTTCCATTGGTTGATTAGCTGAGTCGATAATATACCTCCGCAATGGCTGGTGAATAGTGAGCAGTCCACGATTAGGGGGGCGCCGCCGGTAAGAGTTCCAAAGGCAACAAGACGTCAACGTCACCGGAGCGGTCCGCGTCCTCAAGCGACTCGCCCGCCCGGTGGCTAAAGTAGAGGCTATCGAGCGCATTGAAGTCATGGAAAACTTAGGCGTTATGTATTAAAATACAGGGTGTATTTTTTCACTTTTTGGTCAAGGCATATGGATTTCGACAGGAGCTTCACCGCTATTCTGAGGATGGAGGTGGCTGCAGGTACCGATGGGCCTACGACTCCAGAGGGTAAATTCCTGGCGCTGTCCTTGTGTGCTAAGGGTCTTCTAGGCGAGTTCACTTCGAAGCCTCTGCTATTCAAGAAAACCCTAATGTCGCTGCACTTGGGGCGGCGAGCGTATAAGGATCTAGAGCGGTGTGGCTGGATTCAGGATAAAATGTTCAAGCCTGAATTCCGCTTGAGTCGTAATGTCTCACTTCATCATGATGCTCAGCGGCATGTCATTAGCTGTCAAAAAGCTGATATCGGTTATCTGTCTGTTTCTTCAGTCGATATTGAGCTGTCAGTGAATAATCGCCTGCTGATGGCGATTCTGCTTGATTATGCAGAAGAATCAGGTTTGGTTACAACACTAGGTAATGCTGATATTGCTGGGCTGACAGGCTTCACAAAAAATCAAGTGATGGTTCAGCTTCAAAAAATGAAAGAGTGGGGCCTGATCAGCGGAGTGATATCGGGTGTTACTGGGACAGCATTATTTGGAGTTGCTAAAAACATAATCTATATTAATCCCCTCCACCCTCTATGGGGTAAGTCTTTCGCTGGTTGGCAGGCTATACCCTTGCCGGTTTCACTATGGAACGATGTCGATTTCAGAATAAATGATTTTTTTAAGACTTCACAACGTGTTTTTCTTGAGTTGGGAGCCCGTCCGGAGCTTAGGCGTCGACTTGAATGTTATGTGCTGTTACGTAGCTCTTATTTCTTGACGAGCCACTGGAGTGAGTTGCGTTTAAGTCAGGGGTACGGGCTTGAAAAGCTTGAGAAAATAATTGTGAAAGATCGTGTAATTAAGAGCACTTCTGGTGTGGTGGCTATGGCTATTGTGATTAGTAGTTTGTCACTGCTGATCTATGAAATTGCTGGTATTATTCAGAAGGAGCTTTTGACTCGGAAAGACGATATTGATAATGATCGTTCTTTCAGATTTTTAGTCCTTCCGCCTTTTTCAGGCCAAGCACAGGGGGTGACTGTGCTAACTAATTCATCGGATTTTGTATCGGTAATTGATGCTAGTTGGCTTTCCAAACATCCCATTCGAGATTGGATATCTTGTGGGCTTGCTAGCGATCCCAAAAAAGCGCCGAAAAAGTATCGCTCAAAGAAGTGACCTCTAGGCGCAGCGTCATCTAGTTATAATTTTTGCGTAAATTTATGTGTGCCAGCATATATTGACTTTTAACTGATAAAAAATACCGCGCTTCCTAATCCCTTGATCATATTCGAGGGTTGCTGTCATGAGAATAATTCGCCTGAAAGAAGTCTCCAACGTCACCGGGCTGGCGCGCTCGACCATCTACAAGTATGTATCGGAAGGAAACTTTCCCAAGCCGGTCTCTCTGGGAGATCGGTGTGTGGGGTGGCTGGAGAGTGAGGTGCAGGGTTGGATAGCCGCGAGGGTCGAAGAACGAGATATGTGATTGTTGGCGTGCTGCCGGTTATGCCGTTAGTGATAATGATATTTTTCCCGAGCAGCATCTGTTTCTTGTCGGTTTTCTCAGTGGCGGATTTCGTGACCTCGGTCAGCGACAGCGCTCTCTAGCACTGTCGGTAATAGTAATATGCTTAGTGAGAAGAATATATTTAATACTTGCGGTGGTTAGTTTATGTGACTAACCACTGGAGTATCGTAATGAACCGTCATCCTGAAAATAGCAATCTGTTTCTCCATCATGGGCCTCACTATCAAGGACTCCCTATCCAGGAGCAGAAAGGCCCCTTCATTGCCCAATATCTTGATCGTCTCTACATGACGATGAGTCGTGCGCTTGATGAGCATTCGCGAGTGCTGGCCTTCAGGGTTGACCTCCGCTTCCCTGCAAGCATGGATCAAGCTGATCTAGCCAATGCGAACCAAGTTCTCAACCGGTTCTTCGAGTCGTTCAAGGCTCAGATAGAACACAATCGGCATGTTGCCAGTCAATCGAACGAGCGTGTGCACGGGAGCAGTGTGAGGTATGTCTGGGCCAGAGAGTTGGGGCAGCATGGACGCCCTCACTACCATCTGGTGATTTTCTTGAACTGCGATGCCTACTGCAGCTTGGGCAAGTACGAGTTGGGCAGGGACAACCTGTTCAACCGACTTCACAAGGCGTGGGGAAGTGCGCTGGGGTTGCCGGTCGCGGCAGTCACGGGTTTAGTCGAGCTGCCAAAGAATGCTGCCTACGTGTTACGACGTGATTGTTTTGCAGACATCGCGGACTTCTACAACAGGGCAAGCTACCTGTGCAAGGTCGCTACCAAGCAGTACGGCAGCTGGCAACATGCATTTGGATGCAGTCGGATCTAAAAAAAGAATGGCGGCCGATCAGGGCCGAGTAGCTCCAGTGACGGAGCTACTCGGCTTTGGGTTGTGTGTTGGGGAGGGGCAGGCCGGTTCTGGCTGTGACAGCTTCCAGAGGATGGCGGTGTTTTCCCAGCCGCTGTCGTGATTCGCACCAGCTATGCGAACGATCTGTGAGCAGGCGGGGCCGCCAAGTGCTTGCTAGTACAGCTCCGCCAATCGCGCCGGGACGACTCGGTCTTGTTCTCCGATCAGGTGTCGCTGGGGAATGTGCTGGAGTCGAGTGCGGTAGCCCAGCGGATCCAAGGAGCCACTGAGAGGTGAGAGCCCATTCATGTGCGCCCATAGCCTCGGACTTAGGTTGCCCGCGACGGTCTGGACGAAGCTGACGTCATCGCGTTGCGCCGCCAGCAGCAATGCCAGGGCTGCACCTCCGGAGTATCCCACCAATTCGAAATCCCGGTTGCCATAGCGCATCTTGAGCTGATCTAGGGCCTGGCCGAGGCTATCGACGATCTCTTGGGAAAAACGGCGGTTCGTCCAGAGTTCAGTCTTGCAGGCTGGCGCGCTGACAAACTGGCAGGGGCGTGCCAGGTAGATGCTGGGATAGGGATCACCGGTCGCCAGCTTCGTCACCAGCAGATTGCGGGGGCTGGGGTCGAGGCTGGGTAGCCTCGAGGTGATCCAGGCGTGGCCATCGCCCTCCAGGTAGACCCTGAGACGTGAGCCTGTGGGGATGTGTCGTGGCGAAACGAGGGCGAGCGGGTAGGGCTGGACACCTAGGATTTCCAGAGTGCGATCTTGTTCATCGGCCAGTTGCTGCAGCGCCTGGCGGGGCGCCTGGCATCCAGCGAGAACGGCGCCGACCAGCAGCGCCATGGTCATTCGATAAAGGCCGGCCTGCTGGTACAGGCCGGGTAGGGGGCTTCTCATCAGAAGTCGTAACGTACCTTGGCGGTGAATGTGTCGGCGTTGAGGTCGGTCTTGCCGACGTAGTCGTAGCTGAGGCCCACGGTGATCGCGCCGAGACGGTAATCCGCACCGATACCCGCTTCATAGCTGTTGCGTACGGATCCGGCGCCCTGCGTCACGAACGGTGTACCACCCAGCATGAAGGTCGAAGTGCTTTTCGCCTCGTCGGCGGCAAAGTCATGGTAGGCCATCAGCTTGGCTTGGGGTTGCAGGTTACCGCGCCCGAGCGGGATGTTGCCTGCTATGCGAACGCCAACGCCCAGCTCGGCGACTTCGTAGCGTTGATCCTCGACTTTGAGCGCCGCGGACGAGCCTTTCTCGCGGTAGCCGTCGATATCCACCCGCGTGTAGCGCGCGGCCAGGCGAGGTTCGACCAGGAACCGGTCGCTCAGGCGGTAGGTGTAGCCGCCGACCAGGGTGGCGCCGAGGACGTTGCTGTCGTAGTCGCCTTTGGCCGTGGTGCCGGCGATACGGCGCTTGCTCTCGTTGTCGTTGATCCCGTAGCTCAGGTTGGCATCGACGAAGTAGTCGCCTTGCTCGAAGCTGCCGTACAGGGTGAGCGCATTGCCATCGACATCGGTGGTGTTGCCGCCGTCACTGTTCACGCCGGTACGCAGGAAGCTGTAGGCCACGCCCAGGGTGAGCTGATTGGTGAGCTTGCCATCGGCACCGATGGCGATACCGCGGCTGTAGGCCTTGAAGCCGGCTACACCGTCGCGCAGATCCTGGCTGGCGTCACTGTACAACGCCTGAGCCCAGACGCCGGTTTCCTTCAAGGTGTCGCCGGAGGATGCGCCCCGCAGGCTGCTGGTGCGGTTGCTGGTGACGTTGCTTACTAGGGACTGGCCGCTGGTGGCGGCCTGGGTGGCACCGCCATTGACCTCCGGCGTTAACTGCTCGGCCAGTGCTTTCAGCGCGACAGGATCCTGCGATGCATTCACGTAGGCCTGGAATACCGGGTCGTTGGGGTTGTTCTGCGCCAGGCCGGTGGCCACCTGGCTGAAGGCCGCACCGGCACGCTGGGCGTTCGGCGTGCCACCGACGTTGCCGATCTCTGTGCCGACTTCCTCCTCGGCCTTGGTGCTGACCTTGGCCAGGACCCGGTTGCCCTCGAGGGTGAAAGTGTCGACATTCAGCAGTGCCGAACGGCTGATGACAATGAGACCGGCATCTTCCAGGCTACCGGCTTCGACCAGCGTATAGGTGCTGCCAGCGGCCGTGAAGTCACTGCCACGAGCCGCCAATTGGATCTGCGAGCCATTGGCGAATGCTGCGGTGCCGGAGACCACGACCACGGCCTTGCTCGGCTCGGTGGCGCTACTCAGGTTGAGACCCAGCGCGGCATTCTCCGCGACCTCCAGGTTGCCCTGGATGAGGGTATGGGGCTGTTCGAATTCCAGGCGTGCGGTCGAGCTGCCCCCCACCCGCACCCAGCCGTCGTTCTTCAGACGGATATGGGCGCCGTCTTCCGTGGCGTCGTTCCCGGTGAAGGAGACGGGGCCGCCGACGTCGATGCGGGTCAGGTCGATCAGGTTGCCGGTGATGCTGCCCTGATCCCATTGCAGTTCGACGTCGCCGCTGGCGAAGGAGGCGTCGATGGCTTCGTCCCCGGAAACCAGGCTGCCGCTGTTGCGGATTACCAGCGTCCCGTCGGCCTCGTCACCGTCGATATCGAAGGCGCCGACCTCGATGGCCGCATCGTCGGAGCGGATCGACCCGGTGTTCAACACCTGGACGGACGACGAGGCGAAGCTGACGCCGTCCAGTTTGATCGGCGTGGCATCCTCGCCGCTGGCCACGATACTGCCGTGGTTTTCGATACCGCCAAGGTCGACGCGGTCGCCCGCGGCATTGGTGGTCGCCAGGAATCCCGTGGCATCTTCGCCGCTGACCTGGATCTGGCCATGGTTGATCAGCTTGCCGACGAGGTTGCCGCCCTCGAGACGAATGGCGGATGCCTCTTGGCCGTCGGCCTGGATCCTGCCGTTGGCCGCATTCACCAGGTCACCCTGGAGGGCGGCGGAATCGGTTCGGATCCCGGAAACCTCCTCGCCCGTCATCGTGAGAGCGCCGTTGTTGATCAGGTCGCCCCGTAACCGGGTAGGCGCTCCGGTGGTAGTGCTGTCGCCATGGCCAGGGGCGAGCTCGATGCCATTGAGGTCTGCGCCGGTGGCATTCACCGTGGCGTTGAGTACCAGATCCGCGTCGAAGACATCGCCATGGAACTGCAGCGGCTGGACGTCCTGGTTGGAGAAGCTGCCCGTGACTTCCACGCGATCGGAGTAGGTGTTGCTGGTGCTGCGGATTCCATCGTTGGTCAGGGTGAGGGCCTGGGCCGCCAGCGGGAGAGACGTGGCGGAAATGGCAAGTGCCAGAAGCCGTTTGCGGTAGAGCGTAGGCGTCATCATGTTGCTCCTTGCATAAGTGCGTGTGGGTGTTGGCGTGTTTTTGTTGGCTACAGGCGGGCGTTGTCAGTCCGAACGAGTACTGAGGTGCACGCGCGCAAGCGCTCCGCGTAGATCGGGCGCACGAAGGTGGTGGGGAAAGCGACTACTCTGTCCGGCAGGCCATGGCGAACCGCAGGGTGTCTTTGATGAAGCTCTCGGGCGGTGCCTTGTATGGGGTGTTCAGCGCCTTGAGTTGTTCAGGGCTGTAGGCGTTCTCCAGCTTCTCGAAGGTGCAGGCGCAGATGGATTTACCTGCGCCGCCCTTGATGCAGCCGGCCATGAACTCGCCCCTTACCTTGGAGTTCTCATCGGAGCACCCGGCAAGTGCCACGATGGCAAGTAGCGCTATCACTATGGATTTCATGGGCGGCGTCCTTACCTAAGCACCAGGCTGATACCGAGAAAGGCGCCCAGCACCAGCCCGATGAGTTGCGGGCCCAGCAACCAGAACACCTTTATCCAGACCAACTGGAACAGGCCGCCGCTGGTGAAAACCGCATCAGGGTGGGCGAACTTGCGAATCGCGTCGCCAAGCAGGGCGCCGATCAGGCCGAGTATCGACCCGACCACCACCGCCAAGAACTTCATGAAGAAGCCGGCGCCCAGCACCATGGCGGAGTTGTTGAAGGTGACGCCGAGGATCGACAGGACAATGGCTGCAATGCCCCATCCGATAATGGCCGGGTTCAATGCCGGGAAGTCCTGATCGTCGGTGGGCTCGTTAGATGTTTCTTTCGGTTCTTGCATGTCATGACTTCCAGTCGATGGGAGAAGTGTGCGTGCGTGGTATCACCAGGCGGCGGTACAGCTGTTTTGCGGATGGTCGAGTGGTTGCAGTACTGCCCCGATGTTCTTGGTCGGCAAGTTGACCGTCCTGCCCTCGGCGCTTACCTGCAGGTTGTTTGCTTGGCGCAACGCCTTCCAGAAACCGGGGAAGTTGGCTGCGCAGACGCGGCAATCGGTGAAGAAGGGATTGCTGTAGAGGACGCCGTCGGCGATTACGTCGAAGCCGCCTTCCTGATCGGATGAATAGGCTTTTCCGGCGATGTCGGCGTAGGCACTGATATAGCCGCCTTCGTGGTCGGGGCAGGAAATGCTCAGAGCATTGCCATTGCCGTCGTCGGCCTGGTATTCGCTGACGCCCTGGCCCCATCCCGATGTCCACTCATAGGTTCCGGCCCAGGCGGTATTGCTCAGCGCCCAGGCGAGCACCAAGGCCAGCAAGTATTTGCTGTTCATCTGAAAGCTTCCTTGTGTTGTGTGGTGTTGTGGCATGCAGAAAAGTCGATAAACAACCTTTTAAGTTGATTGTCGACCTCTGCTGTCCTTCATGTCAACGAGTTGATGCCCAACCATTCGGGTCGACTGGAAGAGGCGTCATCATGAGTACCGATCAAAAAGATCTGGCTGAAGCGGTAGGCCGTGCCATTGCCAGGCAGCGCGTGCGCGCCGGGTTGACCCAGGAAGAAGTGGCGGAGCGGTTGGGCGTCGGCAATGAGGCGGTGTCACGCATAGAGCGCGGCATCGTCATTCCCAATATTGCGCGCCTGTTCGACTTCGCCTCGATCTTCGGCTGCGAAGCCACTGAGTTGCTTAGCGAGGCCAGCCCGCGTGCGGATGACCAGGCCAGTCGGATCAGCCGTTTGTTGGCGTCGTTGAATCAGGCCGACCGGCAGTTGCTCGTCGAGATGGTCGAGCGCTTGAGCGGGCGTTTGAGGCAGGGGTGAAGCGGATTCGCGGCAGGCTTCAAGCGTCCTTCTTGTCGAACTTCGCTCCGCAGCGCAGGCACAGGCAGTCATACTCCATGAACTGATGTTTCCTGACATCGCGAATGAAGTCCTGAGTGTCGGCCCAATTGGCGGCCGCACCCGATACACCGTCGATCATCAGATCGAAGGCACGTTCTAGATCGTTGCTTTTAGCGGTCGCCGTTGCGTGGCGGTTGCCGGTCGAGTGCTGGATGCCATTGAGAAAACCGCCCAAGGTGCCGATCAGGCGAGCGACGGCCTTGGCGGCATCCTTGGACAGCACGACGGAAGAATTGCAGATCAAACACCGTATGGTCATGGTGATGGTTCCAGGTGAGTGGGTGGGAACAGCGCTGGATGCGGTCAGGCGTTCGAGTGAGCGTCTGTCGGTGATCAGGCCTGGGTGTCGGCCCGTTCGAGCAGCCAGGCGAACACGCCCAGCGCCAGCACGGTGGCCAGAAGCACCGGCCAGAAACGCAGCATGAGCAGCAGTAGCGCCAGCGCCGACGAGCAACTGGCGAGTACGCCGATGAACACGAACAGCAAAGCGATGAAGCGTAGTGCGGCCATGAGGGTTCTCCTTACAAGTGGCCCAGTTGGGCCAGAGATGCGCAGCCTTCGTGGCCGACGATGATGTGATCCAGGGTGCGGGTGCCTACCAGGGCGAGCGCACTCTTCAGGGATCGGGTCAGGGTGAGGTCGGCCTGGCTGGGCTCGGGATCGCCGGAGGGATGGTTGTGCACCAGGATCGCGGCAGCTGCGTTGTGCTCTAGGGCGATCTTCACCACCTCCCGTGGATAGACGCAGGCCGCGTCGAGCGTGCCGCGAAACACTTCGTGAAAGCCGATGACCCGGTGCTTGCTATCGAGCAGCAGCAGGGCGAAGACCTCGTGCGGGTGCTGCTGCAGGAGGATCTGCAGGTGGGCGAAAACCTGGGCAGGTTCGGTCAAGGCGCGGCCGCGAGCCAGGCGGCTGGTGGCCAGTTGCTGCGCCATGCGTAGAATGTCGGCCTCGGTGACAGGCGAATCGACGACATAGCTGCCGGCAATTTCGCCGGCTTTCAACTTGTGGAATTTCATGGAAGGGCTCCTGGGGTCATGTACGTTCGGCGCGCTGGGGCGTGGGCTTGCGTTCGAGGGGGGATGGCGGGATGGCGTGTCGCTGCGCCTGGGCTTCCAGCTTGGCGGCCAGGGTGGGGCTGGCCGTCGCCGCCGTGTCCGCCGGGTGCGGTGAATCGTCCTGGGGCGGGAAGAACTCTTCGGTGATGGCGCCGTTGTCTTCCTCGCCGTCCTCGAACGCGCCGTTGCCGAGGCCTTGACGTGCGGCGGCGTCCAGCGCGGCCTGGTCGAAGCCCGCGGCTCGTCGTTCCTCGTCGAGTTGCCTGGCGGCGAGCAAGGCCGCTTCCAGGCCCATGCCACTTCTCAAGGTGATGTCGACGTAGAAGATCGGCGTGCCATGGCTTTGCCGGGTGGACTTGCCGCGCAGGCGCAGTTCCAGCGGCAGGCACGCCAGGCGGTTGCCGGGGAGGGCACGGTAGTATTGGAGGCGTGCCGCCAGGGTGCGGATGCTGTTGAAGCCGGTGGTACGAAACACAAAGCTGCCCAGCGGGTCGTCGTCGCCGATCACTACGTTGAGTCGGCCATAGGGCTTGCAGGCATTGCCCTTGGCCAGCGGGCAGGCGTCCGGCGACGGGCAGGGCAGTGACTGGATGCCATCCTTGCCCAGACGTTTGCACGTCTCGCCGTTACCGACACACAGCGGGCGCCCGGTCTGCCGGTCGAACAGGGTGTAGTCGGCGCGAAAATTCAGTTCTGGTTCGTTGAACAGCACGCGAATCGGGATGCTGCGCAGTTTGTCACCCTGGGATTTGCGCAACTCGTCGTCGAGCGGGTGCAGCAGCCAGCCATCCTTGTTCTGTACTTGAGAGGTGAGGGTGAACTGGTCGTCCTTCTCCGGCAGGCGTTTGCCGTTCTTCTCGACGACCCTGCCGATGGAAATCCGCCCGAGCACGGGCGGGGTAATGGCCAGGCCTTTCAGCATGAGGGTTCTCCTGAAAAAAGACCGCCCGGGCAGCGCGAGCCGTCCGGGCGGTCAAGGGGGAAGTAGGTTGGGTGTCAATCGATCAGGAAACGGCGACTGCCTTCCTTGTGCTTGGCGTAGCGCACCTGCAGGTAAGGCTTGTCCTCCAGCAAGCGCTCGACATCGAGCACGGTGCTGTCCGCGGCCTTCTTCCAGGTGATATGGCCGTTGGAAAACACTGCGCGGCTGGCATCGCCCATGGCCTGCTGCAGCATCTGCTTGAGCTCGGCCTCGCGCTTTTCCTTGTCGGCAATCGACTGGCGAACAGCCTTGAGCTCAATGAAGACAGCGGCCAGTCCGGCATGGCTGCTGAAGTCGACGGTCTGGCCCTCGTCCTCCGGATACAGGCAGCGCAGGGCCGCTTCGGCGGAAGCGGTGCCATC
>JAAIGE0100193897.1_pt1 | contig 66184 bp, 66 predicted proteins | sample 6487951 | NCBI WGS metagenome assembly JAAIGE01 (sample SAMN13974128, study PRJNA590717) | phyllosphere metagenome | biome: tomato field; feature: multiple bacterial spot infested tomato fields; material: tomato leaves; isolation source: leaves from tomato fields | host: Solanum lycopersicum ...
ATGGGCATGACCCGTACGCCTATCTGAAGGATGTTCTCACGCGCCTGCCGACGCAGCGGGCGAGTGAGATCGAGCAGCTGCTTCCGCATAAGTGGCAGCCGGTTTAATCACGCAAGACGTGATGCCCGGACGCATACGATCAGGCGGTGTGGTTTTCACCCCCTCAAAAAAGAGATTTTCAAACGCTCCCATGTCTGTAGGCAATGGCGGTACGACTGACTGTTGTGCAGGCGGGACAATTTTTGCGTTTTGGCCAGGTTGGATCTGTGTGCCTGGCTGTAGCGCTGAAGTCTGAACGGTTGATGCCACTGGCGTAGAAGGTTCTTCGACTGCAAGAGGATCGAACGCTGCGCTTTGCTCGCTAAGGATATTCTCCGGGCTGGAGCAAAAGGTTAACAGGGTACTAACCTGGAGAAACTCCAGACCCTCAATGCTTTGACCAGGCTGAATCGCATCAAGAACCCGCTTACACATTTTGGCCAGGTTCTCGAATTTACTGGAAATAATCCCCATCGCTTCTGCCTTCTCTTGAACGCGACGTACGACGCCGAGTACCCGAGAGGTAGTTTTTCCAGAGGTAGCTCCAGTCCAGGATCGCTTAACGTCCTCTGCTATTTCCATCGCAGCTTGACCGACCAATCCGACAACTTCTGCCTGTAAAGCATCATCTGCTCCGAAGTAGGAAGTGGCATTGATCTGAATTGCCGAAATGTCGAACGAGAGACCACGTTCAAGATCATCCTTTTTCGGCGCGTGGCGACGAATCAAATCAGCCCGAGATTCACCGCCAGGTTTTGACGTTACCTTGTTTGCTGGGCTGTCGGCCCACTCCTCAATAAGCTTGGGAAGCTGTTGCAGCATCGTCTCCTTTTCAACCAAATATTTGGCTTTAATTTCCAGCAGTTTTTTGGACAAGTCCTGCGCATAAGCGACTGGTACGAAATAACCTCGGACACGTTTGTTCACTTTGCGCGAGACACCTACTTTCAGGATTTCACGCTTGGCTTCGTTACGGTATTTGGATACCCAAGAGAAGGCACCCTTGGGGAGCATTTTTCCTACCTCCCGAATGAAGTCATCTGCTTCAACTGTCTTTTCACCGGTGCTACCGCCGATGATGAAATCGAACAGTGCCACGTCCTTCAAAATGGCCACGTCGGTTTGATTGCCATGCTGATTTGAGTTGTTCATTGCTATCTCCAGGGTAAGAGGCCATTGCGAGGACCTTGTGCCTGGAGATGAGCGACACGCGGCCGTAACCTGCGCGAAAAAAAAGACCCTCAGCACGCTGAGGGTCTTGGGGGGTTAGGCTTTGCCGATAACGGTATTTTTTAGGACCGCCAGTACAGCGTCCTGCTCTGCTTTCGTTGCGAAATCCAACAAAGTTATTTTCAAAGCAAGGTACAGCGCTTCTTCGCTATTTTTTCCCATTTGCATGAGCAGGAAATAGTTCATACCCCAGTTCAGTACGTTTCGAGTGGTGATCGTGAACTTCAAAGCCATGCCACCAGCGCCGGCATCTTCATTCAAGCCAAGGAACATAGCGCGTACCTGCGTTGCAAGCTTCGCCATGCTTTGAGCTATAACCGGCTGGACTCGTGCTAAGGATTGCAGCAGCTGAATTTCTTCAGCCTCTGGAAGGTATGTCATTTGCGCAACGTTGAAACGATCCATCGTGGCGACGTTTTGTTTTTTGGTACCTTTGTAGAGCGTCGCACTGCCACCATTACCGCCCGCAGAACCACTGCCGTTGGTATTAGCAGCAACTGCCACCATACAGCCTGGTGCAATGGTGATTCGTTCTCCAGTTTCGTCGATGATGAACGGGACACCGTCTAGCACTGCATTGAGGCTCATAAATACCTCGGGCAAGAGCTGATCGGCTTCATCCAGAAGCAATATCGAATTAGGCGTACTTGCCCATTGCAGCACCTTGCCTGGCACCCACCGCATAGACGGGATGGCGCTTGTTGAGTCTCCACATAGCTTCCAGCTTCCGAAGAAAGTAGAAGGCCGTGAATCCTCATGGCAGTTAACCGTGAACAGGGACCGTCCAGTTCGAGAAGCAAAGGCCTCGAACAGTCGAGTCTTGCCACAGCCAGTCGGACCATACAGCCAAAGGTTTTTCTTGAGTTCTGCACCAAATGCCCCCTCGGGCAGAGCTACTGATGCCGCCCAGACAATCAATCTTGTCAGTGTTTCAGGCTCAAATTGGTACGGTTTGATTGCAGGGGTATGTTCTGTCGGCGCAAACTGACGAACTGTCATTGATGAGAAAAACGGATGTGTCGTACCAAAAACCGCTGGTGCGGGATTGATCGCTATGTGAGCCGCGGAGGAAACAATGTCGGCGACGGTTTTGTTAACGCTTGCTTCAGCAGTTGTCATGGTGCTCTCCCAGGGAACAAAAGGAGGCCTCTTGCGAAGGCCTTGTACCTTGGGATGAGTTACACGCACCCGCAAAATGCAGTGAAAAAAGATAAAAAAAACCGGGGCTAGTGATAGCCCCGGCTGCGGTTTACATTTGCTGTGGTATCGCGCTTTTTAGCGCTTTAAAAACCGACGCCGCCAGCTCGTTTGCATTCAAAGCAACTCCATATGGAGCACTCAGTTCTGCGAATTGAGCTACGTGCCGAGCACCAATCAGGACGAACCTCACTTCGATCCCAAGATTCGCAGATTCACTGAGCGCTGACTCTAGAACCGAGATATTCCCCGGGTCTCCGTCGGTAACCACGATCAGTATCTTCCTCTCCTCCTGGCGGTAAATAAGCTTCTTAAGGGCCCAGGCTACGGCAAGGTGAGTATTGGTGTTACCCGTAGCAGCAGGAACATACCGCTGAAGAGTCGCAGCCCAGTCCTCGCCAAAAGAATGCCATTCGCGTACCGATGTGTTGTAGCTTGCCATCCCGAATGGAATTTCAGCCTCAGTCAAGACCTCACCCACAGCCACCCCAACTTTTGACGCGGCTTCTTTTGCTTTGTCGAATATCGGATCCCCCTTTCTATCCGTCCCGATAGCAGGACCAAATTTCAGGTCCATGGAACTGCTTTCATCGACCAGGAGGTAAAAACTCGTATTCAGTGCTTCTGCACGCGTCAGCTCAGTGAATACCTGCATATCCCCAAAAGGGACCCTCCACAAAAGATTTCCATTCAATGCTCCAACATCTCCTGTGCGGCGCCTTACTTTCGCGTGAGCCTCCACCAGCTCTGAAAAGCCTAGTGACAGGCTTGAAGCGACTCGTTGGGCACCAGCTCGAAGAGCTGCTCTGTTTTCAAGACTGCCTCCGGTTTTGGTTTGGGTGAGCTCGAGCATTTCGTCGGTACTGGTACCGCTGTACCCACCCGCGCCACGCTTAAACACGCTGGATGAATTGCAAATCACCTCTTCCAGGCCTTGTCCAAACGGTCCGAGCTCTGATGATTTCGAATCAAGCACCTGTTTAATTGCCTGTTGATTTGTTTCGTTCGATTTCTCACCGCCCGCTGCATTGTCGGATGTTTGGGTTTGGGTTTGGGTTTGGGTTTGGTTGCTGGTTGAGTTCAGTTTGAGTAATTGAACGATTTTAGCGCTAGCGTCAGCGGCACCCTGGGTGTGACCGGAATAACAGCCCTCCAGCGCGATTGCTTTAATATCGTTGACCAGGCTCTGGCCAAAAACATCTACTGCCATTCGACGGTATTGAACAGCGAACGCTGCCAGGCATGATTGCTTCAGTAACTCTGACCGCAGTTCACAAACAAGCCATGAGGCAAGAATTTCCGGAGGTTGCTCTGTTCCCTTAGGACCGTGGAAAACATTCCGCTTTACCAGGATTTTGAGCGTTTCGTGAATCACCGATGGGGAACCCGGGTAAATCCTGGCGCCGCGGAGTTCGCCCCTTGGATCTTCGATGATGTTGGTAAGGTCACCCTCGACACCTGGCTTCAACGTGACGCTGAAGTCAGTGTTCAGGCCATGACAAACGATCTCATGCGAGATCAATCCGTCGATCAGTCGAGCGTCTTCCTCAGTGCCTTGCGATGCCATTTTGGGTAAACCTAATAGCAGGCCTTTGGGGTTTTGAGGGTCAGGACCAATCTGTGCAGTCGGGATGAACATCCACTCGATGCGAATGCTGCGGCCTACCTTGTTGATATCTGCCAAAAGCATATGGGCATAAAGGTAGAGGTGACGCATTGAAACGCGGGATGCCGTCGGAAGCTGTTGTGCTAGTTGGCTCATAGTGAATCTCCTTGCGAAAGATAGCGGCACCCCGATGGGTTAGCCTTGCAAAGAGATATGTATGACAGGAAGCGCTAAACGAAATTATAGATCGTACCCGTGCTTCAAAAGGGCTTGGCGCACGGCTGTACTGATATCCGCTACGAGAACCTCCGGATCCTTCACCTGGCGGGCGGATTGATGCTGAAGCGGTGAGTCTTCAACGAAGGCCTCGACGAGCTCTCTGAGGAGCCCTGAGGCCGTTAGGCCTGGCTTTTCAACCGACCACTCAAGCACTTTCTGTTGAAATTTTTCTTCAACGGTTCTGCTTACCCTAGTCGAGAGAGGCTGATCGGCACTTTCTCGATCGGTATACGCGATCTTGTCCGCCTGCTCCAAGAACGGGGCAAGAATCGGCGCCATTAACGCCTGGATATTTTCGTCATCTGGATACTGATATGCCTGAAATTTTAATGGCTTTGCCAGGAACCCAACCAGATCCTCGTTTGCCTCTACTTCAGGTAACAAACGAAGATTGTCGATGGCGTCGTTTGCATATTTCACTGCTGTTGGTTGGCTTAGGTGATAGGCACGCGCAACCATCCGTGTCAGGTCACCGGAAATAACTCTCTGATAGATAGCTACCTTAATAGGTAACGGTGTTGTTTTAGCTGCCAAACCGATCCCCTTGCACGTATGGGCTAAGCGGGTATTAGCCCTGCTTCTTTCGCGCCTTGCTCAATTTCGAGCCGGCCTAGGGTAACACCCCAGAAAAGCATTCTGGCGCTGCCTGATTGAGCTTCACCTGTGGTCCCAAGATCACCAAAACCCCTCGCGTCGGCGTCACGCTCGGCAAGCTCGAATCCGTCGGAGCAACCGGCGATTGCTCGCAGACGTGTGAGTGCATTTTCTTTAATGGAGTCACGGACATACATGATGAAATTTCCATCGCCACCTTTTCGTGCCAGCCGACCACGAAGCTGATGCAGTTGGGATGTCCCAAAGCGATCGGCATTTACGACGACTACGAGTTTCAGTTTTGGAATCGTGAGTCCGACCTCGATTGCAGTCGATGCGACAAGTAGCTTTAGCTCGCCCGACTTCATCCGCCTGATAACGGCGGTTTTCTCCTCGTCAGGGAGGCTACCGTGGATCATACCAACCAAAGGGCCAAGCTTATTTTGGAATCGTAAAAAAGCAGCTTCAACGGAATGCTTGTCGTCGCCTCGGTCTGTTGCGAGCGGATAAATGAACGCTACCTGGTCCCCGTGGGTGATGACTTTTTGGACAAAGCCGTAGAGGCTCTCACGTGAGCGTTGGGTGATTATTCGACTTTGGATGGTCTTCTTGACCGGGCATTCTCGAAGTATCGAGAGATCGATCCCGCCCAAATTCACAAGCGCGATGGTTCTAGGAATCGGTGTGGCTGTCGATTCAAGGAAATTGGTATGGGGTGAGAGGAGCTTAGATTTCTGCGCTACAGAGAATCTGTGTTGTTCATCGGCGATTACGAGATCGAAAATGATGCCGGCTTTTTTTGCAGCTGCGAGTATGGCGGTTGTGCCAATGACTACACCTACGCTGATATCGTCTTTGACCTTCGCGACCATTCGGCTGACCGGGATGTCGTAGAACAATTCGCTGAACTCCTCGGCAAGCTGCTCAACAATCATAACGCTCGGAGCAATAATTGCGACTTTCGCGCCTGCAAGATAGCTCGCCGCCGCCGGGATCATGAACGTGACCGATTTTCCGGTGCCGACATCCCCTGAAAGCACCCTGTTCATAGGGAAAGGAGAGCGCAAATCAGAGACGATTTCTTCGATCGCTTTGAGTTGATCATGCGTAAGGGGATATGGCGGTCTGCTTATCAGATCAGTCACTTGATCACGGTCCACGCGTAGCAGTGAACCCTTGACCGGAACCCGGACTTGATTGGCTACTACACGATTTATGACCGCCTTCAGGGACAACTTGCGCGCGATGGCCACAGCTTCAAGCCCTGCCTCCACAGACGCAGGTAGATGAAGCGCCCTGAGAAACGAGTGTGCATCTGGGTACCCTGTTTCCGCTCTGAACTCAGACTCATGCATACCTGCTTGCTCAAGAAGCATGCATGACGCCTCATTGAGGAGCGGCAACGCTTTGCTTATGTGTGATGCGAGTACAGCTGCGCTCACCTGGCTTACCTTACCTTGGTAATGCGGTACCACCCTCCCCCGTTGGTCCTCGGAGATTATTGACGGGTTAGCCATTTGGAGACGACCGTCGTACGTCGTGACTTCGCCGGCCAGGTGCACCTCTTTCCCTAGGCCAAGGTCTACCCATTCACTAACGCCCGGGCGGCCAATAACATTGACTGAGATCTTGTTGCCCCAGGAGTCCACCGAGATGACGATGCAACGGAAAGAGTCTTCAACCGTTTCGACTTTTACACCCGCCCTAGAGAACATCATCAGGTCGATCGGTGTCAGGGCGATGTACTGAATCTCGCCCGTATCAGGCAGGGGGAGTACTTCAATGGGCGCGTTGAAATCCTGAAACCCTTTTGGAACAGACAGGAGGCATTCAGCGAGGGAGGTAAAGCCAAGCCTGGTAAGCCTACCAATCGAATCAGACATTTTGCGGTTCTATTAAGTTAGATTTCCAGATGTTATGTCACGCGTACCAATAAGGCAATTGTGTAGCAAATGCCACTATCTGTATCCGCGAGGTATTGAGACTGCTGAAAAAGCAAAAAAAAAGCCCAGCACATCCAGAGGATGCACCGGGCCGGTGAGGGTTAATGAGAAACTCGCGATGAACCACCCGCGGTTGTGATTACACGAACGGAATCGCCTTTTGCGAAAGGTTCTTTTTCATCGACGGCTTGGGTGACAGCCAGCAGCTCGTTGGAGTTTGCGAGCAGTATCGTTATTTCCGTACCGTCCGCGTCATGTAATTTTTTATCAGCCATGGAGCCAATGACAGCACCAACTACGCCAGCGGTAACCATAACAGCTAGCTGACCAAGGCCACCGCCGCCGCCACTACCACCTGCCAGGGCACCGAGGGCACCGCCAGCCATACCACCAACCGGAGAAGCTTTGCCATTGATTTTTACGGATCGAACTGATTCGACAACACCGAGTTCAACTTTCATTTTTTGGCGAGACGACTCTGGGGTGTAGTCGTGACTAGTCATGTTCGAAGCACAGCCGGATACCAGAAGGGATGCGGACATAAATACAACAGCGAAAATGCGTTTCATGGGTTTTCCTTTTCGAGGATGGTTGTCTTGTCTCTCGAAATGAGGAACACGCTCGTGTAAAAGGAAAAGCTTACGTCCCGGACCATCAGATCTATGGATTCGAAAAAAAACCCCATCTGCATAGCAGGTGGGGTTTTAATTAGAATTGTAAGGTTGGAAATCAGTGATTCATAGGATTTGTCGTTACGTTTTTAAGTTTGTCAGTCATGGTTTGTTGAACCTTCCCAACGTCTGGTAGTTGTGTAGCGGCCATCACGTCTTCAATAAACTCCGTTAGGTCAAGTTTAGAGAAGTCAATCCGCTGGAACTCATCGACACTAAACCCTCCGCAGCTCGGGTTTTCTGGGGTTCCCCAACCCTTACCAATTTGGGGCTTTCCTTGTTCGTTGATAATTTTGCCCAAGCGTGAGTTATAGCAGCAGTAAGCCTGAGTAGTTTCCATGCAGGAACCTAATACCTTTTTGGAGCAATAGCTACCCACCAAGTGACAGAGGTTTTGACCTCTGTGCATGCTCAGTTGCTGTTCCTCCGGCTCGCACGAGCGCAATTCCATCACAACTTGGATAGCCACCGCAATCGCAAAGCTATAAGGGTCGAAATAGAACCCCCCGCCCAGACCGTAAATTGGACCACCGAGTAAGCTTGTAGCCGGTACCGCCCCAGCTGTCCAAGTCAAACCATATACGCCGATGGTGAAGTCTGCACCATTGACATGCTCGATACCCAAAGCTGAGGAACCCGACCTAATCCATTCTGCGTTGTTATATGCGTAGTCATAGACATACTTGCCGCCATACTGCACTGCGCCGACTGCCGCACTGCCAGCGAGAGTGCCAACCATTGAGTTGTTATTTTCGGCTCCGCTACTTTTACCACAGCAGTTTTTTATTCCCCCATATCCTTTTGTGCAGGACTCAGCCACTCCACCGAAAAGCTCACCGTTAGCCCCATATACTCCCGCCTGTCTTGCCGCTTCTTTTGCGGCCACAGCTTTAGCAAAGTCAGTATCGTTGGGGAAGCCAGTATCCCAGCAGGTACCTTCGTAGCATGAGCTGCGTGTGCTGCAATCTTTCTCAGTGGTGGTAGTGCCTTGTTTCGTGATACAGCTGTAAGTGATTTGTTTCATTACGCACCCGAAAGGGTCGGTACTTTCTATACAGCTTTCCTCTAACTTCTTGCAACCCTTGTCAATCAAAGGCTGACAGTCATTTTTGGGGGTCGGATCAATGCATGAATAGTCGTCCTTGTACTTCCAACAGTCTTTATGAACAGGAAGACCATTTATAATTCGAGTCTCAGCTGGCTCTACGCAAATGTGAGATGCAAGGAAACAAAGCGGATTTTTGGAAAGTGGCGAACATTCCTTCTGGTCCAGCTCATCGCGTATAATAGTGTAGGTATTATCTAATTTGATTGTGTTAGGTGGCGCTGGCATTGACGGATCACTGCATCTGTATGTCCGTTGTTCAGTCAAACATGTGCCGTTCCAAGCACTAGAAACACAAGAAGTGGACGTTTGGAAGCAGCCAGCAGTTTTAGAAATTGCAGCGCAATAATCAACGGAATCAGGTTTAATACATTCATACTTGGAGGTGTACCGCCAGCATGCCTGGTAAATTTGATTTCCCGAAATGTTCCTTGTTTCTGGACCTTCAACACAACTTTGACCGATGATACGACAATCGGCTGCAATACCGTGAACAGGAAATAAAAGTGTTAGCAGCAGTGCTAGACCTTTTAATGTAGAGCGCAGTTGTTTATAGCCGAAATAATGTCTTGCAAGAAACTTATGCATGATGTATTCCTCAGCGGGCGCGGGCTTCGAGACTTGCACACTTATTGTCCCAGCTGAATGTACAACTTCCAGGGCACATCATCCGAGCTTGAATGCTCAAGGCGCTTTCCCCACCCCCACCAACAATTGTCCTTGTTGTAACAGTATTTACACCGTTAACAAGATAAGGTCGTAAATCGACACCTGGAGCTCCAGCTTGGCTTGTTCCTAATTCTGGCGTATAAAGCGCTCCGTTCCCTACACTCACCTTTGGGCAAGGGTAGCGGCCCTCTCTTGCCGTCCCGCACATTTGTGAACCTAATGTAAGAGTGGAACCACCAAACGGCCCGTTAAAAACGAGATTGCCGTTTACTCTGACCATAAAGTAATCGTCATACCATACGTTTGAAAGCATGAATTGGGTAACAGTACTCAGATCCTTAATTTGGAACTGCAAGGACCTGTCAAAAACTGCACCAGAGCCTCCGCTCCAGTAGTTGTCACCGATTACACCAAACTGGAGTGCATAGTTTCCGTTTCCGGCTGGGCCCCAAGTGGTGTACATATCGCCTTGTGTTGTTCCAGGGACGATGCCACCGTTATCACAGCCATCAACTGGAGTGCTGCACTGCACAACTAGAACGTTGTCGCAGCTTAGAGTCTCCACAGCGTTTTTTGTTACATTACACTGATAGTTTGACTTTGCGTCAACTTCAACAATTTGGCCCATTGTGCAGGACTTATCATTTGAAAGATTGAACTCGTTGCAAACCTCAGTTTCATAAATATTTGGTGTAGTGGTCGTTTTGGTTTGACAGACTTCCGTCACAACACCAGGTTTAGCGTTATTAATGATATCTCCTATACCGTCGAATATTGGATCGTTCCCGCCAATCGGTACTTTGACTCTTTCTTCAGGGTTCTTAGCCAAAAAATTTACTGCGTCACACTCTTGATTTTTTACTTTGTCGGAACCTGGTTGTTCAGTTTTGCACGTGTTGATACGAGCAGCGCCCACAGTGAAAAGCGAGCTACCTCCAAACTGGCCAGCTTGAGGGGGGTTATCGTTATAGTTTGGAACATTCTTACCGTTCGCAGCATTGACGTTGCTTGATAATTTATTGAGCTGTGACTTGCCCAGCGTTAGGCCGTCGTTATGTGGATCCGCCAGCGAACTGCCACTTAACATTGCGAGGATCGTTAGGCACATGAGGTGTTTCTGAGCTGTATGTTTCACTTGCTCATCTCCACCTTAGTTTTGATGGCCGGCTGTGGCGTTTTTGACCAATCAACCGAGTCAGCTGGTGGTAATCCGTCGAGGCAGGTATTCATCCCCCATCCTGTTTCGAGGGTGCCGAAGGATCCGTCAGTTTTCGGAACGTTGTCCTGAGTCATTTTCACAGCAAGCCTTGCGCAGTCTGGCTGGCTGAACTTTTTGACGGTAGTTACCGTTACCTTGATGGGGGCCGTAGACTTTGTTTTTGCTTTCCACGCATCCGATTGAGGCCCCGTCAGTTCCCCACTTGCTGTGCCGTTTTTGATAGCCGTGTTGAGGAAAGTCTTTGCCATATCAGCCTGGGCTGTGGTGCACAGCACCAGCATTAGGGCACCCGCTATAACCAGGCCTGGGGCGCGTTTCGATTTCATGGTTGTGTGCATAGGTGCTCCCTTTGGATACTGTATGTATTTCACGCGTACGCATAATAATACTACAGTGCGGCAAATGGATGCAGATAGAATCCTGCGGTCTGTCGTTTAGCCAAATGCATCCCTCTGAAAAGGACAGGACTTCCTGCTGTGCGCCGGTTAGGGGGTTGTGTTGGGGCTACCGGCAGGATTTGTGTCTCCAAGAGCGCAACTCGAAGCTTAAAGAGACAGGACCTCAATCGGACTTAGAGCGAGAATTTCAATGGATTTAATTTTTGCCGTTGCGGATCAGCTCGACAAGCAAGCTCTCCTCTACCTCGCACCGGCCGTATCAATTGCATTCGTAATGCGTTTGATGGTTAGGCGGGTCGCGATCTTGGCGACCCTAATGCTAATCGGAACGTCGTGCCATGAGATCTGTCACTTTGTTCTAGGGCTGCTGACTGGTGCGAAACCAGTATCGTTTTCGCTGATACCTATAAAGATAGGACCAGGGCTTTGGATTCTGGGATCTGTTCGATTCACAAGGCTCACCTGGTTGAACTCTGCTGCGACAGCACTGGCACCACTGTTGATACTCCCAGGCGTCTACTTCTATTCCGTTTTCCGCGTAGGCATGGGCAACTGGGTAGTCGAGTGGAGTGATTTTCTAATATGGGGGTTGGTTTTAGCACCTATGATCAACAGCTGCTGGCCTTCCGCGGCCGACTGGCGACTTGCGATACGATCCTGGCCGCTTGCATTAGCGCTGATATTTTTTCTGGCCTGGAGTAGTTAAGCTACTGCCGATTGCCCACCTGAAGGATCGTCACACTGTAGTCCGGCCGTTTCATATTTTTGTGGGTGGCTAGCCAGTTGCTTGCGAAATTCGTTGCATCTAGCTCTTCCTGGCTGCTGAGGCGAAAGGATCCAATACTGGTCGCATTGGCACCTGAAGTGTTTCGATTCAGGCCCGCATAGATCAGCAACCAAGAGGCTGCCATCTTTTGGTTGTGATCCATCCCTCGACCATCTCTAAACATCGCAGAAAGAATTGCCGGGGCGTTAGGTTCGCTAGCTTGTGCAGCTTTGTTAAGCCAACCGAAAGCTTCTCCGTATTCTCCGCGCTCATAAAGCATCCGGCCAAGAAGATAGTAGGCGGTAATGTTCCCTCTGTTGGCCCCCTCATTCGCCCATCGCCAAGCTTCATCTCGCTGTTCCTTACCAAGGTAGTGCAAAGCCAGTCGCACGGCCGCCAAATCGACGCCTGCGGATTTCACAGAATCCTTAAAAAGCTCTATGGCCGCGGCTTCATCCTTCGGGACACCTCTGCCAAGAAATAATAGAACTGCCTGGTTGTACCTCGCGAGAGGGAAGTCACGGCTGGCAGCGCTAAAATACGCAAATGCGGCCCGACTATCTCGCTTCACCTGCTCCCCATTGTCCAATAGGTAGCCGACGATGTTCTGGGCTCTTGAATTCCCTTCCTTGGCCAGCTGAAACATCTGCCTCAATGCGGTCTTGTCGCCAGACTTCAACGCAGCCCAGGTCCTCAGTACTTCACCACCTTGCTTTGCATCCGTTAGCAAGCCACTCATCGCCCCAGCAATGTCCTTGTCTAGGCCGGAATCACTTTTCCGGGCTTGATCATAGTAATCCGCGGCGGATGAAGGGGCGTGTTCAGCGGCGCCGGCGGTCATTGCGAGTGTGCAAAACGAAACGGCGGCCGCGAAAGCGGTGAAGGAATGCGAGTCAAAAGTCACGTATTGATACTCTAGGATTATTGGTACGCGTAATGTATTCTCTGGTTCATGAAAAAACTACCCTTGTTCCTTCTCCTGGCGGTTTGCTCCCAGGCAAACGCTTTCTGTTTCAGTCAGGCCGCCGTGCGCTATGACGTCGACGAGCGCCTGCTGCGAGCAATCCAGTTCACCGAAAATGAACCAGGCAACCCCACAGACATCAGTTACAACAAAGATGGTTCCTGGGATATCGGACTGATGAAAATCAATTCGTCCTGGCTTCCTAAGTTGAAAAAGATGCAAATAACAGAAAAGGAGTTACTTGATCCATGTATTAGCGTGAATGTTGGCGCGTGGATTTTGGCGGAAAACATCGTTTCTTATGGACGCACTTGGAAAGCCGTAGGTGTCTACAACAGCCCTACGTTGGTTAATCAACAGAAATATATCAAAAAAGTTATGCGAAATTACGGAAGAGCTTATCCATGAAGCAGATGATTGGAACGTTATTCGCTGCCGTGTTGTTCGGGTGGGTAGTTTATTCAATTTCGCCTGAAGCGCCATGTGAGCGTGTTGAACGAGCAGCCCTCCCGGTACGTACAGCATTTGACGCCGTGCGATGGCTAGGTAAGAACTATCTCAGTACTGATGCCCGGATTCAGATGCTTTCATGGAGCATCGATGCTGACATCATGAGCCAAAACTTTATTTCACGCCTATTTTACGGCCCTGAACTTAACTGTTCTAAATAATTGCTGAAGGTGCATATATGAGTGGCTTAAGAGAACCTGATCAGTTTATTTGGTTGGGGCAGCAAGATAAGCATGCGGCTGAATTCTTAAACGGCCTGTTTAAGGAAGCCGCGGAAATTGGTTCCTCCGATATTCACTTTCACAGGTTTGGTAATAAAACAGAAATTAAGTTTCGTATCGGCGAAGATTTAGAGTTATTCCATACCGTTGACGCCGTAATGAGCAAGCACATAGATGAGAAAATTCGCGCAAGATGCAATATGTCTGATGCTGAGCGCCATATACCACTTGACGGAAGAATGCGGTTCCTTTTTGATCCGAGCACAATCGATGTTCGGGTTAACCTCGTTCCGTCATACGATGGTCAAAGTGTAGTTTGTCGCCTCTTAGATCAGGCCAACGCTACTAAAACACTATCTGATATTCAGATGCCATCTGTTGTGCGTTCTTGTTTCAAATCCTTGTTGCATGAGCCTCAAGGAATTATTCTGGTTACTGGTCCTACAGGTTCTGGGAAAACGACCACACTGTACGCTGCTTTAAATGAGCTGAATGACGGGACCTTAAAGATTATTACCCTGGAGGATCCTGTTGAATACGTAGTCCCGTCATTTGTGCAGATTCAGGTATCACAAAAGCTATCATTTGCTGAGGGGTTGCGAGCAATCCTGCGTCAAGACCCGGATGTTATTTTGGTTGGTGAGATCCGTGACCTTGAGACGGCGAACATTGCCATTCAGGCTGCCAAAACTGGTCACATCGTTTTTGCAACGATTCACACAAACGACGCGTCAAGCACTCCATCACGCTTGCTAGATATGGGGGTGGATCCTCACGATCTAGCCTCCTGTTTGCTTGGGATTGTCGCGCAACGGTTAGTACCGACAATTGCCGAAACATCTGAACTGACATGGCAGCCACCTACTGAGGTCGAACGGTTATGGCTGAAGAAGAACGGCTTGCAAGGAGTAACCGGTGACCTTCCCCATGTGGCAACTCCAAAGGACTTCAAAGGGAAGAGGCCCATCATTGAACTGATCAAAGCGGATAAAAATATCCGTGCAGCGATTGTTAGTGGAAACGGAACCGGCGAGATTCTTAACGCCGCTGCGAAACAGCCTCAGTTCGAAACTCTTGCTCAAGCATCACTCCGATTAATCCTGGACGGTGTTACTACACTCGAAAAAGTAAGGCGGGTAGTCAAAGACGAGGGGATCCTTCCGGCTTTCAAGCGGCTGGGTGAAGTTATGATTAGTCGCGGCCTAGTTAGCCTTGATCAAGTTCAGTCTTCGGTCGAGCAACAGAACGTGTTGTTAGCGGAAGGAAAGATAATCAAGATCGGCCAGGTGCTTATACGACAGGGCCTTGTAACACTGTCTGATGTGATAATTGCTTCAGGTTTCACCGCAGGTGCAGAAGATACAGTATTGGCACTAGTCGATTCAGGTGATCTACCTCGCAATGAGGTCTTACCGATCATTGAGAACTGGAAGCGCGAACGGCAGGATCATTCGCTCTACGATATTCTTTCTGAGCGCAACGTTATAGATAAGGAAACTCTCCATGAAAAGATTTCTAAATGCATTGATCATAGCGACGACGTTGACGCTGCCGACCCTGGTAGTAGCTGATGAGCCAACGCTTCAGTTGCCTTACCGTGAAGTGGCAAAACAAGATCTTGATCAAAAGAAGGTCTTGATTTTTTTCTCTTTCGGATGCTCCGTTTGTGCATCTTACGATCGAGCGCTTGACCGTTGGGCAGCAACGATGCCAGAAGGTTGGACGGCTGAATTTGTTCCGGTAGCGGTACCCGAGAAAGGGAGCTATATGGCTGCGCGTGCGTATTACGCGGTGCTCGATGCAGATCCACGTCGGATCGGTCCGTTTATGTCGAGTGCCTATTCTCTTGTTCACGATCACGGCATGGCCTTGGACGATGAACAGACTTGGAAGAAAGCAGTCACCGCTGCAAACGTTCAAGGCTTTGAGAAAGCCTGGGCGGGCGTAAAACAGGCACGCTTAGAGTCTGCTTTAGCAAAATTGCTTACTTACGGTGTCGACGCTACACCATCAATTGCGATCGGTGGGCAGTATGTTATTACCCCGGATAACGTTAATGGTGACAACAGTATGTTTCTCCAGCTTGCCAATGGGATGGTTTCTAAGGTCATACAAAACAGGTAATGCCCTTGCAAAAAAAACCCGCATCTAGGATGCGGGTTTTTTATTAGCTAGTTTTTATTTCTGGCCCATTTTCGCTGACCCACTATTTCCTGAACCACGCGTGCTGGGCCTTGGCGGTTCATCTTGACCATCTCCTTTGTTAATTTCCGTCTCCTGTAAGTAAATGATGTCAGGTCGTGCCTGTGGTTGCGCATCGTTTCCTGCGAATGGTGAAGGTGCGGAGGCACTTTCACCCATCAGCCCGTCACCTATGGTGGCCCCCTGAGAACTGTGGCTTGGTCCTGTGCTTAAAGGTGCGAGTAAAGGTCCCTGTCCACCCGAGGCACTAGGGGGGGCCATCAAGGGGTTAACTTCTGGCGGTGGAAGCGCCATCGGCCCTTGACTGGCTGGATGAGCCACTTGGGGGTGATCATGGTTTTGCATTGCAGCCAAGATCCCGCCGGCAGTTGCTGGTTGCTGCGGGATACCGTTGGCAGCTACCTCATCGTTTCTTTCATTGGCCATGTGGTTTGCTGCAAGCATTGCGCCTGGCTCGACGGACAGCTTCGCCGCCGTTTTCACAGATTTTACGGCCTCGCCTGTTGCCGCTTTTGACGCGCTTGTCGCAGCTTTGAGAGTTTGCGTCGCCTGAGCAACATGCTCTGCATCGACCACCCGGGCCGTAGAAGCTGCTGGACGACTCAGCAGTGCAGGAATCTCTCTGCCAGCTCTTACAGCTGTGCCCGCGGCTTGAACCGCGGCTGTGCCAGCCTCAGCAGCTATCAAGCCTTCTCGAGCTGCATTGGCGGCCATCATACTGCGGCCTGCAATACCAACCCTAGCCACTGCTCCCCCCCATCCAAGCCCAGGAACAAGCATTGCTGCGCTCTCTACTGCAAAAGCCGTCTTAGGATTTTCATCAGCCCACTGTTGTTCTTTCTGGCCAACAGCAGTCATCGTATTGACTATCGGTTTTGAAGACATTTTGTCCCGCATATCCTCTGGCGACATCGTTGTATCAGTATCGCGGATCTTCTGACGGCCTTGGGATGCGTTGTCTTTGAACTGTAGGCTGTTGGTTGTGGGCATTTGAGAATTGACATACGTCTCGCGGTTACCTGCGTGATCCCATTCATCTACCGCCTTGACCTGCTCTTTCAGGCGGCCCTCCAAATTGCCTTCTGCTGGCCCGACCTGATTTGCTCCCACGCCAGGGACATTCAACGACGGGGTTCCCATACTTACCTGAGATACACCGGCACCTGGATCATCACCGACCCTTCTGGCCTGAGCACCCACGCCCTCATTCCGGCTCGCGTTAGAATCTGTAGGCGAGTTGACTGTACCGGATTGCATATTCGAGATTACTGACGCAAATTCGGTATCAGCTCCGATCGCCTTAAGTGCCCACAGTTGGGCAGTCTCCCGGGCTCCGACCATCCCCTTAGACTGCTGGCCATACCGTGTCTCCAGTTCTGGCCATTTCTTGTTGAACTCTTGGCGTTGGGAGTCATTGAGTCCGCCGATTGACTCATTCAGGGCTCGCATAGCCGCGGGTGAACGCGTGAGATTCCCCCCGGTAGTTTGTTCGCTGATTTCGGCGCTTGCACTTACGCTAGATTCAGCCGAGGTTGCTTTCTGGAAACGCTCAAATGAGGATTGGGTATCAGCTTTGGTAGAGGAGAGTCTTCGACTTAGCGCGTGCTCGGTGGAGCTATCGCTACCAGACGTCTGTGAGAATGTTGAAGACGCCTGGGCACGCCACCCCTTCATATCGCTTTCGTTCTTCGAAATTTCTGATCCGAAGTCGCGTGACACCTGGCTTAACTGTTCTTTTGACGCCTCTTTCCCGGTCGCGTTCTGGATGCCTGCCTTGAGACCGCCAACGATGCCACCGAGCCCTACGTTTGCGTTGAATGCTTGTGTGAAGGCGTCCTTTTCTGCTCCTTTTAGGCTGAGTGAGTCAGCGATTTTTTCTCCGGATTTCATCGCTTGCTGAGTATTCTTGTCGTAGCTCTGTGCCAGGGAGTGCATGTCAGAGTTTTGCCACGAATTCCCTTGCTTATAGGACATTGCCTGCTTAAGGGCAGCATCCGTCGCGGCCGCGGATTCAGAGCGTTTTGTATGATCTTCCCCCATCGCACTTTGAGTAGAGGTCCCAAGGGTGTCTTTGATACCAGCTTTGCTCCAGGTGGCGTCTGCACGGGCCAGGCCGCTGACAGAATTACCCTGTAGCTGTGAACCGACTACGGTCCTAGCACCAACATCAAGTGAAGGGCCATTTTTCAAAAGGTCGGGGGACTGAAGTTTCTCATCATTATGATCGCGACCGGACCAGCGATTCGCCAATGAAACCATGCCATAACCTGTAACGCCCAAGAGTGCTGCTGATACAAGCGGTGTAGCAGCCAACATATCTGACGCAATTGCAAGTCTGGTCGCCAATACATCATAGTAAACGGCGTTAAAATTACTTGGTGTCAGAGCTTTTTCAGTGATCTGGGATAACTTGTCGGCAACGTCATTCTGTATGTACATCTGTACAACAGCTGAAAAAGGAAGCCAGGATGATGTCCAGATACCAAAGCCGAGGTATTTCACATACATCATTAATGCTCCGGCACCTTTGAAGAGGCCGTAGATAATTACTATCGGCGCAAACCCGAAGAATAGAAGCTGGAGGAATACCATTGTAGGCATCATTATTTTTGCGAAGAAACTACCTGAAGCGGCAGCGTCTGAGCGAAATTGCTCGTTTTGCTGCGTCAGCGAAATCATGCAGAGATTGAATGATCTCTGATCTTGAACACTGTCCAGGCAATTGTATGTTCCCCACACTGAGTTGAAAAACAGAGCATTGCGCATGAACTGATCGGAGCTCTGAGCGGCACTCCATTTTGTGAGGACGATGTTATTGATAGCGTCGTCTACATTTGAAGTCGTGTACGCGCCACCTAAAGGATTTTTGTCCTTCATGCCGGCGTTGATCATTCTTTGCAACTTGCCACTTGCCGGGAAAGCTGTTGTCACGTTGTCGATTTTTGCAGCCGCGTCAGCGCAGGCCATAGCTGCGCCGCTCGGATTCAAATTGTCCCAGTAATTGGTCAATCCGTTGGGCCTTGAATTGCTCAAGATATACCCAACCATATCAGTGCTGTTCTGAAAATCGTTAATGTTGAAAGCGTCAGATCCAGGAACACAATCAATTATGAATTGTTTGATGCTGGCTACTAAATACGGATCAACGTTCTCGACACCTCTTCGCAAGGTGAACAAGAGCTTCAGCGGTGTAATAAAACCGCTTTGGGAGACCCCCATATAGCTACCGCTAACCGATTGAAAGGCTGTATTGGTCTTATCAAATATGCTGTACGCTGCGGTTGTAAATAGACCTGCTGGCGCAGCTATGATTAACGGAATGTGATCAACTTTAGCGATATTGTTTGTGTAAATATCCTGCACAGTCACTGAGGCAGATATCGAACAGCAAGCGACGACCATGCCAAAGCCGAAGAGCCCCCCGACAGGTCCGTTAGCAGGTACGAAGTTTTCACCCGAACCTTTCTGGATCATGTACATGATCCCGGAAATCAATGCTACAAAACCACCGACCAGGTACACACCTTTCATAAAGCTGTTGGAATTAAAAATCATCGCGACGCTATTCAGCGTCGCATAAAACGATGAAACATCACCGAGGACATAGATCGTGAAATTCATCTGATACCCCCCTTAAATGCCATTTGGTTTTGCAAACACGGATGGATTGTTTGCCAATATCATGTCAACTACCGCTTTCGCCTGGGTGACTCGTTGCTGTTGGTTATTCACTTCAGCTTGAATTACTGCAAGCTCCTCGGTTAATTTTTTGATGTTCGGTTCTACAAAATCAGGCTTCATACCTTTGACGCCGTTGAAAACCTGGTTGGCGGCGTAAATCGCTGCCTTGCCATAACTTGCCGCAAGTTCGTTCGCGATTACAGGGGCCAGCTGGGTAGCAACGCTTTGCACTGCTCCTGGCGACTGCTGAACCTGTCTGATCATCGCCAGCAGAGGAACACTGATAGCTTCAATGAAGCTTTGTTGTGCGACGGTGAAACCGCATTTGCCAGCGGTGCAATACGAAAGCTTTCCTACTATGGAAGACGGATCAACGCCTGCTGAAGGGCCGATACTACTGCCGAATAGCATGCGGTTTGTATAGCCCAAGGTCCCTTCAAAGGACATGCTGTCATTCGCATTGATTTTCGTGCACTTGTTCCTATCATACCCATCGGTGCAGTGAAGAATCCGCAACGGCGTGCTCTTGCCGTTAGATCCATCCTTGAAGTTATTCAAAGTCAACGTTGGACTGAAGATCTGACCAACCTTCACTTTTGGCGATCCGTCCGTGTTGCTTCCAGAATCATCAGGGTTCGTCATGATCACGGCGCCGATCATGCTCATTACGACTTCATTAGCACGATTTGTATCAGCTTCTCCTGCGTCAGGGTTCCCCAAGAATTGACCAGCATTTGTATCCGTAAGCGCTTTCCATACGGGGTTACCACACTCCTCACATGAGCCATCCTTAGTAGCCTTATCGCTGCCGGCGTTTGGCGAACTAAACATATTCGAGAAACCGGCGAACAGGTCAGAGAACGAACCTTTTGCAGTTTGTGCGGCGTTTGCTGCCGTATCCGCCATCTCCTTACGAGCTGATGGATCTGTGAAACTTTTCACGATGGAGTTAGCGACAGCGCACGTGTTCTTCATCATTTGATTGAGCGCTTGCAGCTTGTTTTGAAAGTCTTGCATCAGCTTGCCAAGAGCTGGGTTAATTGCATCGATCGCGGCCTTAAATGCAACGCCCACTGCGTTCGCAGCGATCTGTCTAAAAAGGGCCACAAGCTGATCGGCATTGATAAATGAAAACGAACCCCCGAAGAGGTCGATCCCACCACAGCCGGCTGAGAAGCGTGGGGGATCAAACGCGATGAGGTTGATGTTTCGCACCGGACTTCTAAGGCCTGCACCACCACCGACAAACCCACCTCTGCTCTGACTTGCAAAAGCACCTCCAGAGGTGGAGTTTTGCATAAACATTCCGTTGAGTGCATCAGATAAGCCAGCAGACGCACTAGTCGAGAGGATGGCCGTCATTACCAGGACCGCGGCAGCTAGATATCGCTTAAATAAAATGTGCATTTTTTACTCCTTAGTAACGACCTTCCAGCCTGTCTTTGAGATATTTAACCCACTGTTTCGGATCGTCACTTGCCCCTTGCTTAGTGTCGTCGTCTGTGAGTACGCCGCGATCATAGGTCCGAACCTTTGCCGAAATTTCTTTCGGCAAGAGATTATTTGCATCTGCCGCAATTACGATCCGTTGGGCAAGTTGGTCTTGTGCCATCATCCCCTGCGATACGATGTAATAGTTATTAGGTGGTACAACAAGCACCGTTGTTGGTGTTAAGCGCAAGTTAAGTAAACTTGCGTGCCCAGCGTTAACCTCAAATTCAGGTACGTTCGGTAGTGTCTTTCCATCCATAGAAATGAACTTTGTGACGAAGCCATATTCCTTGGACAGCTCCTGGATAGTGTTCGCCTGCGGCTGGCAAAATTCACATTTCGAGTCGTAAAACAACCAAAGCCCCCCCACTCCAGCAACATATTTTAGGGCTTCATCTATTCCAGCCTGGGCTTTGCGAAGGAAAAATGGCTTTGTATACGACGCAATTGGTACCCGGTTGTTTTCATCCAAGATGGGATCGGCGGCCACGACTCGGGTTGTCATCTCGGCATAGCGTTGGGACTTATCCATAGCCACGCGTTGAGCATACAAATAGGCCTCAACGTTTTCTTTCGTGGGGTCGTTGATCGCATCGTCTAGCAACTTTGGCATGTTTTTTCTTAACCAAGCCACTGAAAAAGGTTCGTCGACCTTTTTATCGTTTTTGGGCTGTTGGCTTGGTTCTGGTTTCGGAATGACTAGGGGCGCCGGTGGGGGGGCCTCTTTGGGATCCTTGTAGAAAAACCATCCTTCGGCTTTCCTTTCAATGAACCTGGACGGTTGTTCGTCGTCAGCGTGGACATAACCACTAACGCCAGGAACTAGAAGCACAAAGGCACATAGCGATACATAACGCGTATACATACCTATGATTTGTTGATAATTCATCAAATCACCGGCCCTACGCTTCCGATAATTAATTTCTTATCCAGAAACCCCCAATACCGGCCGTCGTAGCTCCGTTCTTCAGTGCCGATAACGAAAATCTTACCTTCCGGAACAATTTCCGTTCGGTCGAACGCGCCTGGTTGTTTACCTAGTTTATCGAGCAGGTTCAGTTTGCCGACAAGCCGACCGTCTACGTACGCGATGTCATTTTTTACGATGACTTGATCACCTGGTAGCCCAGCGACCATTTTGCCAACAGTTTTACCTTCAAAATGGGGGCCCATGAGGCCGTTCTGTGGGACGAATGCCACGTAGTCCCCTCGCTCGATCTTTTGTGGCATGCCGTAGGTGATGAAATAAACCCTCCAGGGTAAGCAGCGCACTTCCGCGAGGTCTATGCCGATTCGGTACTCCTGCCTGAATGCATTCACAGCAGCAATGGCCACGATGAAGGCCCCGATTGTCCCTAGTACGGAGTTACGCAAAAAAAGCATACGTGGCTTATCCAGCGTGAACTTTTTTAATGAACTGGTAAGACGTTTTGTAATTGACGGCATGTCAGTCCACCTCAAGCCCAAGTTGCTGAGCGATCTGTTTTGTGATGTCTAGACCATCAGGCCGGTTCATGACCACGCTTGAGTTCACTACCGCGATGCCGGCATCTGTGTATGGCTTCAAGGCTTTCTGAAGCCCTTCTACAAATGCCAGTCCATCCGCTTTGGCTTGTTCAGGGCTCATATCAGGTTTGGAGGTGGTTGCCGACATTTGTGCTTCTGCGAGTGCTGAGCCATTCACAAGAACAAGTGGTGCGATTGTCACGTGTTGGGTCGTTGCCAACTGAAACGAAACAAGTCCAGCAAATGCAGAGCAGGCCAAGCTCACGATGACGCAAGTGGCAAGGCTTACTCCGGTTTTGATTACGTGTTTCTCTACCTGCTTTTGCGCATCTGGCGCTGGTCGAATATCGTCGCTCGCAGGGTGCAATCCATCCTTTTCCGAGCTTTCGCCATTAATTTTTTGGTCGGTCATGCGAACACCCTGTGTGGCCTGTGCCTGAGTTATAAGAATCATAACACGTGCCAATACGAGACTAGAATCTAAAACACATAAAAACCCGGCCTTGGCCGGGTTAAGGTGGTTGTCTTTACGCAGTACCTAAAGCCCTCTGGTCCTCCCGGGCAATAAAGTTGTTGATTGAGGCTACTGCATCTACTCCCCTGTCCAGGTCATCCAGGATCTCGTTTCGAGCGGGGCCTTTGGTAGAGAACATAACGTTCGTGAAACGATCCACTACAAGCCGGCAGATGCCCCAGTCAGTTTCACTGCGTTTGATCATGACCTCGCTATACAGACCGGGAGCGGTATGGATCTTCTTCATCATGTAGGCGCCGTAAGGCTCGATTTTGAACTGCTTACTGTCGATTGCGCTGTCGATGGAGTCTGACTTCTGTTGCAGGATGAACTGCCAAGCTGAGTTTGCCGCGATCGCTTCGCAGTTTTTCGAGGCATAAACGTCCCCGATCGATTGAGTTACAACGAGTACTGCACCTTCCTCTTTACGTGCTTTTCGATATGCAGCGATCATCGCTTTTGCCATCATCGGGTCGTCGAGTAGCTCCCATGCTTCGTCGACAATGAGGATTTTTTTCCGTCCACGTTGCCCTACCTGTGCCTTGTACATGTCGTGGTTAATGCGGGAGATCAGTTGCAGCAAGACGACCTGCTGCAACGCCTTGCGGCCCTTCAGATCACTCAGTTCAAGACAGATGAATGCGTTGTCCATGTTGAGGTTGTTTTCACCCTCAAACCAACGTGTGTAAGTACCACCCGCAAATGGGAATAGCTGCTTACCGAGTTTTTGGGCAATTGGGTCCTGTTGAGCAATGAACCACTCAGATACTGCCCGTACGTTCGCCGTATTACCAAATTTCCGGTATACGCTGATGATCGCTTGTTCGAACAAAGCCAGCTCGTAATCGCCCAGGACGTCTTCAGGTGCGGCCATTTTCGCAAGCGTTGCCTTCAGAATGTCCATTTCCTCTTCGAGGTCTTCAATGTGGGTGAACGGGTTGAGGCACACATCAGATTGCTGGTTAAATTCGATGAACTCACCCTCGACTGCTTTGCAGAGCTTGAGATAGCTGCGGCCGGAGTCAATTACCCATACCTTCGCACCAGACGCCAGATAATCACTTACGATTTTCTGGGTCAGAAAGGATTTACCAGCGCCCGATTCGGCGAAAATAATTCCGCTGTAGTTGGTGTTCGATTCGTACAGATCGATCAAAGCGGGTTGGCCACGCCTTGTTAGAAGAAGCATTGCCCCGTTCATACCGCTGCCGGTCCACTCACCAATAATTGGAAGAAATTGGACTGCATGGGAGATGGCCATGGTGTGAAACCGATAGAGATTTTTGACACCCTCGCGGCAGGTGTTCAGGGGAAGCAAGTTATTCCAAAGTGCTTCCAGTATTCGTTTGTCTTCCCGCAACTCAAATGCAAGGGATGTGTAGTACGCCTGAAGCCCGGAGGACAGCTTGTTCAGCCTTTCCTTGTTGCGTGAGAACAGGAAGATTGTGAAGTTTACTTCGCAGACGATAGCGCCCTTCCCCTCAATGGCATGAACGAGGACATCGACCCCTTTCTTTTTGTATCCAAGGATCGGAATCAAGTGCGCGGTTGGCCCGAACACTTGGTGGTTGATTACGGACGAAGTTTGCTTAACCGCGTCAATTTTTGTGACCTGGTCGGGATAGTGAATAGTCAGGACCATGTAGTAAGGGTCCGTGATTTGATTCGACAAGCCGACGGGGTCACCAATCATGTGGTTCATGATTGCCAGGCTGGCTTTTTTTGGGAAAAATTTGACGCTCAGCGCCTTGGCATAATGCTCGCCGCCGTTAAATTCGATGGTTGTTGGATCATCGTAATTGACGCTGTCGCCGGGGAAGTAGATTTGGTCCCGGATTTGTTGGTTCTCGTCATAGTGTGACCGCGGCGCATCCCACAATTTGGTGATGATACGCATGATTACCAGGTACCCAACTGCGTCGAGCTGATAGAGATTCAGCGAGGCTGCTTTGAGCGCCTCCTCGATGCGGTCAGAGGTCTCGCGCACGGTGACCATATCATCAGTGCCCGGAGAGTCGGATCGGCTCGGGATCTTGAGTGTAACGATCACACGCTGCCTATTAAGGAGCACACCGCTTCGCTGTATAAGAGGCGTATCAACACCTGCTGCGATTAGCTTGGAGTGCTGTCGGCTGAGTTCTTTGAGGATCGGTGACGCGTTGGATTTGTTCTTGTCGTACGCATCCAAGAATTCGCCGGTGTCAGGACTGCTGAGCATACCGATCTGAATGAAGGTCCCGGCGGGCAGTTGCATACTCAAAGCGGAGCCGAGCTTGTCGACAGACGAATCATCAACGCCTGTAACTGGATCTGATACCCAGCAGCTCCCTAGGTAATGCTCATTGCCGTCGGAACAGAAGAAACTTTTCGTCTGTTCGTCAATTGCCCGAACAGTCAGTTTTGAGTGAGGAAGGCAAGTTCTGTTGCCCGCGATTATGTGCTTTTGCTGTGAGGCTGCCATTGCGCTGTTCGCCATAAAAGTGGTTGAAATAGGCTTTGGCGGGCCTGAAGGACAACCCACAGGCGGTGCCAACAAAGAGCTGGCGCACTGCTGTGCAGTGCGCCAGTCGGGAGTGCTTACATCGAAGCCGTGAAGATGTTCGTCAGAACGCCCGGGCCTACGCTTGCGGACAGGGCCACTGCAACGCCGACAACGACAGACATAACCGATTGCTTTACAACGCCAATCGCCAGACCGGTACCGAGTGCGCCCAACGCAAAAACTTTACCGAGGGAACCCGTCATCCAGCCATCAAGGCTGGTAACGATTTCGGCGAAGGTCGAATCGGAGCCGGCTACAGCGTCCAGGCCCATAGCAATGGCAAGCACGCCGACCGCAATAAGTGCCTGCTTATGACTGGTAGCCTGGCCGACAGGGGCAGAAGTGGCGATCATGTCGTGGGATGCAATTTGTGTGTTCATTGGAGCTCCAGGTTGTGTGTATCAGTTCAGATTGATGTCATTTGTGGTTGGGATTTCCGCTTGCGCCTGAGGGGCGTAAGCGGGAACGGTGTCTGCTGGTTGATCTGTAGGAATCGTTGCCTTCACGGGAGCAACGGATTGAAGTTCTCGATGAGGCACAACCATTCCACCTCCTTCGAATTCCGTTTTGCCAAAGGACCAGGTGCGTGGTTGTACTTCCGTGAATAAGTAAGATGGAAAGTGAAGGTCATCTTTACTGTCCACCCATGGAGCGATCCAGATACGCATCACTTGTGATGGGACACGTACTGGTCGAGCTAAATCGGCAACTTTTGGCCCTGGCGTACCGTTTGATACCTTTGCGTTACGCTCAGAGCTCGCAGTCTTTCCCACGTTGTTACCGTATTTTACGTTCGGTACTTTGGAACCGATCGGCATGTCGCTATCGGTCAACGGAGGCATTTGGTTTGTTGATTTGTAAACAGCCATGGGGGACTTGCAAATGATCCCTTGTGGCATGCCTGGACATGAAAACTCATCATCACCGGCCGGGTTAAACCACGAGGAGCACCCCGACAGAAGTGCTATCGGCAATAGCAGCATCAAGCCGGCTCGGAACTTAAATTTGGAGACATTATTCATTTCAGTTCGATCCCCTTTACCAGGACGATTGTTGCTTTACGACCGGCGTCGACTTCTACAACTGGAGTCATTTCGCGGGCCATTTCGAGATAAAACTTTGCTACTTCATTTGCTGCTGTCGAGAAACCTTTCGCGACACCTGTCTGGGCAATACTTGATGCATCAGCGGTTTGGGTTGTAATGGTGTTTCCGGGGTTAAGGTTGAGTTGCGGAACTTGTTGCGGGGTCAAGGCTTTAGCTAAACCAGAAAGTCCACCAGCAACAATCGTTTTCGCAATCATCTGACCTTGCTTCGAAACTAAGCGGCCACGCATACCAACCCGACCATCTTCGCCGACAATATAGCCTTCCATCTTCCCTTCAATGACCTTGCCCGTCTTAGTGACGCAGGAAAGGGTTTCGGTTCTGAGCATTGCCCGTTCGCTGGAGAGAACACCATAACCGGAGGCAAGCGCGAAACATTCTTTCAGGTCAACTTTGAAGTTGTTCGGAAGCATTGCTTCGGTTTTGATTCGAAGTGTTGTTGGAACAGGATTCTTCTGAGTGGTTGCACTAGTTGGCGCATCCATACCGTTGAGCAGAATCCCTTCGAAGAATGCGCCGGCTGTAATGTATGCGGCTGGCTTCTCATCTTTCTTTGGCTGCTCGCGTTTTTTATTGAGATTATTTCCGGTGATACGCAGCGCTGGTGTTTCCTGCTTGGGAACTTCTGCATGATCATTTCCCCCAGATTCATAACCAGGCAGCGGCGAGCTAACATCAGGTAATTGAGGTTTGCCACGTTTTAGCTCTTCAACCTGGAGCTGCAAAAGCTTAACCTCGGACAAGAGATCCTGCCCCACGCCACTCTCCGTACTCTTTTTGTCCTTTTCTTGATCCAGCCTTTCTAGAGCGGCTTTACGCGCAGCAGTCTCTTGCTCGAGTTGCGCTTTAAGAACTTTGATTTCTTTCTTACCGCTTTCTATTCCTGCGGATAGTTCTTCAGGCGTATTGTTGTTGCCTTTCGGCAGCAGAAGGTTGGTTTCGCTAGGTGGTACAACCTGTTTCTGGTTGCGAGGCTTTTCGCCCCCGAGCAGAATCGAACCGACCAAGATCAAGAAGGCGAACAGGCCGCCAACCGCAATAGCAGTACGAACCCCAGGGGAAAGGTCGAGCCACTTGTCCTTGAAGTATGCTTTTGTAGACATTAATTCAACTCCGTGGCGGACTTATCGGAGACGATAAACACACTCGTCCTGGTGCCTTTACGCAGAGTTGAGGTCGGGAAGAACGATACAGCCCTTACGCCATCGGTATAAAAGGTACCCTCGTCGAGCTCCTCATCAGCATCAGTGGTTCCTTCCAGGGTGTAGCGGTAAATATCGTAATTTGGCCCGGAGTACCGAACTTTTGGATACGCGATTACTGAGCCAATGCTGGCCACTGAAGCCGGCAAGTTGCCCTCGCTAAAGCCTTCAGGAGTTTTACCGAGTGCAGCCTCACGAAGTACATAGCGGAGTTGATCGGTATATACGTTGCTTTCCGGCGCATGGTCGGCTTCGCCCTTGCCGTTAGTGCCAGCCGCCGCTTTGTCTAGTTGCAAAACAATGGTCTGAGGGGCGATGTCTTTTGGCACTAACGTTAAAGAAATTACCGGATCATTGGGCTCTGAACCAGTCACATAGATTACAACTGGTTTTTCAGGATTCTTCATGGTCACGTAAAGCGATTGACCCACAGGACTGATATCCGCGTCTTGCTTTTGCTGATCGATGGACTGTGGGTCAGCAAAAGGAGTAGAGATTCGGTTAGGCAGGAGATATGAAACGTAAACAATTTCATTTCGATCCGAACTCACGCGAATGACGTTGGTTTTTTGCTCTTCGCGTATGCCAGGCAACACACCTAGTCCAGGAAGCGGCTGGGCTTCAACTGGTTTCGAACGCTTATCTGCCGTTGGCTTTGGCGTTGGAACGGGCGGTAAATTGACGGCGAACGACGGCGTTGCGATCAGTGCAATCAAAATAAGAGCAAGCCGTTTCATTAGTTCGCCTCCTTAGTAGTGGTTTCTACAGGTTTTGGTGGATGAGCTTGGAGCCACTTTAGGGTTCGTGCCGTATTGCCTTCATATGTGTCGAAGGCAGTTATGACTGGACGGCCATGGCGAATATTAATAACGTACTCAACTGTTACCGGTTCCTTTTGTGGCTTGCCAGTTGCGCTGAGGGTCGTCATTACTCCTTTAACAAAGATCTTCGAAGTATCCTTTTCGTAGACTACGCCGTTAGAAGAAAACGAAACTGAACCAGCATTGGTTACGAATACAGGATCTTTCGCTAGAACCATCATTTTTTGTCGAACAGCAGGGTAGATCACTGGATCCACGAATGCGCTCACACTGTCAGCTACAAACTGAACGTTTTTGGGGGTGACGTTACCCATCAATAACGCTGCGTAAAGACCGAAAGACTTTAGATATTCTTCATCGGCGGCGCTCCAACCAATTTTGACCTCTGTAGTAAGAGTCGGCGGAATAAGTCGAGTAGTTTCATGTATCGAAAACTGATTTATGGAAAATAGCAGAACAGCTGCTGCCAACATCATGTTGGAAATAGCGTTCATCTTTCCGAAGGTTTTAAGTCCTTCCATCGAGCCAAGCATTTTCTTTAAATTCATTTTTCATCCTGCTGGTGCATTGGATACACAACGCGTAGGCATACGCCCAACCGATGGAATCAGTAAAAAAAGTCTCTGGTCGAAGAGTCTTTGTAGTGTTTGTTCAAAGGCATGATTCCGGCCCAGTAGCAGAGGTGGATCAGGATTCCGTCAAGCGAGCCACTTTTGAATCGCTTGAAACGGCGAACGGCGTACCAGCCTCCGACCATTGAAAGGATGGTGGCCCATCCGCCCAGTGCAATGCCGCTGCCGAGGCAGCCGATGAATACTGCCGCTTCGTCAATCTCCCAAAACAGGAGTTGCATCTGCGAGTCAACGTACCTAGGGATTTCGATCTCCTGCATGACTAGTTCCCTTCGCGCTTGAGAATATCGATCACTACGCGACGGTTTCGGGCGCCATCACCGGCGACGGCGGGTTCGCGCTTGCCGTGGCCTTCCAGTTTGATGTTCTTTTTGCTCACACCTTGGCGTATCAGGTGTCTGGCTACTTCGATCGCCCTGTTTTCAGATAGGCGTTGGTTGTATTCAGCACTACCAACTTCATCTGCATGGCCAACCAGGCGCACGGTGCTTCCGGACCGCAGTGCTTCGCCAAGTACTGCCGTCAGTGGTTCCCACTCAGAAGGCGTCGACTTGTTGAAGGGGAAATACAGCGTGACAAGCGTGTGGCGGGCATCTTCTTCCGCCTGCGCATCAATCGCGTCTAATCGCGCTTCTTCAGATGGCATAAGCGCCCGCTTCCCAGGGCCTTGAGTGACGATCCAGACGGGAGGTTTGTTCTTTACGTGCGTTTCCCGGATTGGCTCGGCCAGTACGTGAGCTTCATGTGCCGGCTCAATTGCCACGCCCACGTTCTCCGGGATTACCACCTGGTGAACATCGACTGCATGAGCGGTGCTCACCCCTAGAGCAAGCGACACAAGAAGAAAGGCTGATCGGTTGGGCATCGTTTAATACTCGTAGGCTTGATCTGGGTCGGTAACACGTACCGATAATACAAATATATGCCTTTCTGTTGCAAGAGTGACATGTGCCGCATAAAATATAGCGACGTGTTAAGTATTGCAAACGAATTCTATGCGCTGACTACCTTATCTGCGGTTGTGGTTCATCCCCCTGTACTAGGTATTCCCTCTTTGCAGAGTCGTAGGAGTCAGAAATGAGCAATCCATCAGCAACACAATCAGCAGAAACGCCTGGCCAGAGCGCGGCTCCGGCTAACGCTGGTGTCGATCTCAGTTCGTCAACCCTCAAGTTGTGGTCGTCGGTTCATCACACGGATCCAGCTTTCACAAAGGACTTTTCGTTCCCAAATGGTTTTGTAGGTACCTCGATTATTCCGATGTACCAGCTGCGGAAAGCTACTGAGGTATTTGGTCCATTCGGCTTGGACTGGGGAGTGGAGGTTTTGAGCGAGACGTATGTTCCAGGCCGCCCTTTGATTCTCAACAACCCGGCTGCGGGTACCGAGATCTACCACAAGGTATTTATCGAGCTCTGGTATCTGCGTGATGGCAGGCGTGGCTCGGTCAAAAACTTCGGCGTCACGCAATTTCTGGGCGTCGATCAACTCGGGGTCATCATTAGTGATGAGGATCACCCCAAAAAAAGCATGACTGATGCCATCTCAAAATGCCTTTCGTTTTTGGGATTCAGTGCTGACGTCTACATGGGAATGTTCCAGGACAGCAAGTACGTAGCGGCGATGAGGGAGCGTTTTGCGCCACCTCAGCACGGCGTAACAGCTAATACGGATGCAAGTAGTGAATCAGGGGCCGGCGGTCAAGGCGCCCCAACGCCTGAAGCTTCAACCCCAACGTTCTCTCCCAGGTACATGCAGTACAAAGCGCGGTTAGCTGAAACAGATGTAAAACCAATTTCGGACATGGCTGCGTGCATTGCCACGATTGAACAGGACCAGGAATTGGGCCCGATTGAAAAACAGATGTTGCTGGCTACGCCTGTTATCAAGGCGCATTCAGTCGACAAAAAGGAAAGCCCAATTTTTCTTTAACCCGTGAGCCCGAGCACCTTTTGGTGGCTCGGGCTTTTTCATGAACGTCGTTTCTCGAAAGGCCATCTTCAATGAGTTTGGAGAAGATTTACCGGGCAAAGATAGGCGGCTCCCTCGACACCCTTGCTCTTAGCGCAATAGGTGGTGGTGCACTGTTTACCTCCCCTTTTTTCCAGAGCGTGCCGTCAGCACTGCCATTGGCTATGGGCGCAGCTGGAGGTGCTTTCATCGGGAATCGATTGTTCGATTTCTGGAAGGAGCAACTGCTTCTCGAGTCGAAGATCAATATGCGTTCGGCTACGGATCTCGTACGTCCTGACGGGATGTTGCTGGGGTACACCACCGACACTGGAAAACCCGTGTACCTGCCAGACGAGGATCTGATGAGGCATGGTTTTATCCTCGGCCAGTCGGGGGTTGGCAAAACCGTTCTTGGCAAGCTGCTTATGTTCCAGCAGATCCAACGTGGAGGAGGCCTGGCATTCATCGACGGGAAGCTGGCCGGCGACGATATTGAAACCATTTACCAGTACTGCTGCTGGGCCGGGCGGGAGCAAGACTTGCTCATTCTCAACCCCGGCACCCCGAGTATGAGCAATACCTACAACCCAATTCTCCGGGGGGATCCAGACGAGGTTGCGTCACGAATTCTTTCGATCATCCCCTCCACTGAAAATAACCCGGGTGCGGATCACTACAAACAGTCTGCCAACCAAGGCATAACGACCATCGTCGCTGCATTACAAGCCGCGGGCCTTGCCTACAACTTCATCGACTTCACCATTCTGTTGATGAATCACAAGGCAATCCAGGAGCTCGAGACGCGGCTCAAAAAGACACAACCTCATAACCCTGCGACAAAAAACCTTTCGCTGTTTCTCGAACAGTACAAAACGGGGGGTAAGCCCGGTTTTGAGGACATGATCGACATCAAACGTATGAAGGAGACGTTTGGTGGTGTTGGGGGCCGGATGTATATGTTCGGCACAGGGAAATTTGGAGATGTACTGAATACGTACTCACCTGAAATTGATCTTTATGATGCCATCCGCTCCAACAAAATTATTTACGTCGCTTTGCCTACAATGGGCAAGAACGAGGCTGCTGCTAACTTCGGTAAAATGTTTCTTGGTGACTTCAGGACCGCTATTTCTTGGATTCAAGCTTTGCCTGAGTCGGAACGACCAAATCCTCCATTTCTTAACTTTATGGACGAGGTGGGGAGCTACGCCGTGCAATCGCTAGCTCGCCCATTCGAACAAGCTCGAAGCGCCCAAATGGCTCTCTTCCCGGCTGCACAAACATTAGCGAACCTCGAGATAGTTTCTCCTGACTTTAAAGAAATGGTAATTGGTAATACCTGGACAAAGATTTTCTTCAAGATCGGTACACAGGCAACTGCTGAAGAATGTGCCAATCTGATTGGCATGAAAATTGGGATTACTAAGTCTCTTAGTGGTACCCAAAATGAAAGCAGCAGCACGCCAATTCTTAACGTTACACCAGAAGGTGGCACCGGAGCAGCCGCGGGTATTTCGGAGGGAGAACGAGAGCAAGAAGAATATAAAGTTTCGCCCGACGATCTCAAAGCCCTAGGAAAAGGTGAGTGCGTCGTTATGTATGGCGGTGACCAAATATTCAATATACGGGTACCCATGATTACCATTGACCGGAAGTTGAAAAAAGAAATCGGGAAGGTCCGAATAAATCATTTTAGAAAGCCAGCTGTAGAAGGAGCTAACTTCTTCAAAAATAGCGACCAATATTTAGGTGGCAATAACGCGCCTGCTGGCAAAAGTAAAAAGGCACCAAAGGAGCTTCGCAATGAGTGATTTTAAAAAAACTGAACACCGTTGGAATATGGGTCATGCGTTATTGATTGATGAAAAACAATCCGGAAGCCGGGCGCTCGTCCGGCAAGCACTGCATGATCAAGTGACCGCGGGCGGCGGTGCCGTCATTGTAGGTTCATCTGTTGATGAGTCGCTTTGGGCTGAAATTGCACGCCTGGCGGACTCCGTCGGCCGTGGCAATGATCTCATTGTTTTTGACCCCGTTAGGCCGGCATACAGCCATACCTTTAATCCAGTGCTCCACCTATCGCCTGCGGCCGTTGCTGCCCAAATGTTGAATTTGGTTACGGATCATGATGCATCTGCGTTAGACGCTGAGTCCTCAATGGTTGTGGCTTTCATTGAAGGCTTGGTGGGTGCCTTGCAGGCCTTGGACCTTCCATATTCCATCCTTGATATTGGAATGTTCGTCATGAAGCCTGAGGCTCTTCAGCGCTTGCTTGAACATGCTAGTGGTCGGCTGGCTGATCATGTGGCCGTAACCGCATATGCCAAAGCCCTTGAATGCGTTCGCGATGCTGATAACGAGCTCAGTATCGCTAAACTGAAGAGCCTATTTTCAGGTCTGGCTGGTGCGATGTGCATGCTTGGCAGCGGTCGCTTAGGGGAAGTCTTCAACAGCTATGCTCCTGACCTGGTCCTTGACAAAGCGATCGCCGAAAACAAGATTGTTTATATTGCCTCTCCGTACATAGGAAAGGGCAGTTCGGGTGGTTGTATCAGAGGACTAATTGCAGCCAATGTTATGCACGGTTTGGATAATGCCAAAAGCACAAAAACTATAATTCCTACGCCAACGCTAGCAGTTTTTCTTGAGCCTGCGATGTGCAATGTGCCTTCGATTGTGAAAGTCCTGAATAGTGCAACCCTGGGTAAAGTTAGGGTGTGGGTAGTTACAGAATCATTGGTTGATATGGGTAATGAGTTCTTGGATTTAAGAGAGCATTGTCTAACGCATATGAGCACTTTGGTTTTTTTCAATGCGACCAATTTGGCAAATGCCGAATTGTACAGAAAATTTATGCTCGCTTCGGATGAAGCCTCTTCTGAAAATTCAGATATTTCTACGACCGATATTTTGGAACTGACCGATACTCAGTTTATTGAAGTTGATAGTCGAGGAGGTGTGAGGCGCAGAAATATTCTACTGGCCGACAATTTCGATAGTTTCACAGAGATTGCTCGTGCTCGGACAAACAGGCCCGTTCAACTTGTGAAATTGGCTGCTGATCATTTTACTCAAACAATTCCAGTCTAATGGGGGCTGATATGAATAATACTGTAGCTCAGCGTTCACAAATTGAAGGGGAAGACAATGGACCTGAATTTCAGTTTGAGTCCGGACTGGAAAGTAATTCTGATAATGGCGGCGGGATTTTTGATCCTGGCGATGTGCGTAAGTGGTTTGAGAGCTTTGATAGCGCCAATCTTCTCAAAGATCTTGTCTCCCTCGATCTGGGCGACAATGAAAGCGATGGCGAAATGGATGTTTTGGGGAGTGACGAAATTGTTAAGCAGTCATGCCCTCATAATGAAGAACTTGCTCTCGCCGCGCTCCGTGATCTACCGAACCTTGGAGCGAAAAGACGAGTAGTAAAGGAAGATACACTTCGGCGGTTGGACGCAACTGATTTTGAAGAAGGCATGCCTCGGTTGGCCTTTCGAATCATCCAAGCCAATGTTGAAGCTCTCTTTGCAAAGAAGATGGTCCCTGAATCGTACGTCAAGGCTGCTCAGTGGGTTTTCGGAAGATCATTCGGAGAATGGACCTTTGAAAACTGCTGCGCCGTCCTGGGAGCTCGCATAGACGTGATCCGACTCAGAGTTCACTATGAATTTTGGCTGCGCTGGTATTGCTTCCCCGTCGACTTCCCCTTCATGATTGATCCTGTACCGGATGCAGTCGCTGATGAGATCTTCATTATCAGCGGTGATGAAGGGTCCGACCTAGCCAGGGCGGCATGGATGCAACCAGGGATCCGATCTTTTGACTTATTACGGCACGCATCGCGAGGAAGGAATGAGGACAAGTATCGTTATGCACTGGAGATGCTTGCGGACAAATACATACTTTCTCAGAAGAACGACTGCTGGTATCTGACCGGCCGCAACCCTGCATTGAGGGCCCATGACCTCGCTATCGTCCCGAACAAGCCGGTCCTGCATCAAATTTCATGGTCGAAGATGTTCTAGCCTAGCCTTACCCCTTCCATACGCGGATCCTGCCGTCATCAACGTGCAAAAAATTCTGTTTATGGTCGGGGTAAATCCCCACGCCTCCGCCCTCCAAGTACAGGGCAACCTTCTGCAAGTAGTAAACCGAAATCCCGGGGATGTAGAAGTCGCAAGCTCCTCCGCGTAGATGGGCCGAGTCTTTTTTACCGCCGGCGTCTTCGTTCGTTTTGACCTCTCTAAAGCCTGATAGCACGTTCATCTGGATAGCTATGCCGTGCGCCAGGAACCACCCCTCGATGCCGGCTAGTATGTCGAGTAGGTCCACGCTCATTCTGACTGCTTTTCCAGTGTTGACGTCCCTCAGGATCCGGCATAATTGCTCGTAGACTGGCTCATTGACTTTGCCATTGGCGAAGTACACTCCACCGGCCTCCTCCCACACGCCAGGCTTCACTTGACGGCGTAGATGCAAATGGCGAGGTGCCTCCCAAAACGCGTTTGGATTAGTGGCAGCATTTACAGCTGGTGATGTCAGCAACGCAATTGCGTGAGCCAGGAAGAGTCTGCGATTCACTCGAGCGTCTCGTCTATACACGGATTTAAATAATATCAGTCCATAACGCGTACGCATACGCTGCATGAATTTATTGAAGGCGAAAAAAAGCCTGGCTCTCGAGAGCCAGGCTGGTGGGTTAAATTGTTAAGCCGAGTTTTGCTTTCAGCTCATCGTTCAGGTCTCCGACCCTGTTTGGTGGGGAATACACCCCGACGTTACACTTAAAAGCTTCAAGCACAGGCTTCAAATTGTCGATCGCGGCGTAACCTGGTTTGTCCGGATCTAGCGCCAAAAGAACGTTTTGGCCTTCCATGATGCTGAACCATTCAGGGTCCCAGTTTTCGCAGCCGGGCAGTCCAAAGATGGTTCGCTTTGAACCGAGCTGTACCGCTGACAAAAAATCAATCGGGCCCTCCACTAACATCCACTCGTTTGATAATTCGCCCTCCCAAATCCAGGGCGACTTACCCCCGTAACGCATAGCTTTTTTCTCCTCGCCTACCGGACTTCTCATCAGTCGAAACTCAGCCGCACAGTGGCTTTGAGAACGAAACCATAGAGGTCTGAAGGCACAGGCAGGAGCTTTTTTATCAGCTTTCCACAGACCCGCTTTCTCCATCAATTCACGGCCTACGGTGTTGACAAGAAAGTCTTTGGCACGAAACGGATCACTTGGGAGAGTTACCAAAATGCCCCGCTCGCAAGCTGCACGTGCAAGGCCTTCTGAGATGCCACGGGTGGCTAGATAAGCTAGAGCCTCCGTGGAAGGATATGGGAGCGCTTCAAATACCTTGGTGAGCACCATACTCAGCGCTGCGTCATCGCGTTTTACTGCTTCAGGTATAACCGGAGGTACGTAACGTTTCAACATCTCCACATCGGCCTTCATAAGCTCAAGGCCTGCATCCCTCAAATCCATACCCCATAAGTACGCGCCAGCTTGTACAACATCACCACCTTGGCCGCAGGCGTAGCATTTCCAGCCACCGTCATTCACAGTCACTTTCACTGAGTCTTTAGACGATGCGCCGCATTCTGGCCGTGGGCAAACAGAGTAACGAACCCTTCCACTCATAGGCTTTCCTTTGATACCCACCATGGTTTCAAAGAACCAGTTCAAGTCCACAGTTTCGCGCACTTTCTTGAAGTCGACTGAGATGATCTCGCCGGCAGCATTACGTCTAAAGGTCATATTCAGGGTGCTCCAGTTGTAATCCTAATGCTTGGAAATGCGTCACTTCGGCCTATAAATGTGATCGCTGTCAGAGATCGACAAACCACTCCATCAGAGCTGTGGATTACGCGCAGACCTGCCATCGCTCAGAGGAGGCATTACTCGGTTGTGAATTCAAATCTTGCTGTATTATGGGTACGTGATGTGTATTAAGACAAACTATTTAGCCGCTTACACGGTGCCGAACGGGTGGCCTCATGTTCTCGAATTTGCATCTCTATCGAATTACCAAGCCCTGGACGATTACGGCAGCTGAACTCGAATCGCGGCTGGCCACGAAACGGTTCAGGCCTTGCTCTGAAAAGGAGATAAAAACCAGTGGGTGGATAAGCGCTCGCAAAGGTGGTCCGTTGGTATTTGTTCAGAACGAGCAGCTCCTCATAGCCTTGTGTTTTGAACAAAAGAAGATTCCAGCTCCGGTGCTGGACCGGTTGGCTAACACGAAGGCAGCAAAGTGGGAGTCGGACAAAGGCTACAAACCGAGCCGTAAAGAATTGAGTGAGCTGAGAAGTGAAGCTTTGATTGAGCTATTGCCTCGTGCATTCGAGTCGCAGGTCACCATTCAAGTGTGGATTTCCCCAAAAGATCGTTGGATCGGTATCGATACGAGCGCCCCCGCAAAAGCAGATGATGTCGTTGCAAAATTGCTTGATACCCTTTCCGTGTCCGCCGCCTTGGTGCAGACCAACATGGACGCGTCGACTGCTATGTCCCAGTGGTTGATTAACAACGAAGCACCAGATGATTTTGCTATCGATCGGGAGGTTGAACTCAAAGGGCTCGATATCGATAAACCCGTGGTGAAGTACAAAAATTTGAGCTTACAGCGTGAAGAAGTACGTCAGCATATTCTCGAGGGCCGGCGGCCAGTGCGCCTTGCCCTGACGTGGAATGAGCGTGTGTCGTTCTCGCTGACTGACAAGAACCAACTCAAGAAGATTGCGCTGCACAAAAGCGTGTTCGATGACGTGGAAGAGGATCCCGATGACGAAGAGTCGAGTTTCAAATCTCTGTTCGAGGTGACCACAAAAGAGCTTTCACAGGTTTTCCCTTCTCTGATGGAGGCACTGGGAGGCGAGGAATCCTACGACTCATGACTATGCTCTACTCTGGCCACTGCACAGACCGCCGCCAAGCCTTGTGATGGGGCTTCGGTGTCGCCCAGGCCAGCGATCTTCATCACTCCTGTGAGCCGGCGGTATCTTCCTACAGATGTTTGGGACCAGGCCTACATAAAACGTCATTTCTCCCGTCTCACCAGGTGCAATAATACTTGCGATTTGCCAACTGTTCGGTCAACTCGTAAGGAGCTTCCCCCAATGAACCAGTTTAAAAAGCTTGGTAGCACGGCCTTTGCCCGCGTCCGCGCTGCGGTGCGAATTGAAGGTCTAAGGTCAGCCCAATCTCCTGACGATTTGGTGTTCCGAGTTGGCCAGGCGGTGGGATTCTTGGATTCAGCCTCGGAGTTAAACCTATTGGGGACTGATGATTGGTCCGAACTGTTGGAAAAAACGGAACAGGCCTACGACAATCACCCGCTGGCCATTATGAAGTTTCGTGACCTTGCCGAATTGCACCGGAGCCAACTCTCATGAGCCAACACCTCTATCTAAATCTGACTGCGACGCGACTGCCCCATGGAGCGCGTGATACAGACCATGCCGGACGTAACCTGGATGCGCCCGAAACGTTGGCGTTGGCGCAGTTGGTCAAGCGCCTGGGCTTTAGCGATTGTCGGGCTAATGCTGAAACCGAGGCAGAAGCGTATTTGATGATGGATGCGTTGGCCAAGCTGCAAAGTGTTCTTGATGAAGCCGGTGTGAGCCCGCGTTGAACGGAGCTTCAGCCACGTTAGCGTTGGTGGCATTTTTTTGAAGGCTATGATCGCTGACCCTCCGCTTGCCTTGAAATCTCAGGACGTGCTCCGTGCCGATTTACACCTTCAAGCAAAAATCTTTATTTCTGCGTCATGCCCAGTGCAAGGTTACTGCGATATTGAAGGCCGAAGGCCCGGACATCCTCCGGGCCGAAGGACATGCCTGTGCTTATGCGCTGGGATTGTACGAAGTGGCCGCAATCACTCAAGGTGACTACCACAAGTTGTTGGCGGAGGCGCGTCATACAGCTGAGGCGCGTGCGTATGAGTTCGACGTCGGCGATAAACATAAGCAAAGTGGTCCAACAGCCGGATTAAGCAAACACCGCCTCATTCATGGGCACCTGGTGTGGCATCAGGGGCTACGCTCAGGGTGAGACGTTACTCGGAGTGTTTTGCAGATTCAAAGCCTCGTGACGCCAATGTGAGGCGATCCTGGCGTGCTGCCGGCTGTATCCCTCGGTGAATGCCCCCGGGCCCATCAGACCGCTTGAGCGCGGGTCTGCGCTGAGGTGTAGGCCACCTGGGAAAGGATGAGGATGACTGACATCAATCCCATCTGGCTCAACTCTGCAAACCCAGCCTAGGCGATTTGCTAATCACACCTGCGTTTTCGGTGTTCAGAGATTGAAAGGGGGTCTAATGAGTTAACGCTTACAACCAGCTGATGTGCATCACCCAGTACTAGGCCAACGCAGATGCCTAGATCATCCTCGGGAGAGCACTATGAAACTCATTATCGATACCCAATTTGTTGTCAAACAAGCTGTAGTCGCTGCGCAAGTTTGTGGTCTTTTGGTGAAAGCAGGATTCAACCGCATATTCCGTACGCAGATCATCACCACTACTAACGTCGACGTCCGTGGGTTTACCAACGTTTGTGAGTTCGAGGGCATTCCTAGCGTCCAGCCGGGGTATGTTCTGGTTGCTACTCGGCAAACCTGCAACGGGTATACCAAGGATCGCAGTTCTGTACGGATGACAACCAGCGAGTGGGCCAATCTGTGCAAACGTGCTGCCTTCGGTGAATCATCGTCAACCTTCAACCGTTAACCGCTTCATGCAACCCAGGCTCTCCGAGCCTGGGTTTTTGTTTTTCTGTACACGGGGCGTCTAAAGATCAACATTTGCCAGGTGTGAGGTTTGTCTGCGCCTACACGAGCAATTGTTTAGATGGCCAGCAGCGATTGCGCAGGTGATTGAGATCCAAAGAACCAATATTGCACGCTGCAAGGAAAACTGTTTGGTCAGAAGGCATCAGCTTTGCGGACTGCATCTTGGTTTGGGTGGCACGTTCATATTCGTACGCGTTTGAAAGTTGCTCATTGCAGAAGAGGGTCGAGGCGATACTGTCAGCAAGACATCCCGCTGTTATATAGGCGTTTTCAAGGAAAACTGGAACCTCACGAGCGAGAGCCAAAACCTGCTCACAGCGTTTGTTTGTTATGCGGGCGATCATAAAATCTGCCCAGCAGCTGGTATTGCGTTTAATCAGGGTGAGTAGATCCTGGTCGGTCAAATCGCTTTGAAACGCGCGATCAGTTTGCTGCCAGGTTGCCGGCTGGCATGCCTCTGGGTAGCGGGTTTGGCCGCGAATATATACCCCGCGCTCAAGATCTTCTTCGATGACATTGATTTCAAAGCTATCGTGGTTGTGAAGGTGGCAGCTAAGGGCTAATGCGTACTCTAAAGTTGCGAAGCGACCAAAGCAGAGGTGCGGTTCCATGTCATGTCCATGCGGCTCGAACTCCGTACCATATACCAGCCATGGGGTGTCGGTTGAAGCGAATGCCCTGACCACAAAAATTGTTGTCCCCCATCCACCACCACTGCTCGATGGCGTGGCGAAACAAACAAAACCTACTGGCTGGTCTTCGTCGTCCCAAGGCTGATGGTAAAAGGCATCCACGTATCGATCGTCCTCACAGCTAAGCGCGTTTAGACTCTCAAATTTCTCGGCTGTAAGTCCATTCTCATAGCCATGTCTTTTCAGCCAGGCATGCACTCTGAGCAACTCTGTGCTTGCGTCAATCATTCTCGAATGACCTTGAAAGAGAGCGTGCCCGGTGCATCTGCACCGGGCTTGCGTGGGCGTTATTGAATGCGGCCTGGAGCATTTTGTTCCTTCAGCCGTGCCATTTTAAGCTCTGCCATTTTTGCGATTTCGGGTTGAGCACGGATGCGGATCGTGTCCAAAGCCTGATATGCAGAAATGTTGCCGCTGACTGACGTATACGTCGCCTCTGGGGAGCACCCATCATCCAATACTGATTGAGCTTCAGCACTTGCGACGACGAATGTAGGCACTGATTCCACCTTAAAAGCTTTGAACAGCTCGGGGTGAATTTCCCACATTGCGCCAGCTTTGTTGACGTCCAAAGCAGCCTGTTTGGTTTGCATCATCGAGCCATTTTGAAAGCCCCGAACGACCATCACACCGCCCATTTCTTTTGCCTGGCGGGCGAGCTCTTTCAGAACGTCCTTAGGCATAGAGAACGACACAAAAATAATGAAGTCGCTTTGCCCGGGTTTGCTTTTCGGGGTCTCCTTGCTTGCCGAGTAGCGTGCGAGGACCTCGTCCAAAGTTTCAGTTTTTGCAGGGGCTGGCGCTTTCACATCCGGAACGATTGCCTTGAACGTTCCAGCCTTAACTGGGTCAATTTTTCGGCCCAGAGTGAGATCGCGTGATGCGCCCTGCTCTTTCATGATCGACTTAAGCTGGTCTTCTGAAGGCATGGACAAAGAATCGGCGAACGCATGTGTGCTCAGGCCGTTAATTGCCCAGAGTAGCGCCGCTACAGCAGTCGCGTTTACGGAAAATCGCATAGCCAAAGTCCCTCCATCCGGGCATTGGAAATTCAGTGTTTGATTCGGTGAGAATCGTGGAGCGGCCAATAGGTCCGCAGCATTTACCAGCGATCTTTTGCGTTTCTGGCTTTGGATAAAGCCTGGTGAACTTGTACTGGCGTTTGTCCATGATGATTTGTGGGTAATAGCCACACATGGCATTCGAACCCATCGCCGACCACTGAGTACCCGCTGCATGGAGTTTCGCCAGAATCCGCGTTGTTTGTAGTCGTGCGGTCTGCTCCATGCTGAGGTGGGCTTCGTTGTTACCGGTCAGTGGATACATGTGCCCATATGAGCCTGCCGCCCAAAAGATGGTCGATAACGGAAAGCCAGCTGATGCCGCGACCGCATCCGCCGACATAGCACCAATCGCGAGCATGCTGCCGAAGGGGAATGCATACGGCGTGAGAATCCCCGCCAACTCATCATCGTTGTGTGTAGGGTCCGCAAAAGAAACCCAGGGAATGTCAATGCCTCGCTGATCCAGGCAGGAGTCATCGAGCATTGCCCCCATCACATAGAGGGCCGGGTTGATGTAGAAATTGACCTGCATGAACGATGAGCGCGAGCTGCCGATATCGCCCGACTGATCATCAGATACTTGCCCGAAAGCATCGGCATTCACACCTACGTTCACTCGTGACCCACCGAGTAAAGGGAAGCACCCTGGCACAGTAGTTACGTCGGTCATCATGTCGAACTCCCAAAACGAGGTTGGGATGCCAACTTTCGGTGGGTTGTCGCAGAAGCAGAATGGACTTTTGTTGCCCGAGTCGAAATCCTCCTGGCCATCAGAGATGAGTTCCGCGGAGCCGAAGAGTTTGATCGGGAACATGCAGGACCAGCAAACGTCTGTCACCAGGTTGGGGAATTTGCCGGCGCAGATGCCGTCGTCTGCAAAAACATTTAGCGAGGTGAAAAACAAGCTGATGAGGAAGCTAAATGAAACCAACAACTTTTTCATAGCGCGAGCTCCTCTATCTGCAACATCTTCCCTTTTTGCGTCAGCACGGCCGGGACGCGTTCGATCCCAAATTTGCGGGTGAGAATTCCTTGTTGGTCAAAGTAGACAGGGCGCTTCCAGGCACGATTTAGCTTGAGAAAGGAGCCCGCCACGAGGATGACTTTGTCGCGAGGATGTTCGTCTGTACGTTGTTTTGCGTATGCGACCTGCTTTGGATCGCGCCCATCGATAAAAATCACGGCTTTCGTGAGTGGCATGTAATCCAGAGGGTTGATGGTTGTGCCCGCCGGTACCAGGATATTCCCTAAGTTGTCTTTGACGGTTTCGGGGTATGTATACGTTGGATCAAACTCCCTCACCAGGGGCTCAGTGGCTGTGGTGATGCCCGGAATTGGCTTTGGATTTTCAAGGTTAGAAAGCTGGGTATCCCGGTACCCTTCCCAGAACTTTTTCAAGTCCCCTTTTTTTTCCATCGCGCTCAGCTTGCCTTTCATGGACTCAATAGCGTCCTGCTCCTGGATGTCCCAGGTATTCCCGTATTTACCGAGTTCTTCTGCATGCAAAGGTGTTGCGGCGAGATGGAAGCCTGAAACGAAGAGCAGGGCTAACAAGCTGCGTAACTTCATCACGACTCCTGATGAGGATATGCCCGGCAGACTGGGCGAGTGAAGGTGAAGATTTCACCGGGTGGCGGCCTCCTTCTGAAGACCGCAACGGAACCGACTTAGGGTTAGCCCTGACCGTTCAGCCAGGCTTCGATACGATCGGCAGAGGTCATCCCCGGCATTTTCCGCCCATCAGCGCTGATCATTGTTGGAGTGCCTTGGATGCCCAGGCTTTCAGCCAAAGAGACGTTACGAGCCACTGGGTTATCGCAATTTGCTGCGGCTGGAGCAGTACCTGCCATGAGCTTGTCCCAGGCGGCTGCGCGTTCACCTTCAGGCAAGCACCAGATCGACTCGGCCTTGGCCTTTGCCTGAGGATGCAGCGATTCGATTGGGAACATGAAAGTGTAAATCGTGATGTTGTCGAGCTTGGTGAAGACCTGGGACTCGAGCTCATGGCAGTACGGGCAGTCAGGATCCGAGAACAAGTAGATTTTCCGAGAACCATCGCCTTTAACGCGTGTGAAAGCGTCAGCCACCGGGAATTTCGAAACATCAATTTTTTCTGCCGCTGCGCGCTTCGGGGCCGTCAGATCTTGGCGAGTCGTCATGTCGTAAAGATTGCCGAACATCAGGTAGCGGCCTTCGGAGTCCGAATACACGATGTTCTTGCCCATGGTGATTTCGAAAATACCTGCCAGAGGAGATTTCTCGACCTTGGTGAAGTTTGTTGCCGGGTACTTCTGCTTCAGGGTATTGAGCATTGCGAGGGTTTCAAGATCACCCTCAGCAGGTGCGGCGGAAGGAACTGCTACCTGTGGGGACGCAACAGGCCCATCTGCTAAAGCCCCGGTGCTCAGGCTTGCGAGAGCCAATGAAAGCGAACCGAGCAGGAAATTGACAACGACTTTGTTCTTCATTCTGTACCTCAGAGTTTGGTTAATTCACATGGCGTACGCATACGTGTTATGTATACTACATAACGCAAAAAGAATTCGCGAGCATGTTATGCACTCGTTTTCACCACGGAACGCGTCGGTGTCGCTCGGCCTGGGGGGGCCGCAGAATTCGGGAAAAATCGTACGCAAAGCCGACTTTGCTGAAGCGTGTTCATTCCGTGCGGCTTTTGCCCTTCCTCCAGTACCAGGATAAAAGGGGTGCCATCCATCGCTTGTTCGATGCAGTGCAGCGGGTACCTACGGTTTTATCGTACAAGATAGAGATCCATCTCTATCAGGAAGCGCTCGCAGTGGGTCTGCTTAAGTTTGCCGGCGTACTTAGAGATGCTCTATCAGAGGCTTTCTTTCAGAGCTTGCTGGTAGGGTGATTTTTATAGGGCTACCCTGGACGTCTTCAACCAGTCCGCCAATAGTTCTGGTGGTAGCGGTTGGGAAAATAGGTAGCCTTGCCCCACCTTGCATCCTTGAGCATCGAGCAAAAAGCGTTGCGCCTCGGTCTCCACGCCCTCAGCGATTACTGTCAGGTTCAGGCTGTCTCCGATGCAGATCACTGCATGGGTGAGAGCCTGCGCGGCGACGTCGTGTTCCATGCCATTCACGAAACTTTTGTCCAGTTTCAACGCACTGAGCGGGATACTCCTCAGGTAACCGAGACTCGAATAGCCGGTGCCAAAGTCGTCCATGGCCAGGCCGATGCCCAGAGCATGCACCTCGTGTAAGTTGCGCATCGTGCTGAGGTTGGTGTCCATCATCACGCTTTCGGTGATCTCCAGGATCAGGTCGCCCGGCAGCAGGGCGTGTTGCTCGAGCGTCTCGACGAGGTATCGCGGCAGATCGAGGTTGTGAAAGTTGGTCGACGACAGGTTTACCGAGACGGTTGGTATATTCAGTCCCTGACGCCTCCATTCTGCGAGCTGGCGACAGCTTTCGTTGAGCGCCCAATGGCTGATTTCGTCGATTAGGCCGCACTCTTCAGCCAGAGGGATAAAGCGCGTCGGCGAGATGTGGCCGAGCACCGGGTCGTACCAGCGAGCCAACGCTTCGATGCCATGGATCTGCCCGCTCTTCAGGTCAACCTGAGGCTGATAGTGCAGGTACAGGCATTGCGCGCGTACCGCCTCGCGTAGCGCCGCCTCGAGGGCCAAGCGTTCCTGGGCGAGCAGGTTCATTTCATTGCGAAAGAAACTGAAACGCTTGCGTCCGCTGGTCTTGGCGTGGCACATGGCGAGGTCGGCGTGATGCAGCAGGGTCTCCATATCTTGACCGTTATCCGGGTACAGGCTGATGCCGATGCAGGCTGACGGCGTCAAGGTGATTCCGGCGATCTGGCAGGGTATGGACAGCAGTTCGTGCAGGCGCTTCACGGTGTCGGCTGCCTGGACGAGGGTACAGGAGTTGAGTACGACGATGAATTCGTCTCCAGACAGGCGCCCGAGGAGATCGGCATCACTAATTTGCTCGCGCAAACGTTCGGTGACCACGCACAACAACTCGTCTCCGGCCGTGCGACCGAGTGAATCGTTAACCTGCTTGAAACGGTCGAGATCGATGAAGAACACTGCCAGCGACTGGTTGTGGCGCTTGGCGCTAGCGATCGCCTGATTGGCTTGTGCCAGCAGCAGGTTTCGGTTGGGCAGTCTGGTGAGGCTGTCGTAGAAGGCCAACTGGCTAATCTGCAGGCGCGCGCGCTCGCGCCCCAGGGCCAGGGCGCACAGGTGCGTGCACATCTGCACCAGGCGCAGGTGGAAGTTGTTCGGGCTGCGGTTCTCGCGGTAATAGAAAGCGAATGTGCCGATTACCTGGTCGTTGCTGGCTTTAATCGGGGTTGCCCAGCAGGAGCGTAAGCCCAGCGGCAGGGCTAGATTCTTGTAGTCAGCCCACAGCGGGTCGCTGCCAATATCACTCACCATTACCGACGTGCCGCGAAAGGCGGCAGTGCCGCAGGATCCAGCATTCGGGCCAATTGCCATGCCATCGAGGGCCTGAGAGTAACTTTGCGGTAAGCTCGGGCTAGCGAGAGGCCTGAGACGACCTTGCTCATCGACGCGCAATATCGAGGCAATCACGTCGGGTGCGATGCGCTCGACCGCTTGGCAGATCAGTGTCATCACTTCCGTCAGGGGCGCTTCGCGGGCCATGGCTTCCAAGGCCTTCTGCTGTAGAACCTCACATATCTTGTTGTCGGTGATGTCGGTAATCACACTGAGGGTATGGCTCAGCGCGCCCTGATCATCGAAGATCGGACTGACGCCCAAGACGCACAGCAGCGGTTGCTGGAACTTGCTGTAGATCAACTCTTCGCCACGGTAGGGGAGGCCGTGGCTTAGGTGCTGGCGGATGTAAGTCAGCGGGTTGCGCTCGGGATATACCATGTTGAGCATCAGCGCAGCAGGCTGGCCGAGCACTTCCTCGGGCTGGTAGCCAAGCAGATGGGTGACGGCTTCGTTGATATAGACCACCACACCTTTAGCGTTGGTTATCACCAAGGAGTTGTGAGTGCGCTCGGCGATCTGAGTGAACAGCTGCGTACGCTCGTTATCGCAGCGTTCCGCCTTGACCCGAGTGCTGACATCCGAGGCGAACTGGATGATCTTGAGTAGTTGGCCATCGGCTGCGAACACCGGGGTGTAACTCGCTTCCAGCCACACCAGATGACCCTCAAAACTGAGGTACAGATACTGACCGCTGATGGACTGGCCCTCTTGCAGCCTGCTCCAAAAGGTATTGAAGGCCGACGAGTTAGCATAGTCGGCCTGGCAGAGCGCGCGGTGGTGAAGGCCACGGATCTGCTGCTCCTGGTAGCCGAAAATTTTCAGGTAGTTGCGGTTGGCGCGCAGCACAGTGCCATCGGGGGCGAACTCGATAATTGCCATGGAGCGGTCGAGGGCACTGAGCAGCTCCATCGGTTCAAAGGTTGTATTCGCTCGATCGTCTGACAACTGGGGCATGACTGAACTTCCTGCTCTCTCGCCACAGCGATGGCAAGGCTAATTTTGAATCTTATAAGCCGAGACTGGCGAGCTACTCTATCAGTTCTGGGATCGGCCTGATTCGAGCTTTCTGCAAAAAGTCGTACAAGCTCAGATACTGAGCGTCATCAATCAGTTCAGCATCGTTGAGGGCTTGGAGATAGCCATCCGCCAGACACATGTACCTATACGCCTGTTCTGAGGTAGGGCTGTCATAGACGGCCTGAACCATTTGCCGCCAGCTGACTCGCGTACGGCCATTTACACGCTCAGACAGTAGAGGAACAACAAGCATATACAGGCTCTCCATGGGTAAGGATTGGTGAAAAATGTATCTTGCCCCCTGAAAAATAGCTCAACAGTTTATTTTTATCGTGACAGAGCTGATAACCGATTCGGTCGTCTTGTTCCACCTGAATGGCTTGGCTGAGAGCTCATCGAGAGCCTCAATGCATTAACCAATAGCCGTCAATGGAATCCTCCTCATTGCAAGCCACTTTGCTTTGGCCCCGTGCCGCCTGCTTACGTATATTCGGCCTCTAGATACTGCATCGTTTCGATGCGGGCCATGATGGGCTAGGCGGGCGGCCAACTGGCTAGGTCGATCGCCTTTTGACTTGGCCGTACGCAAAACAGAGCGTGCGCCATGAACCATCAGTGTTCGCAAACATGCATAGCCGCGCTTGCTGAGCCAAGCATCGATCCTTACCGACAGAGCTGCGTTGCTTCGGTGCCAGCCCTGGCGAGGCGGCAAACTGTCGGCCACCGTTTATAACGACGATGCGGTGACAATCATCGGGCCGACGCCACGCAGCTGCTGGCTGGCTTTCCGCATTCGTCGCAGCATCAACGTTGAGTTGGCTTAGCTGGCCAATGCAGGAGAGGGAATTCGAGGCGTTGCTGGATAGGATAGAAGCCCTCGATGGTGTCGGTCTTTCATTAGAAATTTGTCTTTATATTGACGCCAATATTACGTCCAGCCCCTGGATTGATGTTAGGATGCCACTGCGCTGGGGGGAGAGCCTGAAGAAGCCCTCCGCACTTGGTGATATAGCACGTCCTCCGAATCGAACTGTGGAACTCATGAAGCAGATGTCCTTTTCTGACGCCGAGTACGCTGGTAAGCGTAAGCAGACCCGCCGCGAACGTTTCCTGATTGAAATGGATCGGGTCGGGCCCCGGAAAGACTTGATTGCGTTGATCGAGTCGCATTATCCGATGGGCGAAGGAGGTCGTCCGGCGTATCCGTTAATGGCCATTTTACGGGTTCACCAAATGCAAAGCAGTTTCTGCTACAGCGATTCTGCGATGCACGGTGCACTTTACGAGACCACAATTCTGCGCCAGTTCGTAGGACTGCATCGGGATCGAATTCCTGATGAGTCCACGATCCTCAATTTCCCTCGGATGCAGGAAAATACGAACCCTGCAGAGGGTTGGTTAAAAGCCCCAAGTAACTTACCTGAAGTTTGCTCTGTCAAGCCCATGGATGGTCAAAATCAGTTTTTGATCGCAGGAGAGGTGCGCCTGTGAGAAGGAAACTCGTCTTAAAGGCACTGATCGCTGAAAAGCTTTGACGTATTTTTTGAAAAAGTGTCGCTTTTCGCGGGATCATTTTGATGAAGAGGCCGTGCTGTGGGGCCTTGGATAGACTGCTCTACTTCAGACTTCTATAGGTAGTATTTATGTGGAATCTAAGCTCAAAAGTTATTATATTTGGGGTTGCCATACAAGTATTAGTGCTCGGCGTGGTGTTTTTTACAAAAAATACTATTGTGTTGTGCTCTGAGAAAAATCATATACATTTAAACAGTGCATCAGGGATTAACCATGCTGATGAGGCCTCTACAAGAACAGTGCTAAGTCAGAAATTTGGCGATCTACAAAGCAATCTAGGCACTCTCACCTCATCTAAATTTACGGATTTAGAAAATATATCAGGTAACGCTGATTCCCGAGACATAAACTCCATGACTGCTTGGTTACGGTACCTGCTGGTAGCAGGTGGATTTATAGGGTTGGCGGGATTGCTGGTGATGTTTTTTCGCAGAAAAAAAATGGCTAGCAATGTATCGGAAAAACCGTTTCATCTCTGCTCTCTCAGGCCGGTTTTAACGCCGCTATCGTATCAGTTATGCTTTCAATGCAGCGCATTAATAAAACATTCAGAGAATAAAGGCCGCTTAGTCGAAAACGCCGAAATTTGGGTGATAGAGATTACGTTATCTAGCGCGTTGACCCGTAAAAATTCTGCCGCAGCGATTAAGGGAATGCGCTTACCAACAATTCGATTGGAAAACAATTTTATTGTCGTTGGGCCTTACAGAAGCAAATCAGAAGCCGCAGAAATAGCTAGTAAACTACACGAAACTTACAATGTGAGAGGCTGGCTAACACCAGGAAATTGACAAATAAAAACGATGTTTAATTAGAAAATTAATATTTGTAAAAGTAACCGATCATCATTCATGCGCCAGCTTTATTGTCGGGGTTAGCTTGAAGAAAATACAGCTGCTAAGGTGCAAGTCGACGAGGTTTTACAATTCGTTTCTGATCAAGTGGCTGCCTTCATTGGACGTTATTCGCTTAAATTATGGCACGCAAAATCGCCTTATAAGTCAAAATTCCGCCGCTGGAAACACCGTAGTGCAGATAGAATGGATTGTTTTGAAGGCCCGCATTGCTTTTGCGTAGCTAGCTGAAGATTGGTACGTTTTTTGCCTTGTCTAGCCAGACGTGAAGGTTTTAAGGGCTCCAAATAAGTAAAGCTGCAGATGGTTAATGTTTTTAGTGCGACTCTGGTTCGCCCAAGCAAAACGATAAAATAGTGCCTTCACCACGATCAGATCAGAATAGCCGCCTTGTATTAAATGTCGAAAACAGAAGGCGGCCACCACCGAAGTGCTAGGAGATAAGAGAAATGAGCCGCATGCATCCCGTGCAGGTCATTGCTGTGACAGGTGGAAAAGGTGGCGTCGGTAAGACCAATGTAGCAGTAAACCTGGCTCTGGCATTGGCTGAGCGTGGCCGACAGGTCATGCTGCTTGATGCTGATCTCGGTTTGGCAAATGTAGATGTTTTACTCGGATTAGTCCCCCAAAAAAACCTTGCCCACGTGATCAAGGGGCAGTGCGAACTGCGGGATGTGCTTCTGCGAGGGCCTCGCGGAATCAGCATCGTTCCGGCAGCTTCGGGCTGCCAAAGGATGAGTCATTTAATGCCAGCTCAGCACGCCGGAATCATTCAAGCCTTTAGCGATGTCGACGAGAAGCTCGACGTGCTGGTCATCGACACGGCCTCCGGTATAGGTGACTCGGTTATCAGTTGTATTCGTGCATCCCGCGAAGTATTGATGGTCGTGTGTGACGAGCCAACTTCACTTGCCAACACCTATGCGCTGATTAAAATGCTCAGCCATTCTTACGGCATGAATCGTTTCCGCATACTCGTCAACATGACACAAAGTCCCCAAGAAGGGCCCGATCTTTTTGCTAGGTTGGCCCGTGTTACGAATCTTTTTCTTGACGTGAGCTTACAATATGTTGGTGCCGTGCCTTATGATGAATGCATGCGCAAGGCTGTGAGAAAACAGCGTGCTGTATACGATGCTTTTCCTCGTTCTCAGTGTTCCCTGGCATTCAAGTCTATCGCGAAAAAAATAGATGCTTGGCCATTACCCGTGAGCCCGCGCGGGCACTTGGAGTTTTTTGGAGAGCGATTGTTAACCTCGCCAATGCGGCGAGACAGTGCGCGCTTTGTTATTTAAGTTGAAAATTGCGTTTAATTGATGAGCATAGCTAATATTATTTAGAGGTTGAGTTGAATAAAAACATGAAAATCCTCATTGTTGATGACTTTTCAACGATGCGACGGATCATAAAAAACCTGTTGCGTGATCTTGGATTCACTAACACGCTTGAAGCAGATGACGGAACGTCTGCGCTACCGATGCTGCAAAACGGAAGCTTCGATTTTCTAATCACTGACTGGAATATGCCGGGTATGTCCGGTATCGATCTTTTGAGTTATGTGCGTGCTGACGATCGTATCAAGCACCTTCCGGTTTTAATGGTGACCGCCGAAGCTAAACGTGAACAGATCATCAAAGCCGCCCAAGCGGGAGTGAACGGTTACGTAATCAAGCCCTTTACTGCGCAAGTATTAAAAGGGAAAATTGAAAAAATTTTCGAGCGCGTTAATAATTAAGGTGTTCCGCTTAGTTAATTAACTAATAGATTATTTAATCTATTAGTCAACAAGATTTTAGGCCAAATAATTAAACTACAAGGCATCCTTAATTGAGGTAAATCGAGAATGCCGGAAATGGTATTCAGCTGCGAACGCTACATAGCTGCTGCCTCAATCATACCGACGGGTTCCGGATTGTTGTGCAAAGCGGAACAGTGCCGCTCGATAGACGATGTCAACACGCCAGACGAAATGGACATTTGAGGATTAGCAGCATGGACGAACGCAAAGAACGAGAGCTGAACAATTACCTGGACCTGCTGTTCTGGATGGAAACGGCATCGTCGGCCGAGATCCAAGGGACATTGGCGGTCGCGTCTGGTGTGACTAAGGAAGACCTTCATTTGGCCGTAAAGTGCATGATGGAATCATACCGGCCTGACCTGGCGCGTTACTTTCCCGATTTGAAGCCAAACAGATCATTTCTAGCAGAATTGCGCTGCCAACACGCAGCGCTGGCCGAAGCGATGCAGCTACTAGAGGACTCGTTGACGCAGCGCAAGCACGACCCGTCTTTATCTCTTGAAAGTGTATGACCCCGCCTTGCTCTGAGGTGTGACTCGGCGGGCTGTCACGACAGTCCTCTAGGAATGAAAGCGCCGGCAATCAGTGGATAATGATCGGCACAGGCGAAATCCCTACGACGACCTAGGTTGGCAACATGAGCAACGAGCATGACAATCAAGGAGGTGAAAGTGCCGAAGAGGCCCTGCGGAACATAGTCGAGGGCTTCCAGCGGTTTCGCGACGAGGTCTATCCTCAGCAGGCAGCCCTGTTCAAGACGCTCGCCCACGAACAGGCACCTCGCGCCATGTTCATCACCTGCGCCAACTCGCGCATCGCCCTGGGAGCACATCAACCTGACCGGCGATTACGTCTGGCGGCAAAGCCGCAAGCTGGAAGAGGGGAAATTCAGGCCACTACGGCAGGTCGGAAAACCTTAGCATACGATTTTTTCCGAATTCTGTAGGCATCCCTTCTAAGTCTGATTTCTCGCACGCGATAAAAAGCCCCTTGTGGCTTTTTTTGTGCTCTACATCGTGCGTTCCCTGCCGTCGCTTGGGTTGTTGGGCCGTGAACGTTTTTCGCGTTCGAGTGCACGTTCGGTTTTTGGCCCGTCCACAAGGGCTTTCGGGGCGTGTGCTTTCTGCAGACGTTGCGCGTCACGCTCTTTCTGCAGAGCCAGTGCCGTAGATTTGTCGTAGCGCTTGGCAATGGCCCCCGGCAAACCGGCGATAGCGTCGGTGTAGATCCTCGCCTCCAACCGTGCCCGACTGATGGCCACGTAGAACAGATTGAGCGAAGTGGTACGGCTCTTGGTGTTGACGGAGATCATCACGCGATCATTGGTCAGGCCTTGCGCACTGTGAACCGTCGCGGAGTAAGCGTGTTCCAGGTGCAGCGGTTTGTTCGCTGGCAACTTCACCACGCGCTCCGGCTTTCCGTCGCGCTCTTTGGTCGACGCCAGCTCGATCATGCCGTTGGCTGTGCTTACCACACGCATCCGGTCGCCGTTGGTGAGGTCGAGTGATGGGGTGTTGCGGGTAATGCGTACCAGGTCGCCAATGGACAGTTCCGGGCGTTCCATCTTGTAGACGCTGAGCTTTGTAACCTGGCGAGGGTTGATCTGGCGACTCTCGCCATCGGCGCCGGTCACTACAAGAATGTTCCCCGGCAGCGCCTGCTTGACGGTGTAGATTTCGCCACGGACCAAGCCCGCCTTTTTGTAGTCTTTATCCGGCTGAATCACCATCCCTTGCTGGTAGGTCGGGGCATAGCGGCGCTCTGCCTGGGTCATGTCAACGCGGTTCAGCGTGTCGAACTTTGTCCCTTGGCCCTCAAGTCCCAAGGCCTTGCGCGCCAATGTGTTGATCTCTTTCCGGTCTTTGTTCGTACCGGCAACGATCAACACCTCTTTGCGCTCCTGGTCAGTGAGCTGCATGTAGTCGTTCACAATCGCCTGGTGTCGATCGGTAGGATTGCGCAGTTCCTCAATGTGCTTGATGTGCTGCAGGGACATGGGGGTATTGCCATCGGCAGCGTGCTCGACGGCAATTTTCAGTTCGGGGTCTTTCTGTCGCTGGATTTCCTTGATCCGGGCGGTTTGCATGCCGTTCTGCTGGAGCTGGGCGAATGGTTTGCCTGCCTCGATGGCCTCGGTCTGCTTGGTATCGCCCAACTGGACAAGACGGGCGCCGGACTTTTCCACCAGGCGCATGAGCTGTTCCATCTGGCGAGCGCCGACGACACCGGCCTCGTCGAGAACAATGATTGTCCTCTCGTCCAGGGTCTTGTCTTTGGTGTTGAAAAAGCTGGCCAGGGTATGAGCGTCCATCCCCTCATTTTTGAGTGCGGCAACCTGGTTGCCATACGGAGCTAACGCGAGGATCCGGTAGCCGGGTTGATCCTCTGTTTTGCCGTAGCTCATTGCCTCGTTGACGGATGTGAGCAATTGCACGGCCCGTTCGACAGAGTAGGTTTTGCCCGTCCCCGCATCACCTTGAATACCCACAAACCGATTTGGCGTGCTGACGATGGCCTCGACGGCTTGCCGCTGGCCAGCGGTGAGGGTTGACCCTTCGAGTGCTTTAGCGACCTGTTCCTGAGACATGAGCGGAGTAACCTGGCCCCGGCCAGTGCGCTCAATGGCAAGAATGGCTTTCTCGCGTTTCAAGCCCTTCTGCGTGGTGTAGCGCTTTTCGGTTGGCACCAATGAACCCCGCTTGATGGCGGTGGCCACGTACTGTTTTGCCTGCTTGTCCGTCCAGCCTTTCAACTCCTGCAGGTGAGATTGCCAACCTGCAGGCGACAAAACAGGCGCGTTCTCCGTGGGCTGCGCCATTGCGTAGGCCGGTGCCGACTCTATGAGCGTGCCTTGTTTTACCAGGCGGTCTATTTCACCCCTTACCTGATCGGGATCGGCCAATCCAACGGCACGCCGAAGCGCCACGGTCATTAGATCCTGTTCGGTAACGACCTGCTCGCGCTCGGTCAGGTGATTGATTGCGTACTGCACAACGGCTTGGGCCGGTGTCAGCCCTGCGGGTAGGTTGGGATCAGATGGAGCGCCTGCGCCTGACGCTGGGCCAGATTCACCATATTCGCGGCCATCCAGCCGACTGTGTGGGCCATATTCGATTCCCAGCGCGCGACTTTTCGTCACCCAATACTGTTTCACCAGATCCCGGTCGCGTTCGTCCTTGTGCGGTCTGGTCGCCATGGAGATGACTTGTTTTTCAAGGGTGGTCGCGTCGGCCCGGGTTTTCCCGTCCTTGGCCAGCGCTTCCTCAATGACTTTGCTGCGGCTGGAGAAAGCTTCGATCTGTTCCCGGGAGATGTGATTCAGCTCGAAGTTACCTTTGCCATCCAGTACGCGAATCTCGTAGCCAAGCTCACGCAGCTCCAAGGCCAACTGGCCTTTGTACATGGCGTCAACTTCATGCTGAACCTTGAAAATATCGTCGTTGAACAAGGCACGCCATTTACCATCGGCGCGCTGCGTCATGTTCATGATTACCGCATGGGTGTGCAGCTGGGGATCCTTGCCGCGACTCATTTCGTGGCGAAACTTGCCGATGACCATGTTCCCGGTGCGTTCGCGCAGGAACTTGCCCTGCTCCTTGCGCCGTGCCTGGGCGAGTTTTTCGACGTGGTGCATGGCCTTGGCCACCGCCCGGTCGTGAGCCAGGGTGACATTTTTGTCGCCGGCGACTAGTGCTTGCATCGACACCGATTTCGGCGCCGAGAATGTCATGTCCAAGCCCATGCGCCGCTTGTTGGTTTCGGCATTGAACGTGGTGTGGATCCGCTCGCCGTTCGGCAACTTGCCATCAAGCAGTTTGGCCAGTTGCAGCTGATCGACGGGGCCGACCAGGCCGAGCCGTTCGGCGCCTTCGCCTTGCCACTCGCCCGGTGTTTCCTTGGCGTAGTAATCGTCTGCAGCAGAAAAATAGCGTGCTGCAGCGTACTGGTTGTTTCCTCGAATCGGCGTGACGTTGAGCATGCAACCTCCGTTACGCCGCCTGACCGGCAACGACTATTCCCTGCGCTCTCTCTTTGTGATTCACATAGGGCAGCTTGATTTTGGTGATAGGGAAGTCCTCACCGAATTTCAGATAAGCCTCAAGGTCTTTCAAGTTTGAGATTTCGGAGTCCATGACCACGGGCTCTTTCTTGATCTCTGGCGAGCGGTTGCTGCGGCCGTTGCTGAAAGAGACACGCATACGCCTGACTTCCTGCTGGCCAAGGATCTCGCTGGCCTTGTCCGAGGTTTGTGCGTTGGATGCGGCAAGAATCACGTAATTACGGAAGCAAGACAGCACCGTTTCTGCATCGTGTTGGCCATAGCTGGTGATCAACTGCGACCAGTCCTGCAGACTGGCAACCATACGAAGGCCGTGTTTCCGGCCTTTGGTGGCTGCTGGCACGAACGATTCGAGTTTGCCCAGCGACTGCAGCTCGTCCAGGAACATCCAGAGACGTTTCCCGGTCATGGGCTCATAGCTGAGGATGGTCGCGCAGATCGTGTCAATCCACATGGCCACCAATGGCTGCATGGTCGAGCGCATGTCCTCCCGCCAGGTGATAAACAGATTGCCCGCATTCGGGTCTGTCACCCACTTATGGATCGAGAAACTACCCTTGGTCATGAAGCGCAGCGGGCGAATGTACTTGTTCATCATGAACTGAATACTGGCAATCGCCTTTTCAGCGTTGTCGCGGAAATAGCCCTCGGAGTCGGTGTTGGCCAGGAACGCCCGAATGGTGTCCCCATCCTCCCGAACCAGCAGGTTTACCAGCGTGTCCTGGTTCGGGTTGTTGGTTTCCTTGAGCTTACGCATGGTGTCGGCCAGTACGTCACGGGCATACGCGCACCACTGTTCATCACCTGGATCCACCTGCGGCGGGATGATGGATTTCGCCATACGGTCGAAGTCGTGAACACCCTTGATCTCGTTGAACACCGTCCAACCTGCTGACCGAGCATCGAAGGGGTTGAGAATCACATCGCCTTTGAAACTGAACTTTGAGTAAAAGGTGCCGTTGGGATCGACAACGGCCATCTTGTCGTTACGCTTCAACGCCGAGACCATCATGCTTTCCATGGTGACGGACTTACCGGCACCGATGGACGCACAAATCATGGTGTTTCGATCTTCAAGGTGCAGTGGCATCGGCACTTTGCCGACCATGATCGGTTCGATGTTTTCCAGCCCACTTTTGCGGCGTTCACGGTTGGTTTGGGCGTTACGTCTACGGACTTTGCTGTCCACGTAGTGCCAATTTCGCATGCGAGAACCGCGCAAATGCTCAATGAACCGTTCGCCACGGAACCCATCGTCGCAATACTCATTGAGGTAGTAGACCAGGGCACCGGCCACCACGGAGGTGGCCACCGTGCATCCGGCCATGATTGGGTTCTGTAGTGTCTGGTGCAATGTCTCGCGGAAGGCGCCGGGGAATGGTGTAAACGGCATCTGCGCCAGGTAGGCGCCGCCGACCCAACCGGCGATTGGCAGAGCAATCCCCGCCGTCAATGTTGCGCTATCGACTTCTTGTTTGTGCACTAGTCCTCTCCTGATAGACGTTCAATGTCCTTAGCCAACTCGGGCAACAGAGCGGCTAATGCTTCCTCGTTGCTCCCCAATGCGGACAGTTCGGCGCGCAGCTCGTTGAGCTTTCCTTGCGTGCTGTTCTGTCGCAGCAGGTAGACCACGATGGCCAGAATGGTTCGGTTAGTGGCCTGCGCCTGGTCGAGTGATTCGAGCAAACTCATGATTCGTTGTTGGTCTGCCCACTGGTCGATTCCGCCCTGGTGGCTGTCCACTTTGGACGGCTCAAGCAGACGATCACGCATGTAGGTGGACAGGTGTTTGTAGCCTGCCAAAGCAGCCGATTCCTCGACCCTGGCCAGCTGCTCATCGTTCAAACGTATCGGTACGGTCTTCCCCACATTGCCCCCTCATGGCGGTCAAAATCCCCCCTTGAAATGGGGGGGTCCAGGTCTTCGAGTTCATGTATAACAAATGTAATACAAAAAACACTAGTAAAATATGGCCAACACGGTATATCTGTAATACATGTGTATCACATGTGCATTCAGGCAAAACCCACTTGAAGCACTGTATATGCTGGGCTGACCTCCCGCTAGGGAGGTGCGTGATGTGTATTAAGATTTTGATCCTGTTAAGGATCAAAAATTATGCTCTTGTTAAGGGCGTATCCATCATTTAGGTCGAAGACCGTAGGGTAGGGTACATATAGGGTGCAATATGGGTGCTGTAAGGCTTCAAAATGACTGCAGAAGGGTTTAGCTTGACTATGTATAGGGGGTGAGTAGGATGCACACAGAGAGCAACAAGGGTGCATATAGGGTGCAATATGGCAAAGCTAGACCTAGCGACTGCATTGCAGGCGGTTGAACCGGAAACCAAGGCGGCACAAATACGCCAGGTGATGCCGATTATCGAGCAGCAATTGAAGGCCGGAGTGAGACGGCAAGCGATCCTGGATGTGCTCAAGGCGCAGGGGATCGAGATCACCATGGAGACGCTGAAAAGTTACCTGTATCGGTATCGCAAGTCGGTCAAGGCCGGAACGGTCGAAGCACCGGCAAGCCAGCCGAGTTTGCAGTCAGCGGCGGCAGTGCCAGAGGCACCAGCCAAAATACCGGTTTCTGTATCGTACGATACAAAGCCGGAAAGTGAGGAACCACCGGCACCAATGGCGCCGACCGAATTGAACAAAATCATGAACCCTGGGGATGATGTGAACGCCTCAGAACTGGCGCGCTACGAAAGTGCGAGCCCAAGCAGAAGGAGACGCACATGAGCAAAATCGCCGTAGTGAATTTCAGCGGTAACACCGGCAAGACGACTGTATCCGATCAGTTGTTGTCGCCACGGATGGACGCGCCGCGCTTCGCCATTGAGACGATCAACGCAGGGGCTTCTGATACTGCCGCCGAGATCGAGCGCATGAAGGGTCGCCAGTTCGGCGAGCTGCAAGAATGGCTGATGGTAGAAAGCAAAGCGGTGGTCGACGTGGGGGCGTCGAACGTCGAAGATTTCTTCAAGTACATGGGGCAGTTCGCTGGCTCGCAAGAAGAGTTCGATTACTTCCTGGTGCCCACAGTCAGCGAGAAGAAACAGCAGGCCGACACGATCAACACAATCAAGACGCTTTCCGCGCTTGGCGTACCAGCCAAGCGAATCTTGGTCGTGTTCAACAAGGTGCAGATCGACGATGCAGACGACCTGCCGCAAACCTTCTCGGCGGTGTACGGCTTTCACAAGCTGGAGAATAAATTCACCCTCAACCCTGACGCGGTGATCTATTCCAACGAGGTGTTCGAGCGGCTGCGTGCGCTCAAGAAAAACATTTCCGAGGTCGTGCAAGACACCACGCCATACCGCGAACAGTTGAAAGACGCGAAGACCGAACAAGACAAGGAACACGCTATACGGATGATCTCGGTTCAGCGCCTGGCTAAGTCGGCCTGGAAGAACCTCGATGACGTGTACGCGGCGCTGTTCGGGAAAGGGAAGTAACGGCGATGGCCAAGGATCCGACAACCGCCCGCGAAGCGTTGGCGGTTCAGATGATGGAAGACATTGACGCCCTGGTGCGCCGTCTCGAAGAAGTGGACGGCGAACTGGGGGCGAAACTGGACCAGGCGATCAAGGACGGCGCGGCCAAGGCGTTGCTGCAGACGCGGTTGAACTTCGAGTCAATGATGGAAACCCAGCAGGTCGCGTTGCTGCAGGCTGGCCGTGAGGCCGCCGCCAGGATCGGTAACGAGCTGAACCGCAGTTCGGCGCCGCTGATCCTCGCAGCCGGAGGGCTGCGCCGTTGGTTCTTGGCGTTCACGCTTACGGCGTTGGTATCAGCGATTGTCGCCGGTGCCGTGGGTGCATTCATCGGGTATCGACTGGCAACAATGTGAGGGGGTGCGCCCCCTTTTTTGGGGGTTATCCTGTATCGTACGATACAGGATAACCTTTCCGTATTGCCACAACCCTCCCCCCGTAGGCGATCAGGCCAGGGGGGATTTCTCGCGTGCGAGAAAAGGAGGACACATGACCGCAACTGCCAGTCAGGAACTGTACGAAGAAATCGAAGGCGCCTATGCGTACTTCAATGAGGTGCTGTTTGATGGCCAGCTCCCTGGCTGCCTGTTCACGTTGCAGCGCAAAAGCAACACGTTCGGGTACTACTCTGAGTCGCGCTTTCTTCGCCGGAATGGCGACGGAAAGAGCGATGAGATTGCGCTGAACCCTGCCTATTTCGCGCACCGTCGCGTTGAGCAGACGCTTTCGACGTTGGCACATGAACAAGTCCACCAGTGGCAGGCCCATTTCGGCAGACGCTCGCGCTCCGGTTATCACAACGCGGAATGGGCGAACAAAATGCAGTCCATCGGGCTGATGCCGTCCGACACTGGTGAGCCTGGCGGGAAACGTCATGGCCAACAGATGACGCACTACATCATCGAGGGCGGGCCGTTCGATCTTTCCTGCAAGGAATTGATCGACCAGGGCCGCATGTTGTCGTGGATCGACGTAGTAACCAAGCGGGTTCCTATGTCGGGAGTGCTGCTCTAGGGGTTTGGGGAGCAATGGAACCAAAAACCAACGTAAGCCCTACCAACGCTTTTCGGTGTCTTCTTCCCAGGCGCCCATCTCGACAAAACAGTTGCGCATGTCGGCCTCCTGGCTGATCTCGGTCAGCAGGTCATGCACGCTCTTGTCCAGCTCATCGTCGCTCCGATACGGAATGGTCAACTCATAGTGGCCGGCATCCAGCCGCTTCATGCCATAGGGCTCCAGGCAGTAGCGCTCAATGTTCTCCGTGGCCCGCTTCCGGCCGCGCACGAACTTGCTGTTATTCACCACCGCGAGGCGCAGGGTGACGGTGGCCACCCGCTCGGCGGCGGGCGGCTCTGCCGGCGACGCGGCCGAAGGCTGCTGGTCGCGTGACCTGGCGCTCTTCTGGTACGCGCCGATCTCGACACCACGGTGGCGCAGGTAGCTGTACAGCGTGCTCTTGGAGATGTGCAGCTTCTCGCCGATCGCGCTGACGCTCAGGCGACCTTCGCGGTAGAGGGTTTCGGCCGCCATGGCGGTGGCCTCAGCCTTGGCTGGCAGGCCCTTGGGACGGCCACCGATCCGGCCACGCGCCCGTGCGGCCGACAGACCCGCCTGAGTCCGCTCGCGGATCAGCTCGCGCTCGAACTCCGCCAGCGAGGCGAACAGGTTGAACACCAGGCGGCCTTGGGCGTGGGTGGTGTCGATGGGGTCATTCAGGCTCTGTAAGCCGACCTTGCGCTCTGCCAGCTCGCCGACCAACTCGACCAGGTGCTTGAGGGAACGCCCAAGGCGATCCAGCTTCCAGATCACCACGGCATCACCCGGCCGCACGTTGGCCAGCAGTTTGTCCAACTCCGGCCGGGCGCTTTTCGCGCCGCTGGCGATGTCTTGGTAGATGCGTTCGCACCCGGCCTGTTTCAGGGCATCGACTTGTAGGTCGGCTTTCTGATCCCGAGTGCTCACTCGCGCATAACCGATCTTCATCAAAAGTACTGTTTACTCGACTACGTTAGTAATAGTTGAACTTTGATTAAGCGTACCAGTTATTTGAACCGTAGCGCGGGGAGCTTAACGAACCGAGCCATTCCTCGATAGAGTTCGGCAAAACCTTCGTTTTGTCGAACCATTGCATCGCCCTTTGTGATTGGCGTATAAACACACAAACACCTATTAGCGGAGAACGCTATGAATACCATTCGCTGGAATGTCGCCGTCTCGGCCGACACCGACCAGTCGCTTCGGATGTTTCTGGCCAGCCAGGGCGGCGGCCGTAAGGGCGACCTGTCGCGCTTCATCGAAGAAGCGGTACGGGCACACATCCTGGAGCTGAGCGCTGAGCAGGCCAAGGCCGCTAACGCCCATCTGAGTGAGGCAGAATTGACCAACGCGGTTGACGAAGCGCTCGACTGGGCACGTAAGCGCTGATGCGGGTCGTGTTGGATACCAACATCCTGTTCAGCGCCCTGATCTCGCCACATGGCGCGCCCGATGCGATCTACCGTGCCTGGCGGGCGGCGCGTTTCGAGGTGGTGACCTCGCGGATGCAACTCGATGAAATTCGTCGAGCCAGCCGCTATCCCAAGCTTCAGGCCATCCTACAGCCCGCCAAGGTGGGCGCCATGATCAATAACCTGCAACGGGCTGTGGTACTGGAGCGCCTGACCATCGAGGTCGAAGCCGATGATCCGGATGACTCGTTTTTGCTGGCCATGGCCTTGGCGGGCGATGCGGACTACCTGGTAACCGGTGATCGCCGCGCCGGCCTGCTGCAACGCGGGCACATCGAACGCACGCGGATCGTCACGCCCGCCGTGTTCTGCGTCGAGGTGCTGTGATCAATGCCGGTCGGTTTTCTGACTCAAGAGCAACGCGACGGTTTTGGCCGCTATGTTGATTCGCCCAGCCGTGAAGAGCTGGAACGTTACTTCCACCTGAGCGATGAAGACCGTGAAGCCATCCAGGTGCTGCGGGGTAACCATAACCGTCTGGGTTATGCCGTTCTGCTGACCACCGTCCGCTTCGTTGGCGTTCTGCCGGACAAGCCCGCCGCCGTGCCGGTGGAAGTCCTGCAGGTGCTTTGCCGACAACTGGCGATTCCAGACCCCGACTGCCTCCAGCGCTATAGCGATCATCGCCGCTGGATACATGCCACCGATATTCAGAACCGCTTTGGCTATCGTCATTTCACCGATCCGGGCATCGGCTTTCGCTTGAGCCGCTGGCTGTATGCCCTCTGCTGGACGGGCACCGACCGGCCGGGAGTGCTGTTTGAGCGAGCCACCTCGTGGCTGTTCACACAGAAAGTCCTCCTGCCTGGTGTGTCTCAACTAGAGCGCTTTATCGCCCAGTTGCGCAGTCGGGTCGAAGAACGCCTCTGGTTTACGCTGGGCCGCAGCGTGACTGAGGAACAGCGATTGCAACTGCAAGACTTGCTGACGGTGGCCGAAGGCAACCGCAGCTCCCGGCTGGATCAATTGCGCTCCGGCCCGGTCATGGTCAGTGGCCCCGCGTTGATTCGGGCACTGCGCCGGCTCGATGACGTGCGCGGCATCGGCATCACCTTGCCGGCGGCGGCGCACATCCCTCCCAGCCGTATCGCCGCCCTGGCCCGCTTCGCCAACACGGCCAAGGTCACCGCGATTAATCGGCTGCCGGCGTCGCGGCGGATGGCGACACTGGTGGCCTTCGCACTCTGCCTGGAGGCGACTGCGCACGACGACGCACTGGAAGTCCTGGAGGCCTTGCTGCGCGACCTGTTCAGCAACGCGGAGAAGGCCGACAAGAAAGCCCGCATGCGCAGCCTGAAAGACCTGGATCGGTCGGCCGCGACGCTCGCCGCCGCGTGCAAGGTCGTGCTGGACAGCTCGATCAGCGATGACAACGTGCGCGCCCGGCTGTTCAACGACCTGCCGAGGACCACCCTGGAAAAGGCCCTGGAAGAGGTCAACGCGCTGATCCGCCCGGTAGATGACGTCTATTTTCTTGCATTGGAAGCGCGCTACCGCAGCGTGCGCCGCTTCCTGCCCGACCTGCTCAAGCACATCCGCTTCGGCTTCAGCCCGGCCGGCAAGGGCGTGGCGGCTAGTCTGGAGTGGCTGCAACTGAACCTGCCGCGCCGGAAGCCAGAGGATGACGCGCCGCAGGAGATCGTGGCCAAGGCTTGGCAGAAGCACATCACCCGCGAAGATGGCTCCCTCGACATGGGTGCCTATGTGTTCTGCACGCTCGATGCGCTGCGCACGGCCCTGCGCCGCCGCGATGTCTTCGTCTCGCCCAGTTGGCGCTATGCCGACCCGCGCCTTGGCCTGCTCGACGGTGCCGAATGGCTGGCGGCGCGACCGATCATCTGCCGGTCACTGGGCCTGACCATCGACGCCAAAACCACCCTGGACGCCTTGTCCGTCGAGCTGGATGCAACCTGGCTGGCAGTAGCCGCGCGCCTGCCCGACAACCCGGCGATTCAACTGAGCGAGAACACCGAGGGCAAGACCGAACTGTCGCTCGGGGCGCTGGACAAGCTGGACGAGCCCTGCTCGTTGCTGCAACTGCGGGCGGCCGTGTCTGACCTGATGCCGCGTGTCGATCTGCCGGAAATCCTCTTGGAAATCGCCGCCCGCACTGGCTTTTCCGAGGCCTTCACCCATGTCTCCGAACGCAATGCACGCGCCGACAACCTGGTCACCAGCCTCTGCGCGGTGCTGTTGGGCGGGGCCTGCAACACCGGCCTGGAGCCCTTGATCCGCACCGACAACCCGGCGCTGCGCCGTGACCGGCTGTCCTGGGTCAGCCAGAATTATATCCGCGACGACACCCTGTCAGCGGCTAACGCCATCCTGGTCGGAGCGCAAAGCCAACTGGAACTGGCCCAAGTCTGGGGTGGCGGCGAGGTCGCCTCCGCCGATGGCATGCGCTTCGTCGTACCGGTGCGCACCGTGCATGCCGGCCCCAATCCGAAGTATTTCGGCACCGGCCGGGGTGTCACCTGGTACAACCTGATTTCCGACCAATTCTCCGGCCTCAACGCCATCACCGTGCCCGGCACGCTGCGCGACAGCCTGGTGTTGCTGGCGGTCGTGCTGGAACAGCAGACCGAGTTGCAGCCGACGCAAATCATGACCGACACCGGGGCCTACAGCGATGTGGTGTTCGGGCTCTTCCGCCTACTTGGCTACCACTTCAGTCCGCGGCTGGCCGATGTCGGCGGTACCCGCTTCTGGCGCACGCGCCCGGACGCGGACTACGGCAAGCTCAACGGGCTGGCCCGCCAGTCGGTCAAACTCGACCTGATCGCCGAGCACTGGGACGACCTGCTGCGCCTGGCCGGCTCGCTCAAACTCGGCCGGGTGCCGGCGACTGGCATCATGCGCACGCTGCAAACGGGAGATAGACCCACCCGGCTGGCCCAGGCGCTGGCCGAATTCGGGCGGATCGAAAAGACTCTGCACACGTTGACCTATATCGACGACGAGTCCAAGCGCCGCGCCACCCTGACCCAGTTGAACCGAGGCGAAGGCCGGCACAGCCTGGCCCGCGCCGTGTTCCACGGCAAACGCGGCGAGCTCCGCCAGCGCTACCGCGAAGGCCAGGAAGACCAGCTCGGTGCTCTGGGCCTGGTGGTGAACATCATCGTGCTGTGGAACACCCTCTACATGACGGCGGCCGTGGAACGGCTCAAGCAGCACGGCTATCCAGTGCTGGAAGAGGATTTGGCCCGGCTATCGCCGCTGATCTACGAGCACATCAACATGCTCGGGCGGTATTCCTTTGCGGTACCGGAAGAAGTTGCGCGCGGCGAGCTGCGGCCACTGCGTAATCCAGACGACGACCTGTGATCCCCCTAAACGCTATGAGCAACACCCAAGCTGCTGCTGGATCGGCGGGCACTTCACCGAGCCGAACGAACAGAAAACGCAGCAATCCCCTGGGTTGGGGCGCAGCAGCGCCTTGCAGTTGCTGCACTCGTAATAGAACTGGCAGGCGTCCGTGGGCATGGTTTCCGGCTTGGCGAAGCCGCAGCGCGGGCAAGTCAGCACGGACTCAAGGACAATGGCGCTCATCGTGACCTCACTTCTGCACTGTGGAGGGGTATCCCGCGTTCGCGGTCGCCTCAGTCAGTGCCTCGGGCTGGGCCTTATCGGGATCGTAGGTGACGGTCGCCGTCTTCTGGTCGAAATTGACCTGGACGTCACTCACGCCGGACACCTTCTCCAGCGACTTCTTGACCGTGATCGGACAGAGTCCGCACGTCATGTTCTGCACGTCGAGCGTGACGGTTTTCGGGGGAGCCGCCAGCGCCACGAAGGGCAAGGCGAAAAGCACGGCGATCAGCAGTTTGCGCATGGTTAATCTCCTTCAGTAGAACAGCGGGGCGAGCCACGGCACGGCCAATAGGCCGAGCAGCAGCACGCTGACGATCCAGAACACGAGTCGCTGTCGCACGAGCGTGCGCGGATCGGCGCAGGGTGTACCTGGCGTACAAACCTGTGGCACCAGGTAGAGCTTGCGGAATGCCAATCCCAGGAACAGTAGAGTCAACCCGATGAAGAGGGGGCGTAGTGGCTCCATCATGGTCAGAGCGCCCACCCACGTACCGCCGACACCGAGTGCCAACAGCACCAGTGGCCCGACACAGCACACCGACGCACCGATGGCGGTCAGCGAACTCGCGACCAGCGAGCCTTTCCCGGTGAGTTGCATCCCCATTCCCATCTCCTGAGCCTGATTGCCTAGGTGCTATTCTAAACTCCGTACCAAAGTACGGAATCAAGGAGAAAGTGATGGCCACAGAGCTGACCATTGGCAAGCTGGCAGACGCCGCCGGGGTGAACGTCGAGACGATCCGCTACTACCAGCGACGCGGGCTGCTGGATGAACCAGCCAAACCCTTGGGTGGCCATCGGCGCTATCCGGTGGACATGGTGAAGCGACTGCGTTTCATCAAGCGGGCTCAGGCGCTGGGTTTCACGCTCTCGGAAGTCGGTGGACTGCTGACGCTGGATGAGTCGTGCGCCTGTGCCGAAACGCGAGCACGGGCTGCACGCAAGCTCGCGTTGATCGAGCAGAAGATGGCCGACTTGGTCGTCATGCAGCAACTGTTAGGCGAACTGGTGCAGCAATGTGATGCGGGAGACGGCGGAACGATCTGCCCGATCATCGAGGCACTGATCAGAGAGTAATGCCTGGCGGGTGAGCTGGAGATCGGAAAGCCCCTTTACGGTGGGATTCAGAGCTTACGTTGGTTTTTGGTTCCATTGCTCCCCAAACCCC
>JAAIGE0101406443.1_pt1 | contig 66016 bp, 70 predicted proteins | sample 6487951 | NCBI WGS metagenome assembly JAAIGE01 (sample SAMN13974128, study PRJNA590717) | phyllosphere metagenome | biome: tomato field; feature: multiple bacterial spot infested tomato fields; material: tomato leaves; isolation source: leaves from tomato fields | host: Solanum lycopersicum ...
TCAGGTGCAGATGTTCGCGCAGCGCATCGAGCAGGCTGGTGCGCGGGTCGAGCTGAAGATGGACTTCGCGACCGTTGACGGTGAGTTCGACGGGAATCATCGCGCTTCCTTCTGTGGAGGTTCTGGCAGGCGGGGCGGCTGCGCTCGCCTGCGCCAATATGGGATTGGCCGCGAGCGCTACCGCGCCACCGCGCAGCAACCCGCGACGTGAAACTTGATCGGATGGCATGACAGCTTTCCTCCTGACCCCTGATGAAGACGCGGATCGGCCGATCCGCAACTCCCCTGAACAACCCGGTCGTCAGGATAGCAGCGCGACGGGTGGAGGAAAGCGGATGATGAACGCGAGAAAGGCGCTGGCGTTCCGGGCGATAAACTTCACTCAAGTGACGGACGGAACGCGAAGAAAGAAAATTTCATCAGCCTCGCTTTTTCGCCTTGCCCAACCCCCAAAGCGCTGCTAGTTGCCCGCCTCACCCGCCGAGAGGGACACTTCCTCCGGCCGCCAGAGCGGGCGTAGCTCAGGGGTAGAGCACAACCTTGCCAAGGTTGGGGTCGAGGGTTCGAATCCCTTCGCCCGCTCCAAGATTTCCAGATATCGCAAGACGATCGGCACGGGTTATCCTGTGCCCCTGCTCTTGCTCATCGAACGCATCGGGGTTGCGATCGCGGTGGATTGGCGTTTGAAGGGGCGGCCTCTGGAGTGTCCTGCCGCATGATCCTGTTCCGGTTGCTTGTTTGCCTGCTTTCCATCTCTGCCGCGAGTCAGGGCTTTGCCGCTTCCGCCGCTGCGTCGAAAGCAGGAACCGTCCGGGTCGCGATCGAAACGTCGGTGGGAACGATCGTCGTTGCCGTCGATCAGACGCGCGCGCCGCTGACCGCTACGAATTTCCTGACCTATGTCGATGACGGGCGCTTCGACGGCGTGACCTTCTACCGGGCGGCGCGGCGCAAGAGCAATCCGAAGCTGGGGCTGATCCAGGGCGGGATCGATGCGGATCTGCGGCGATCGCTGCCCCCGGTGAAGCATGAGCCGACGAGCGCGACAGGCATCCGCCACCTCGACGCGACATTATCCATGGCGCGGCCTAACCGGCCCAATTCGGCGACCGGCAATTTCTTCATCACTTTGGGCGCGACGCCCAATATGGACGCGCGGGGCAGCTATATCGGCTATGCCGCTTTCGGCCATGTCGTCGGCGGGATGGAGGTGGTGCGGAAGATATTGTCCGTGGCGACCTGCTGCGGCACGGGGCCGATGCGGGGGCAGATGATCGTCAAGCCGATCCGCATCATCCGCGTGCGACGGCTGGATAGCAATCCGAAGCCCTCGCCGGGGCCGAAGCCCTGGCTGATCGGCGTGCGAAGATGACGGTGAGTTGGACAGATCAGGCGTAGGACGCTTCGCCGCCCCAGGATGGCGCGGAAGACGCAGCCTTGCGGGCGATAATCTTCTTCCATGCCTGTTCGTGGAAGAAGAAAGCGACGGCATTGATCATCGGTTCGATCAAGGCGATTCCGCCCGCCAGCACGACGGAGCCGGTCATGAGATAGGCGACCGTGAAGCCAACTGTCAGATGGATGCTGAGATAGGTGGCAGTCTTGACGAGGTCGAGCGACATGGCGGAACTCCTTTGCGTATGACGAATATTTAAGAACTGTTCGCAATAACCACCAATGCGTTTTTCCGCTGGCTCTGATCGGATCGTGCGATCAGTATTTCGCCTTCAGGGAGATGCGCGATGACGGGACGGATCAGGGTCGGGATGGGGGGATGGGTCTATGAACCGTGGCGGGGCAGCTTCTATCCCCAAGGGCTGCGGCAGAAGGACGAGTTAGCCTATGTCGGACAGCATCTGACCGCAACGGAGATCAACGCCACCTATTATAGCAGCCAGAAACCGGCGACGTTCGCGGGTTGGGGCAGGGCAGTGCCGGACGGCTTCCAGTTTGCGGTCAAGGCATCACGCTATTGCACCAACCGCAAGGTGCTGGCGGAGGCGGGCGAGTCGATCGCGAAGTTCGTCAATCAGGGGATTGCGGAATTGGGCGATCGGCTCGGCCCGATACTGTGGCAGTTCATGGCGACCAAGCATTTCGACGCCGATGATTTCGGCGCGTTCCTCAAATTGCTGCCGGACAGCGTCGATGGGGTGGCTCTGCGCCATGCGGTGGAAGTTCGGCATGAGAGTTTCGACGATCCCGCCTTCCTCGACCTGGCGAAGACGGCGGGTGTAGCCGTGGTGCTGGCCGATCACGACGAATATCCCGCGATCCAGGGGCATGATGTCGGGTTTGCCTATCGTCGCCTGATGCGCACGCAGGTGGATGAGCCGACCGGCTATGATGCCACCGGCATTAAACATTGGATGAATGAGGCGAAACAGCAAGCAAAGGCTGGTGACGTTTATACCTTTTTCATTAGCGGGGCGAAGGAGCGCAACCCCGACGCCGCGCAAGCGATGATCGTGGCTTTAGGGTGACAGCAGTGTTGCATTTGATGCAACTGGAAAGTCGCACTTTGCGATTGTTACAATGGCATGACAGGCACATATGCGCGCCTGCATCAGATCATTGATGCCAATCGACCATTGGAGCAAAATATGCGTCAGGCTTTTCAGGGTGCGGTACTTGCCGCAGCCGTCGGCGTTCAGCTGCTGACTTTTTATTCGGTGCTATATGCCTGATCGCGCGACAGGCGCGATACTCTCCGCATCATGCGGGGATGCCAGAAGGCCGCTTCGGTTCTGATCCGAAGCGGCCTTTTTACTTTCAGGCAAGATCGTTCGTCGTGACCGTGATGCAGGATTTGCATCAGCCCTCCGCCAGCCAGCCGGCGAGCAGATAAGCCACAACAGCGACCGGGCCCAGGGCGCATAGGGTCAGCAGGACCAGCGCAACACGGACAATCGTGACATCAATGCCGGTGCGGTTGGAGATGCCGGCACAGACGCCCATGATCTTGCCATTGCGACGGTCGAGGGTGAAGCTGTTGTTCATGACTGTGACTTTCGGTGCGAAGGGTGATGAGGGGAGCGTCGATCAGGCGATCGGCACGACGGGGACCGCAGCACCCACAAACAGGGTGGCGACGAAGAGAGCGCCCACGAAGGCGGCGGTGGCGGTCTGGAACTTGGCGATAAACATGATGAAAACTCCCTGCTTGTTGTTGGGACCGGCTGCTTCCGGCCTGATGCTCGCCAAATTGCAGGGGGCGTGCCAATTGACGTTTCGCATGGAAATCAGCCGTTTTTGTCGATCGAGCCATGGAGCAACGACGCGCGAATTTTTCATTGTTGGGATTTTTCGCCAATTCGTAGCTAATTGCTCATGGCAAATCACGTGACCTCTCGCCTATTCGTCTACGGCACGCTGCGGGCAGCTTTCGGTGGAGCGCAGGCTGCGCGGCTATCGCGTGAAAGCCGTCCGCTGGGCCAAGCGCGCTTGCGGGGCCAACTGGTACGGATCGCTGATTACCCCGGATTGGTCATCGGTGGCGCGGAATGGGTGTACGGCGATCTGGTGGACTTGGCCGACCCAGCAGCGACGCTGGCATGGATCGACGCCTATGAAGAATGCAGCAGCAATTATCCGCTTCCGCATGAATATCGGCGCGAGATCATTTCCGTCGAGGCGGCGGGCGGAACGACGGCGGCATGGACCTATATCTATGCGCGCCCCGCCACTGGCCTGCCGGTGATCGACGGCGGCGACTTCCTGGCTTGCGCGCGCTGACCCGATAGCTAGTCTTGCCGCGACTCCGCCGATCCGGGCGGCAAGGGAGAGCGATGATGACGATGGATCGCGATTGGGGTGAAACCGAACCTGCCGAACGCCTCGCCGAGGACAGAAACTGGGTGGCGATGGATGGCATCGCGCGCCGCCATGTGCTGACCGGCGGCGCCTTTGCAGCGGGATTTGCCGCTGCCTGCCGCCCCATCGCCAGCAGCGCTTTAGAAACGTCGGGCGACGGGCTTAGCCAGGAAAGCGAGACGCTGCCGGGGAGCGGCGGATTTGCCCTGCCCGCCTTCGTCGCTCGCCCGGCCAAGGGCAAGCCAGCGCCGGTGATCGTCGTCGTCCACGAGATTTTCGGCGTGCATGAATGGGTGCGGGATGTCTGTCGCCGCTTCGCCAAGGCAGGCTATTATGCGATCGCGCCCGACCTGTTCGCGCGGGAAGGGGATGCGACCAAGATCGCGGACATCAAGCAACTGGTCGGCACGATCGTGTCGAAGACGCCCGATGCGCAGGTGTTGGCGGACATCGATGCGACCTATGCCTGGGCCGGCGCCCATGGCGGCAACGCGGCGCGGCGTGGCATCACCGGCTTTTGCTGGGGTGGCCGGATCACATGGCTCTACGCCGCCCACGCGCGCGATCTGGATGCTGGCGTCGCCTTCTATGGCCGACTGGTGAGCGACAAGACCGCGCTGCAACCGATGAGCGCGATCGAGGAGGTCGGCAAGCTCAAGGCGCCGGTGCTGGGTCAATATGGCGCGAACGACAAGGGCATACCGGTCAGCGATGTCGAGGCGATGCGCGCGGCGCTCAAGAAGGCAGGCAAATCCCCGCCCGACATGATCACGGTGCATGACGGGGCAGACCATGGCTTCATGGCCGACTATCGTCCGAGCTATAATCCCGCAGCGGCCAAGGCGGCGTGGGACGCGACGCTTGGCTGGTTCGGCAAATATGTGAAGGCTTAGCGCCCGGCGGCGGCGAGCGCGTCGCAGGCAAGCGCCACCGCGCCAAGCGGCCCTGCCTCCTCGCCCAACTTTGGCGCGGTTACGATACTATCGATTTGTGTCGCATCGACATGGGGAAGGTAGCCAGCGAGCTGCGCGACGACAGCCTGCCGGACGCGCGGCAGGATATTGCCCCGCGCCATGCCGACGCCGCCGCCGATCAGCACCTGCCGCGCGGCAGTCGTGAGCAGGATGGTGGACACCATGCTGGCGATATCATGAACGACATGGTCCCAGCGCGGATCGTCGTCCGCGATTTCGTTTCCGGGCGCACCAAAGCGCTTTGCGAGCGACGGCCCGGCCACCAGCCCTTCGATGCAATCGCCATGGAAGGGGCAGGCACCCGCAAAATCGTCACCGGGTGCGCGGGGCGTGCGGATATGGCCGATTTCAGGGTGCATCGCACCGTGCAGCGGCCTCCCGTTGATGACGAAGCCGCCGCCGACGCCCGTTCCGATCGTGATGTAGCAAAGGCTGTCTGATCCCGTCCCAGCGCCAGCGCCCCAGCGCAGTTCGGCCAGAGCCGCTCCATTGACGTCGGTATCGATGACTGCCGGGCAATCGAAAGGTGCCGTCAGCGTGCCGAAAATATCCGCGCCCGCCCAATGCGGTTTGGGTGTCGGCAGCATGAAGCCGAAATCGGCGGCATCGCGGTCGAGCCGAACCGGACCGAAGCTGCCGATTCCCATTGCGTCGAACGGCGTTTGCGCATTCCAGCGCTTCAGTATCTCCACCGCTTGCCCAAGCGTTTCATCCGGCGCCGTGGTCGGAACCGTCATACGCTCCAGGATCGTCGAGCCGCGCGCACGCAGCACCAATACCTTGGTCCCGCCCAGTTCCACGCCCGCCAGCATGGGCTCGTTTTCGGTCGACATATGCCATTCCACTTGCGGCCTCGATCCGTCGATGGCCATGAGACAACGGCATGTGCCGGTGTTTTTCACGCGCGTCCAATAAAATTGGCAAAGCAAATTGCTTTAAAGGCGAGGCCGCTTGCCGGCTGGCATCAGGCGTCAGCCAGCGCGTTATCCTTCCATAGTGCTCCGGCGCGCGGCAGCAGATAATGGCTGAACGGCAGTATCGCTGCGCCGACGGCAGGGGCGTCTTCGGACAGCGTCGCCCGCGCGACCGGCGCGACCGCGGGAAGGTCGCGCCCCAGCACGCGCATATGGCCGTTGATCCGTTCGGCCAGCCTGTCCATCATCGGCTTCGGCAATCGCCCGCCCAACAGGACGGCCGCCGGGTTGACGAGGCAGTTTACGGCGCCCAGCGGCTCCGCCAACTGGCGCGCGGCCATGTCTATCCAGCGATCCGCACAATCGGCAGCTGCGGAAGGGCCAGTGGCGAAAGCGTCCGACAGGCTGTGTCCTTCCCCCGCCAACGTGCGGGCGAGCGCGGAAAGCGAGACGATATTCTGCAATTGCGCGTCCGGCCCTCCTTCGACTCTGTGGGCCTGCATGAAGCCAATCTCGCCGCTGCGCCCGTTTGCGCCGCGAATATAATTGCCGTCGATCACCAGCCCGCCGCCAAGGCCCGACGAGAGCAGGATATAGAAGAAGCTGTTGATCTTCTGCCCCATGCCCAGTTGCATTTCGCCCATGGCGGCAGCCGCGGCGTCATTTTCGGTGAAGACCGGCGGACCATGCTTTCCCGACACGAGCGCATGCATGTCGACGCCCTCCCACTGCGCGTAACTGTCGGGACGGCCGGGCAGATCGACCGCGCCAAGGTCGTCGGGGATGGCGACGCCGATGCCGACCAGCTTGTCCCTGTCTACGCCCGCCCTTGCCAGCATCGCATCGATCGATCGATCGTAGAACGCCTGCACATGATGCGGCAGCGCATAGTCGATCTCTTCGCTGACGCGCGCGAGCGTCTGTCCAGCAAAGTCAACCAGGACGATGGTGATGTGATCGCGGTCGATGTTGATGCCGACCGAATAGCAGGCGTCTGGCCGGATCACGAGCTTGGTCGGCGGCTGGCCTCGACCGCCGCGTCGCTGCCCCGCTTCCTCGATCAGGCCTTCTTGCAACAACCGCTTGGTGATATTGGCGATCGCGGGCGCGGTAAGGCCGATGATGCCCGCCAGTTCGACGCGGGTCAGCGATCCGCCCACGCGGATGGCGTGGAGCGTGATACGCTGGTTATGATCCGCCGCGCGTTCCAGATTTGTGCCAGACAGGCGCGCTTGGACTGGGTTGTCTTTGCGGCTCATGCTGCGGGTCCGTCTTCGGTGGGGTCAAAGATCATGCGGCTGTGTTCACGTGGCCATCCGATCCGTCAGCGCCGGTTCATCATCGTCCAGCGAGCGCCCCCGCGTCTCCGGGAAGAAGCGCGCGACTATGATGAACTGGACGAGCATCGCTATGCCGAAAAAGGCGAAAGGAATGGCGCGCGGCCATTGTCCGACGATCGGAAATCCAGGCCCGCGGCCAGCACGGTTTTGATGCGGACCTGCCCCGCCTGGGATGCATTCATGTCGCCGCTCTCCTGCCTGGCATGGGCGCGATTATGACAATTGAATGAATTAATCTTTTGCCGCTTGCAACCATTGCGCAATTTATGGTGGGGGATTGGCGCCGAAATATTGATTTTGCGCGGACGCACCCGTGATGGGCGTTCGCCAGTTTGTTTGGGGTGAGGACAATATAATGGACGCCAGCTTCTCGATCGATCCCGATCCCCGCCTGAACCTCATGCGCGTACGCATGACGGGTTTCTTCAGTCCCGCCGACGTTCAATCCTTCTCCGCCGCCTATCGCGCCGGCTTGATGACGCTGCGGCCCAATCAACTGACAATCGTCGACATCACCGAGATGAAAATTCAAGCGCAGGATATCGTCGGTGCATTTGCGGGCCTGATGGCGACGCCCGAAATCCGCTCGCGAAAGCTCGCCTTCGTCTGCGGTTCGACCCTGGCGCGCCTGCAAGCGCAGCGCTTGACCGACAGGCCGGGTGTCGAGTTTTTCCGCACGGTCGAGGATGCGGAAGCCTGGCTGTTCGCCTGACGGGCGATGTTTGGGAAAAGTGGCGGAGACGGAGGGATTCGAACCCTCGGTAGCCCCTTAAGGCTACGACGGTTTAGCAAACCGCTGGTTTCAGCCACTCACCCACGTCTCCGCACGAGAAGGCTCGCTGCTGAGGCGAACCGTGGCTAGGAGCGGGCTATAGCGAGGGCCAGGGATCATGGCAACGGTCCCGAAGACGGTTTTTTCCATGCCGAAGATTCGCTCCGGCGCGAAATCGACTCGGATTGCCGTTCGTTCATTGTCGTTTCAGCTTGGTTGCCGATATTTAGGCGACGCAAGTTGCATATAGGTTCGCGGGGAGTATCGGAACATGGTCGGGTTTTCGGGACGTCAGAGTTCCCGCTTCATGCGCGCGTTCGCGCTGCTGGCGGCGCTTGCCGGGATGACGGCGGCGCCGATTGCAGGCGCGCAGGTGCGGACGGTCGATCCCAACACCGCGATCGACTCCGATCTCGCTCCGCCGCCGCCCTCTCGGGAAAACCCAACCGACCCCGGCGTTGACCCGAGCGCGTCCGGTACGACCTACACCCCGCCCGCGTCGACCTCTACCACCCCCGCCCCTTCCTCCAGCACCACCGCCACCGGTGCGCCAGTGACGCCCGCCTCCCCCCCGGCGGCGATCTCGCCGAGCGACGGTTATCAGCAGGACGACCTGATCGGCGCGGCCGAGGGCGTGTTCGGCAAGGGGGCCGAGGGTCTGGCGGGCATCATCGAAAAGATCCTGAAGGATCAGGGCCGCCCCAACGCCTATATCGCCGGGCGGGAAGCATCGGGCGCCTTCGTCGTTGGCCTGCGCTACGGATCGGGCACGATGACGCACAAGATCGAAGGCAAGCGCGACGTCTATTGGACCGGTCCGTCGATCGGTTTCGACGTGGGCGGCAACGCGTCGAATACCTTCGTCCTCGTCTATAATCTCTACGATACGCAGGAACTCTATCATCGCTTCCCGGCGGCCGAGGGCACCGCCTATCTGGTCGGCGGCTTCAACGCGAGCTATCTGCGCTGGGGCAATGTCGTGCTGATCCCGATCCGACTGGGTGTCGGCTATCGGCTGGGCGTGAACGCCGGCTACATGAAGTTCACCGAGAAGCGGACCTGGCTGCCCTTCTGAGCCAGAACGCGTCGGCTATAGGGAGAGGGCGAGTTGACCGGTCGGCTCGTCTTCTGCGGCACCTTCCAGATTGTGGACGCCAAGGCCAAGCAGGCGCGCGCCCATGGGCAATGGCAGTTGCGCGCGTAACAGATCGCGTCCCGTTCGCGCGAGTAGATCGGCGGATCGCACCGCAGCGGGAAAGCTCTTTGACCGGGTGATGATGCGGAAGTCGGCGAATTTGATCTTGAGCGTCACCGTCCGGCCCCATGCCTGCGCCCGCTCTATCCGGGTCCAGAGGCTTTCGGAAATCTTGTCCAGTTCCGTGACGAGCGCGTTCTCCTCAACCAGATCGCCGAAGAAGGTATCCTCCACGCTGATCGACTTGCGCTCCTGCCGCTCGCGCACGGGGCGATCATCTTCACCCCGCGCGGCACGATAATAATAGTCCGCCGCGCTGCCGAAATGCGTCGCGAGAAAGCGCATGTCACGATCGCGCAGGTCGGCGCCCGTTTCGATCCCCAATTCTTGCATCCGCCGCGCGGTGACGGGTCCGACGCCGTGGATGCGGCGAACCGGCATCGCGGCGATGAAGGCCGCGCCGTCCGAGGGGCGGACGACGCAGATGCCGTCCGGCTTGTTCTGGTCGGAGGCGAGTTTGGCAATCAGCTTGTTGTAGGACACACCCGCCGATGCGGTGAGGCCCGTCTCCTCCCGGATCATCCGCCGGATCTCCTTCGCAACCTGCGTTGCCGACCCTATTCCCGGCTTGTTCACGGTGACGTCGAGATAGGCTTCGTCGAGCGAAAGCGGCTGGATGATGTCGGTGAAGCGGGCGAATATCTCCCGAACCTGCTGCGATACGGCGCGATAGACCTCGAAACGCGGCTTGACGAACAGGAGATCGGGGCAGAGCCTACGGGCGCGCCCGCCCGGCATCGCGGAGCGGACACCGAATTTGCGCGCTTCGTAACTGCACGTCGCCACCACGCCACGCGGTCCACCGCCACCCACCGCAATCGGCAGTCCCCGCAGGCTCGGATCGTCGCGCTGTTCGACTGACGCATAGAAAGCGTCCATGTCGATATGGATGATCTTGCGCTGAGGGGGCGACGCCGCGTCCATGACGCAGTCGCTATGCCACAGGAGAGAACGAAAGGAAAACGCGGGCGGCTATTTTCCAGGCTTGTCCTTCAGCGAAAGCAGGGCGGCGAACGGGCTGGCCTGCTCCTCGCTCATGACGCCCGCTTCCCTCAGAACCGCGTCGGCTTCGGGTGAGCGCGGATAGGGCGTCATGGCCAATGCCATCGTTTCCGCCACGGCCTCCCCCATGTCGATGACCTGTCCGTCGAAACCGATCGTGTCATGATCCTGGGCGTCGAGTTCCAGCTCCTCGCCAGCCACCATGTCCGAGCCTTCCTCGACAAAGCGCAGCAGCATTTCGCTGTCGATCACCTCCTGCACGGGCGCTCCGGTCGCTACGCAAGGCTGCGCCAGTGTCGCGCGCACGCGCCCCTTTGCCACGATCGCGCCCTGATCCTCGGTCAGATCATAGTCCGCCTCCAGACGGTCGAGCGATGACAGGCCGAACCGGCGCATGAGCGCGGCGCGCTCCGCTTGATCGGCTTCGATATGGCTGACGCCGGTGAGGCGCTTGATCTGATCCACTTTGATGGTGCGTGAAAATTCGGGTGTCATCCTATGTCTCCCGTCATCAGCGCGTCACGGGTCAGGCATTCCAGCCGCATCCATCGCGCTCGCAGAGCGCCCTCGACATGCGCGATCGCCGCGTCGGCGGGTGCCTGCCCGCGGTAGAGATTGCGGATCAACGCATCGCGCATCCGGGCTTCGCCCCTCAACGCGGCCCGATAGGCAGCGAGCCGTCCGCCCAACGCGCTCATCATGCGACCGACATGCTTGCCGACCACGACATCGCCGATGCCCTCCTGCCGCAACTGGCCGTCCATATCGTCGACGAAGAGCTCGGTGAGCCATGCGCTTTCCTGCGCCCCGCCCTGCTCCTCGAGCCGCAGCAGGACCAGCGCCAGGATCGCGACGATCATGTCGAAGCGTCCATCGAGCGTGTCGGGCACCGCGCCATCCAGATACCAGTGCGGCAGCCGCCCTTCGCGGACGATCGCCTCATAAAGCGGGCGCATCCCCGCCGCCTCGTCCCGTCTGCCGAACAGGCGCTGGATGAAGCCGGGGCGAGATGAAGACATGACACAGGACCGATCGAGAAAAACCACGCGGCAGGCCGTTAGGCAGAGCATGATGCGCCCTTGCCCGAACCCGCGCATTTCCATATTGATCGCTGCGCCGCGCAATGCAATGGCGGCTTGTTGTTTTACGGGTTTGCGGGCTTGCCTGCGCTTTATTGTTGATTTGCGGGCCTGCCCGCTGGGAGACGTCCATGTTCCAGTTCACTCGCCACTCCACCTGCGGGCGCGTCCTGCTGGCCGCGGGGCTGAGTGCGCTGCTGATGGGGGCGTCGGGCTGCACCCGCATCCGCACCCATCAGGGCTATCAGATCGACAAGCTGCTGGTCGATTCGGTGCAGCCGGGCATCGACAATCGCGCCTCGGTCGAAGGCACGCTGGGCCGCCCCAGCTTCGTGTCGCAGTTCGGGCCGCAGGAATGGTATTATGTGTCGCGCACGATGCGCGCGCTCGCCTTCTCCAATCCCAAGCCGGTCGAGCAGACGGTGTTGCGCGTGCGTTTCGATCAGGCGGGCAATGTCGTTGCGGTAGACCGCATGGGGTTGGAGCAGGTTGCGCGAATTTCGCCTTCGGGCGACAAGACACCGACACTCGGCCGTCATCGCAGCCTCTTCGACGAAATCTTCGGCAATATCGGCGCGGTCGGCGCGGCGGGCATGGGCAGCGGGGGAGCGGGCGGTCGCGGCCCCGGTGGTCCCAACGGCAGCTGATCGAACCTCCTTTTACTAAACAGCAAAAAAGGCCGTCCGATGAATCGGGCGGCCTTTTTCGTAAGGAGGTCGATGCCTCCGCAGCCGATGGGTTGTCGCCCCTCGGCTGCCGTGCTGGCGATCTCAACGCTGGGCGAGCTGAACGGTGGACTTGCGGCTGATGGTGAGACCCGCTTCCGCCCAATCGCTTTTCGAGCGGCATTCCTTCGCAGGGATCAGCGAACCGGTGACACGTTCCTGGAAACAGTAACGGTCGTTCTTCGCATCATAGGTCACCTTCGCGTCGCCGAAGCGACCCTGAACCTGATCCTGCGCGAAAGTGGGGGTGCTGGCAGCCGAAACGGTGACGGTGGCTACGGCAACGGCGGCGATGAGAGCGATGGTCTTCATGATGTCTGGCCTTCCTTGATTGTCTTTGCGAACCCTTTGTGGGTCCTACCCACGACATTGCAGAAGGCGTGCCAATTCCGCGAAACGCTGATTTTAGTGGCTGTTCAGCGTCAAATTCCATGAGAGCAATATTTCATTATGCTGAACGTTGGGAAGTTTTCCCTTTAAATGGCTTTAATCCTGCGCCATGTTATTGCCCCGCTCGCTTCTTTGCGAGCAGGCGGCGGGAGCGATCGACATAAGCGCGACATGCTCCCGGAGCAATTCTTTGACGGCTGGGCGCTGATCGGTGCGCGTCCGCTCAAGGGGCAGGCGACGGCAGGATATCGCCAGATACCGAAGGACTACGGGGACTGGCTCGCGATGCGCCGCGCCGGGACCGGTAGGTGATGGGCGAAGGCACGCCAGCCGTCGGCGGCCGCAATCCTGGCCGCTGGCTGCGAAGGCCGTGGCTTGCGCTCGCGCTGGCTCTGACGACCGTTGTCGCTGGCCACGCCGGTCCCGCGTCGGCCTCCCCGGTCGTCTTCGCGTCGGGCTCGCTCGGCAACAAGACGCTGCGCGTGTCGCGATACCGGCACCTCGGGCTGTTCAACGTGGCGCTGTTCGCCGCGCTCGACCGGTGCGGGCGGCCCGCCCCGGCCGCGGTCATGGCGGCCCCGGGGCTGCTTTCGCCACGCACCGTGTCGGCGATCCGCGTCCTCAGGACATGCCCGGGCTGGGCGATCGCAGGCGAGGAAGGCTCGGGTGACGTGACCGAGGAGCTCTGGCACCGGTTGCTTCCAGCGATCCCGGCGCCCGACGCGTTCGCCCGAATCTTCGTGGCGACGCTGACGCTCGAGGGCACGGACTACGACCATCTCGAATGGAACTTTAGCAAGGTCGACCCCGAGGCCTGGGCCACCTGGGGGGCCTTCGGCGCCACGATGGGTCAGAACGGCGAGATCCAGCAGATCCTCATCCGCGTGGGATACGGACCCGGTTCGGTGGTCGAGCGGGCCTTCGCAGAGGCCGCCTCCTCCACGACGCCAGTCGCGGCGAAGCCCAGCGTGTGGGGGCGAGGACGCTTTTGCGCCGACGTGCCGGACGCCCCCGCCGACGACTACGCGCTGCTGGTGAAGGTCATGCCGCTGAGGAAGGCGGCCGCCGGCCGCCTGCTGCGAGCCGCCTTCTGCGACGACCGGCGTTTCGCCGTCTGGGTGCGCGCCTTCCGCCTGCTAGGCGACGTCCCCGCCGTCCGCTGTGCCTACGACGAGGCGTACTTCACGCCCGACAGGAAGGTGTCCCGCTACATCTCCCACACGCTCGCCGCATATTCGGCGGCCGGCGCGACCGCCACGGAGCTCGACGTCGCGATGGGTGTCGACGGCCAGACGCAGTATTCGCCGCGCGCCAACGAGACGAAGGTCGCGGCGGCGGTCCGCTCCGCGAGACGCAGCGCGACGTCGGCCGACAGGCGGCGGGCGATCTCGGCCGCCTTGGTGCCGCCGGGACACGAGCACGACCGCTGCGGGCGGGACGCGGTGTTCTTCCGTGGCAGGCGGCCGGCCCGACCCATCGCAACGTGCTCGGGCGATGGCTGGGACTTAGAGGCCGCTTGGCGCGGCCGGAGCAACTTCATCGGCGAGCAGCTGGGCCTGCGGGACGTCGACGGCAGTGGCATCAGAGCGGGGTGGAACTATGACTTCGACCATTAGCGTGCGGCACGGCGTCGGGTCCGGCCACTTGGCGATGCTAAGTGCCGCACGCCTGCTCGTCCTGTGCCTCGCGGCGGCGTTAACCGCGTCGTGCGCGACCCCGCCGCCGCTGGTGACCAAGGCCAATTACTGCAACTTCAAGCTGGCCAAGGCCGAAGTGAAGGCGCCGCCGCTGCCGCGAAGTCCGTTTCTCGAATCCCACCAGCCCGACAACGCCATGCTGCTGCTGTCCGGCGGGAGCCAGCACGGTGCCTTCGGCGCCGGCCTGCTAGCGCGCTGGAAGCAGGTGTCGGGCGGGCGCCTGCCCCACTTCCGGACGGTGACGGGCATCAGCACCGGTGCGCTGCTCAGCACGGACGCGTTCATCGACCGTCCCGAGGCCGCCGAGCAGGCCTACACCATCGATCGCGAGGCGGACCTGCTGAAACCCTACGCCAGCCGCAACAAGCGCGGCGCGTTCGGACTGTCGGACTATGTGTCCATCGCGCGCAACAACGCGGTCGCCGACCTTGCGCCCCTGCGCGCCCGACTGCGCGAGCACCTCGACATGGAGACGCTGCGCAAGGTCCGGGACATGTCGGACGGACGGCGCCTCCTGGTGGGCGCGGTCGACGTGGACAGCGGCGACGCCGTCGTCTTCGACATGGTCGACATGGTCGACATGGCGAAGCGCGCGGCCGAGACCCCGGGTGCAGAAGGCGAGCGCTACCGCGACTGCTACGTCGACGCGGTCCTCGCGTCCTCCTCCGTGCCGCTCGCGGCCAAGCCCGTGGTGATCGACAACCGCATGTACATCGACGGCGGTGCGCGCTTCGGGGTCTTCGTCGACGGCTTCGGCACGGAGGCCGGCGTCGGCGACGAGCGCGACGCGGCGCCGGCACCGCAGCTCTACATCGTGATCAACGGGATGCAGCGCGTCGCGCTCGAGTGCGGAAAGCTCGAGCGCGGCGGCGGCACTTGCGCGGACGACGGGTCAGACGGCTACCTCAACCGAGACGGTCAGCACCGGAGCTGGAACCTGTTGGGTTTGGCCCAGCGCTCGAGCGACATCTTGATCGCGCAGATCTACCGCTTCTCCGTCGCCGACATCGTCGCGCGCTTCGGCGAGCGGTATCCCGGCGCCGCCGACCACGTCCATTATCTCCCAATCGTAGAAGACCGCATGCTCAAGCACGTCTGGAACGGTGCCGACTGCGCCGAATGGCACCGCCGCGACGAGGCGGAGACGCACCCCCTGCAATTCTACACGCGCTATATGCGGTGCCTAATAGACTTTGGGAGGAGCTACGCGGACGAGCGCGCGGGAGAACTGAAGTTGGGTAGCACGCCGCTGCCTGCAGGTCTGCGCGGGCTGGACGTCCAATGACGCGGCTCCTGGCCCTTGCGCTGGCGGGCGCCGCCACGCTGGTCGCCGCGCCGGCGTCGGCGTTCGCGACCGGCGATCCCGTTCCCGTCACCGTTGGCAAGGGCGTCGTCGGCAAGAAGGGTACGCCGGCTGAGGACCTGAGCGGCATGGCGTGCCAGCCGCCGAGACCGTCTGGCGAGCGCATCTGCCTGCTGATCGACGACGAGCTGCACAGCGTCCAGTGGGTGACCCTGCGTGGCGACGCGGTCGAGGCCGGCGCCACAGTGGCGCTCGACGGCGTCGTTAACGTGGTCGGGCCTGCGGCGACGAAAACGGCGTGCCCGGGCGGGGTCGCGGTCCCCGGCAAGCAGGACGTGGACGGCGAGGCGGTCGCCTTATGCGGCACCCTACTGGTACGTCGCGGGCTCTCACGGTTGCTCGCGTAAAAAGGGGCTGTTCAGCCCGAGGGCCTTCCGGCTCTACCGCTTCCCGGCCGCCGCCACCGTAGCGGAGACAGCGACGACGCGCATCCGCTACGAGCTGCTGGCCTCCGCCGGGCCCAGCGCGTTCGCCGAGAAGGCGCTCGACGCCAACGGCGTGACCGTGGAGGGATTCGCGGTGGTAGGCGCCAAGGCCTATGTCGGCCTCCGCGCGCCCGTCGTGGCGGGCCGGACCTACCTGCTGGAGATGGACGTAGCGGCGCTGTTCGCGCCCGGTACGGCGCCCATCGCGACGCCCGGCAGGGTCGTGCCCATCGCGCTTGGGGCGGACATGGGCGTCCGCGACCTCGCGCCGCTGCCGGATGGGCGCCTGCTCGTGCTCGCCGGTCCCGCGCAGGTGCAGACCGGCGCGTTCTCGCTGGCGGTCGTCGATCCGGCGTCGGGTGCCGTGACGCCCGTGCCGGGCTGGACCGCGGCCGCCCGCGACGACCTGCCGAAGGCGGAGGGCCTGACCGTGCTGTCGGTGGACGCCGGCGTCGCGACCGTGATAGTGATGCTCGATGGTGTGGCATGCGGCGCACCGCAGCGCGTTGCCGTAAGTATCCCCTCGGCACCGTCGCGAGCACCAGCGAATTAAATCTGAGTGATCGCTAATCACCGCAGATCACTTCGCCTGACAGTTAGCGTCACCGAGCTTTCGTGCTGCAATCAGTCTAGCAAAACAGACCGGGGTTATTGTTATTGCGGTGCTAATCAGCTGATCCCTAAGTGTCGGCTCCGACCCATTCTTGCCGTTCAGCCGCCGATTATCGATCGCCAGCTGCGGTCCGTCCGCTATTCCGTCGGCTCACGACCTAAAGTCAGCCATCTAAGTAGGACCGAAAAGGGTGAGTAGCGGTATATGGACAATAGACTCCTTCCACCCCTCGCCGGCCGAAGCATTTAGAAGTTGGCGTCAGAAGTCCACAGTGGCCGAAAGCCAGAGGCGGCGACCTTCCTGGTTGATAGAATAGGCGGGCGTGTACACCGTCGCCGCGCCGCTCTGGTAGGGCAAATACACTGCATAATCGGTGTCGAGTATGTTGTAGACCGTGGCAGCCAGGCGGAATGCCGGTGCGATCTGGCACGAGCCCCCCAGGTGGAAGACCTCATAGCTTCGGAAGTCGCCCACCGCCGCCTGCTGTGCATTGCTGCCACGGTAACGACTGGAGCGGATTTCCGAGCGTACCCACAGGTTGGCCGCGTCGCTGACCTTCCAGCGCAGGTTGCCGTTGATCATATGCTTGGGCAAACCGACAAGCGGCAAACCTTTTTCGGAGCCACTGAGTTGCTCGGTTTCGGTGTAGGTATAGTTCACCGCGAGTGTCAGCGCAGGAGTGAAGACTAAACGGGTCGCAACTTCGACGCCGCGGGGGCGGGCCTTATCGATGTTGATCGATTGGCCGAACAGGTCAACTGCCGGGAAGTTTCCGACGTCAAGGCATCCGGGGCGGTTCCGATTGCCCGAGAACGAGCAGTTTGGGATGCCCGGTCCACTGGCGATCTTGTCGTCGAAGTCGTTGTTGAACAGCGTCAGGTTGCCGCTGAAAAAGCCTTTGTTATCGAAGTAAATCCCCGCTTCGTACGAAGTGCTCGTCTCCGGCGTCAGGCCCGGCGTGCCGATCAGGGGAACGCGTCCCTGGCTGCCAAAGCCGATGATGCCGCTGGCGATCTGCTCTACCCGTGGCGTCTTGAAGCCTCGGCTGACGCCGCCCTTTAAAGTCAGCGCATCATTTACGTTCCACACCGCGTAAGCGCGAGGCGACCACTTGCTGCCGAATGTCGAATGGTCGTCATAGCGCACGCCGCCGGTCACATTGAAATTGTCCAGCACAGTGAGGGTGGCCTCGGCGAAGCCGGCCCACTGGGTGAACTTGAACGGTTCGGGCGCGACACCGTCGATCATGCGAGCCTTCCAATATTGCCCGCCTACCGTGAAGGCGAGCGCGCCTGTCGCTCCAGCAAAGCGGCTGTCGATGATATCATTGCGCGCTTACAGCGTGCGCGGGCTACCGGGCCTCGCACCCGGGGTACCATTGGGGATCAGGCGACCGATCGTCTCTGTATCATTGCGGGTGAGCGTAGTGTCGAGCTGCCCAAATTCGCCCATGCGCCAGCTATGTGCGGCGACATAGTTAGTGCGATTGAACTTCTGCTTGGGCGAATAGCCGCCCGAACCCAACGTGCCGAGTTGGCCTTCGGAGTTGTCGTATGTCTGCTCATTACGGTCGAACTCTACCCACAGGTCATGGTCGGCATGTGGCGTGATGCTCAGCCGGCCGCCATAAGTGTAGATGTCCGAGCGCACCGGGTTTCGGCCGAGCGTTAGCGCCGGATCGCCGGGAATATCGATGCTCGACCCTTCGCGGTGGAACACGCTGCCGCGCAAGGTTAGGCCGACGAGATCCTTGATCATAGGCCCTTGCGCGAAGCCATTGATCGACTGGATGTTACCGAAGCGCTCGTCTTCCTGAATCGTGCTTTCGGCGCTGGCGGTGCCGACCCAATGGCTGCCGACCTTGCGAGTGATGATGTTGACGACGCCGCCCATCGCATCCGAACCATAGAGCGTCGACATCGGCCCGCGCACCACTTCGATCCGGTCAATGGCGGAGTAAGGTGGAAGGAAGCTGGTGGATGTCTCGCCGAAGCCGTTCGGGGTCACGCCGCCGGGTGCGTTCTGGCGGCGGCCATCGATCAGCACCAGCGTGTAATCGCTGGGCATTCCACGAATGGAGATGTTGAGGCCACCGGTCTTGCCCGCCTCGCCTCCGACGTCGATGCCCGGCACATCCTGCAATGCTTCTGCAAGGCTGCCGAAGCGCTTGTCCTGGAGTTCGGCGCGGTCGATTACGGTAATGCTGGCAGGAGCCTGGATGATGTCCTGCGCATAGCCCGCAGCGGTGACAACGATCGGTGATCCGCTCTCAATATCCGGGACTTCGCTGGCATATATCGTCGGTGCGATCAGGCAGGATAGAATGGCAACGCTAGTCTGCGCCAAATGGCGCGATCGACGACGGACGCAGTGATGAACGGCTGCGGACACAGTTAACCCCCCTTTTGGTAATGCGACTGATTCGCATAAGAGGGCGCGTCGAGAATATCGGCTTGCGTGTCAATTCGGACCTCGTGGCAGAAGCCCTTCGACACGGGAGATAATTGTGTGGAAACTATTCAGAAAAATTCGGCGGTGATGTGACAATATCGCAGGTTGTTCATCAGTACAGAGTAGGCATCTCGTCTTGCTGACTCTCTGATGCGGTGTCTGAAAAGGTGGCGATGCATTAGGAGAATTGGCCAAAACCTGCCTTCGATCGGTGGCATGAAACTGGCAGCTACGTCCCAAGTGCCGCGTAACGACATCGACCCTTGTCGGACGCTCAACATCCAAGTTTCGCTCTCTAGGTGCGGACCGTCAGTTATTCTGGTGTTCTGATGCCTGATTAACCGCAGCCGGGACGTAAGCTGGTGCCCTACTGATCTCAGGTGCTGGCATCAGCGGCCTCAGATAACCTGGCGATCATGGTTATTGTTTGAAAGCGTAGCGTTCAATCTTGCCAACGATCAGCCAATAGGCAGCGACGGCCGCAAGCACATGGACGCCGACATAGACCAGTGCGCCGTCATAGGAACCGGTGCGGCTGACAATCGCACCGATCGCGATGGGAGTGATGATGCCGCCAACGCTGCCCGCCGCGTTGAACAGAGCTCCGGTCACGCCGATCGCCTCCCGCGGGGCGGTGTCGGCAATGACGGTCCAGCCCAGCGCGCCGAAGCCCTTGCCAAAGAAGGCGACGCACATGATGAGCACGACGATGCTGTTCGACGCTGTATAGTTGCACAGAATGATCGTGGCGCTTAGCCCGAGGCCCATCGTGATCGGCAGCTTGCGGGCCCAGTCGAGCGATCCCGTTCGCCGCAACAGCCAGTCGGAGAAGAAGCCCGCCGATATCCCGCCAACGCAGCCGCAGATGGCGGGCAACGCGGCCACGAACCCGGCCTCGAGCACGGACAAATGGCGTGCCTCCACCAGATAGCTGGGAAACCAGGAGATGAAGAAGGTGGATAGCGAGGCGACGCAATATTGGGCAAAGAAAATGCTCAGCAACATGCGGTTGGTAATGAGGCTGCCGAGCCGCACCTTTGGAGCAGGCGCAGCCTGCGCATCGGCGGTCGCGGCCTTCAGGCTTTCCGTCAGGCGCGTGAGCGCGCCGCGCGCCGTGATGTCCTCCAATTCGGCGACGGACAGACGCGTATCGCGATTCGGCGACTGATACTGCACGGCCCACAGCACCGCGAAAGCGACACCGAGCGCGCCCATCACGGAGAAGATCGCCTCCCAACCTACCGCATGAAACAGGAAGCCCATCAATGGCGTGAACACGGCGAGCGAGAGATATTGGGCGCTGTTGAAAATCGCGCCTGCGACGCCGCGCTCGTCCGGGGGGAACCATGCCGCGATGATGCGGGCGCAGGCTGGCGTCACCGGGGCTTCCAAGACGCCGAGCAGGATGCGCAACACATAGATCGCAATGACCGGAGCGGCGACATAGCCAACACCGCTGATCGCGACGGTCGCGATCGACCAACTGGCCACGGCGACCAATATCGCGATGCGCGCGCCGATCCGATCGACCAGATAGCCCGCCGGAAGCTGGGCAAGGAAATAACTCCATGAGAAGGCCGAGAACAGCCAGCCCATCTGCAAGGGGCCGATGCCAAGTTCCTGCGACAAGGCAGGCGCGGCTACCGACAGGGTCGCACGGTCGCCGGTGCTGAGCGCCAGCACGATTGTTATAAGCGCAAGGACGACGAAGCGGCGATGGCCTGTCCGGGCGCTGACGGCGGGTGGGGACGCGAGCGCGCCTGCGATCGGGGCGTCTGCCATCGCCTCAGGCGAAACCGGTCGAGCCATCGGGGCGTACCGGTACCTTGCGTTGCCAGCGGACATAGTGGTCGCCCGTCAAACGGTGCTCGTCGATCTCGACCCCCCATCCGGGACGATCGGGTCGCAACTCCAGATGACCTTCGCGCGGTAGGTAGGGGTCAGCGACATAATGCGCGTCGCCCACGGTTTCCCCGACCATGTCGGCTCGGCCGGGAGACAATATGTCCTTGTTCGGCAAGCGATATTCAAGAATTTTGAAATTGGGCTGCGCCGCGCAGAAATGCAGGTTCACAGCCGTCGCCAGCGGCCCCATCGGATTGTGCGGCGCGACCGTTACATAATAGGCTTCGGCGATGGCCGCGATCTTGCGCATTTCCAGCAGACCACCAACGACGCAGATGTCGGGCTGAATGATGTCGCAGCCGCCGGCCTGGAGCAGGCGCAGGAATTCAAAGCGGCTATAGAGCGACTCCCCTGTCGCCAGTACGCAGTCAACACGGCGGTTGAGTTCGCCCCACGCCTCAAAATTTTCCGGTCGGATCGGTTCTTCGAAGAACAGCGGGTCATAGGGCGCGAGCGCGTTGCCGAGTTGAGCGGCGAGGCGCGGCTCGAAAATTTTGGCATGGGCATCGAACGCCATGTCGTAGCGTGGATCGGCCTTTTCCCGCAGCGCCCGGAAATAGTCCGCGCTGGTGCGGACCACTTCACCCCAGCGATTGGCGTGAATATCGATACGGTACGGACTGAGCTTGAATGCGTCGAAGCCCCAGTCGTGATGCAGAAGGTCCATCGTGTCGCTGGCAGCCTGCGGATCGGGCGCGGTGTAGATACCCGCATAGACGCGCACCCGATCGCGCACGGCGCCGCCCAGCAGCATGTAGACCGGCACATCCAGTGCCTTTGCCGAGATGTCCCAGAGACAATGGTCGATGGCGGAGATCGCGGCGAGGCCGAGGGCACCGGGCGGGAAGCGCGACTGCTGGAGGAGATACTGGATCAGATATTCGATCCGGCGGGGATCCTGACCAATGAGGAAATCGGCCAGATATTCGAGGATGGGTGGCAGGGCGCGATCGGGGCCATGATTATAGCATTCGCCCCAGCCCGTGATCCCCGCGTCCGTATCGACCGCGACGATCACGCGCGGACGGTTGCCGTCCCTGGTCATGAACGCGCGGACGCGATCTATCTTCATCTGTCCCTTATCCTCTTCCATTGAGCGCCGGCTTCCGACGCTTCTGTTCTGGCCGTGCGCCGGTCAGGCCGCCGATGCGATTCCTGTCGGCAAATCCTTGAGCAAGTCCCTGAGGTCCTGCCATGTGCGGTCGGACAGCGGCCAGGCAGCGGGAGGACGCGGCGGACCGCAATCATTGCCGAGCAATCGCAACGCGGCCTTCACCACCGATACGTTCGCGCCATTGCGTTCTTCGGCGCGCAGCGCCTCGAATGTGGCGATGCTGTCGATCAACCCGCGAGCGACATCATGATCTCCCGCTTCCAGCGCGGCACTGATCGCGACCGAGCGTTCGGGCCAGACGTTGATGAGGCCGGACGTGAAGCCGCGCGCGCCCACCGCATAGAAGATCGGCGCCCATGTTTCAGCGAGGCCGCCGCTCCAGATCAATTGCGGATCATTGGCCTTGATCGCTTCGCCAAGGCGCGTGGGAGTGGGGCAAGCCCATTTGACGCCGACGACGCCAGGCAGCGCACAGAGGGCATTGATGGCATCCAGCGCGATGCCGTCGTCGCGCAGATAGAGGATGACGGGCAATCCCTGCCCTTCGTCCAGGATGCGGCGAACATAATCCACGATCCCGCGCGGCGCGACAAAGGGGTCGGGCGGTTGATGGATCATCAGCGCGGAAACACCCGCTTGCCGCGAGGCGCGGGTCAGCGCCAGGGCGTCGCCAATGCCGCGCCCCACCCCGCCGATCAGCGGCACGCGGTCCGCGACGATCTCGGCGGTCGCATGGACCATCCGTCCGGCTTCGGCGGTGGTCAGCGCGTAGAATTCGCCGGTATTGCCGTTCGACACCAGCAGGCCGACGCCCGCGCCCACGGCACGATCCACGATCGGTGCAAGACGATAGGGCTGTAGCTGATCGTCCGCGTCGAATGGCGTGACCAGAATGCCCGACACCCCCGTCAAAGCGCGCCTCAATCGATCTTCCGGCTCGCTCGCCATAATCTGCATTCCCCTAAATTCTTCCCGTACCTGTTATTTATATTTACAGGATGGAGCGGATGTCAACGCGCTTGTGTCGTGCTAATCCTTGAACAGCCGATGCGGCTGCAACGAGGATGAAATGACGAACCTGACCCTGTTCCCGGCGCGCAAGGAAAAGCTGAGCGATCGATTATATGACCAGCTTCTGGAACAGATCGCTTCGGGCATCCTGCGGCAGGGAGACAAGCTGCCTTCGGAAAATGATCTGTGCCAGCTCTTCAACGTCTCTCGCCCGGTCGTGCGGCAGGCGCTGGTGCGGTTAAAGGCCGACGGCCTGGTCGCCACCCGTAAGGGATTGGGAACGATCGTCCAGAGCAGCCCGCCCGAAGGATTGACAAAATTCTCCCAGCCGGGCGACGTCGCGCATATGCTGCGGTGCCTGGAGTTACGGCTGGCTCTAGAAGGACAGGCCGCGGGATTGGCCGCCGCGCGTCATTCGACCGCTCAATTGCGGGAAATCAGAAAAGCGCTCGAACGCATGGAGCAAGAGGCAGACGGCGCGGGCATATCGGCGGCGGCGGATTATGCCTTTCACGCGGCCGTGGCGGCGGCGAGCGGCAACACGCTGATCGAACAGGTGCTCGAGTCGCTGGACCAGTCGATCCAGCGCGGCATGGTGATCGCGCTGGGCCTTACCAGCGAGCGCAGCCGCGACCGGTCCCAGCGCGTTCTGGACGAGCATCGAGCGATTTACGATGCCATCGGACGCGGTGACGGGCAGGCGGCGGAACTAGCCATGCGCTATCATCTCGACCGGGTCCGCCAACGCGTGACCGATAAAAACCGCGATCGATGATGGACGATTGACGACGTCAACCTGTTATGTAATATTACAGGTAATCCAGATGTTCGGGTGGCGGTGAAGGCACGTCCCAAGCCGCCGTACGACGGAGACATATCCGATCTGCAATTTCCGGCCGGTGCCGAATGCGCACCGCTCGACCGTCGCGCCATGCCGGTGCGGCTCGGTGAGACATATCTATTGGCCGGCCGAAGAAGCCGGTGACGAAGATGGGGAGTTCGATGAGCAAAGGTCTTTTTAGTATCCTGCTGGCAAGCAGCGCGTTGATCCCGGCGACAGGCGCCCTTGCGCAAGGCAATGCACCATCCGACGCGCAGGCCGACGGCCCAGCCCAAGCGGTAGAAGGTACGGCAGAGCAGGCAGATGCGGAGCCTTTGGGCGCCGCATCCACCGCCGACATCGTCGTTACCGGGTCGCGGGTGGCGCGCGCAGGTTATACCGCCCCCACCCCCGTCACGATGCTCCAGACCGAAGCGTTGGCGGCCAAGGCACCGGGCAGCATTTCCGATGGCCTCAACCAGATGCCCGTCTTTACCGGATCGATCAGCAACTCGCAGGATCGCAATTCCAATGCGGGTCGCGTTCGCACTGGTAATTACCTCAACCTGCGCTCGCTCGGACCGCAGCGCGTTCTCGTGCTTCAGGACGGGCATCGTCTGCCGCCGACCGGCAATGCGGGCGGCACTGATGCCAACATGATCCCGCAACTGCTGATCGAGCGCGTCGACGTGGTGACGGGGGGCGCTTCGGCGGCTTACGGATCCGACGCGGTTTCAGGCGTCGTCAACTTCATTATCGACAAAAAGTTCGACGGCCTCAAGATGCTGGCGCAGACGGGCATATCGTCACGCGGCGACAACGGATCGACCCGCATCGGAGCGGCTTTCGGCAAAGCGTTCCTGGACGATAAGCTGCGCATCATCGCCAGTGCCGAGCGCTATCATTCCGATGGCATTCGCGACAAATCGTCGCGCAAGAGCGTACTCGATAACTGGGCCGTTATCGGTTCGGGTACGGCTGCCGACCCGTTCGTCAACGCGTCCAACGTCCATATCTCGAACGCATCGGACGGCGGCCTCATCACAAGCGGTCCATTGTCGGGACGCCAGTTCCTGCCCAATGGCCGGGTCGGCGCGTTCAATGCCGGGACGCCCACGGGTCGCGCGGGCCTCGGCTTCGGCGGCGACGGATCGGTCTTCCCTGCGGCACGCAGCACGTTGAGCGCGGCGGCCACCACCGAGCAGTTTCTGGGCCGCATCTCCTATGATTTTAGCGACGCCGTCAGCGCCTACGTCCAGGCGAGCTACAACCATGCCGAAAATCATGATCGACCGCAGCCCGTCACGCGCAGCGGCGCGACCGGCAGCACGACCATCTATGCGGAAAACGCATTTCTGAACCCTGCGGATCGGGCGGCGCTGGGTTCCGCCCAAAGCTTTACCGTCAGCCGTTTCATGTCCGACTTCCCCTTCTACACCGCACGGCAGGAAACGCGCGCGGTCGTGGTCGATGCGGGACTGGAAGGCCCCTTCGGCGACAGCTTTAAATGGGACGTGAACTACACCTACGGCCGCACGAGGCTCGATTCCGAAGCCCGCGATCTCAACATGGAACGCTATTACGCGGCGACGGATGCGGTGCGGAACAGCGCGGGGCAGATCGTCTGCCGGATCACCATCACCAACCCCGGCCTTCAGGACGGGTGCGTGCCGCTCAACATCTTAGGCGTCGGAAATGCGTCGCCAGAGGCATTGGCCTATGTGATGCAACCTTCGGTGTGGCGCGCGGTCAACGTCATGCATGACGTGCAGGGCAGCATTTCGGGCGAACCTTTCTCGACCTGGGCCGGTCCGGTTTCCGTGGTAGTAGGCGCGGAATACCGTCATCAGACGCTGGACCAGACCAGCAACAGCAACCCGGCGACCCGTCCGACCTTTGCCGGTATTCGCGGCGTTCCGACAAACACCAACCGCTTCTCATTTACGAACGTCAGCATCGCCAGCGGGGAATATTCGATCAAGGAAGGCTTCGGCGAGATCGTCGTGCCGCTCGCCAAGGATTCGGTGATCGGCAGATCGCTCGAACTGAACGGCGCATTCCGCTATACCGATTATTCGACGTCCGGATCGGTCAAGACGTGGAAGCTGGGCGGCACCTACGAGCCGACCGGCGGCATCCGGGCACGCGCGACGCTATCCCGCGATATCCGTGCGCCTACGCTCTACGAACTGTTCGCCGGTCCCACCATTCGCGTTCAAGGATATTCGGACAAGCTTACCAACCAATCGGGCCAGTATAGCGAAGTCAACCAGGGCAATCCCGATCTGACGCCCGAAATCGGCTCCACCTTTACCGGCGGACTGGTGCTGCAACCCAGCTTCCTGCCGGGCTTCGCGATTTCGGCAGACTATTATCGCATCCGGATCCGCGACGCGATCGCCAGTCAATATGGCAGCCTCCAGGTGCTCGACTTGTGCGCTAACAGCAACTACACCAGTCCCGTCTGCAGCCAGGTTGTCCGCCCGCTTGGCCCCACTAACACATCGGCGGGAAATTTCCCCTCCCAAGTCAACATCTTCCAGACCAACGTCGCAAGCGTTCGTACGGAGGGGCTGGACATCGAGGCATCCTATCGTACCCCGCTGCTAGGCGGCACATTGTCCAGCCGCCTGCTGGCAACACGCCTCATCAGCTATACGTTGCAGGGGAACGCCAGCGCCGCGACGATCGAATATGCTGGCAACGCCGACTTCGCCGATACCGGAAACCAGCCTTTCCCCATGCCCAAATGGCGTGGAACGATGGACGTCACCTATGCCACGGGCGGTTTCACCGCCAGTGCGCAGGCACGGTATATCGGCGGCTACAATCGCTCGAACCTGTTCGTCTATCGCGACAACAAGATCGGGTCGGTCGTCTATACCGACCTTAACATCAGCTATGACGTAGAATCGTCAATGGGCGATTTCCAGTTGTTTGCCACGGTCAACAACCTGTTCGACCGGGGATATCCGATCACGGCAATCGGCTCTAATCCGGGGCTTGCCGTTTCCACCTTCAGGTCGATTTATGATGTGACTGGCCGATATATGACGGCTGGCGTGCGGCTGCGTTTCTAAAAAGGCACGTCGACAGCGGCGGGCGCATCCACCGCTGTCGACCCCTTGTTGCCATTCAGGCGCCGATTTTCAGTTCCCAGGTGCGGACCGTCTGCAATTTCGGAAGCTCGCGACCAGAACACGCCGCTCTAGGTTTGCGCACGAATGGCGGCTCCGGACGGGAACCGCCATCCCCATTGGTCGCTTTACTGTCCCTGACCCTTATGGAAAACCTGACATTCAGGTGTTATTCAACAGGTCTGCGGCGCTGCTGATATCTATTGCTTCGGACAATTCCGACTGTCAGTCACGTGGTTCGTGCGGCTTCAGAAACTGAGAGAAGTCGACAAGGCCGTGGTAATGTGTCGGCGACGTTCAAATGATGAGCGCCGGATCGGATGTGCGTTACTCCGAATACAACCTTGAAAGCGGATGCCACATTGCCCGGAAGTATTAGAGGCTGCTTCGTTTGATATATTTTCCGCATCCTGTTGCGGACCCACTTCATCCTATCCACCAGCCAGACTTCCCAAGGAAAGTGCCAGCATCGCGCCCAATGTTGTGGCTACGCCTGCCCAGTGCCGGTCTTCCTTGAAAGCCTTAGGAAAGACTTCCGTTGCAAGGCTAGCAATCACAGCGCCGGCCGCGACGCATCGGATCGCTGCCAGATGCGCTTCACTTGCGCCTTCCAGCAGCAGGGTGCCACAAATGGCCGCGCCGGAAAGCAGCGCGGCGGTCGCGGCCCACAGACTAAATATCTTTCCGTTCGAAAGGCCTTTCCCGCGCATGTCTCGCGCGCCGCCCGCTGCTTCGGGCAGGTTGGACAACAGAATTGATCCGGCTAGCGCGGCAACTTCCATCGGACCAGCGCCGATCAGCGCAACGCCAAGCGCAAGATTTTCGGGCACCCCATCCAGCGTGATCGCAGCCAGCAAGCCGCCGCCTGACTCTCCACCCCACTTCTCGTCAATCAGATAGTCGATGACCGCAAACAGTATTGCGCCAGCGGCAATGCCCGCCATGACGACCCACAACTCGCTCTTGGCTTGCGAAGGCTGGATCAGTTCGGTGGTTACCGATAGCAGCAGCGCGCCGCCAGCCATCGCGACGAGAAAGCCGTCGATCCAATCGGGCAACTTGCCATAAAGGCCCCACGCCGCTCCTACGAGCAGCGCGCCGGACACAATAATTACGACTATCGCCGCCATCAGCATGGCACGCCAACTAAGGCAGGTGCGGGATGTTCCAACTATGTGATCGAACGGTGAGCGACCTCTAGTGCGATGTGAGGTACGAAAGGTGATCGTATTGCGAAAATATGTTCGAACTAAAGGGATGAAAGGCAAATCGCGCAACTGATGCCGAGCTCACGTAAGTAGTGCTCAAAGGGCTTCGATCGGGCGATTGCTTCTGCCTTTTTTTTATGGCCCAATTATGCACCAGCCTTCTGCAACACCCAATCTGCTGACATCTGCTCATCCTGAGCCAGATCGGCAAGGTGATCCGGGTCAGTGAGGTGGTTTCTGGTTAAAATTTATGTGCTTTACGACAACATGGGTGCGGTAGGCGCCGACCAGCTAGCGCCATTCCAATCAGATCTTACCAATAATTCTCACGGCCAAATGCAGCCATGGGCTGTGATGCGCGAGATTTCGGACATCGGCGCTGATAAGGCAAATCGGAAGCAGGGTTAATCCAGGTTGCGGTTGGATAATGCCGCCCGCCAGTTGATCACGCGTTGGGGGAGAAAGACACAGGAGACGCGCTATGACTATGATCCACTTGTCCACCTGCTCGCGCTATCTTGCGCCGCTTTTTCTCATAACCGTTACGGCCTGTGGCGGTGACGGACAGGATCAGAACGCCAGTGTATCAGGCGGCACCGACAATATGGATATGGTCAACAGCACCAACGAGATGGGCGCGTCCAATACTATGCCGGGCATGGGCGCTCCAGGCGCGGGTAGCGCTGGTACGCAGCCCGGCACCAAGAACGGCACGATGAGCGGAACAGGCACTGGCACCGGTTCTGGCGCGCAGGGCACCGATGACGCTGGTGGCTCAGACGCACCGTCGCCTGGGACGGCGACCGAAACACCGTCGGGATCTCAGCCCTGAGGCGCGGCGCGTACCTAAGCGACAATGACAGGAGATAAATATGCCGGATAAGAATAGGCCCGACCCATCGCCAGATGCGCCTGCGGAGGGTGCAGACGACGTGCCGCCGCCCAATCCGGGTAGCCCCGGCAGCCATGATAGGCATCATGCGGGACATGACATGGACGACAACAAGTAGGAACGAGGGGAGGCAGGAAGTGCTTCTCCCCTTTTCGCTTAGCCAAGTGCCACGTCGAGGATCATCATCAGGCAGAGGCCCAGTATCAGCGCGAGTTGCGAGCGATCGGATGGCTTACGGCCAAGATCCGGAACGATCTGGCTCATGATGACACTGATCATCGCGCCCGCCGCAATGCAAAGCGCCCATGGGAGCAGCGGATCGAAATGCGCGACGAGCAGCGCGCCGATTGTGCCTGCCACTGGCTCTACCAAACCCGACAGCAGCGCACCGACGAAGGCCTTGCCACGCGAGAAGCGAAGCGCCAGCGCGCCTGCGACCGCAAAGCCCTCCGGGATGTTCTGAATGCCGATGCCGAGCGCCGTAGCGCTGCCATGCGCGAAGGCGCCATCGGCAAAGCTGACGCCTACCGCCAGACCTTCGGGCGCATTGTGCAGCGTGATCGCCAGCACGAACAGCCACAACCGCCGATGGCGCGCCTCATCCGCGCTGCCGGATGTGGCATCGGGTAGCAGTCGGTCGAGCAAGATGACCAGCCCCGCCCCCAGCAGCGCTGCCAGCGCGGCGATCGACGCGGCGGTCCACGGTGGCGCGCCCTGCCCCTCCAGATGATCGAGCGCGGGAATGATAAGCGAGAAAAAGGACGCGGCGAGCATGACGCCCGCCGCGAAACCCAGCATGATGCCCTGATAGCGCTCAGGTGATCGGCCCACTCCCAGGATCGGAAGTGCACCCAGCCCCGTCGCCAGCCCTGCCGCAAGACTTCCAAACGACCCGGCCAGCGCTGGCGACAGGTCTGGCGTCAATGGCTCGCCTGCTCGCCCTGACTGCGGAGCGCAAGGAACTTGCGGATCACGATTGGCATCGTCTCATCCAGGAACGCCACCATCGCCAACTCCTCCTTCAGGCTTTCCTGAAGCCGTGGCACGGCGGCTTCGAAACCGCCAGCCTCCGCCATGGTGATGAGCGCTTTGTACGTCGCCACTTCAAAATTCTCGAAGGCGAAGTTGGCGAGACTGTTCTTGACGATCTCGTCCGGCGACAAAGCGTGGGAGAGCGCCGCGATGCTCCCCGCGATCTTCATCGCCGCGTCCTTGATAGCGGAGGGGCTGTCGGACAGGCTCTCCAAAATGGTTTCCAGCCGCTCGATCTGGCGCTCGGTTTCGCCGCGATGGGCACGCAGCTTCGCCTCCACCTCGGCATAGTTGGCCAGATGTTCGATCTGGCGGTCCATGATGCCAAGCGCCTGATGCTCGACGGCATGCGCGTCGCGCAGGCCGACGATGAACATATGCCCGACTGTGTCCCGATCCATCAGGATGCTCCGTCCGCTTGCGTCTTCGCGCGGGCCATCGCCTTCGCCTCAGCCATGTCGGCTGCGCCGCCGAGGTCGGTGTCGGTCAGCCTGCCTGCGCCGGGGCCGCCGCCAAGATCAGTTCCGGTTTCAGGATCGGCGTTGGGATCGGATTTGAGGCGGCCGACCATGGCGGCATAGTCGCGCATCTCCTGATCGCCCAACTGCACCGAAGCCTGACCATCGCCGCCGTCTGCGGGTAGGCTGCCTTCTACATCGTCGATCCGATCCCATTGCTCGCCATCATTCCAGGGGCCAGTCGCGTCGCCTTCGCCTTGTGAGGTGTTGACATAGGTGTCGGCATAGGCGGCAAGGCCCGGTAACTTGCCCGGAGGAAAATTGTCGGCCATCGAATAAAGCGCTTTTCGAAACTCTTTTGATGCGCGATCTCGCGCGTCATCAGGAAGCCCAGCGCATCCTTGATGCCCGGATCGTCGGTGATGTTGATCAGCCGTTCATAGACGATCTTCGCCCGGCTCTCCGCCGCGATGTTGGAGCGCAGATCGCAGCTTGGATCGCCGCGGCTGTCAACATAGGCCGCCGTCCAGGGCACGCCTGAACTGTTGGTAAGCGAGGGACCGCCACCATAGAGGATTGATTGGGTGTGGCTGTTACCACCAGCGTTGAGCGACAGATAAAGGTCCGCTTCCTCCATGGTCGCTTCGGTAAGGCTGCTCTTTGCCCCCTTGTTGAGCATGGCGACAATCGATCCGATCACCTCCAGATGGCTCAACTCCTCGGTTGCGATGTCGAGCAACAGGTCCTTGCGGCCAGGATCGTCCTCGCCGAGGCCCTGTGTGAAATAGCGCATCGCTGCCGCAAGTTCGCCATCCGGCCCGCCGAACTGTTCGAGCAGGAAGGATGCCAGTACCGGATTGGGTTCGGCCACTCGGACGGTGTATTGTAACCGCTTATTGTGCATGAACATGGAACCAGTCTCCTTGTGAGGTAGGGTCAGCGGGCGTGGCGGGGTGCCACGCCGGATCGATCGATGGGGGCAATGTCGCTAAGGTTCGCGCCACCTGCCCTGCGGTCATGGCCGCTGTCATTGCTGTAGTAGATGAGCGTCATCAGCCCGCCTGCGACCAGCACGGTCATGGCGACGCCCACGGTCGCGACCAGCACGACCGCCGGACGCATCGGCGCGCCGGTCAGCCAGAGGTAGAACAGCGTTGCCGCGACGGCAGCACCCGCCGCGACGATTGAGGCACCCAGCAACAACCGGATATGTCCGGTGGCTAACTGACCTTTGGCTTGCACGGTACCTGTCCTCCTTCGCGGTTGGGGAGGAAAGGGATCGGAACGGCGCGCCGTTCCCGCCATAGCGTGCCGCTCCTAACCTGCTTTACCCCGCAATCTTGCAGGTTTGGCGGCTCAACGATGGGAGGAACCCTGCGTCAGTCACGCTCGGCGACACCGTTGCGATTATCATCATCATCCACGGTCTTCTCGCCCAGATGCCCCGGACCGTGATAGGCGATGTCGCTCTGCCCGCCATGACCCATGAAGGTGCCGAACTCGCCACCTTCCTTGCCGTGATGCGGATTGGGATAAGGCGCGCCACCGCTTTCGCCGCCAGGGCTTTCGTTATCGTCAGCAAGGTCATTGACGCCATCACCACCGCGCTCGGGACTGGCAGTGTGAGGCCTCGGATCAGGCTGTGCATCGCCTTCAGGCGGAGCAGCATCCCCCCCGCCCGTCGCTTCAGCATAGCCGACGCCGGACACCTCTTGCACGCGGATGTCGGTGCCTTCGATCATGCGCTCTTGGCGCTTACCAGCGGGCGCCTCATCGGCGCTGCGTTCGCCGCGCCAACCCTGTTCGGGCGGAGGCGCGTCATCCTTGATTGGCGAACCCTGACCTTGCAGGAAGGCGTTGCGGTCGTTCATGTCAGATGCTCCATTGGTCGCGCGCCGGATCGAGATGGCCAGAATGCCAGGCGCTGGTGCCGAACGAACGGAAGGGAGCGCCTGGAGGGTCCGCATGACGCTGATGCAGGTTAGCGGCAGGCGTTTTTCAGTTCGGACGCGCTGTAACCCGGGGCGATACCCTGCCAACGCGCATGGCGAGCCGCGCCACATTGGGAAGTTGTACTCGCCCCCGGTCAAAGATAATGTCGCCAAGGGTCCGCACGTGCCTGAGCGTGCGGTTGATATGCACCGCCGTCAGTCCCAAAGCATCGCCCACCATCTCCTGAGTGAGAGGAATGTAGAAATGCCCGTCCTGCGCCAGTCCGGCCAGCGCGAGACGTTCATGGAACTCCAGGAACAAGTCGCCCATCCGTTCTTGCGCATTGAAGCGGCCTAGCCGCGTAATCTGCGCAAGTAGATAAGCTTCCTCCAACGCATGGCTGACCCCATACACCTGCGCAAGGCTCGACCCCGCCCTCGCGCGAGGCGCAGGAGCGACGATCATATCGGACAGAACAGCCACGGTCGATACCGCCAGGGGATTGCGGTGCAGGCACATGCCGATCAGGTCGCCGGGCAACAGAAAGCTCATGAACTGACGCCGTCCATCATCCATCAAACGAATGCGCGCCGCCCACCCTTCCAGGATCAGCAAGGGTTCGGGGATCATTCGCCCCTCGACCAGCAATTCGCGTCCGGTGCGCACGGCATGACTTTTCGCCATGGCGGTAAGCAGACTGGCATCGTCCGCCGCGTCCAGAGGACCCAGCGCAGACAAGCGCCTATAGCCGGGCGGCAGGGTGGGCGTACCAGCGCGCTGCGGATTCAAGACGCTTCGGCCAACAGCAGTCGCCTCGCCATCTGCACGATGTCATGAGGGGTGAAGGGTTTACCGATGCGAGCCGTCGCCCGATACCGTTCGGGCAAGACTGAGCGGTCATAGCCGGTCACAAACATGAGGGGGACAGTGCGACGAGATAATGCATCGGCTAGCTCGAAACTCTGCTCCCCCTCCAGATTGACGTCGAGGACGGCGAGATCGATCGGCTCACTTGCTAGCGCCAAGCCTTGCGACAGGCTGCCGACAGGTCCCACGACGATCGCATCTTGATCCGCCAACAACTGCCGAATGTCCGATGCTATGAAATATTCGTCTTCAAGGACGAGTATGCGCTTCCCTGCCAGACAACCAGCCATGTCATGGACCCTTCTATGGATCGACCATCGCCAAAGGATCAGGCAATGGGACGGAGATCGTGCAGCGGATACCGTTTCCGAGAAATTCCAGGCTGGTCTCAGCCCCCAGACGATATGGCAGAGCTTCCTTGATGAGTTCGCTGCCGAAGCCATGTCGCGAAGGGTTGACTGATAGCACAGGAACGCCGTGTTCCGTCCATGTTATGTTCAGCTTCCGCGCCTCTCCATCACCTATGTTAACTGACCATTTGACCGACAGCGATGCGGCCTCGAAGCGAAGAGCGCCATATTTCAGGGCGTTGGTGGTTAGTTCATGGATGGCAAGGCCGATCGGCTCCGCCAGTCGCGATGGCAAAGTAATGTGCGGACCGCCGACGAAGAGCCGTTGTCCATCGCTTATCCCGACGCTCAAAAGCTCATCGCGGATCAACGTTTCCAGGTCGACGACGCCCGAAGCGGTTTGCGTGACCACAATTTGCGTCCGGGCAAGGGAGTCGAGTCGCCCTTTGAAGTGATTCGCCAATTCCTCGACCGAGCCGTTCATGTCCATCGTGCGCGAAAAAACCGAGCGCACGACCGAAAGAATGTTGCGGACGCGATGCTGCAACTCGGCAACCAGCACCGCCTGCCGCTCTTCCCACTCACGGCGCTCCGTGGTGTCAACCATGGCACCAATCATCCGCAGCGGTCGCCCCGACTTATCATAGAAGAAGCGCCCCCGCCCCGCGAGCCAGCGCACTGTACCATTGGGGTGGACAACGCGAAACTCGCGCGCATAATCCTGCTGCAACTCCATCGCACGTTTCAAAGCATTTTCCGCGCCTTCGCGGTCATCGGGATGCAGCCGCTTCGCCCAATTCTCATAGCTCGGCGTCACTTCGCCGACGTCATAGCCCTCCATGCGAAAATGTTCGTCCGACCAGTGAAGCTCGCCAGTGACGACGTTCCAGTCCCACAGGCCAAGCTGCCCCACCTCGACCGCGCTACGCAGCCGACCCTCGCTGCGCTCCAGCTGCTGCTGCGCCAGCTTGGCGTCAGTTACATCCTCGCTGATGCCGCCGATCATGCTGACCCGGCCAGCCTCATCACGCATCGGGAAGTCGATGTTGCGCAGCCAGCGGATCGCACCGTCCGGCGCCCGGCGAATGCGATATTCAAAGTTCACATGCGCACCGCCGCGCACCTTTTCGATGGAGGCGAGCGCATCGGGCCGGTCTTCAGGAAGCACGAAATTGAGCCAGTTGCCAAAATCGTCGCCGGAGCAGGCATCATTGCGGCTAAGGCCATAAATCGTCTCAAATGCGGGGGTTAGATATTGCCATTGCAGCGTTTCGGCATCGCGGATCCACAGCACGCCGCGTGACGCATCACCAAACTGCCGGAACCGCTCCTCACTGCGCATCCGCTCGCCGGTCACGCGATAGTAAGAGATGATGATCGCTGCCGTTTGCGTGATCATCGCTGCAAGCTCGATATCCGCAGCGCTCGGCAGGCTTGGCTTGGCAAAGCAGAGCGCGAAAGAACCCACGAGGCGCCCTGCCGCGGTCTCGATCGGAAAGGACCAGCAGGCGCGCACGGTAGAAGCATATGCCAGTTCGGCGTGCGGCCTCCACCACTCGTCTTCCGATATGTCGGCAGTGACCACAGGCTTGCCCGAAGCCATCGCCCGTTCGCACGCGAGCGCTTCGGGTGAAGGCGCGGCTTCTTGGGCGACTGCGGCATAGGCGTGAGCCAGTCCAACAACGCGCACGAACTGATCGCCGCTTTCGTCCGCGACGAAGAAGGTGCAGCGGCATCCATCCTGCGCCGGATTGGTCAACAGCTTCGCCAGCACACCCAGCGCGGCGGCGAGTGGACCGCCGTTCATCGCGATTTGAAACGCTTCCTTCTGCGCCGCGAGGCTGGCCTGATTGCGGCGCATTGCGGAGGTGCTTTGGCGCAATGCCGCTGCGGAGCGCGCTTCCTGCACCGCCGTCCAACACCGCTCCGCCACCTGGGCGACGAGATCAACCTCTATCGGTGTCCAGATACGCGGGCTAGCTGATCGAACGCAGATGCCGCCAACAGTCTGGCCCTCACGGATGACTGGTGCTGTGACAAATGCCCGCAGCCCAGCGGCGACACATGCACTCCGGTCGGCAACGGGAAGATCGTGGACGTCCGAGCAGCAAATAGGCTCTTGCGCTCGCCATTCCGGCACGAAGGCAGTGGGGATCCCGCTCCCATGCTCGCATTCGACCTCGACTATGTGATCGGACCGGGGGAGATAGATAAGCGCTCGATCGACATGGATCTGTGTCGCCAGCATAGACAGCGCCAGCTGCTGCATCGCGGCGGGATCGACGGTGGATCGCAGCGCATCGGCCAAGCGCAGCAGAAACGCCTGCCGATCCTCCCCTTCACGCAAAGCCTGCTCCAACCGCTTGCGTTCGATGATGTCGAGATGGACGCCCAATAGCCGCGTCGCACGCCCTTGTGCGTCTCGCTCGATATCGGCGCGTGCATTGATCCAGCGAACAGCACCGTCGGACGGCCGGACGATCCGATATTCGCCATCATAGTTAACGCCGTTGCCCGAAAGGGCGCTCATCAGATTTTGTTCGGCTAGGTCCCGATCATCTGGATGAACGCGCGCCCGCCAGTCTGCGTGGCCCTCGGCCGGAGCGTCTGGGGGCAGGCCATGAAGCCGCAAATATTCTGGTGAGCGCCAGCTGCGTAGACCGCCTGTGATGTCGATGTCCAGACCGCCGACTTCACCGATCCGCTGGACACGCACGAAGTCCACTTCCCGCTGCCGCAGCGTCTCTTCCTGAAGCGAACGGTCGGTCACGTTACGCAGGATGAGGGCCAAGCCATTGGCAACGTGCGTGATCGATATATCTAGCGTCAGTTTGCGCGCGTCATCACGAAACGAAACGCGCTGTGCCTCCCCGGTCGCGAAAACAGCATCGAGCGCGTCGCCAAGCTCGTCCAGCGGCAGATGTTGGGAGAACGTCTTGCCGCCTGTGCCCAGCAAGGCTTGAAAGGTGTGATTGGCGGCGATGATCCTGTAATCCTGCCGCTCCCCTAACCCTGCCTCCATCGGCTCGACCAGACAGAAGCCGTCATCAAGCTGCTCGAAAGCCTGGCGATACCAGTCGGAAAGACTCGGAAGCGATGCCATCCGCAGAAGTCTAGATCAAAGTCACGACGCTGCCTAAGGTTTCAGCGCTAACTCAGGTCTTATGCTGGTTGATTAACGATTTGGCTCGTTGCTGCACCTAGCACATGGTGAGGACGGTGCCATCCACGCGAATGCTTTTCGTCATGCACGCAGTCTTGCTGAAGTACGAATAGATATGTCATCTTGAAGCTTTCTTATGGCTCGCGTCCTGCAGACAATTTTCGTCACTTCGTTAAAATGTTATGCGCCAGCGTGGTGGCGGTAGCCGATAGTTCGATCGGTATTTTCTATAAAAGAACATATGTGAATCTTATTCTATGCATTCTGGCTAGAGTGCGTGATTTGGGGGTTCAACAGGGGTCGATCATGTTGAAGCAGTCTGCACCGGACGCCGATGTTGTCCTCTTTAGAACGCATGATTTTCTCGCGCGGGAAAAAGAAGAGCCTGATAGTTTGCTCCAGATTTTAGAAGGATGGGCCTCTAAATATCGGTTGCTGCCCGATGGTCGACGACAGATCACCGCCTTGTTTTTGCCAGGTGATTTTTGCGAGCCGCAATGGGCGTTAGGACGTGGCCCCGCTCAACCTATCACAGCGCTGACCACCGTGAGGGCACGGAAGTACGATTGCCAGACACTCATGTCTGACACGGGCGACTTGCAATCGGTATTTTGGAAGAATTTTGTCGATAGCTGCGATCGTCAGGCGAACTGGTTCGTCACGCTGGGAAGGCGGACTGCCCTCGAACGCCTGGCCCACTTGCTCTGTGAGCTGTTTGAACGCATGCGGAGTGCAGGATTCGCTTACGGGCAGCAATGCGCACTTCCGTTGACGCAAATGGATATCGCTGATCTTACCGGACTAACACCAGTGCACGTCAACCGCACGTTGCAAACGATGCGGTCTCGCGGATTGATCGAACTACAATCGAAATGGCTGCAGATACCCGATATTAGCGCGCTTCAGGAGGCCGGCTGTATGGGACGATGTGATGGTGCGATATAGTTAGAAGACCCAGGAGGTCTCAAATGGAGATTAAAAACGACGCAGCTCATGCTCAGATCCCGCCGTCAAACAATGTTGTCAAAGCAAATGACTGGCCGGCGAGAGCTTGGCGTTCGAGGCGGATCATTCCTGCCCCACGAACCAGCCAGCCTGTTTTTGCTAACCCCATTCCTCACTCCAGATGATCCACCTCATGTGCTGATGTATGTCCGTTACCTGCTTTTGCTGCGGAACGCTCCGCCACCGCGCTACCGTCATGTTCCGAATGTCGTGAAGCCGGCGGGCATTGCGTCAATCCTGTCGGTGCGGAATGAAGTGACTTGTAAGCCGGCAAGGGCTTTAACGTCTTGTCTCTTCACGTTTTGCACGAGCGGCATATTGCTGCGCCATCTCCCAGTGTAGACGGCGTGCCAAGGGATTTCCGATCCGCTCTGAAGTCGACAATTCCTGGGCTTCGCGTCGCCGAAAATAAGCGACATCATCTTCTTTGGACATCCGCTGACTCCTTGATGCTTTGCCTCCAAAGGTCAACAACTGCGCCCTGCGCCAGCAGCCTGACCGTCGCCGGGCGATGCCGGTTGTGCCGCCAGTGATTAGGACTTTCTCACCATCCAGATATTAGGTCATGGTCGCTCCCATGTCAGGATGAGCCGCCCGCAGGCGGGGACGGCGAAGTCGATACGGTCGGGTGTCTCCTCCCGGGGGCGCAGCAGGTCGCCACCTGCGGTCATCAGCTTGCAGTCGGGAATTCGGCGACGCTTCAACCGGATAAGGCTGACATCCGCTGTGCAAATATCCCCGCCATCGAGCGAGATGCTGAGCGCTTTTGCCCCGATGCGTTCAGTTGCGCGGATGAAATGGTTGCAGAAAAGGCGGAACGGCGCGCCGTCGATCGGGTGAAACATGCGGCTAGCGAAGACGAGCGCGCCGCCGGCGCCATAGACTTCCTGCCCAACCTGTCCGGCAGGCTGACCGTCCGGGTAGAGATCCTCGACCGGGAAGGAGAGCGTGCGGTCAATATGGCCGTTGCTATCGCGTTGCTCCCCGGCGATCGCCTCCTGTGGTAAGGTGTCAGGATAGTAATACCAGGCGCGGGACAGCGCATATTTGCAATATTCCGACACCAGCATCCGCGCTGCCGGCTCCAAATCCGGTCCGCCGTCATTCAGCAACTGCTCAAATACGACGAAAGTGTCGAAACATTCATACATCGCCATATAGGGCGCATCCTGAAGGCAGGTGACCGCCATAAAGGTCTGGTAGTGGGCGGCATGCCCCAGCTCGCTTTCCCACATGATGTTGTTGTGAAAGAAGCTCGCCAGATAGACATAGCTCTGCTCGAGGTAGCAGCGCACATTCGTGATCCGCCACAGCCGCATGCAGGCTGCGGCACCCCAGGCGGTCAGATTGGCCTGGTAATTGATGTCGAAGCGCAGCCCCATGGCAGCGTCGATCGCGGCCTTGGCCTCAACGATATAGTGAGGATCGTCGGTCAACTCGAACGCCTGGAGCATGACCCAAGCATAGATGCCGCCAACGTCGGTCTGGCCACGTCCATCCACCGGCGCGACGTTGGTTATGATCGAGAAATCACGCACGTCATATTCGACGCGCCAGCGATAGTCGAAATGATGCGCGGCGCGGATGCCATAGTCGAGCGAGTCGAAGAAAAGCGCGCGTGCCTGCTCGTCGCCGGTAAGCGCCAGGATGCCGAGATTGAGTAGCGGGTGATAGAGATACCAGCTGTCGACCGCGGTCGCATCCTTGTCATCCCCGACGTTGGGAAGCCAGCGCCGCAAAACGCTGAGTTTTGGATCGTAGAAATGCCTCAGCCCTTTGGCGAGGTCCTGTTCCAGCTGCGTCGTTTCGCCCTGCCACTCGCCCCAGCCATGCAGCGCGGCGATCAAGGAAATCTGCACCATGCTGTCGGGATATTCGGCATCGGTATAGGGGTGGACGAAGAGATTGCCATAATGGCGCACTGTCGCTTTGGGGGAGTGTGCAATGTCCTCCACTGTCCTTCGCGCGCGCTCGACCCAGTCGTGAAATTGCGTCGGCGGATGTTCGATCATTTCATAGGCGGCGCCCAGCATCTGAAGGAACTGGCGCGCACTTTCGCGCTCATGGGCCGGGCGATCGCTGCGCAGCACCAGCACCGCGTCAGACAGGATCACTTCCTGTCCCGGCTCCAGCGGCTTGGGCTCTACGCCCTGCGTGACGTAGGTTGGCAACCGCAGTCCGAGTTCCGGCCACTCCGCACCGACGATCTCTTCGGGCCGGGTACCGGTTGCACGCAGATAGGGATTGAGCGAGGTCAGATCCTGATAATAAAGCGCGGTGCCACCATCGGGTTCATCGAGCCGAAAGTAGAGCAATGCGGCATTGAGGCCGCGCTGCTGCGCCTCGATGATGCCGGTTGTCGCCAGCGGATCATCCCTGCGGCCAAGGGGCACAAGGTCGCGTGGAACATAGGGGATAAGCATGGGTGCGGACGGCGTGAAGCAGGTGCGCAGTCGGAATTGTTCGCGGCCATCCGATGCGATCGCCAGGGCGATCCGATACTCGCCTGCTTCCGTGGTGACGCGGTAGCGATGATCCTCCCCAGGGGCTGCTTTCTCTTCCCGAAAATTAAAGGGAAGGAGCGAGTAAACGGCTCGCAGCGCATAGCCGCCTCCGCTCTGCGATGAGCGGATGATCGCCCAGATCGATGTGCCGACCGCGCGCAATTCCAGGGTCGCGCTGCCAAGCTTGACCTGTGCCAGGGGGTCACGCCCGCCTGCGGACAGTTGGAAGCGAAGCGAGAGCAAATCCGCACTGGCCGGTCCCTCACGTTTGACCGCTAGCTTCGCCATGGCAACTCCTTGACTAGTGCAATGCTAATCCATGAACCCTGTCCTTGCAGATGCTGTTCCTCCAGATGCGTACCGCGCTTAATCCGGGTTAAGCGCCTTTCTCTGTAGGTAAACCAGCAGCGCGGGCGCGGCGCAGGCGTAAACGCAACCGTGCATCGCGCAGCAGCGAAGCGGGAAGATCGGTGGCTGCACGCAGCCCTGCGACCGAGGAGATGTTGCGCACATTACGCCACGTCTGCCCCAGCACCCGGTTGATCATCTCCCGTCGCTCGATCTCGCCCCGCTCGGCGACCAGAGAAAGACGATGGATGGCGTAAAGCCCCACGATTCCTGCCAGTGCGAAGTAGAAATCCCAGTTGGTCAGCCCGACCTGGAACGTGAAGATGCCACGTGGCCCGGTCCAGCGCAGCAGCATCGCCAACTCCCGGCGCGCAAAGAAGTCGGCGAGCAGACCTCCCAGGATGGGTGCCAACCCGGCAGCCAGTGCTGTCACCATCGCATTCGCCGCGATATAGGCAGTGGCGGACCCTTTAGGCGACAGTTTCAGCGCGACATTGGTCGAAGCGAGCGTCACCCCTGCCAGCGAAGCCCCCATGATGACATGCAGCACAACCAGCCAGCCGCCGACCAACATTCTGTTGTCGAATTGAGATGCCCCGATCATGGCGACGACGCCCAAGATATAGGCAGGCGCGCAGACCGCCAATACCGATTTATTGGCGAAACGATCGCTCAGCATCCCCCAGGAACGTAATGCGAGCAGATTGGACATCTGGCTGACAATATTAAGCAGCATCACGAAGCTGAGGTCAAAGCGCAGCTGACGCACCATGAACACCGCGAAGAAGGGCGTCGCGAGATTGATCGCAAACTGCCAGCTCGCAACAAACGCCAGCAGGCGCCTGAAGTTGAGGTCGCGGAACGGCTGCCGCAACAGATCAAGCAGTCTTATCGCGCTGGGCGCGGGCGGCATCTGCATTTCCGGCATGGCGGCGACGATACGCGCGCTGATAAGCCCGGTGACGCAGCCCGCGCCAAACATGACGGCAAAGACGGTGCTGCGGTCACGCGAGCCCGCCGCTGTCAGTTCCAATGCCAAGGCGGCTGCTATACCCAGGATCAGGTTGATCGCTGCCAGCCAGGCCGTGCGCCGCGCGAACACCTGCCCCAACCGTTCTTCCGGCGCGAGATCGCGCAGCCACGCGTTCCAGGCGCAGCTTCCCACCGCGCCTAGGCCAGCCAGAACGAACTGTGCTGCCAGGAAGGCCAACAACGCAGACATGCCATGGAAAAAGGCAGTTACGGCCATAACCGCCAGCATCATCCGTCCCACGATGCTGGTCAGCACGGCAATGCGTTTGCGCGTCCTTAGCCGCTCGACCAGGAGGATAGCAGGCAACTGGAGAAGCTGCGTCAGAAAGGGCGCGCTCGCCAGCAGGCCGACCATCACCGTTGATGCGCCCAGGTGTAGCGCGAAGGCAGTGAGGATGACACCCGATGTGAGCGCCGCCGCGCCGCCGGAAAAGGCTGCTTCCTTGACGAGCAGGTCGAGGGCGCGCTCGCGCGCCGCCTCTGTCACTATGGGCTGGGGATCAGGTAAGGCCATCATCGTCCGCTCTGACGTGCAGCCAAACGTGTCCGGCCGGCGCGACGATCCCATCGCTGCCCGAAGATCGAAAGAGGTTTAACGCAGCTTACGCCATGCTGATCTGGTTAAAGTTCGGCGCCCCTCGATCTGCTGAAGGTATCGCATGTGAAATGCGACCAAGACACGCGAAAATTTAACCGATCGGCCGTCTCGCGCGAAGCATAGCGGCTGATGGGCCATCCGGCAGTCTTGCTATGCTCGCTCCATGTTCGATCTTACGCGCCATGCGACCATCCCTATATCTGGATCAATTACGGGGCTATGAAGCGGATGCGCCGCTTGTGCACGCGGTCGGCAACCTTGTGCCCAAGGCCATCGATGGCGCGCGTAAAGCACCACTGACCGATTTGCACCAGGAAGACATCTGACATCAGGCGTCAGTGGATACTGATCCAGGTGAGCATGTTTGTGAGGAACCAAGACCACGCATTTTCCTTAATGATCCAAGGAGAGTGTGATGAAGGACAACGCCCACAAGATCCGCGACGTGCCAACGCAGGCAGCGCACAATCCCAATATCTCGACAGAGAACCAGCCCGAAGGCGCCGCCCGTCGTGCTAGTGATACGCTGGACCGCGAGCCGGATCGCGAGCCCATTAGCGCCGGCGCCATCCCATCTGACGACGACCCTGTGGCGGCGACCCGGCATCACGAGAAAAACGACACATCTACCGGACAAGACGAGGCGGGCGCGAAATCGCATCGTTCGCAACGTTGAGCAGGCAAGCGGCGGAAACGCTTTCACCTGCTCTTCCCGATGACGTGGAAGCAGCGGCGGGCGCGTTGCTGAAGGCCGCCTGCGCCGTCGGCGCAAAGCTGGTCACGGCCGAAAGCTGTACTGGCGGCCTGCTGGCTTCATTGCTGACCGATATCGAAGGCGCAAGCCATGCCTTCGAACGCGGCTTTGCCGTTTATAGCGAAGAGTCGAAATGCGAGCTGCTGGGCATAAAGCGCGAGAGGATCGACAATTGCGGAGCCGTTAGCGAAGAAGTCGCGATCGCCATGGCGCAAGGTGCTCTCTGCCATTCCCTTGGTGACGTGGCTATCGCCATCACAGGCTATGCTGGACTAGCACCCGAGGGCGAGGAAGCGGGCCTGGTTCATTTCGCCTGCGCGCGGCGGGGCGGGAAAACAGTGCATCGGGTCAAGCATTTCGGCAACATCGGACGCGGACCCGTGCGCGCAAAAGCGCTGCGGGTCGCCGTGGATATGATGAGGCAGGCCATTGATGAACTTTGAGCGCTTCGCGTCCATCCATGCCCATGGCCTCATCCGCGTCGCGGCTGCGACGCCGCGTGCGAGCGTTGGTGATGTAAGGTCCAATACCGCCGCAATAATGGAGCTTGCGCGACAGGCTGCTGATGGAGGAGCCGACCTTGTCCTTTTTCCCGAACTCAGCCTGTCTTCCTACGCGATCGATGACCTTCATCTTCAGGAAGCATTGCTGGACACGGTGGAGGGGCAAGTTGGTGCGCTGATTGATGCGAGCGCTGATTTGCCGCTATTGCTGGTGGGCGCACCGCTGCGCCGCAACGGGCGCCTTTATAATTGTGCACTTGTGATCGCACAAAAACGGTTGCTCGGCGTTGTACCAAAAAGCTTCCTTCCCAACTATCGCGAATATTATGAGAAGCGCTGGTTCGCGAGCGGGACCGGCTCGATTGGTCAGGAGATCGAGGTCGCTGGCCAATACGTGCCGTTCGGCACCGATTTGCTGTTTGCGGCGGAAGGCTGCTCTGATTTCACTATCCATGTAGAAATTTGCGAAGACTATTGGGCGCCGCTGCCGCCTTCTACCATGGGCGCACTCGCCGGCGCACTGCTGCTCTGCAATCTTTCCGCCTCCAATATCACCATTGGTAAAGCGCGGGACCGCCACCTGCTGTCAGCGTCGCAATCAATGCGCTGCATCGCGGCCTATGCTTATTCGGCAGCCGGCGCGGGTGAAAGCACTACTGACCTTGCCTGGGACGGACAGGCGATGGTGCATGAAATGGGCGAATTGCTAGGAGAATCGAGGCGTTTTGGTGATGAAGCTGAACTGCTCTACGCAGATGTTGACCTCCAGCGGCTGCGCCTGGAGCGGATGCGCAACGGTACCTTCAACGACAGCACTGCCGCCGTTGACCATCCCGAGCGCAGTTTTCGTACAATTCGCTTTCCCTTCACGCCGCGAGCCGTCGACACTGGCTTGCGCCGGCCGTTGCAACGCTTCCCTTTCGTACCTGCCGACCCACTACAGCTTGATGCCGACTGCTATGAGGCGTTCAATATCCAGGTAGAGGCCCTCGTTACTCGCTTCCGCGCTACTGCGGGCAGGCACTTCGTCATCGGCGTGTCGGGCGGCCTGGACTCCACCCATGCGCTGATCGTTGCGGCCAAAGCGTGCGACCGACTTGCCCTGCCGCGCTCGGCGATCTTAGGCTACACAATGCCAGGCTTTGCCACCGGGGAGGCAACGAAGAGCAATGCCTGGGCGCTGATGCGCGCGCTGGGCGTGACGGGCGAGGAGATCGACATCCGCCCCGCCGCACGGCAAATGCTCGCCGATATGGACCATCCGTTCGCGCGCGGCGAACAGGTCTATGACATCACATTCGAGAATGTGCAGGCGGGCCTGCGCACCGACTATCTGTTCCGCCTCGCCAACCGGCATAGCGGCTTTGTTGTTGGGACAGGTGACTTGAGCGAGTTGGCGCTTGGCTGGTGCACTTACGGCGTAGGTGATCAGATGAGTCATTATGCCGTCAACTGCGGCGTACCAAAGACGCTGATCCAGTATTTGATTCGCTGGTGCATTGCGACTGACCAGTTCGAGGAAACGGCAAAAATGGTGCTGGCTGCAATCCTTAATACGGAGATTTCGCCCGAACTCGTGCCGGCCGATGCCGACGGCGCGCTGCAAAGCACGGAATCAAGGGTCGGCCCTTATGCGCTGAACGACTTCTTCCTCCATCATATTGTCCGCCAGGGCCTACCGCCTTCCAAAGTCGCTTTTCTCGCTTGGCACGCCTGGCGCGACCCCCTCCTGGGTGAATGGCCAGCGGGCTATCCTGAGGCCGCGAAAACTGCTTACGATTTGCCGACCATTCGCCACTGGCTTGAAAACTTTCTGCGCCGTTTCTTTGGCATGAGCCAGTTCAAGCGGTCTGCCATCCCGAACGGCCCTAAGGTTTCCTCCGGCGGTGCGCTATCGCCGCGCGGTGATTGGCGCGCGCCGTCGGATGGCAACGCTTCCTTGTGGCTGGACGAACTGAAAAATGGGATGGGTCAGCCCTGATCCGAAAGGTCGATACAGACCGGCGCATCATCTGATCTTTTCCGAACCTCTCGGCTGTACCGGCCTACGCCGATGTCAGCCGCGCCGCAGCAACAAAGTTTATCAGGACCTTAAGTTCTCGCAACGATCGTGGACCGGGAATACGTTATTATCATCGCCGGATCCGGTCCAAAGAAGAGAAACCAGCGGGCTCTCCTTAGATATCATCATAAGGCTTTTTAGACGCTTCAACCGCTCGGCGGAGGCATCCTCGATCAGGTCGCCCTTAACCCCCAGCACTGTAAATGCACTGATGGCTGCCGGCCGCACCCAAGGGTGAATGTCCGCTCCGACCCAGACCTGACGTTCGCAGCGATACCCGCGAACGGCGGCTAAGTCCCAGACCCAGTCGCGCCCTGAATGCCCGCATGTGGAGCGCGGCAGTATCGCCGTCAAACGACCTGAATGGAGCGCGTAGCTGCTGAACAGCACATGCCACCCGTTGCCAGACTATCGAATATCGAGCCGAAGATGATCTTCGACGTCATCGACGAAGTCGTGCGGCACCCCAACATCATTGGCGATGACACGCCACTGCGCGATCGCTTCGGTGACCTCGCTGACCATCGCCCTGACAGCCCGCGCCGATACGCCTGCAGATTTGCCGCCAGCGATCAGGCTGTCGAGCGTGAAATTATCGCGCAGGCCCGCCAATGACATCTGGTGCTGCGATGTCCAATCCCCGCCTGGATTGTAGGCGTAAGCAATGTCAAACGCTGGGGCGAGCCGCCAGGCACCGGCGGGATCCATCAGGAAAGCAATGTTCTTGACGTGGTCATCCTGGTTGCGCCCGACGATGTTGAACACAGCTCGGCGAAACTGCTGGTCGAGCGCGTCCTGGCCAAGCCCCAGTTCCCGAATCGTCGTGAATACCTGCTCATAGCTATTGGCACGTGGTTCATTGAAATCGAGATGGGCGAGGGCCGCCAGCGACTGCATGTGCAGCTTGTCCCCATTGACGAGCCGGTCGAAGCGGCGGGTCATGAAGTGCCGCCGGCCGCCTTCATCGAACAGGCGGCAGTCTGCCATTTCGACGCCCGCCGCCGCCGCCATCTTCGAATAGGCGAATTCGATCGTCCCGAACCCCTTGGGATCGGCGAGCTCGTGATCCTTGTTATTGGCGACGCCATCGAACTTCATCAGCCAATAGCCAAAGCCTTCCGGTGCCTGCACCTGCCCTGATCGTACTTCATTGGTGTCCGGGTTCCAGGCGATAATCGCCTTCGCGCGTGCACCGCCAGCGGAAGTGCCGACCCTCAATATCTCGCGCAGCGCCTCCGCCTTTTCGTCACTCGCAAACGTGACACGCAAATCCTTGCGATGAACGAGCACTTCGGAAGCGAGCTTGACCAGCTCCTCAATCTCGACTGAGTCTGCTTTAGTGGATGCGGGCCCCTGAGCAGGCCGGAACTCGAGCGCCCCCATGCCGCGCGTGCCAGTATAGCAAAGCCGCTCCACCGCATTGAAGTCGACACTCGTGCGGCCCTGGGTCGCGAGCCACGCATCAATCAGGGCATTGCCATATTTATCAGGCAGCGCGTCGGCGAGCATGCCGGGCAAACCGTGGAAGCTCTGCGGCGTCAGCGCCGGAAACCGATACACGGCACCGCCAAGCGGCATGTTCAGCGGAGACAGCTCGATCCCGCTTCGCTGGAAAGCCGGATCATATTCAAAGCTTGCAAACCGTTCGCCGGCGGGAAGCGTAACCGCCCCGATGCGGCTGTTCCACAACCAGACTTCGGCGGTAGTCACTTTTTCTCACCCCAGGTCCAGGCTTGCTCTTTCGCCGAAGCGCTCCTGCGCTTGTAGGCGCGCTGCCGGGTCTCGACCTTGGAATCCGCGAGTTGAATTGGACGAACACCTGCCTCTGGGATCAACTGATCGAGATTGGCGGACAGCCGGAGCGCTCGCAATATCCGCAGTAGCTTGTCGAGTTGAACCGAACTTCCTGCTTCGAGGCGCTCAACCGTGCTCCGCGATACCCCGGCATGCCGAGCCAGTTCGACCTGGGTCAGGTTCATGCCGACACGATATTGTTGCGCACGCTGGCCAAGCTCGGCTAACATCGTCACTTCGGGCATTGTCGGTGCAATACGCATAACGCTTCAAATATGCGGAATTATGTTTAGAAAGCAAGATCAATTCCTCACATATGAGGAGATAAAAGTATCCTTCTCTGCGGGAAACGATTGATACACAACTCTTCATTTTTGAAGCAAAAAATCGAATAACTAAATATAATTCTGCACTTATCAAGCATTGTATCATTTTCTGGTCATCAAGCTCTTACATAGAGATCCGGGCGTGTCCGCGATAGTTTTAGTCTGGCGGCCCTAGTTACCGCGAGTCGAGGGGCGGTCGCTTCCCAGGCAGCCAACGCCGACACCAATTGCCCGAATCGATGCAAAATCTGATCGGCCAATTCTACGACAACAAGATTAGGCGTAGCTTCGGGGCGAACCGTCAGCAGACGATCAAGCGCCTCGCGTTCGGCCCCGAGGCCAAGCCGATCGGCAATTATGGCCAGAGCGATCGCTGCCGATCGTCAACGCCATGAAAGCAGTGAACCAACAATGATCCTTCGACATGAACCCGCGCAAATTGGGTCGCCTCACGAACCTCTTCTAAGGTTGCGACCCGGATGCCTAGGCTCGTGACGTCTACATCTTCAAACGTGAGGACCAGATGCGCCGGCGCAGGCTTCCGACCAAATCCAAGCCGCAAATTCTGACGTGCTTGTGGATATTCAAGAGTAATGACAGCATCAAATCGCCGCTTGTGCCTCTCTGCCTGAGCAAGGCTCCCGACCGCGATGGAGCCAGGGGCAGGTTCACCAATTTGCGAAGACATGTTTCGACCACCTCCATCTCGTCCAACCTGCCCAAGCTTACGTCGTTTCGCGCCTGAAATTTGCCTTCAGAACCTTCCCACCGGCCTGCAATCCATCAAGATAATTCGACCAGTGCCGCATCATTTTCACCCGTTCATCCCAATGGGTGCCACGGGCATAGGCGCGGCGGACATCATTAGATTCGACGTGCGCCAACTAACGTTCGATGGCGTCCGGATGCCACTTGCCCATTTCATTCAGGAGCGTACTGGCAGTAGCTCGGAACCCGTGTGCCGAAACCTCCTCCTTCCCGAAACCCAGCCTGCGTAGCGCAGCGTTCAGCGTATTATCCGTGATCGGCCGATCGGCAGACCTGATGCTGGGGAACAGGAATTTGCCATGGCCCGTGATAGGGGCCAGTTCAGCAATCATAGCCAGAACCTGGTCGGTGAGAGGGACCTTATGGGGACGTCGCATTTTTGTCTTCTCGGCTGGGATCGTCCAGACCGCCGTTTCCAGATCGAACTCCTTCCATTCGGCCATCCGGAGTTCGCCGGGCCGGGGAAACATATGCGGGAGCATCTTCAAGGCGATGCGAACCGCAGGCTGGCCTTCATGAACATCCACCGCGCGCAGAAGGCCACCTAGCGCTTTGTGCTCGAGTATCGCTGCCCGATGCTGGGTTTTAGGAGTGATCAATGCTCCGCGGAGATCTGCCGAGACGTCACGTTGGGCACGGCCGGTGACGATCGCATAACGGAAGATCGTCCCGAACGTACTACGGAGGCGATTCGCTGTCTCGTACCGACCACGCACTTCTACCTTGCGTAGGGCCTCCAGCAGTTCCGGGGCTGTAATATCTGCGATCGGCCGATTTCCGATGAGCGGGTATGCCAGATCAAGCAGCCACCGCATTTTCTGAAGGGTCTTGGGTGCCCTACCTTCAAGCTCCAGCCGACCGAACCATTCATCGGCGATAGCCTGGAAGGTTTCCTCCGCCTTTGCCCGCTGTTCGCGGATCTTCTCCTTGCGCACTTCGGTAGGGTCCCGGCCATCGGCCAGCGCCTCCCGGGCCTCCGCTCGCTTCCCGCGCGCTCTTCCAAGAGACACATCGGGGTAGTTTCCGAAGGAGAGGGTCTTCTGTCGACCGAGGAAGCGATAGTTCATGGGCCACAGCCGACCGCCGGAGGGAGCGACTAGCAGATACAGCCCCAGACTATCAGCCAGTTTGTAAGCCTTATCTCTTGGTTTTGCAGCGTTTATTGCCGTGACGGTGAGCGCCATGATGGTATCGCCATGATGGTATTTTTCGGAATACCATCAAAATACCATCACCGAGCGGTGGCTGCCAGTGTACCCCCAAGGACGTACGGGGACCAAGGGTTAGTCAAAAACCCACGTTTTCCGCCATTTTTTGGACGTCTCTGGATGCTGCTGGATGGGAGAAAAAGAACAAATGGTGCCCGGGGACGGAGTCGAACCGCCGACACTGCGATTTTCAATCGCATGCTCTACCAACTGAGCTACCCGGGCACGGGCCGGTCCGGGGAGGTCCGCCGGATGGAGGCGTGCCTATAAGCGTCAATCGCGTTCGCTGTCCAGCCCATAATCATCGTTTTTTTGGGATGCGCCGTCAGTGGGTGGGCCGGGCACGCGGTAGCCCTCGCCCAGCCATTGGAGCAGGTCGCGGTCGCGGCACCCGGCGCTGCAAAAGGGGCGCGTTTCAGGCGCGGCGGGCTGACCGCAGATCGGGCAAGGGGCAGGCTTAGGCGACATGGCCGCCCGATATGGACAGCGACGCGTCCGCCTTCAAGCCGATCGCCCCGCCCCGCCGCTGCGCCAGCCGCTCGATCCAGTCGGGATGCTTATGCAGATGGTCGATTACGGCAGTCGACGCTGTGAGCGTCGCGGCGCCCCCCGCCCCGTGCCGCTCGGCCCGTCGCAGCAGCGCCAGCGCGGCGGTAGCGACCGGATCTTCGCGCAGCAATTCCATCAGGTTTGCACGCTCGCGGCGACGGATGATCTGGAGAAAGCCGAAACCGTTCACAGCCGTCCGTTCGAAAGGAAGCGGCAGATATTTGTCGATCTGTGCAGCGGCGATCATCCTCTCATCCTTGTTGTTCATCGTCGGCAGATCGATGCCGATCGACCCGGCCAGCCCCATGCGCCGCACGGTCTGCGCGGCGAGCTTCGCCCCCTTGGGGCCAAGCTGCGCAGGCGGCAGCGATCCATCCACGTCGATCAGCAACATGGCGGGCGTCAGATAGAGGCGCAGCGCGGCGGCTTCAGTGCCAACATCGCCACTCATCGCCTCTTCCATCAATTCGCTCCAGCCATGCGCTTCCAGCCGGTCTTCTTCATGCGCGGGGCACGGAATGACAGGCGTGCCAGTGGCGCGAATACGCTGAAGCAGGCTGGGACCGGGGTGCGATTTGGTGCCGGGCTGGGCGATGCGGCCCTTGGCGCGCTTGGCGCGCCCCTCCTCCGCAATCGCTTCGCGCAGGATTTCAATCAGTACGGTCGCGCCCTCGGCCACCTTGGGCGGGATCGGCTCGATCAGGACTTCTTCACCCGACGTCAGGCGGACAACGCCGCGTTTGCGCGGGATGATCGTCTGCATCAGCCGCCCCTGCGCCACTGCGCCAGCCCGCACATGATCGCCCTCACGCTCGACCAGAGCTTCGACCAGCTTCCCCTTTTCGATCAGCGCGGCGCGGGCCTCGCCGATACCTTCCTCGTAGAGCCATTCGGCCATAGCTTCATTCCTGTCGGTCGCGATGTCCGAGCCGGGGAATGCACCATCCCCCTAGCCATCGCTTCAATCCAATGGATAGCCCGCTGCCTTGAGCAGCGTGCGGGTTTCGTAAAGCGGCAGGCCCATGATCGCGCTGTGGCTGCCCTGGATCGCACGGATAAGGCCGGCGGCCCGGCCCTGGATCGCATAGCCACCCGCCTTGCCGCGCCATTCGTCGCTGGCCACATAGGCATCGATCTCGGCGCGCTCCAGCCGCTTGAAGGTGACGATATTCTCCGACAGGCGATGACGCACGCGCCCTTCCGCGTCGATCAGCGTAATCGCGCTCAGCACCCGGTGACGCCGCCCGGACAGCAGGGTCAGGCATTGCCGCACCTCCGCCTCACTCTCAGTCTTGGGCAGGATGCGCCGCCCCGCCGCTACCACGGTGTCGCCCGACAACACCAGTGCGCCACTATGCCGCTCCGCAACCGCAACGCCCTTTTCGGAAGCGATGCGCTCAGCATAGACGGCGGGCAGCTCGGCCTTGCGGGGCGTTTCGTCGAGATCGGCCGGATCGACCGCATCCGGCGTAACGCCGATCTGCCCCAGAAGCGAAAGTCGCCGGGGCGATGCCGAAGCCAATATGAGCCGCATGGTCGGCTTATTTGAAACGGTAGGTGATCCGACCCTTGGTCAGGTCGTACGGAGTCAGTTCGACTAGCACTTCGTCGCCCACCAGCACGCGGATGCGGTTCTTGCGCATCTTGCCTGCGGTATGGCCGAGGATCTCGTGGTCATTCTCAAGCCGGACGCGGAACATCGCGTTGGGGAGAAGCTCCACAACCTGTCCGCGCATTTCAAGCAGTTCTTCTTTCGCCATAATATCCCGAATTCGTAAAATCGCGCCGCCATAGCGCCAAATCGTGCAAAATGAAAGCCAAGGTTCAACCGCCGAAATGGTCGCCTGCCTGGGTCAGCGCGGCGAAGACCTGATCGAGCTGTTCAGCGGTCAGGCAATAGGGCGGCATCAGATAGATGGTGTTGCCGAGCGGGCGTAGCAAGAGGCCGCGCTCCAGGAAGAACGCGCGCAGTCGCGGAGCGAGATCAGAGAGATATCCTGCGTCACTGGCGCGCAGGTCGATCGCCATGATCGTGCCAAGCTGACGGGGGTTTTCGAAGGCTGGATGCCGCGCAAGATCGGCCAGGCGCGAGGCGATCCCCCGCTCCAGCGCAGTGATGCGACCGCGCACATCCTCCTCCCGCCAGATGGCGAGGTTGGCGGCTGCCGCGGCGCAGGCGATGGCGTTCGCGGTGTAGCTCGATGAATGATAGAAGAGCCGCGACCGGTCAGTCGAGACATGTGCATCGAAAATCGGCGCGGTGGCAAGCGTCGCGGCGAGCGGGATCGCGCCGCCGGTGATCCCCTTCGCTACCGCCATGATGTCCGGCACCACGCCAGCCTGTTCGCAGGCGAAAAGCGTGCCGGTGCGGCCCCACCCCGTCATCACCTCGTCGGCGATGAACAGCACGCCGTGTCGACGGCAGATAGCGGCCATCTCACGCAGAACATCGGGGGAATAGAGCAGCATGCCCCCCGCCCCCAGGATCAGCGGCTCGACGATGAACGCGGCGGGACGTTCGGCGCAGGCGGCGTCGAGCGCGGCGAGGCACGCCTCCTCCCGCCCCGGCGCAGGAAACGGGATCGTGCCGACGTCGAACAGCAATGGCGTCCAGGCGGCGTTGTAGACACCCCGCTCCCCGATCGACATCGCGCCGATCGTGTCGCCATGATAGCTATGCTCCAGCACGAGGATGCGGCTGCGGGCTTCGTCCAGTCCGTCGAGCGCCGGGTTGTGCCAGTAACCAAGCGCCATCTTGAGCGCCACTTCGACCGCCGTCGATCCGCTGTCGGAATAGAAGACATGGGCGAGCGCGGGCTGGTCCGATGCCTCGGGCGCAAGGTCGATCAGCCCGCGCGCCACCGCTTCCGCCGGTTCATGGGTATAACCCGCAAAGATCAGCTGATCGAGCCGTGCCGCCTGCTCCGCGATCGCGGCGGAGATGCGCGGATGGCAATGACCGTGCGTCGTCACCCACCAGCTGGATATCCCGTCGATCAGCGTGCCGCCGTCCGCCAGATGGAGCAAAGCGCCCTCGGCCCGGATGATCTGCGGGATGGGTTCGTTCAGCCCATGCTGGGTAAAGGGATGCCAGACAGGAGAAGTCATGGCACTGCCCCTTAGCGCCTCAGGGCGGAATATTCTACGGCTTGGCGGCGTCGTCCTTCGCGGGCACTTCGGTTTGCGGCGGCGCGGCGACGGTGATTTCCACCCGCCGGTTCTTCTCGCGCCCTTCGGGATCGTCGCTGCCGTCGTCCTTCACGTTGGGGGCGATCGGCTTTCCTTCGCCCAGCGCGACGATACTGATCCGCTCCTTCGCAACGCCCTTTTCGATCAGATAGTCGCGGACCAGTTCGGCGCGGATGCGCGATGCGACCATGTTGTCGCCGTCCGTCCCACGCGAATCGCTGTGACCGCGCAAGATGATCGCGCCGCCCGCCTCGGTCGCCGGTGCATTGAGCACCACATCAATCGCCTTGCGCGCTTCATCATCCAGCTTCATTGGCGAGGCGCCGAAGGATACGGTTGCATTCACCGGCTCGATCTTCGGCGGCTCTTCCTTTTCGATCACTTCCGGCCGCAAAATCGAGCGCGGTGGTTCCGCTGCATTCTCCGCATCGTTGGCCATCATGTTCGTGCCGGCATTGTCAGCGATGTTCGTCGTGACCGCCGCGTTGTCGGGCGCGGGCCTGTCGCATCCTGCCAGCAGGACCACAAGCGCGACAGTGAAAGCGACACGTCTCATAGATTTTCTCCCTGACCCTTTTTCGCGGGCGGCGGCACATAGGACAATATCGTGTCGCCGGGCTGGGCGGTCGGGCGCGAGGCGTGGGTGAAGAAGCGCAGCGCGCCTGCCTTGCGCTTGAGCAACAGCATTTCGCCACCTTCGGGCAGTGCCGCCAGCGCCGCCTCCTGATCGAATTGCTCGCTCACCCGCGTCTTGCGGAAGGACCAGCCCTGTTCCTCCCGCTCCATGATGCCCTCGACCCCGATGCCGGAGGAAAACAGGGCACGCCCCCGTAACGATTCCGGCAATGCGCGCGGATCGTCATCGTCGCTCGCATCGCCCAACTGGTGGACATTGTCGCGTCCCAGTTCGGGCGCAAACTCGTTGCAGACCAGCGCGTTATAGGCTTCGTTGTCGGTCGCTGCGGCCAGCACCTGAAACTGCGTCAGGTCGAGGCGCTCCTCGGTCGCTTCCGACAGGATTTCGCCATGATAGGTGGGGATGCCCTGATGCCGCGCCGGTCCAAGCCGCTGCCAGCTATTGTCGGCGATCATCACCGGCACGTCCAGCTGGCGCAACTGCGCGGCGAGGCCCAGGCTGAACGGCGTCGATCCGACGATCAGCAGCCCCTGTTCGGTCGCGCCCGTGACCTTCAGCCAGCGCGCCACCCGCTTGATCGAAAAGCCGTGGAAGACGATCGTCGCCACCACCACGGCAAACGACAGGGTGACGAGGATCGACCCGTCGCCATAGCCGAGGCGATCGAGCCGCAGCGCGAACAGGCCGGAAATCGCGATGGCAACGATACCGCGTGGCGCGATCCATGCGACCAGCAACCGCTCGTTCCACGGCACGGGTGAAAAGGCGAGGCTTAGCAAAACCGTCACGGGCCGGACGAGGAACAGCAGCGCCAGCAGGAAGGCGGCAAAACGCCACTCGAACTGGCGCAGAACTTCGAAATCCAGCGAGGCAGACAGGATCACGAAGACGCCCGAAATCAGCAGGACGGTCACATTTTCCTTGAACGGATGAATGTCGCGAAGGGAATCAAGCCGCATATTGGCGAGCGCGATGCCCATCACCGTCACCGCCAGCAGCCCGGTTTCCTGCTGGATTATATTGGACACGACAAAGACGGTGATCACCGCGACCAGCAGCACCGGGGCTTTGAGATATTCAGGCACATGACCACGCGGGAAGGCCCAGCCCACGGCGCGCGCCGCCAGCCAGCCGATCAGCCCCGCGACGACCGCAGCGGCGATCAGCGACAGGATGACGGCCGCAAGCGTGCCCCCCTCCCCCACGCGGCGCAGATATTCGTAAGTGACGACGCCCAGCAGCGCGCCGACCGGATCGTTGACGATCGCTTCCCATTTGAGGATCGCGCGCGGCCTCGCCGCCACATTGGACTGGCGCAGCAGCGGCAGCACCACGGTCGGTCCCGTCACCACCAGGATGCCCGCGAAGAGGATAGCGACCGGCCATACCAGCCCCGCGACATAATAGCAGGCGACCGCCCCCAGCGCCCAGCCGATCGGCGCGCCGAGCAGCACAAGCCGCGTCACCGCGCCATCGGTCTTTCGCAATTCCCGGAAATTGAGGCTAAGTCCGCCTTCGAACAGGATCAGCGCCACCGCGATGGACACCATCGGTTCCAGCAGTTCGCCAAAGACATGCTCGGGCTGGATGATGCCCAGCACTGGGCCGCCAAGCACACCCGCCGCCAGCATCAAGGCGATGGCCGGCCACCCGGTCCGCCAGGCGATCCACTGTGCGCCGATGCCCAAAATACCGATCAGCGCGATGGAAAGTGCCTGTTGCTGCATCGCGGGAGGTTAGACGCTGACCCTCGGCTGCGTCACCCCCTAATCTGCCAAATCAGCAGCTTGGCGGTTATTTGTCGGCAATTGGCGCCACTGCGATGACTTCGATCGCATCGGCCTTGCCCGCAAAATCGACCGTCTCGCCAGGCTCGGCGTCCATCATCGCGCGGGCCAAGGGTGAGGTGAAACTGATCCGGCCAGCATTGGGATGGGCCTCGTCATCGCCGACGATGGCGACGCGCTTGGCCTGTCCGTTCAGGCGGTAATCGACCCAGGCTCCGAACGCGACAGCGGACCCGTCCGCCGCAGGGCGCACCTCCGCCGTGGCCAGCCGCGTGCGCCAGTAGCGCAGCTCGCGCTTCACCTTCTTGCCCGCTTCCTCGTCCATGGCGGTGGTATCGACGGCCTCGATCGCTTCGACCTGCTCGCGCGTCAGCCGCAATCCGCGCACCGTGACCCAGTTGGGACCGGGCGGGATCGGCAGCTCGAACTTCGGCTCCATATGCTCATCGTCGCTCTCGCGACGAAAGGCGACACTCATCCATCCTCTCCAAAAATCGATATCGCGGGCGGCGGGCCGGGTGGCCCGTCAATCTTCGTCGAACAGGCCCGCCAGCTGTTCAACCATCGTGCCGCCCAATTGTTCGGCATCCATGATGGTGACGGCCCGCCGATAATAGCGGGTTACGTCGTGACCGATGCCGATCGCGACCAGTTGCACTGGCGACCGGTTCTCGATCCAGTCGATCACCTGACGCAGATGCCGCTCCAGATAGGTACCGCTGTTGACCGAAAGCGTCGAGTCATCCACCGGCGCGCCATCGGAGATGACCATCAGCACGCGCCGTTCCTCGGGCCGCGCGATCAGCCGCGAATGCGCCCACAGCAGCGCCTCGCCATCGATATTTTCCTTGAGCAGCCCCTCACGCATCATGAGGCCCAGATTTTTGCGCGCGCGGCGCCACGGATCGTCGGCACGCTTGTAGATGATATGGCGCAGGTCGTTCAAACGCCCCGGCATCGGCGGACGTCCGGCGGCCAGCCATTGTTCACGCGCCTGACCGCCCTTCCAGGCCCGCGTCGTGAAGCCCAATATTTCGGTCTTCACGCCGCAGCGTTCCAGCGTGCGCGCCATAATGTCGGCGCTGATCGCAGCAATGCTGATCGGCCGCCCGCGCATCGATCCCGAATTGTCGATCAGCAGTGTGACGACCGTGTCGCGAAACTCGGTATCGCGTTCGATCTTGTAGGATAGCGAACGGGTGGGATCGATGACAACGCGCGCCAGCCGCGCCGCGTCCAGCATACCTTCCTCCTGATCGAAGTCCCAGGATCGCGACTGCTGCGCCATCAGGCGGCGTTGCAGCCGGTTGGCGAGCTTGGTCACCGCGCCCTGAAGGCTGACGAGCTGCTGGTCGAGGAAACCGCGCAGCCGGAGCAGTTCATCCTCGTCGCAAATATCCTCCGGCGCGACGATCTCGTCATATTTGAGCGTATAGGGCTTGTAGTCGAAGCCGGGCGGCAAGTCGGACATCGGGCGGTTGGGGCGAACGGGCATCATGCCCTCTTCCCCCATGTCGTCCGCGCCATCATCGCTGTCGGCGTCGAAATCGTCGCTATATTCGGTGTCGCCCTGCTCGGTATCGCCGCCCTGATCCTCGGCGCGCGCCTCGGCATTCACCTCGCTGTCGCCGGAATCGTCCTGGCCGCTCTCGCCTTCCTCCTCCTGCTGCTCCTGATCCTCGCCCTCGTCCTGTTCTTCCGGCTCATCGGTTTCCGGCGGCACGTTGGATTCGACGAGGTCGAGATGTTCGAGCAGCGCGCCGGTCAGCTTCTGGAACGCGCGCTGGTCGTCGATTGCGAGCGCGAGGCCGTCGAGGTCGGCACCCGCCTTGTCCTCGATCCAGTCGCTCACCATCGCGACGCCTTCGGCTGCATCCTTGGGAATCGCCTGCCCGGTCAGCCGCTCGCGCACCTTGAGCGCCAGTGCGGTCGATAGCGGCACCTCGTCAGGATTGCGCGCGCGGCGGATGGAATCGGACTTGAGCCGCAGGTCGAGTGCCTTGTTGAGATTGCCGCGCACGCCCTCCATCGCGCGCGATCCGATCGCCTCGACGCGCACCTGCTCGACAGCGTCGAAGACAGCGCGCGCGACCGCTTCGGCGGGCATGGCCGCTGCGTGCATCCGTGCATTATGATGACGCAGCTTGAGCGCATTGGCGTCGGCAAAACCCCGCGCCAACGCCACCTGATCGGCGGGTAGCACGCGACCGGGGGTCGGCACCTTGATCGCCTTGCCGGTCATGTGCGGCGTGTCGGCGGTGAAGCTTACCTCCACCTCGCCGTCGCGCGTCATCGCACGCGCAGCCCCCGACAGCACGTCCTTGAAAGCGTCGAGAGGCGACCGCTCGCTCACCGCGCCTCCATGTCCCCCATGCGCGGCACGGCGATAGTCTCGATCTGAGTCTCGACTTCGCTCATCAGCTTGTGAACCGGGCATTTGGCGGCGACGGCGATCAGCCTGTCATGCTGCTCGTCGCTCATGGGTCCGGTGACGGCGATGCGCGTCGTCAGCTTGTAGACACCCTGCCGCTCGCCACTCGCATCGCGGACCACTCCGACATGAATATCCTCGACGGGGATAGCGTTGCGCTGGGCATACCAAAGCATCGTCATCGCCTTGCACGCGCCGAGCGCCGCATCATAGAGGTCGTGCGGGTCGGGTCCGGCGTCATGCCCGTCGGGCGCGGACATATCCGCCACGATCTCATGACCGCGAATGCTGATCCGGTGTGACGTACCGCCCGCCGGGTCGATACGCTCTACGACGATCATGGCTCAGGCCGCCCGGCTGGCGACGCTTTCGGGCAAATCCTTGCCGAAGACGCGCTGATAATATTCGGCGACCAGTGCCCGCTCCGCCTCGTCGCACTTGTTGAGGAAGGAGAGGCGGAAGGCGAAACCGACATCCTTGAAGATGAGCGCGTTCTGCGCCCAACTGATGACGGTGCGGGGCGACATGACGGTCGAAATGTCGCCGTTGATGAAGCCCTGCCGCGTCAGTTCGGCTACCTTGATCATGCTCTCGACTTCCTTGCGGCCGCCCTCATGATCATATTCGCCCGACTTCGCCAGCACCACCTGCGCCTCGGTTGCGGCGGGCAGATAGTTGAGCGCCACGACGAGGTTCCAGCGATCCATCTGGCCCTGATTGATCTGCTGCGTGCCATGATAGAGGCCGGTTGTGTCGCCCAGACCCACCGTGTTGGCAGTCGCGAACAGGCGAAAATGCGGGTTCGGGCGGATCACGCGATTCTGGTCGAGCAACGTCATCTTGCCGTCCGTTTCCAGCACGCGCTGGATCACGAACATCACGTCGGGGCGGCCTGCATCATATTCGTCGAACACCAAAGCGACCGGGCGCTGGAGCGACCAGGGCAGCAGCCCTTCGCGAAATTCGGTGACCTGCTGCCCGTCCTTCAGCACGATGGCATCGCGCCCGACCAAGTCGATGCGGCTGATATGCGCGTCGAGGTTGATGCGGATGCACGGCCATTTCAAGCGCGCGGCGACCTGTTCGATATGGCTCGATTTGCCGGTACCGTGATAGCCCTGCACCATCACCCGGCGGTTGTAGGCAAAGCCCGCCAGGATCGCGAGCGTGGTGTCGGGATCGAACACATAGGCGGGGTCAAGGTCGGGCACCCGCTCGTCCGCCTGGCTGAAGGCCGGGATCTTCATGTCGACGTCGATGCCGAACAGCTCGCGCGCGTCCACTTCGCGATCGGGCGACTCCAGCAGCGTTTCGGCGCGGGCGTCGGGCTGGACGTTGGAGATATCGGTCATCGGGACAAGTCATCTTTCCGTGGGGGTCGGCTCCGCCCTAGACCATGGGCCGAGCGTCTGTCGAGACAATGGGGCTTTGGTAAATGGCGATCAAGCGGCCTGTCGCGGAATAATGGCACCGCCCCGCCCTGCCCTGCTCCGCCGATCACGCAAACGCCTCTGCCTTGCGCAGATGGCCATAGGCTTCGATCACCGCCTGCAACGCACCTTCATGGCTGCGGTCGCCGCCATTGTGATCGGGGTGATAGCGGCGCAACAATTCGGTGTAGCGTGTGCGCAGCGCCTTACGATCCGCGTCGATGGCCAGGTCCATGACGCGCATCTGGCGGCGATCCTCGTGCGAGAGGAATTTACCGTCCTGCCGCATCTGGTTGTCGGCCCGCGCCTTGGCGACGCGCTCTTTGAATTTCGCGCCGATGGCGTCGAGCGGATCGGCGAAGTCTGCCCAGCGCGGCGGCGGACTGGTCGCGTTGCTGGAAAAGGCGCGCGTCTCCCGCTCCCACCCGGCATAGGGGCGCTGTGCGGCGGAAATTTCTTCGGCGCTCATGCCGGTGAAGAAATTATAGCCCTGATTGAACTGGCGCACATGCTCCAGGCAGAGCCAGCGCCATTGCGGCCCTTCCTGATGAGCGGATCGCCCTTCCAACGGCGGCGCGCGAAACTCGCCCGGCTCCGGGCAGCCTTCGACCGCACAGGGGCGGCCGGTGTCCACGCGTCCATGAAAGCGGTTGAAACGTCGGGTCGAGAACGGGTCGCTACTCAAGATCGTCCTGATGCAATGCTGGCAAAGCAGTCTATATAGGCGTCATGACCACCGACCTTAAAGGCCCGATCGCCACCGAAATCGAAGCGCGCCTGCGCGCCGCCCTCGATCCCCAACAACTCGCCGTCATCAATGACAGCGAGAGGCATCGCGGCCATGCCGGGCATGACGGGTCGGGCGAAAGCCACTTTACCGTCGATATCGTGACCAGCCGCTTCACCGGCCAAAGCCGCGTCGCGCGCCAGCGGATGGTCAATGCCGCACTGTCCGATCTGCTGCGCGAGAAGGTTCACGCCTTGGCGATCAAGGCGCGCGCGCCCGGCGAAGACTGAACCGACAGGCGGGAGACTTTCGCGCCACCCCGGCGTTGTGCAATCACCGCAATGAAGAGGGAGATGCAGCTTGGCCTATGACCTTTGGTATTGGCCGACGATTCCCGGTCGCGGCGAGTTCGTCCGCCTGACGCTCGAAGCCTGCGCCATCCCCTATCGCGACCGCGCGCGGGAGGAAGGGGCGGAGGCGATGATAGCGGATATGGCGAAGCATGACGCGGCTCCGGCTTTCGCCCCGCCCTATCTCGCGATCGACGGCGCGACCATCGCACAGACCGCCAACATCCTCCTCTATCTGTCGGAACGGCACGAGTGCGGTCCATCGGGCATGAAGAGCCGCTACTGGCTGGCTCAGGTCCAACTCACGATCATGGACATGGTCGCCGAAGCACATGACGTGCATCATCCGGTCGGCGTCGGCCTCTATTATGAGGATCAGAAGGCTGAAACGCAGCGTAGGGCGAAGGAATTTCGCGAAGAGCGCATCCCCAAGTTCCTAAGCTATTTCGAGCAAGCCCTATCGGCGCAGGGCGACGACTGGTTGGCAGGTCACCGCTGGAGCTATGCCGACCTCTCGCTCTTTCAGTTGATTGCTGGACTCCGTTACGCCTTTCCGAAGCGCATGGCTGTGGTCGAAGGCGATTATCCCGATGTGATCGCGCTACATGATCGGGTGGCGTCGCTACCCGAACTTTCCGACTATCTCGCCAGCGATCGGCGGCTCTCCTTCAGCGAAGAAGGCATTTTCCGCCACTATCCCGAACTGGACGCCGCATGAGCGCTGACGACATCATCCTCCAGACGATCACGCCGGTCAGCCACGATCTGGGCGACTTCAAGGTGTATCGCTCGCTTCCCGCGCGCGAACGCACGATGGTTGGCCCGTTCATTTTCTTCGACCAGGCGGGGCCGGCGCGCATCGGTCCCGGTCATGGCGTCGACGTGCGCCCGCATCCGCACATCAACCTCGCGACCGTCACCTATATGTACGAAGGCGCTTTCCTCCACCGCGATTCGCTGGGTACCGAGCAGTTGATCGAGCCGGGCGCGGTCAACCTGATGACGGCGGGCAGCGGCATCGTCCATTCCGAGCGGTCGCCGGACGAGGATCGCGCCAAGGCGTCCAAACTGTCGGCGATCCAGACATGGCTCGCCCTGCCGGACCGCGATGAGGAGATGGACCCGGCGTTCGAGCATGTGGGGGACGGCGGACTGCCGATCATCGAGAGCGACGGCGCGCGTGCCCGTATCATCATGGGTTCGCTGTGGGGCGAAACCGCGCCCGTCACGACCTACGCGCAGACCATCTACGCCGATATCCAGCTAGCACCGGGCGGGCGCATCCCGATCGATGCCTCCGCCGAAGAGCGCGCGATCTACGTATCGGGCGGTGATGCCGCGCTCGACGGCGTGCTGCTTGCGCCGCAAACGCTCTATGTCCTGCGCCCCGGCACCCGCGCCACGTTGATGAGCGTCGATGGCGGTCGGGTGATGCTGTGCGGTGGCGAAGCTTTCGCGAAGCCGCGCCATGTCTGGTGGAATTTCGTGTCCTCCTCCACCGATCGGCTGCGCCAGGCGAGAGAAGATTGGGAAGCCATGCGTTTCCCGCTGATCCCAGGCGACGACCATGAATTCATCCCGATCCCCGAAGGGCAGCCCAAAACCGTCAGCTATCCCTGAACATTGTTGAACATCAGCGTCATGCCCCGGCGCGGACGAATGGTGAGGCGGCTGATCGGCTCGGGCTTGTAACCCGGTGGCACCGACAGGCGATAGCGGCGCACGGTTGCGGCGATGACCGTCATCACCTCCTGCTGCGCGAAACCTGCACCCACGCAGACGCGTGGGCCGCGACCGAAGGGCAGCCACGCCTGCCGCGCCATGTCCGCATTGGCGGGGTCGTCGAAGCGGTCTGGATCAAAGCCATGCGGGCAGGCCCAATTCTCTTCATTGCGCTGGGTCAGCCAGGGCGCGACCACCAGCATCGCACCCGGCTCCAGTTCCTTGTCGCGCATCGTCATCGGGCAAGGCACTTCGCGCGGGAAGAAAGCGAGCGGCGGGTATAGACGCAGCGTCTCCTTGAAGACGTTGCGCACCGCGTTCATCTCCTTGAGCATCGCGGCGCTGAGCGGTTGGTCCCCTGCCGCCTTGCCAACCTCGTCGCGCACCCGATCCTGAATATGCTGGCATTCAGCGAGCAGATAAAGCGCCCAAGTCATCGTGCTGGCGGACGTCTCATGTCCGGCGAGGAACACGGTCGCCACCTGATCCATCACGGCCTTCAACGTAAAATGCTCGCCCGTTTCAGGATGCTTCGCCTCGATCAGCGACTGAAGGATGTCCTTGTGCTCTGCCGGTTCACCCGCGTGGAAGGCATCGAACCGCTCCTCCACGATCGGACGGAACACGTCGCGGATCGCCTCTGCCGGCTTCACGGCACGCCGCTGGAACCAACCCTTGGGCAGGCCGTAGAGCCCGAGCATCGAGGAGGAGTGGGAGTAGCGCTGAAACCGCCCAAACGCCTTGTGAATGATCGCGGACCGATGCGTGTCGAGCGTCTGCGAAAAGAGCGTGCGGAAGATGATATCGGCCGCGACATGGGTCATCATCGGGTCGATATCGATCGGCTCGGATCGATCCATGCTAGCGATCCGATCGAGGAAGGCATCGGCAGCGGCGACCATCAGCGGCATCGACTTGTGCAGCGCGGTGTGGGCGAAGGCGGGGTTCACCATCGCCCGCTGATTCTCCCAATCCTCGCCGTTGGCGGAAAAGACCCCGTTGCCGATCAGCGGCCAGAGCTCCTCCACCAGATTGCGGTGTTTGGGGAATTTGGTGCCGCCCTTTAGGACCTGATCCACCAGCGGCAGTTCGTTGGCGATATACATGCGCTCGCCCCGCCCACGCACTTCGCCCATCTTCATCGTATAGCTTTTTTCGAACAGCACATGGATCCAGCTGTGCCAGCCGATGAAGAAGCGGCGCAGCATCGTCCGTTTGTTGCGAGCAGGCTGGGGAAAGGGCGGGATGAAGGGCTGGTCGGTCATGCAATGGTCCGGAAAGCGGCGACAGCCTCGTCCAGCCGGCGTGGCCCGGCGGTGAGGCTGATGAAATCGAGCGGCGAGAGGCGATCGCCTACACGCAGATAGTCGAAATGCGCCTCATATTTATTCGACCAGCCGCTCAGATAATTTTCGGGCCGGTAAAAGGCGTGGAAGCGCGGCGAAAGCATGTCGACGCGGGCGGCATGGCTGTCCGCGACGAGGAGGAAGGGATTGACGTCGAAATAGGCCGCGCCGTCTGGCGGCGAGGACAGATCGACATAGCGGAAATGCTTGTCGGCCAGCGCTGCGAGGTCGCGGTGATACCATTTGGCATCGGTGCGCAGCGCGATCACCGGCACGACCTGCCCGAGTCCGACCATGGCGAAGTTGGGTGGCAGCTTATCGCCGCGCAGGTCGAACAGGCGACGCATCACCGACATGCCCAGAATCGTGCCCGCGCTATGCGTCACGAACAGGATTTCGTCCCATGGCCCGTCAAGTTCGTCCGCGATCCGCTTGGCGAAGGCGTCCAGCCGCGCGTCCAGCGCCTCACCGGGACCGTCCTTCGCGAGCGTATGGTGATAATAAGTGAAGCGCAGCAGCCAGGGAACGACTAGCCTGGTCAGCCAGCGCCCGGCGAACAGCGCGCTGACCCCGATCCCGATCAGCACCGCCGCCCAGATCGGCAGCACGATCGACAGGAGCAATGCCGGAATCAACGCAAAGAGCAGCGGAATAAGGATCGTCAGCAGCGGCGGGTAGAGGATCGTGATGACCGGCCCCGACCGGAGTTTCCGCATCCGCGCGAACTGCATGAAGCGGGCATGGCCGACATAGGTCGCGACCGATCTCAGGGCGAGCGTGGCGGGGTTGCGGATCCAGACTTTCCCGACCAGATCCTCCCAACGGAGATATTCATAGTCGGTGAAGATGCCCGCCTGCGCGTTCTCGACATCCCAGACGGTCGAGATGGTCGATCCGGCGGCACCAGCCCGGCGATTGCCAACGGAAATGCTTTCGCCCGACAGCGCCTCGTAACGGACAGCCTGCTCGCGGTAGAGCTGGTGATAGAAACGCACGCCGCGCGGATCGAATCCGCCGAGATAGAAGACTTTCCGCTTGAACTTTTGCACTGCCCCAGCCCTAATCGGACCATGACCATGCCCGAACGCGATTACTGCTATTTCATAGACCATCGCAAATACAACCGAAACATCGGCTGTCGGAAGCACGACAATGCCTATGGCATCAATGGCGGCGGCAGCGAACCGGACCGCTGGCGCGCCGATTTCGCTTTCTACCGTCATATGCGATCTAACGGCGACCCGATGGCGATCCCGTCATTGCTGGCCTGCCTCGCCTTCGGATGGTTCTGCTGGAATTATCATCCGGGCAAGGGTCTGTGGCGCGGCCAGTTGCTGCGCCGCTTCGCCAAGGCACCCAAATGATCGTCGAGCGATTCGGCACGTTTCGGGGGCTGGTGCGGCTGGTGCTGTCCTATCCGCAATTGCTGCTGGGCCTGTCGGTCAGCCGGATGCCGGACCCGGCAACGGTGAAGCGGCTGGTGTTCGTATGCCAGGGCAATATCTGCCGCAGCGCCTTTGCCGATGTCCTCGCGCGCAAGGCGGGGCTAAATACAGCGTCATTCGGCCTGTCCACGACAAGTGGACGAGCGGCGCATCCCCCTGCGGTGGTGGCGGCGGCGGCTCTTGGTCATGACCTCACCGATCATGTCGCGCTCGATCTTGGTGATTATCAGCCGCGCGAGGGCGATCTGCTGCTCGCGATGGAGGTGCGGCAGTTGCACAAGCTGGCAGCCGATCCGCGGGTTGCCGATCTGCCGCGGGCTTTGCTTGGCCGGTGGACGAGGCCGATGCTGCCGCACCTCCATGATCCCTATGGTTTGGACGATCGCTACATGGCGCGCTGCCTGAAGCGGATCGAACGGACGATCCCCGCGCTCGTCAGCGCTTTTCCAAACGCAAGGCTTTCTGGGCCATCTGCCAGATATCCCGCGCAAAAGGACGCCAGTCCGACCCGCTGAAAACATAATAGCGCGATCGGGGATCGACGAAGCCCGCCGCATAGTCGAGCAAGTCCCGCCACGGCGTCGGCTCAAAGAAGGGATCCTCGATCCGATCCTGCGCCAGCAGAACGCGCAGCAACCGCTTGCTTTCGGGCACCATGTAGCGCGCCTTGAGGTCGTCGCGCGGAGCCTTCGCCGCATGGGTCTGGCCCAGGACGTGGCGTCGATAGGCTTCCCAGGCGAAATGCGCGCCGCGCCTCCGGCAAGGACGAAACCGGCACGATTACCCTGGCGGCATCGCA